>Ga0187770_10000444_pt1 | contig 20205 bp, 14 predicted proteins | sample 0116_SJ02_MP02_2_FD_133154 | JGI IMG/M metagenome (GOLD analysis project Ga0187770, IMG submission 133154) | Tropical peat soil microbial communities from peatlands in Department of Meta, Colombia - 0116_SJ02_MP02_20_MG | ecosystem: Environmental > Terrestrial > Soil > Wetlands > Peat | place...
CGTGGATTACGTGGGTTAGCGTAGCTGCTGTACTGATTGTCGTGTTGGGATCCCTCGGGGTGGCCGGGAGCTTTGCGAGCTCCTCCCCCGTCCGGCCGGCCGCGGCCACCACCGCGTCGGGGCCCGCATCGGCCCGAGCGACCGTCTCCTCGGGGCCGACCCAACTATCTTCGTCCAACCCCGCCCTGAAGGCTCCGCCGACTCCTGTCGGCCCCTCGATGAGCTCCCGAATGAGCTCCGTCCTGTCAGCCATCACTTCGCGGGGCGTCCCCGCGAAGGACATCTTCCTCCCTGACCTCAACGCCAACCCCCACCCTTCCCTCGTCAACGGTCACATCGTTCCTCTCTACGGTCCGGGCCCCGCCCCGTACGGTGTCGCCGATTTCGGGCTCGAGAACGTCTCGGGGACCATCACCCCGTACACTCTCTCGGCGCCCGCTCTCGAGGGTACCTTTTCGCCCTACGAGATGAGCGGTCTTTCCGCCGACATCAGCGGACCGGATGAGTACGGGGTGCAGCTGAACGCCGTGCTCAACAACGTCCAGATCCTGGGGAAGCCCGGCTACGAGTACTGGACCCAGAACGTGGTCGAGTACTCGACCTTCTCCCACCGGCTCTACTTCGTCAGCAACGTGTGGAACTTCTCGAACGGCCCGCTCCTCGCCAACACGTTCTCGCAGGTGGGCCCGAACGGCACGGTCGTCGCTCCAGAATACTACTACTCGACTGGCGGACCGATCTCGATCTCCTACCCGTTCACCCTCGACCTGTTCCTCAACTCGACGCTGCTCTCGGGCCAGGATGAGGTGTTCTTCAACTTCACCGTGTCGAACGCGACCGAGTTCTACTCCGGCTCCTACGACCACGTCGTCTTCAACTCGCTCGCGACGGGAAGCTCCCCGGCGCCGACCCCTGAGTACGTGGCCGAGGGGAGCAGTTACAACCCGATCGGACTCCCCAACGACTTCGAGATGGTCCTGGGAGGTCCCGGTGGTGGGAGCAACTTCGACGCCTTCGAGGCCCGGGCCTACTTTGGGCTCCAGTTCTGGAACACCACCTCCCACGCCTTCGAGTCGATCCCGTCGGCCTACGGGTTCGGGTCCGAGACCGGTGAGACCTCCTACGGCGTCACCGCTCTCTGGGGGACCGAGTCCCCGCTCGTCCTGCCCGGCATCCCCGAGCCGAACGCCTGGGTCACGCTCGGACCTTCGAACGCGAACGGGCTCTGGAACGTCTCGGGCCAGGGAGGCTACGCTTCGAACTACGGCGGCTACATGACCATCGGTCTCACGCCGTCGAACGCCTTCCTCTTCGTCGCGCCCGGAAGCGTCTTCGGGACCTGGACCACGACCAACTGGTCGCTCTTCCAGTGGCTGCCTCCGATCCTCTCGTCCAGCACCTACAAGAGTTACGAACTCTACCCCGGGACCTACACGCTCATCGCCCTGCTCGCGAACTACGACCCGGTGGAGACCACGTTCACCATCCTCACGGCGGGCGTGACGCCGTCGCTCGGGAACATCGGGGTGACGATGACCGCCAACAACCTCGAGGGGGTCTACACGCCCCTTTGGGCGCTCAACAACACCGGGGTCGCGAGCATCTCGGCGCTGATCTCCGGGGTCTACTACCTCTACGGGAACGAGTACCTTCCAATCGGTCATCCCGGGGACTTCAGCGGTGCGGTATTCCCGTGGTTCGGGATCGCCAACGACTACCTCTTCCCGACCTTCAACGGGATTCTCCTGTGGAACACGACCGTCTCGATCGACGTCCTTTCGCCCCCGTCGTTCCTCACCTACTACCCCACCTGGTCCCAGGCGGGCCTGCTGAGGGATGGGCTGCCGACCTCGAACGACCTGCAGATGATGTTCTACGACGACACCGACGTGGTGCTCGCCGGGGGCATGCAGATCGGCGGATGGTGGTGGTCCGCGGCGTACTTCGGCCCCGCCATCTCCACCTACAACGTGGTCTTCTGGAACACCTCCTACAGCGAGGTCTTCCAGAACACCTTCGCGACGGGCGGGAACGCGCTCTACCTCTACGGCGGAACGGACAACCTCGTCTTCAACAATACGTTCACCGAGTCGATTCCATTCTCGGCGGATCCCTACGCCTCGGTCGCCGCCGCCTTCGGCTCGACCGGGATCTTCGAGGCCGACTACGGGAACGCGTCGTCCGTCGTCGAGAAGTACGGCGGCAACCTGAGCTACGGCTGCTACATCATCGGCTACTGCGACGTGATCTTCAACAACATCTTCGACACGTACATCACGGCGATCAACCCGTACGACGACCCCTACGCCTTCTACCTCTCGACGCCGACGTGCCCCGCCTTCATCGAGGCGGTCACGGGCACCTACTCCTGCTTCTTCGAGGAGTCGTGGAACCTCCCGCTCCACACGTGGAACGCTCCCAGCATCATCGGGGGGCCATTCCTCGGCGGAAACTTCTGGTGGAACTACGGAGATGAGTACAACACCTGGAGCCAGCTCCCGTACTACAACTACGAACCGTTCATCGGCTACGGGATCGACAACGAGCTCGCCGGGGACTACCACCCGCTCAGCGTCGTGCCGCTCTACACGGTGACGGTCACCGAGTCCGGTCTGCCGCTGGGCAGCTACTGGTACGTCTGGGCCTACGAGAACGGAGGTACCCACCCCTACGAGGGAGGGAACTCCACGGTCGGAACCTCCGTGACCATCCTCCTGCCCGAGGGGGCGTACTACCTCGCTCCCTACACGGACGAGCTCGGTTACGCGAGCAACTGGGTCTACTTCGACGTGGTCAACCAGAGCGTGAGCGTCCACGTGACGTTCTCGCCTGCCTACACGGTGGTCGTCTCCGAAACGGGCCTCCCCACCGGGACCACGTGGGGGGTCTCGTTCTACAACTCCACCGGCGGCTACGTGAACGGCATGAGCACGAGCTCGACCCGGGGGAACGTCACGGACCTCCTGCCGGGGACGTACACCTGGGAGGCGTACGCCGACTCGGGTTCGTTCGCGCCGCTGCCGGAGAAGGGGACCCTCACAATCTCGGCGAACACGACCCTGACGGTCACCTTCGTACCCCTCTACATCGAGACGTTCGCGGTCTCGGGCCTCGCCGCCGGCGTGGATTGGGTCCTCGGAGTGACGAGCCCGACTGGAGAGAACTTCACCTATCTCATCTCCGGGAACGCCTTCGCCTTTGACGCCCCTTCCGGGGCGTCGTTCACCTGGTCGGTGTCGGCGGTGGGCTACGTCGCTTCTCCGTCCTACGGGACGTTCGTGGTGACGGCGAACGCGACCATCCAGATCGTCTTCTCCGTGCCGGCGACCCTCACGTTCACGGAAACGGGCCTCCCCTCGGGGACTCCGTGGACGGTCTCACTGCTGCAGGGCTCGGTGTGGACGAACGAGACCTCGGCCGCCTCGAGCATCACGTTCGCGAACGCGAAGGCGGGCACCTACAGCTACACCGTCGCCGCGACCGACTACTCGGCGACTCCGGCCTCGGGGAGTGGAACGCTCCCCGGTGCGAACGTTTCGATCGCATTCGTGGTGATCCCGGGGACGCTCAGCGGGACGGTCACGACGGGCAACGCCACCGTGACGGTGGACGGGACCGCCGTGACGGTGACGTCGGGCTCCTTCTCGGTGAGCTTGAAGCCGGGGGTGCACGCGATCGTGGCGACCGAGTCGGGCTACTACGCCTACTACAACAACGTCACGGTGTCGAGCGGCGCGACCACGACGGTAAAGATCTCGCTCGTGGCGGTCTCCTCGTCCACCACCTCCTCGAGCTCGGTCGGGTCGATGGGCTGGCTGCTCATCGCGATCCTCGCGGCCCTCGCGGTGATCTTCCTCGTGACGACCATCTACTTCATGGGGAAATCGCGCCGGCCTCCGGCGATGACGCAGTTCCAGCCCCCGGCGCCGGCGGCGGGCCCAGGAGCTGCCGCGCCGGCGGAGGCGCCGCCCGCGGCCCCGGCTCCGCCGTGGAGCGAGGGCAGCCCGCCCCCGGGAGCACAGTAGGGACCGGCCCCTTCCTCGACGGGCACCAACCCTTTCCTCCCTTCCTTTCCTTTTCTCGCAAACTCCGCTAGGACCGAGACCCCTCCCTTGCCCTCGCACGCCTTATCCGCGGGGACGTCTCGGGAACCCGAGGGTCGGAGATGGCGAGGTCGAGGGCCTACAGCATGCGCACGACGTTCCGGGCGCCGCTCTCCTTTGCATTCCGCTGGTGCACGGACTACTCCGAGGACGACCCCCGGCTCGAGAAGGAGCGCTTCCAGCGGAGGGTGCTGAGTCGCACGGGCCGTCACGTGGTCTTCGAGGACCTCTACGACACCCCCGACGGGTGGAGCTGGACCCGCTACACGGTCACTCGCCACCCCCCGAACCGCTGGCACGCGGATGCGGTCGGAAGTCATCGCGCGTGGAGCCTGAACTATACGCTCCGAGAGCTCAAGGATGGGCGGACCGAACTCACCCTTCGAGGCGTTCGGACGCCCACTCCGCTCGGGGGAGAGAACCCGTCGAAGGCGGCGATGGAGGGCGAGCTCCGGTCCCTGTGGAGGAACCTCGGCGCGGCCCTCGAAATCGACTATCGCTTTAGTCAGCGCTCCACCGACTGAAAGAGGCCCCGATCGTTTCGCTCCCTCCCCGTAGGGAAGGATTATCGCAGCTGTCCCACTGACCGACTCTTGGACGCCCCGGTGCCCGCGGGGCCTCGAGGTCGAACGTGGACACCCCGAGGTACGGCGCGACGAATTGTCGTCGGTGCGGGGCGGTCAACCTGCCCGGTTCGAGATTCTGTCAGAACTGCGGCGCCGACATCCGCTCGGAGTCGCAGGGCGGCTGGGCCGGCGCGCCCCCCCAGTACCGGACGGAGCCGCCCGATTCGAAGGAACACGACCAGACCATGACCGGGCTCTTGCTGATGGCCATCGGGTTCGGACTGGGCTGGATCCCCTACGTAGCGGACCTCGGCGGGTTCATGGTACTGATCGGGCTCATCTTCGTCTTCCTCGGCCGTGATGCGTTCGGGGCGGTCCACCACCGCAACGTGGTGGTGGGAGGGTTGCTGGTCGTCCTGACCCTGATCGCAGGGATCGTTCTGGCTGCCTGGTTTGCCTACGTCATCTTCGGACTCCAAACCAACGCCGGGACCGACCTCTCGGGGATCAGCGCCCAATTGACCGGGGATTTCGAAGTGTTGTTTGTGGGTGCCGCCGTTCTGGGCGTTATCTCGGTACTCGCGTCGGTGATCCTCGTCTACGACCTCGCAGGCGAAACGACGAGGCTTCTCCTCTGGATGGGCTTTCTTCTCGCGACAGTCGTCTCCGTCGCAACGGTCGCCTATCTCCTGCCACAAATCCAGCAGACGATCTCCCAAGCGACGTCCGGGACCACCCTCAGTCTGGGGCCCGTGCAGCAGCTCGAGACGACCTCGCTCGTGCTGGGCCTCGCGAAGATCGCCCCGGACCTGATGTTCACGTGGGCATACCTGCGCGCCCGCAACGAGTCGATGGACCGGCAGGCGCCCCTTCTCTCCGGCTAGCGGGCCTCCCCCATCGAAGAGGTGGGTGATCACCAGAGGCGGATCCACTGTTGATCGAACTCTTGGCGGGAAACGGCCCCCTCGAGCTTTCGAAGTCGCCGGGAGACGAGCGCCGTCTCCGTTCCCATGAGCAGGAGGAGGAGGAGGACCAGCCATGCCTCGAAAAAGCCGACCCCGAGCAACAGCGACACTACGGTGACGGCGAGCGCCGCGGAAAAGCAGATTCCCGAGCAGATGGCCCACTGGGCGCTTCGCATCACCGCTGGCGAATCGAGTCCGCGGAGTATAGATTGTTCGCAAGTCGGTAGTTGCGCGCGCCCCATCGGCATCCCTGCGAGAACCGTCCCCGTAAGTGCACCATGGGCCCCGGTCCTCAGGAGGTGGGACCCAGTCGGAACCCTCCGCGATAGCCGGTCAGAGTGGACTGGTCGGGATTTGGACCGCATTGGGTTTGGAAGGTGTTAGGTGAGGATTGGGAGGAACGCGAAAACCTTCGACACGCTTCGCCGGCTGGCCTCCCCTGGAACTTGAGCCCCGACGTCATCATGGATTGAACGGGCGTGAATCACCGCATGAGGTTAGGACTCGCGCGGCTCCCCGCGCGTATTATGTCGCAGAAAAGCATACCGCGGTTGCAACAAAGGGGGGAAGGTGACCGCGCGCAACGGGCGCGTGGTCCGGGTCGGGCCGGGTGCGACTTCGGACCGGCGGGGCCCTGCGACGAATCCGTCGCAACCGTTGAATTCGCCCGCTCGAATTCCGGCGAAAACAGCGGTTCCGAAGGACCCGCCATCGATCGGGCCGCGCATACCAGACCCTCCGCCGATTGTGACCATGAGTCGAGGAATCGCCCGTGAGCGCCGTCGAAGTCGGCGATCTCACCCTCTCCCGCTGGAATCTGGCCCGACCATCTTCGATTCGGTGTCGCTGGTCGACCAGCTGGTCCGTCATCGCGGCTCGCTCGAGTTGATGTTACTGCTTCATATGGAGGCAAAGAACGGTGTGCCGGGGCTCACACCCTCGCGTATTCGCGGGAAGATTCGCCTCGGTCAGGAGGCAATCGATGGCGCCCTTGGTTGCCTGACTCGCCTGAGCCTCGTGAGCCAAGAAGCCGACGATGCGTTTCCGTTTGGAGTTCGCTGCCGGCTCACATCGCGCGGCGAGAAGCTGGTTTCGCTGCCTATGCCGTCCTGGTCGATGGCTTTCCTGTAATAGGCCCAGCCGAGAACCGCCGTCACCCGAGGCTGGCGTTCTTGTCGCGTCGACTCGCGCCTGCCGGGTATGTCCGTCCTCGCTTACGGGTTCCCCGTTTACGGGTCACCCGTATACGGGCCACCCGTTAACGGGCTCCCCGTGTACGGGAAACAGAGGATAGCCAGATACCCCAGGACTGCGATTCGCGCAACGGCGACCGAGGGCCGATGTCCGCTCGCGTACGTGGCACCTGCCGGCATGTCAGGATTTCATCGCTCGGCACCGGTAGGTCTCCGTCCCCGGATGGCATCGGACACGGTCGAAGTAATCTCGCAACTCGAGAAACAGAATAGGGGGCGATCAGAATGTTGGGCGAGCCCGCGAGAGCAGTGGAAGGGACCGAAAACGAACGCGTTAGTGTAACTCCCGAACGCCGGTCGAGCCCTGCTCCTTGGCGTGGATATGGATCCACGGAGCGCGAGACAAGGCGACGGGCGTTGCGTCTTGCGCCAGGAATCTTGGCGCTCTGCCTGTTGATGGTATGCGGGACCTACATCTACGTCGTCACGCCGCTTCCAGTTCTGGTGCCGCGTGTGAACGCCGTTAGCCCGGATTGTGTCCCCTGTCCAGGGGGGAGCGGATGTTCTCCCAATTGCGGCGGTTGCAACTCCCCCACCGGAACGGTTGGGGTGTCCTCGAGCATGTTAAGGGTCAACTCCACGAACGTGACAGTCCAATTCACTCTCAGCACCAACGCGACTGTTTACTTGTTTTTCAACTACACTGCCAACTTCCTCTACGGTTTCACTCAACTAAGCGACGTCCGGTACACTAACTCTCAGCTCAAGCAAAACGTCTTCATCGATTACTTGGAACCGAACACCACATATCACTACGAGATCACCGCGAGTACCTACTGCATGAACCCCGGATCGAGCACCGGGTCTTGGCAGACAGGGTCGGATGGACCGTACATGGCATCTTCCGGGTCCTACATTTTCGGGACAGTCTACAATGCCACGGGCGCGCCGCACGCCGTGGCGGGGGTGATGGTCGTCGCCACCTGTGCTGTGCCCTACACGTACAACCCTTTCAGCACAACCAACCCGTGGTACTCCTATACGACTACAAACTCCCTCGGCCAGTACTGGATCTACGTCCCTCCTACGCATTCGATCAACCCCCCGGGCCAAGTGGTTGACATCTGCCAAGCCGGTGAACCAGGGGGCGGGGCGTCGGCAGGTTACGTGGTGTGCGTTGACAACTATGGAACAGCGACTCCCTTGACCAAAACCTGTCTCCCTCAAAGCAATGATAACGTGCCCGCAGGCCAGGTTTGGACGGGGCACTGGAACGAGACTGTCACCACTTGGGCCCCACAAGTCGTCAACTTCCAGCTTCCGCAGAATTTGGAAACGCCGCCCCTCGTGCAGATTGCGGACTTCAGCAATGCCAACACCTCGAATGGGTGGCCGAACAGCAACATGACCTACATGATAGGGACGACAACCACGACGTACTCTGCTCACTGCTGGGAGGTGTTGTTCTTCATTCACGGATGCACTGCCGCCCAAAGCATCTCAGGGAGCGGGGTCGGTTACCCAGTTACTGGCCAGAATCTAGTGGTAACGCAGCAGATGTGGGAGTCCGGTACTGTCATTTTCAACATGGAATCACGCCAGTTCAACATAACGACAGAGGACTACGTGGGCGACGATGGATACCCTGTGAACGAACCGTCTACTTGGAAGATCGCTGACACCCTGAATCCTTCGAATGCCCAAGGCAACAGCAGCATCTACCTACTGTGGGCTTGGGGTGCGCAGTACCAGCAGGGACGCAGGATCTACACGCCGGGAGTGATTGGCTGGTTCACGGCCACATCGAGCCAAGTCAGTTACGATGTGAAAGGATTCGACATTTCGCTTGGCGCAGAATTGCCGGGGGTCACGGTCGCGACAACGGTTGTTAGTGAACAGTGGTCACAGATGTCCACCACGACTGTCACGGAGAGCTTATACTGGGAGGCACGAGGAAACAGCGCCACAATCCCGGTATGCTACGTGGTCTACGGCGTCGGTGGGTCTAGTTCGTCCTCGTCGACCACTGCTGACGCAATCGGTATTTGGGCCTATAGCCCTACCTACTCTGGTGGGTCGTACTCGTGTCCTCTCCCCACATGAGCTGACTGCGGGCAGCGCCCATGAGATCGAATGACCGCAAGCCGGCCGCGAGGATGGGCACGCAGGCAAGTCGTCGCGATCGTCGTTGGCGTGACGATTGTCTGTGCGACAGGGGGATACATCGTCTTCGTTGAAACTCACCGCTCCGGGGGGGCCCCTGTCGGTGACGGACCTACCTTTCACCAAGCCTTGGGGGCCGCCAACTCGTCGGTCGACGCGGTGCCGGGAGGACCCTGGACTCTATCCCAGGTCTTTGGAATCGCGAGTCCCGTGCCCACTAGCCCGAGCGTTTGGGGATGGTGGCCGCTCGATAGCACTTTGGCTAGCTGTCAAGCGGCATTCAACGGGTTGACGATTTGGAATGGGACGATCCCGCTCTTCCACGGCTCGTTCGATTCCGGCACTGCGCCATTCTGGCAGTTCGTGTTCTTCTCGAATGCTTCACAACAGATTCTAGTAGCAACCGATGTTCGCGGAGTCGCTCATGCATACCCTCCAATCGCGATGACGAGTCCGTGCGCCGAACATTCGCAGCTGGGTTTCGAACCCTGGAGAAGCGCGTGGACGTTCTACAAGTGGGCTTTTCCGGGTGACACCCCTGCTATGGCTGGCGCGGCATGGGCTGCCGTCGCGAACCTGCCGAAAGGTTACTCCATCGGGCAGGACCCAGCTGAGATGTTCTACCTAGGGGATACATTCTTTGGATCCGGATTGCCGTACGGGACTCAGGTCCGATTCTACACTTGCGGTAATCCAGGTTCGGCGGGTTGGACCCCTGTCCTCAACATCGGGCTGAACCCCTACGACACTGCCAACGTCTCTTGGGTCGAGCCCGACCTGATGGGATGTACGCCCACTGCGAACAATAACAGTGCCATCCCCTTGGGTATGACATTCTCGAATTTCACACTCACTAGCGGGGGGGGCACGACGGTGGTCCGACAGGAGCTCCAGTTCCTGATGCTGGGGTCCCCGCCTTACACCGGCGAGCTTGACGCGCACGGGGTTACCAGCTGGATGGTCGCGCTGAACTTGACCAACAGCGCAGGAAAGGCACTGCCCGTCGCAGCATCCAACTGTAACTCATGGTTTCCCTCCCTCAGCAAATGCGACGCGAACTCTTCGGGATGGTACGCCGTCTTGCTCTCGGGCGACGGTAGCTGGCAGGGAAGTTACGGGAACACAACTTCCGGACCCGCGTGGAACTATCCTGTCATTCCCATCACGACCAACCAGACCCTGGTGGTGATCGTGCCTTCGGCTTGGAACGTGTCGGGCGATTCGCTGGATGTGAGTTCGACCACCACCGAACTCCCATTGACGGGATCGATCACTTTCGCCTGACCGTCATCGGCTTTGGCTGGTCAAAGCGTAACACGTTCTCGGCGCATTCGGCACTCGCGTCCAAAGCTGCCTCCAGACTAGACAGAGAAGCTCGCCCATGTTCGAGGTGCCGAATGGCTCGCGGCAGGAGGACGGGCCGTACGAGTCGCGGGTCCCTCCCACTCGCTCCGCTCGCGGTCCCCCCCCCGCGTTGGCCTCGCCCGTTCTCCCTCTCCCGACGAGGGAGAACGATGCGAGAAGGCATCTCGAAACCTCCGATCACGAGTTCGCGGAGCGTCTGGAGTGGCGTCGCCATGGTGATCGTCGGCCTTTCGGTCCTGTTGCTGGTCGGCGAGTGGTTCGCGATGTACGATGCGTGTGTCGCGAGTCCGGGCTGCAGCACGGAGGTCCCAGTCTCCATCTTGGAATCGTGCCTTGGGCTCCTGGTGGAAAGGAATCGCTTTCACGGCGGGCGGCTAACGGGTGCCCTGAACCGAGGGAGAGGCCAGCCATGACACGCGATGATCCTTTGGCTGTGACCGCGCCAGGCCGGAGCGTGTCGTGCCTACCCCTGTAGGCGATTTATCAAAGGTCGGACCGTCGGCATAGGTTGGCAAACCCCTATATCCGGATTCCACCCCAGAGTTCCCGCCGCCCCCTGCCTCACTCGTTGTCGCGCCCATCGCGAACATCCGTGAAGATGTTCTCCCGGTCTTGCTGGGCGGGGGCTGCAGCCGTTCGATCCGGTCCTGGTATCGCTCCTTTTCGCCCTTGTCTTTCGGTTCGCCGAACGTGGACGGTCCGCTCTCTCCTCCCCGCCTGAACTGCCAAGCCACTCCTTTCCCGGCCCCGGGGACGCCCCCGGAGCCTGTGACTTGAATTCCGGTTGAGAGTGGACTGGTCGGGATTTGAACCCGAGGCCTCCGGTTTGCAAAACCGGCGATCTTCCGAGCTGATCTACCAGCCCACAAGGGCGAGAGGAGCGCGGCCCAACCTTACTCTTTCGGCGGAGGGGTGGGTCGCACGGATTCCCATGCCCGGTCGAGCTTGGGAACGATGGGCCGATGCCGGATCTCCCCCGGGTCGACCCACTCGAAGGCCGTATGCTCCCAGTCGAGCCGGACGTCGGTGCGTCGCGTGCGAATCCGGTAGGGGTGGACGACGAACACCTGGGCCTTGTCGCGCGCGTAGACCGGCCGCCCCTCGGCCACGACCGTGAGCTCCGCCCGCTCGAGTCCGGTCTCCTCCCGGACCTCCCGCAATGCCTGGCCTAGCGGAGTCGGGTCCTCGAGGAATCCCGACACACCCGCCCACCGCCCTTGGAACGAGCCGACCTGTTCAGAGCGTTGCAGGAGGAGGATTCGTCCGTCCTCCCGCTCAAGGAAGGTAGTCACGACCTCGGTCTCGGTTACACCGGGGAGGAGGACCGTCCCCTCCGAACCATCGACGTCGGCCGACTCTCCCTCGCGGAGGACGTCCATGTCGATGTCCGCGACGACCGGGGCGAGCGTCACCGCCGGCGTCCGGGTCGCGGGCAGGCCCTGCAACAGGAACGCCCTCGGTGCGTCCGGGACGCCGTCGGGCGGCGGCCACCAGAGCGCGGGGAGCGCCAGCACTTGGTCCGCGCCTGGCCGAGCACCGGCCCAATCGAGGGGGGCCGCGACCAAGTGGATGCGTCCGCTCGCCCGGCCCGGGACGAGTCCCACGCCCTGGAGCACCACGAAGGACGGAACCGTCCCGGCCTCATCGGGTTGTCGCCGCTCGGACCTCCGGGGGAAGCGACTTGTACCCCTCCCGGGTCGGGCTCGCCGGATGCGGCTCAGCGTCTTCACGGTGGTCGACGACTACCCGAGCCCGGAGGGAGCGGGGACCGACCGTGTCCGCGAAGTAGTGGCACTCGCGGAGGAGGCCGAACGCGCCCATCTCTCGGCCCTTTGGGTCGCCGAGCACCACTTCCATCCGGGGGGCGTCTGTCCGGCCCCACCGGTGCTCCTGGCCGCGTGCGGTGCCCGAACCCGACGCCTGAGGCTCGGGGCCCTGGTCGCCGTGCTTCCGTTCCACTCCCCGGTCAAGTTGGCGGAGGAGTACGCCCTGCTCGACCGCCTCATCGATGGTCGCCTCAACCTCGGGGTCGGAAGCGGCTACCTCCCCATCGAGCTCGACGCGTTCGGCGTGAACCCAGAATCGAAGAGAGAGCGATTCGACGCATCCCTCTCGACCCTCATCGCCGCCCTAAAGGGTCAGGAGGTGCGAACCGCCCCGGAGCTTCCCAAAGTGCGGATCAACGTCCGTCCGGTCCAGGCACCCCACCCGCCGGTCTGGGTGGCGGCCCAACGGCGCGAGGCGCTCCCGTTCATCGCGCGGAAGGGCTTCTCGGTCGCGCTCATCCCGTACGCCACCGTCGAGAACCTCTCCGAGCTCGCCGAGGAGGTCTGTGAGTTCCGACGGGCACTGCCCGCGGGAGCGACCGCTCAGGTGACGGTGGCCCTCCACGTCTACGCCGGCACCGATGGCGAAGGCGCGCGACGCGCGCTCCAGCGGTATCTCGACAGCCGTCTCTCGTTCCAGTCGGTGCATTATCGAGCCAAGGTCGCCCGCGACCCCCGTCATGCTCGCGCGGCGGCGATCGAGGAGGCCGGCTTCGCGCTCATCGGCCCCGCGGAAGAGGTCGCACGCCGGCTCCGACCGTTCTCCGACGCCGGGGTGGACGAGGTGGCCGGCATCTTCGATTTTGGCGGGCTCCCCCCGGCCGAGGCCCAAGCGTCGGTCCGGCGGCTCGGCTCGGCGTTCCGGGCCGAGTTCGGGACTTGAAAAAGAGGAAAGGGAAGGGGTTCGCCGCGGTCGGGCGACTGCTCGACCGGATTACTGGGCTCCCGGAGGCGGCGACGGCATCGGCGGCTGGTCCGAGCCCGACGCTTCGGGCTCCTTCCACTCCTGGGGCGGAGGGCTCGAGGGGGGCGGTGCCGGCGGGTTGATAGTGCCCGACGGGGCGGGGGCCGCGGCCGGGCCGCGCCGACCCCGCAGGATCAGCACGATCAGGACGACCGCCACCACGACGATGATCAGGAGCAGGATGAGCCAGCCCCAGGTGAGGCCCGACCCCGGGGAGAGTTCCCCGCTCAGGGCCGAGGGGCTCGGGTTGACCATGAAGCTCACCTGTCCGTAGGCGTAGCAGACCCCGACGCAGTAGCCGGTGTTGAGGTCCGCGCTCACGTAGAGCGACTCGATCCCCGCCGCCGTGCCCGAGGGGATGGTGTACTGGAACGACCCGCTCGAGTGGTTGGTCGTCACCTCGTCGAGCGGGGGAGCGTAGCCCCACTCCCCGTTCCAGTTCGAGAGCCCGACGTAGAAGTACTGGGGCAGGGTGTCGAGGCCGTAGGGCGTCACGGACCAGGTCACGGTCAAGGTCTGACCGGGCTGGTAGCTCCCGTCCGAGTAGCTCGACTGGGTCGAAATGCCGACCGACATCGTGTAGCCGGACTTCTCGTCCAGCGTGAGGCCCGCGGAGGCGACATCCCCCAGGGTCGGGTTCTGCGCGAAGGTGGTGATGTAGACGTAGAGCGGAACGTTGGACTTGGGGATGGTGAACTCGAAAGCACCGCCCACGACCGTGCCCTGGGCGAGGACGATCGTCGGGCCGCCACCGGACGGGGTGGACGCGAGCACCGTGTAGTAAATGGTCGACGCGTTGACCACCGACCCGAACGGCGTCACGGTGACGGTCACCGTGTCCCCTCCGGCAAAGGCGTACTCGCTCGGCGTCAGGATGATCGCCGGCGCGTAGGCGTCGGTCTCCGCGTAGCCGTAGACCTCGTCCGTGGCGTTCGAGGCGAGCATCGCCACCTCGATGTACCCGGTGTAGTTGACCGGGATCGAGAACGTGATCGTTCCGGAGAGACCGCTCACCGCGTTCAAGGCACCGAAGTAGTAGCCCTGGGAACTGTACAGCTCGACCGCGTCGAAGGAGGCCGACCAGCCGACGGGAGCGCTGCCGTTCTGCAGGCTGATGTTCCAGTGGGCGACCAAGGTGTCACCGCTCGCGTACTGGGACTGACCGAACTTGATCTCGATGAGCGGCGCCGCGGGCGTAGGCTTGGCGACGGTGAACGTCCAGGTGAAGTTCTGCCAGACCCGCAAGCTCCCGTTCGGGGACGGGACCGCGAGGACGGAGATGTTGACCTGGTCGTAGGCATTGGTTCCGGTCGAGAACGGTGGGCTGTCGGCCAGGAACAGAACGTCCGCGTAGCCGTTCGAGCTCGTGATGACGGCCGCGGGCGGGGTCCCGGGCACGGAGGCGGCCGGGATGAGCGCCGTGTGGTTGTGGAATGCGAACTGGACGGTCGCTCCCGGGAGAGGTTCGATGTTGTAGCCGTTGTCGTACTCTACGTAGACCTCGAGCTCCACCTGGGCCCCGACGGGGACAGTCGAGCCGAGGCAGGTCGGGCAATCAACGTAGAGGAACGCGTCGTAGTACTCCGAGACCCACGCGTCCGTGCCGGACGAGACCGACATATTGCCGTTGCTCGAAACGTTGGCCCACACGTAGAAGTAGATGTAGTGGAAGGGAGAGGCGTTCAGAGGAACCGTGTAGCTGGTCGACCCGACCGCGGACCCGACGGGGAAGGTCGAGTTGGTCAGGGCGAGCGGCTCCCAGAGCCCCGTCAACCCGTCGTAGTACTCCGCCGTCATCGCGACGGAGGCGTGGGTGTAGGCCGCCTCGTTCACGGTCGCTTCCACGATGAAGGCCACCTTCGCTCCATATCCGGGGAGGACGTCCGAGGGGTTCGGGCTGAGGGAGACTTGGTAGGTGATCACTTCGAAGAAGGCCGTGGCGTTCCCACCGAGCGGTGCGGTGGCGTTGATCTCCCACCAGCCGCCGTAGACGAGGGAGGTGGGCAGCACGTATCCAACGCCCTCCGTCTGGCTGTTGTACGAGCCGGAGGAGACATTGACCTCGAACGTGGCCACCGGGTTGGTCAGTCCGTCCCGGGTCGCATTCGGGTCAATGATCGATACATTCGCGAAATGGTCTCCGCTCGATTCGGCCACGTAGAAGTAGACTTCGACGCCGAGTCCGGTGTAGAACGTGCTCTCGTAGTATCCATACTGATTGAGAGGGCTCACGACCAAGGTACCTGCCGGATGCACCGCGGCGGCGACCGGCGACGCATGCGCGTTCCCAACAGGCGCGGCTCCGGGAACCAGTGCGACCATTACGGCGAGGACCAACCCGGCGACGACCAACAACACGAGTGGACGGGCCATGCCCAAAAATGGACGAGTGTCAGTATTTAAACATAAGTGCCGGGAAGAACCGCCCCTCCCCGAACCGCTGCCACCGTAAAATCGGGCGTTCCCGTGACCGAAGTGAGATTAACCACCGCGGACCTGCCCGCGTCGGTGGAACCCATGGTCGAGATCCTTCCCGGCGTGCACCTCGTGGACGGCGTGGACCCTGCGCCCGACTTCACGACCCATGTCTATCTCGTGAAGGACAAGGGCGCCAGCTGGACGCTCATCGACACCGGCCTCCCCGGCGCCCACGAGAAGATTCTCGCGTACCTCGCGAAAATCAAGGTCGAGCCAACCTCGATCAAGAAGATCCTCGTGACCCACCTTCACCGGGACCACGTGGGCTCCCTGAAGACGATGATCGAGAAGACCCGGGCCCGTACCTTCGCCCACTGGATCGAGGCCGCCTACATCGCCTGCGACCCGAAGTACGACGGACCCGGAACCCCACCGGCCGAGCCCGTGACGGTCGACGAGGTGGTCAAGGACGGGGACCCGATCGATGCGGCGGGCGGGGTCGTGGCCTACCATACCCCCGGGCACACGCCCGGCCACACCTCGTACTACCAGCCCGAGCGCAAGATCCTGTTCTCGGGGGACCTCTTCTTCGTCGAAGGGGACAAGCTCATCCTGACCGTCCCGGACTTCACGTTCCATACGCCGACCGCGAAGATCTCCGCGCGACGGATGGGTCAGCTCGCCGTCGATTCGCTGCTGACCTACCACGGAGGGCCGGTCCTCAAGAGCGGCGGAAGCGCGATGCGGAACCTCGTGCGGACGCTCTGAGCCGGCCCGGCGGGGGTCGCTCGACCCCCGCACTCAATGCAGTGGGACTGGCCAGATTTGAACTGGCGTCTCGGAGTCCCGAACCCCGAAGGATGGACCAAGCTACCCCACAGTCCCAGACGAGGGTCGTCCACCCGGCCCCGATATTTGAGCCTGAGGGCGAGCGGTCGAGCCTGCCCCCTGCGGAGCGTTTCAGCACCTCTCGGACCGGGTTTACATGGTGTCGCGCTGTCCCTCCGGTGGATGAGCCGTCCTGCGGTCGAGCCGCCGATTCCGGGGCTCGCCCCGGTCACCTCGCTCTCGTGGACCATCCCGGGGCTCCGGGAAGACCCCACGATGTGCCTGAGGTGCCGGTCCGCCCAGCTCCTCTGCGGGAAGCCGGTCTGCCCGATCCTGCTCAAGTACCAGGCCTTCGCGCGGACACTCCCGATGCTCGGGGGAAACGAGCTCGATGGGAGCTCGCCCCCGGGCCTCTTCGTCGGCCGATTCGGATATCCCAGCGTCGCGGTGGGGCCCCTCTTAAGTCCGGAGCACGGGTCGACCGAGCTACTGGACACTCCCGAGGAGTGGGTCGGTCGGTCGGTCGCGGAGGTGATCGGGTTCCGGACCGGACTCGTCCGAGGGACGACCCGGATGCGGGTCACGGATGCCGAGCGGCCGATTCCGATGCTCGAAGACCTCCAGCTGTTGGGCATCGCCGCGGAGTCGGTCGAGAGCGAGGCCCGCTTCCGTCGGCCGCCCCGCGGCCATCTCGCGCTCTCGGACGCGACCCCGCCGTTCGGCCCTTCGGCGCCGATCGAGCAGTTCCGGCTGGACGTACGCCGGGTCGACCCCCACCTCGACCGCCTCACGTCGGACACGGATGCGAACGCTCGGGTCGCGGTGGGCGAGCTCTATGACCGGGGGGTCCGGGTCAGCCGCATCCAGCGAGCGTTCAGCGTCGGGACCCTGGGCCGGCACGGGCGCCGCCGTCTCGTGCCGACCCGGTGGTCGATCACCGCGGTCGACGACCTACTGTCGAAGCGCAACCTCGAGGAGGTCCGGGCCCTGCCCGAGCTCTCCGAGATCCTCGCCTACCAGCTGACGGCACTCGACAACCGCTGGCTCCTCGTGTTCCTCCCCGGCGCTTACCGTTACGAGTCGATCGAGGCCTGGTATCCGAACACGCTCTGGAACCCCGACACCGAACGGGTCGTGATCATGGGGGATCACGAGGGGTACGACGGCCGTACCACCTACGCGTCCATCGGCGGATGCTACTACGCCGCCCGGCTCGCGACCAGCGAGGCCCTCCTCACGCTCGGGCGGCAGGCCGGCGTCATCGTCCTCCGAGAGGTCCATCCGGGGGAGATCCTTCCGTTAGGAGTGTGGAACGTACGCGAGCACGTCCGCGCCGCCTTAAGGACCGTCCCGGAACGGTACGGCTCGCTCCCGGAACTGGACGCGAAGATCCGCGCAACGTTCGCCATCCCACTCGAACGATGGCTCCGCTCGAGTGCGCTGCTGCACGCAGCGCGCACGCAGCGTCGGCTCGATGATTGGCTGATCGAACGCCGCCCGGGTTGATGGTTACTCGAACCGCGTCCCGCAGCGGCCGCAGAATGTGTCGGCGACCGCCCGCTCCGCTCCGCAGGTGGGGCAGGTCATCGGTCCCCGCGGAGCGCCGCACCCGCGGCAGAACGCGTCGGCCGCGAGGGTGGGGTAGCCGCAGCTGGGGCACCGCTCCGCCGTGGCAACGTCCTCGGCCGAACTGAGTGCGTCCGGCACCTTTCCTCCAGCCTCAGTGGTCGAGGGAGGGGCGGGCGAGCGAGTCGGCGTGAGGGGGAGGGACTCCACGCTCTCCCCTAGCTGGCGACGGGCCTTGAGGGCCAGGCGGAACGCCTCGGTGTAGTCTCCCCGGTCGAAGGCAGAATGGGCGCTCTGAGCCAGCGCGGCCGCGCTTTGGAGAGCGGAACCTCCCGCCGGACGGGGCCGGGCCATCGCCTCGGCGAGGAGCCTTAACTGGAACTGCGACTCGGCGCGGTTCTTGGGGATCCGTCCCCCCTCGGGCGGTGGCGGGGAAGGGGCCGCCCCTGGGCTGGGCGGCTGGGGGCCCACCGGCGGAGCGGGTGGGGGCGCGACCGCCGGTGCGGAGCTCTGCGTCGGGAAAAGCGACTGGGAGCTCCGGATCGGACCTCGCTGACGCGCGGCGACCATCGATTCGTGAGCGGTCTGGGCGAGCTCGTAGGCCTGGTCGAACTGGCGCCGGTCGAACGCGGCCTGGGCGCGGGCGAGCTCTTCGAGGGCCCTCGAGACGTCCGACCCCTGGTTGTTCATCAGGCTCGCCTCCCGACGGGCCATCGCGATGCGGTTGAACGCACGGTCGCTTCGGAGCCTCGGGGGCTCGTTGAGTTCGTGCAGCAGCTTCGCTTTCTGCTCGCGCAGTCGACGGAGGACGAGGAGCGCGAAGCCGATGACGATGACGACGAGCACCGCGATGATCGCGATGATCTCGTAGATCGAGAGGGTCGTCACGTCGGCTCTCCTGCCCTTCCCCGGTCGAGCGGCCGCCGAGGTACGCCCGTCGTCTATGGGGGGGTTTGGGTATTTAGAAGGCGTCCCCGAGCTGTCCCAGGAGGTAGGTCGTCCGGGCGCCCCGGATCGTGAGCTCGACCGTCGCCCCGAGCGGAGGGCGGCGGTCCAGGACGACGGGGAGATAGTTGTCGAGGCGAGCGACCGCCGAGCCGGCGGGCCCGTGCTCAGTCACGCGGGCCCGCGCGCGACGCCCGATCCAACTCTCGAGCCGGGACCGCGCCAGCCGGCGCCTCAGCTCCGTCAGGGACCGTGAGCGCCGCTTGGCCACCCGGGGTCCGAGCGGAGGGAGCCGGGCGGCGGGCGTGCCCGGCCGGGGAGAGAACCTCGTGACGTTCACCGTCTCCGGCGCGACCTCCGAGAGAAGCCCCTCGGTCGCCCGATGGTCTTCCTCCGTCTCTCCCGGGTAGCCGACGATCACGTCGGTGGAGAGATAGAGGTCCGGGAATCTTCCGCGAGCACGCGCGACCAATCGGCGGAAGGTGTCGGCCGTGTACTCCCGGTGCATCCGCCCGAGGAGAGTGTCCGACCCGCTCTGAACCGGAAGGTGGAGGAACCGGAAGTTGTGTGGGTCGTCGAGCGCCTCGAGGTAGTCGTCGAGGAGCGGCTCCAGGCTCTGGGGGCTCATCATGCCGACCCGGACCTGGAAGTCCCCATCGACGCGGTCGACCGCCCGAAGAAGTCCCGGGAGCCCCTCTGATCCGGTCCGGTCCGAGCCCCAGACCGCCGTGTCGAGTCCGGTCAGGCGAATCTCGCAGACGCCCCGGGCGACGGCGGAGCGTACCCGAGCGACGACCGTCTCCGAAGGGACGCTCGTGAGAGGTCCGCGTGCGAGGCGGCTAAAGCAGTAGGAGCAGCCACTCGTGCACCCTTGGGCGATGATCACTTCCTCGGAGACCGGGGGATGCGACCGAAGTGGGAAGGGTACTCGGGCAGGGTCCTCCTCCCCGACCCCATCCCCTCGTCCCTGGTCGAGGAGGCCAGGAAGGCGGGACTGCTCCCGAATCGGAAGGAAAGTCGTACGCTCTCGACCCGGTCCGTCCATGAGGTCGGTGCGGAGGGGGACGAGGCAGCCGGTGACCACGACCCGGGGGAGTCGGCTTGACAGCAGCCTCCATCGCCGCACCATCCGCGCCTCGGTCGCGCCGATGACCCCGCAGCTCACGAGGACCCCGACCTCCGCCCCCACCGGGCTCTCGGCGATCTCGTGGCCGTGCGCGACGAGGTCGCGCGCGATTGCCGCCCCCTCCCCGCGATTCTGGGCGCATCCGCACGACTCGACGTAGACGCGCACGGACGAACC
>Ga0187770_10000445_pt1 | contig 20183 bp, 16 predicted proteins | sample 0116_SJ02_MP02_2_FD_133154 | JGI IMG/M metagenome (GOLD analysis project Ga0187770, IMG submission 133154) | Tropical peat soil microbial communities from peatlands in Department of Meta, Colombia - 0116_SJ02_MP02_20_MG | ecosystem: Environmental > Terrestrial > Soil > Wetlands > Peat | place...
AGAGATGAAAACGTTTCGTCTCGGCTTGGCCGTTCTCTTAGCTGTGGCTATGGCGGGTTCTGCGCCGGTCCGGGCCCAGGACACGGGCGGCTACCGCCTCCTCAAGACATATACGCTCGGCGGGGAGGGCTTCTGGGACTACATGGCCTTGGATGCCGGAGCGCGCCTCCTCTATGTGACGCACGGCACCGCCGTCGAGATCCTGAACGTCGACACGGGCGTCAAGGGCGCGCCGATCACCGGCCTCAAGGGCATTCACGGTGTGGCCTTCGCCCCGGACAGGAACCGGGGTTACATTTCCAACGGAGGCGGAGACTGCGTGACCGTCTTCGACCTCAAGACGCATCAGGTTATCGTGGAAGTGCCGACCACGGGAAAAAATCCCGACGCCATCCTGTATGACCCGTTTTCGGGGCGCGTCTTCACTTTCAACGGGCGGAGCGGCAATGCCACGGCCATCGACGCTTCGACGGACAAGGCCGTCGGGACGGTCGACATCGGCGGCAAGCCCGAGTTCGCGGCCACGGACGGCGCGGGCACGATCTTCGTCAACGTCGAGGACAAGAGCGAGATCGTGGGTTTCGGCGCCAGGTCCCTCCAGGTCATGAAAAGATGGTCGATCGCGCCCGGAGAAGGCCCGAGCGGGCTGGCCATCGACCCCGAGCACAAGCGCCTGTTCAGCGTCTGCGATAAGCTCATGGTCGTGTCGGATTTCGAGAGCGGTAAGGTCGTCGCCACGGTCCCGATCGGCAACGGCCCGGACGCGGTCCGGTACGACGCGGGCACGGGGCTCGTCTTCTCCTCCAACGGGGAAGGGACGCTGACCGTCGTCAAGCAGGATTCCGCAGACACGTACGAGGTCCTCGAGACGGTGAAGACGGCTCGCGGCGCCCGGACCATGGCCCTGGATCCCGAGACGCACCACGTCTTCGTCGTGACCGCGGACTTCGGCCCGGCCCCGGCGCCAACCAAAGACCACCCGAGGCCCCGCCCGACGGTCGTTCCGGGCTCGTTCAGGGTGCTCGAGTTCGGCAGATAAGGCCCGAGGGCGCCCGAAGAAGCGCCCGGAGCAGACCCGCGGGCGGAGAGGATTTTCGGCCGCGTCACTCCGTCGCGCGGCGGCGGACCATCAGATAATAGAGCGTCGGCGTGGCGATGAGGGAGAGCAGGACCGAGATGCAGAGAGCGCCGATGACCGCCACGGCCAGGGGCTTCAACATGTCGGCGCCCGAGCCGACGCCGTAGGCCAGGGGCAGCATCCCGAGCGCGGCGGCCAGCGACGTCATCAGGACGGGACGGAGCCTGCGGAGCCCCGAGCGCACGACGGCCTCGGCCAGATTCAGGCCTTCGGCGCGGAGCTCCTTGACGAAATCTAGCATCAGGATGCCGTTCTTGGCGACGATGCCGATGCCGATGATGACCCCCAGCAGGGAGACGATGTTCAGCGACGTCCCCGTGATCCAGAGGGCAAGGACCGTTCCGAAGAGAGCCAGAACGGCGCCGAACATGATGGCCACGGGCTCGTAAAAGGACCCGAACTCGAGGAGCAGCACGGTGAAGACCAGGAAGATGGCCATGCCCAGGACCATCATCAGATTGCGGAACGACTCCTGCTGCTGCTCGTAGGTTCCTCCGTACTCGATCGCTCCCGGCGGCAGGGTCGGGTCCTTGCCGAGCGTCGCGCGGATTTCCGCCATGGCGCTTCCCATGTCGCGGCCTTCGAGGCGCGCCGAGACGGCCACGTCCTGACGGAAGCCGTCGCGCCGCAGCTCGAGCTGGCCGGGCTCCTCGACGACGTCGACGACCTGGGAGAGCTGGACCAGCTGCCCGTCGGCGGTCCTCAGCGGGAGATGGCGGAGCTTCTCCACGCGGTCGATGTCGGAGGGCTCGGCCTTGACGCGGACGGCGACGACCCGGTCCCCTTCGAGTACTGTGGAGGCGGTCTCGCCGATCATCGCCGCGTTGACGGCCGAGGCAATGTCGTTGGCGGTCAGGCCGAACCGCTCGGCGTCGACATAGCACACCCGGAAGCTGATGGCGGGGCCGCAGTAGACCAGGCCGTTGAAGACGTCGACGACGCCCCTGATCTTGTCCAGTCGTTCCGCGATCTGGGGCGCCTTCTCCTTCAGATAGGCCGTGTCGGTGGAGAAGAGCTTGACCTCGATCGGCTGGGGCGCGTACATCAGGTCGCCGATGAGGTCGCTTAGGATGCCGGGGAATTCCCAGATGACGTCGGGCAGGGCGGCGTTGAGCCTGTGGCGCAGCTCGGTCAGGACCTCTTCGGTCGAGCGCTTGCGGTCGGGGCGCAGCTTCAGCAGGAAGTCGCCGTTGTTCGGTTCGGTGATGAAGAGGCCCAGCTGGGCGCCGGTGCGCCGGGAGTAGCTCTCAAGCTCCGGGACCGACCGGATGATGTCTTCGGCGTACTTGAGCTGGCGGTCGGTCTCGGCAAGGCTCGTCCCTGGCGGAGTGAGGTAGTCGATGACGAAGCCGCCCTCATCCATCGGCGGCAGGAACTCGCTTTCCAGGCTCTTATAGATGAAGGCCGAGAGGAAAAGGACGGCGGCGCAGGCGGCGATCGTCGGCCCGCCGTGCCGCAGGGCCGTCCGTACGCCTTTTTCGTAGATCCCTGTGACGCGCCGCAGCAAGCGGCCGCCCTGTTCCTTCGAAACCTCTCCGCCCGCCGGCTCACCTGGCTTCAGCAGCCAGGCGGCCAGGGACGGCGTCAGGGTCCCGGCCAGGGCCAGTGAGGTCAGCAGGGCGACGACCATGGTCATGGCCAGGGCGCGGAAGAAGACCCCGGGGATGCCCGTCAGGAAGGCCAGCGGGATGAAGACGACCACGGGGGTCAGGGTCGAGCCGATGAGGGGACGGAAGATCTCGCCGAGGCCCTCCCGGATGGCCGCCAGGGGACCGAGCCCGGCCGTCCGCTTGGTGTGGATGGCTTCGACGACGACGATGGCGTCGTCGATGACGAGACCGATGGCGGCGGCGATCCCGCCCAGGGTCATCAGGTTGAACGACATCCCGGCCGCCTTGATGGAGATCAGCGTGACGAGGACGGTGACGGGGATGACGAGGATGGCCACAAACGTCGTCCTCCAGCTCTTGAGGAAAAAGTACAGGATCAGGACGGACAGGATGAGCCCGAAGATGATGGCCTCCCAGACGCTGTGGACCGAAGCGCGGACGAGCAGGGACTGATCATAAAAGAACGCCAGCCTCAGGTCGGGCGGCAACTCGTTCTTCAGGATTTTCAGCTCCTCCCGGAGGCGCCGGGCGATGTCGAGGGTGCTCCCGTCCGGCTGGCTGTAGATGTTGACGAGCACGGCCACTTTGCCGTCGGCGGTGACGATATTGAAGACCGGCTCGGGGCCCCGCACGACCCGCGCGAAATCGCGGACGAGGACCGGGTGCTTGCCGGAGACCGTCACCGGGAAGTTCTCGATGTCCCGGATCGAGTGCACGCGGCCGTCGACCACGGCCAGATAGAGCATACGGTTCTCTTCGTGGAGTCCCGTCGACGCGACGAGGTTGTTCTTGTTGAGCGCGTCCGTGACTTCGGACAGGGTGAGGCCGGCCGCCTGGAGGCGGAGCGGGTCGACGACGATGTGGTATTCGGGCGTGCGGCCGCCCACGAGGTCGGCGCGGGCGACGCCCGGGATCTGCAGGAACCGCGGCTTGAGCTGGTAGCGGGCGATCTCCCAGAGATCGATCAGGTTGCGCTTGGGGCTGGTCAGGCTGATGCCGATGATGGGGAAGTTCGAGAAGGTCACCCGGTAGACCTGGGCCTCGGCCGTGGCGGGGAGAGAGGCGCGGATCTGGGACAGCCGGCCGAGGACGTAGAGCTCCGACCGGATCATGTCGACCTTCCAGTTGAAGAAGATGTTGACCTCCGCCGAACCGCGCCCCGTGGCCGAACGGATCGTCGTCACCCCAGGAATGTCTTTCATGCTCTCTTCGATCGGCCGGGTGATGGTCGCCATCATCTCGTCGGCTGGCATCACTCCGTTGTCGACGAGAATGACGACGCGGGGGAAATTCGTCTGCGGGAAGACCGACGACGGGATGGTCAGGGCCGAGTAGACGCCGCCCAGGCAGAGGGCGATGCTGATGAAGACGATGGGCAAAGCGTGACGCGTCGCGAACCGGCCGACGGCGGAATCTTTGGCCATGAACGTCACTTGTCCCCGATGATGTGGATCTTCGTCTCCCCGGTGATGTTGTAGGCGTCCGTGGTGACGATGACCAGGCCCTCCTTGAGCCCTTCGCCCTCGACCTCGGCCAGGCCGGCGTCGCGGAGGCCGGCCTTGACGGGCCTGGGGATGGCCTTGTCGCCTTCGACGACCATCAGCACGGTCCCGCCGGCGGGGCTGGGAACGACGCTCTCTTCGGGGACGGCGAGGACGTCGCGGCGCTCCTCCGAGACGATCCTGACGCTCAGGAACTGGCCAGGCTTGAATTGCGCCCTCACCGGCAGGGACGTTCGGACGAGCACCGTATCGGTCTTCGGGTCGATGTCCTTGCCGACGAGTATCAACGTTCCGTATCCCTGGACCCCGGGGCCGAAATCGACCGGCTGCCCGGTTTTGAGCGGGCCTGCGTCGCGGCTCGGGATCTGGGCCGTGAGCACGAGGCGGCTGAAGGCTATGACCTCGGCCAGGACCGCGCTCGGGTCGACGGTCTGGCCGATGCGGGCGTTGATCCGGACCACCGTCCCGGAAAGAGGCGCTTTGATCTCGAGATAGGACAAGTCTGTCCGTGCCGCGGCGAGGTCGTTCCGGGCCGCCTGGAGGGCGAGAGCTGCTTCCTGGACGGCCTTCTCCGAGGTCCCGCCGGCCGGGAGCAGTTTCTTCTGCCGTTCGTAGGTCTTTTCGGCGAAATCCAGCGCCTTTTCGGCCTTGGCCACGGCGACTTCGGCCAAGCGCGTGTCGAGGCGGAAGAGGATTTCGCCGCGTTCGACGCGCTGCCCCTCCGTGCAGCGGATCTCGGTCAGGATGCCGCCCAGCGGAAACGACAGGTCGGCTCCCGCCGCGGGCCGCCCCTCGGACGGCGGCTCGGGCTCGACGGTTCCGTAGGCCGTAACGTAGTTCCGGAGAGTCGCCCGGGTGATCTTCCCGACATGAACGGCCACGTCGGTGACGACTTCCTCTTCCTCGCCGGCCTTGTGCCCCAGGCCCTTGATGAGGACGAGAACGGCCGCCGCGGCGACCGCCAGAACGATCAACGCGGTTATGGCCCTGCGTTTATTCATCCTCGCGCTCCTTCTCGGGACCGGACTGCCCCGGCGCTTTCGTGTAAATCCAGTCCTTCACCTCGAGGGGGCTCTGGGCCGCGTTCTCGAGCCTCCCGACGGACTGCTGGGCTTGAACCAAAGCCTCCAGTCGGGCCTGCTCGCCGGCGTTGAGCTCGAGCTCGACGGTCAGAAGCTCGAGCGTCGAGATCTCGCCGAGCTCGTGTTTGGCCGCGGCTGCCTTCGCCTGCGCGGCGAGGTTGGCCCGGAGGTCGTCCGCCGCCTGAGCTTTCCGGAGGGCCGAGCGGCAGTCCTCGACGGCGGCGTCGAGCTCGCCGATGACTTGGGACTGAAGGGCGAGGAACGCGGCCGCGCTCGCGGCGCGTTGAGCCTCAGCCTCGGCGATCGGGCCCCGGTTGCGGCTGAAGATGGGAAGCTCGAGCGCCAGGCCGAGGGTCCATTTGCTGTCGGTCTGGTCGAGCTGGTAGTCGGGCGAGAGGCGGATGTCCGGATATTGCTTGGCGATTTCCAGGCGCAGGGCCGACTCGCTGGCCGCATATTCCGAAAGGGCGGCCAGGAGGTCGGAGCGGTTCAGGACCGCGTGGCGGCGGACCTCGCCCTCCGGGAAGTCCGGCGAGGGCGGGCGGAAGTCCTCGTAGGAAATCTGTACCCCGTCCAGGGCCTTCCTGGGGAGGCCGATCGCGGCGGCCAGCCCGGCCATCGCTTCTTCCTTGGCTCGGGCGGCCTCGATCGCGGCCAGACGGCTTCCGTCGAGCGCAACCCGCGCCTGGGAAACCTCGTAGGCCGAAACCTCTCCGGCCTCATGCTGGACATCAAGAAGCCGAACCGTTTCCCGTTGGAGTCTCTCCGCCTCGGCGAGGAGGGACTCCCGCTCGCCGGCCGCATAGGTCTCGAGCAGGGTGCTGCGCAGGCGGCTGCGCATGTCCCAGGCGGCTTTGAGGATATCCCAGCGCGCCGCCTCGGAGAGGTGCCTGGCCTCGGCAATCCTCAGGCCGCGCTTGCCGGCCGTCTCGATCGGGATCTCCAGGAGGATCTCCGGGATCCAGGGCGTCATCAGGCTCACCGGGGTCGTGCTGTTGTATCCGACCAGGGGGTTCAGGGTCGGGTTGGGACGTTCGCCGGCCGTGATCCGGCCCGCCCGGGCCACCCCCCACTGGGCGCGGGCGACGTCCATATCGGGATTGTAATACAGCGCGGCCAGGGTCAGAGACTTGAGATCCCATACCGCCGGCGGCCAGTCCTTGACGTCGCCGTTCTGGAGAAGGAAATCTTTGAGTTCCGTCGAGGTGAGCCTCCGGGCCTCGAACGCGTCCATGGCTTTGGCCGGTTCGATGGGCTGGGGATGGTAGCGGACGCAGGCCGGCGTCATCGAGAGGGCAAGAGCCACGCCGATGACCATGAACAGCGCACGTGATCTCATCATGCCGCATTCCCCAGTCCGGCGTCTCCGGAGACCGCGCCGCCCGTCCCCCGCAGACGACGGGACGGCCCGGAATCCTCCGGATCCGAATATCCGCTATAGGGACGACGCGAAACGCGGTTTCCTTCCCGAAGTTCCCGGTTTAAGAGGTTTCTGATCATGAGGTTGTCAGGAACGGTATTATCATTCCCGGGCGGGGAGGCTTTCAACTGAATTTTCCGTCAGATAGGAACCTGTTTTTGGCCCGGCGGCCAGGGATCTTTCTATGTCGCGGCTAGGCGGGATTCCTCTTGTAGAATAGCCGTTTGACGACCTCGGCCGCGGCGCCGTCGCGGACGGCCGTGGCCTTGACCCGGACGAGGGAGATGGGCCTGCGCACGGCGTCGGCCGCCCCCTTCTCCTGCCAGAAGCCGAGGAGGCTGCTGGCCAGGATGATGAACAGGATGATGGAGGCGTCCGTTTCGGACAGGCTCCAGAAGCCCCGGAGGTCTCCGGCCATCGAGCCTCCCGTCAGTTGTTCTTTTCGATCTCGCGGCGGATGCTGGGCTCCAGGTCTTCGGGGTGGGCCCGGCAGTGGTATTCGATCCCGCTCGCCGAACGATGGGCCTTGAAATAGGGCCAGCCAAGACTCATCAGGTGCCGTTCGTGGAGCTCGTGCAGGAGCACGAACTTCCGGTCGCCGGGGCTGAGGTCATCGTCCAGCCAGACCTCTTCCTTCGGGACGAAGTGATAGACCTTGTCGTGGCCGCCCTCGGTGAAGTCGATGAAATAAAGGCTCCGCACGAGCTCTCCCCGGATGATCCAGACCTTGACCCGCCCGCTGTATTTCTTGAGGAGCCTTTTATGGATGGAGGCGACGATGGTTTTCCGGCCCAGGGACGCGACCTGGCGGATCATCTCCGACTTCCGGCGCTCCCTCTTCTCCACGGCGTCGGCCTTCTCCAGGGCGTCGTCGTAGGGCATGCCGCCGGCCATCAGCCGGTGCTCGACGAGCAGGTGGTCGATGAAGAACTGCTCCTCCCCCGGGCCGTACTCCTTGTCGATCCAGAATTCGTTGCGGGGGATGAACCGGAAGCGGAAGTGCTGGCCGAAATTCGTGAATTCCTCGTCGATGCTTTTCCGGACGTAGCGGCCGTCGACGATCCAGACCGTGAAGCCGCCGACCTCGTCGAACTTCCTGAGATAGGGTTTTTTCATGAGCCCTCTTTCTTCAGGTACTTGTCGTACCAGGCCACATACCGTTCGTAGTGGTCGCGGACGTAGCTCGGGGTCGTGAGGCCGTGGAACTGGCCCGGGTAGATGACGAGTTCGGTGTCCACCCCCAGGCTCTTGAGTGCCTCGTACATTTGCTCGCCGCCGATGAGGGGCACGTTGAAATCCTTGTCGCCGCCCATGAAGAGCGTCGGCGTCCGGATGCGGTCGGCGTGAAAGAACGGATAGGAAATCTTGAGCCACAGGTCCGTCGTCTTCCAGGGGGCCCCGATCTCGAGATCGTATTGCCGGATGTATTCGTCGTGCCCGTACATCGAGAGCTGAAGGGCGCTGCCCGCCCCGCTGATTGCCGCCTTGAAGCGGCTGTCGGTAGCGATGGTGTAGTCCGTCAGGATTCCGCCGTAGCTCCAGCCGCCGATGCCGAGCCACTGCGGGTCGGCGATGCCCGCCGCCACGGCTCCGTCGACCGCGCCGAGAAGGTCCATGACTTCCTTGTGCCCCCAGTCGGCGAAAATGGCCTTCTGGAACGCCGAGCCGCGGCCCGAGCTGCCGCGGTAGTTGACCGCCAGGACGACGTAGCCGTTCGCGGCCAGGAACTGGTGCTCGAAGCTGAAGCTGTATTCATCCTGGCCGATCGGCCCGCCGTGGATCCGGAGCAGCAGAGGGTAGCGCCGGCCCGGGGCGAAGGAGGCCGGCTTCACGATGAGGCCGTGAACGACGGTGCCGTCCTTGCTCTTCGAGGAGAAATCCTCCGTCGTCGCCAGCTCGAGCCCGGAGAGCAGGGCGTCGTTCTGGTGGGTCAGCCGCCTGAGCGTTCCGGCCTCGAGCGCGTCAACCTCGGCGAGCTCAACGGCCGTGCCCGAAAGCAGCGTCAGGGCGCCGTCGGCGCCGAGCGAAATACTGGAGACCGTCCGCCGGCCGGTGGTTAGCTTCTCGACCGGCCCTCCAGAGAAAGCGGTCTCGCCGACATAGACGACTCGATCATCCTCGACAAGGAAGATCAGGTTCTTCCCGTCCGCGGTCCAGAGGATAGGGCCGACAACAGCCCGGTCTAGCGCTTCCGTCAGGATCTTCTGCTCGCCGCCCGCCGCCGGGACGACGGCCAGCTTGTTAAGATTGTACGCGGAAAAGCGCGGGGGATCGCCGCTGAGGAAGGCGATCCATTGCCCGTCGGGGCTCCAGGCCGGACGGCTCCCTTCGGGGCCTTCCCGGCTCGTGAGGCGCTTGGACTCCGCCCCGGGCCTGGCTTCGACAACGAAAACGGCGGTGTCCGGATTCCGGTCCGGGTCTGACCCGCAGTCGCTGATGAAGGCGACCCGGCTTCCGTCCGGCGACCAGGCCGGCCGCACGTCATCCCACGATCCCGACGTGAGGGGCTCGGCTTTTTTTCGGGCCGCCACGTCGAAGAGCCACAGGTGCGAATACAGCCGCTTGAGATATCCTTCCCGGTCCTCCTTGAAATGGTAGCGGTCGATGACCATCGGCGCCGGCGTCTTCCGCTTCCAACCCTCCAGCTTTTCCGGCTCGTCCGCCGGGTCCTGGTCGCTCGTAACGATGACCAGCCGCCGGCCGTCCGGAGACCAAGCGTAATCGCTGACGCCGCCTTTGATGTCCGTCAACCGCTGCGCTTCGCCGCCCCTCCTGTCGAGAAGCCAGACCTGGGGGCCGAGCTTCTTCTCCTCCTCGGTGCCGCGGGAGGCAAGGAAGGACAGGAAGCGCCCGTCCGGACTCCAGCGGGGAGAGGTCTCGCTGTCCGGATCGGATGTCAGGCGGACCTCCTGAGAACCGTCCCAGCTCGCCATCCAGATATCGCTGTCGCTCTTATCCTTTTCGAAGTCTGTCGTGCCGACGGTATACGCCACCCATTTCCCGTCCGGCGAGCGCTGGGGATCACCGACCATGCGGATCCTGGCCAAGTCGTCAAGCGTGATGGCGCGCTTGGCCGCTTTCGCCGGGCCGGCCTGCCCGGCGGCTGCGGCCACACCGATTGCCACGAAGACGATCCCGAGACGACGCAACATGATTTTGGCGCTTTTCTCAAGCATAGAAAATTTATACTGTCGGGCCGCTGTCATGTCAAGGCGGCCGGAAATTGATTCTGGTGCCGGGTTCACTTATAATCGAGGGCGAGTGGATCGAACCTGGCCGCAAGGGGTGTGCGATGCTCTACTTCGCCTACGCTTCGAATATGAACCACGCGCAGATGAAAGAGAGGTGTCCCGGAGGGCGCTTTCTGAAGCCCGCCGTCCTCAGCGGCTACCGATTCGTCTACGACGGCTATTCCGTGGCGCGCCAGGGTGCGACGGCCAACATCGTGAATTCGGGTGTCGACAGGGTCTTAGGGGCGCTCTTTGAGATTACGGAGAAGGACCGGCTTGAGCTGGACGCCTACGAAGGCTACCCCAAGGCCTACGACAGAAAAGACGTCGAGGTTAGGGACGGTGAGGGAAAGGCCTATAAAGCGATGGCCTATTTCCGGACCGGGCGGGCCCTCGGGAAGCCGCACCCCGACTACGAGAAAGTCGTCCTCGAGGGGGCGAAAGACTGCGGGCTGCCCGAGGACTACGTGGACAAGTACCTGCGCGTGATCCGGCTCTGAGCCCGCGCGGCGCCCCGGAGAGAGACGCATCCGGGGTCCGGCCCTTTTTTGGCGACTTCTTGACGATTTTTTCGCGGACCCGTGACACCTTTGTCCTCCGACTGGACCATTATTCTCTTGCCGGGCGGAAGCCGGGAGGCTTCCGGGATCTCTGCTCCAGGCAAAGGCCGAAGCTCTGCCTCCGGGAACGGATGAGTTGCTTTCCCGCCGGCTCCGCTGATCGCCCGAAGAACCGTCTGTCGAGGAACCGCCGGGGTCCCGGTTCCGGTAGGTTTTCCGGAAGACTCTTGGTATAATGAGACCTCGCCGGAGCGGCTCCGGCCCCCGTGGGAGACGATGAAAATCAAAATCGCTTTGGCCGCGACGGGAGTGTCCCTGGCCGTCATGGCGCTTCCGGCCTGGGCGCTCGCTTCGCTCTGGAGCGCCGGGCCGGCCTTTCAGGTCTGGTGGGGGATCCTGGCTTTGGCCGCCGACGGGGTCATTCTCGACGGCGTTTTCCGCCATCACGCGCCCGTTTTCGGCCGAGTCTTCTGGCGGGGAGACGAAGACCTCCGGGCCGTAGCGCTGACGTTCGATGACGGCCCTAACGGTCCCCACACCTCGCGCATCCTGGACGTGCTCGGCGCGGCGGGCGTCAAGGCGACATTCTTTCTCCTCGGCCGTAACGTTCGGCGTTTTCCGGATCTCGTGGCGAGGATCGCGGGCGAGGGGCATGAGATCGGGAACCACGGGCTTAGCCACAGCCCTCTTGCACTCAAGTCTCTGGCCGACGTCCGCCGGGAGATCCGGACGACGGCCGCCCTCATCCGGGAGGCGTCCGGCGGGGCGGAGGCCCGGCTCTTCCGGGCCCCACACGGCTGGAGGAATCCCTGGACGAACGCCGCCGTCCGCGCCGAAGGATGTCTCCCCGTGTCCTGGACATTCGGCGTCTGGGACACGTCCCGCCCAGGGGCGGAGGTGATCGTCCGCCGCACGCTGCGGGGTCTCGGAAACGGCTGCGTCTTCCTTTTCCATGACGGGCGGGGCACGGAAGAGGCTGCGGACTCGAGCCAGCTGGCCGAGGCCCTGCCCGAGATCATCGCCGAGATCCGTAGACGAGGATATGATTTCCTGACTCTTTCCGAGATGATGACGAGGTCGCGGCGGGCATGAACCGGCGCCGGGTCGTTTCGCTCATCTCGCTCGCGGCGTCGTTGGCCGTTCTCCTCCTTCTGTTCTCCCGCATGAACCTGGCGCTGGCGGCCCGCTCCCTGACCGAGATCCGCTGGGGCTGGGTCCTGGCGCTGGCCCTGCTGAACATCGTTCACACGTGGGTCGAGGCGGAGCGATGGAACCTGATCATCTCGTCGGTCAAACCGGACTCCCGAGTGCCGCAGGCCTTCGCGGCCATCCTGGTCGGCGTCCTCGGCAACATCCTCCTGCCCCTCAGGCTGGGGGACGGCGCGAGAGCCCTCTTCCTGGCCAGGAAGCAGAAGATGCGGTTTTCGGGCGCCCTGTCCACGGTCGTCCTCGACCGGGTCGTCGATATCGCCTTTTTCCTGGCTCTTGTCGGCGTCACAGCCCTCTTTTTCCCGTTCTCGTCGTCCCAGAGGAGGACCTTCGCCGTCTCCGCCCTCGCTCTGGCCGTGGTGGTGGCCGTCCTCATTCTCCTCGCCAAGGGCAGCCTGAGCGCAAAAGTGAGGTCTCTCGGAAAGCCGGGCCGGGCGGTGAGCGATCAGATCGCGCACCTGAGGATTGGGGTCTCGGCCCTGAGGAACGCGGGCATCATGCTCCCGACCGGAGCCCTGGCCGCCCTGTCGTGGATCATGCGGGCGACGCTCGTCTGGATGATGTTCCGAGCTTTCCGGCTGGATCTGCCGGTTTTGGACGCCGCCGTGACGCTGATCCTGCTGAACGTGGGCACAGCCGCGGTCAACACGCCGGCCAACGTCGGCGGCTTCGAGCTTTCGGTGGTGGCCGCTCTGGCCCTCTTCGGCGTCGAGACGGAAAGAGCCCTGAGTTTCGCCGTGCTTCTTCACGCCGCGGAGATCATCCCCGTGGTCTTCCTCGGGCTCGGCGTCCTCTGGCTGACGGGCTTCCGCATCGAGGCCCCGGGGCCGGGCGTTAATTCAGAGAAAACCGGATAGGGTTCGCGGCGTCGCGCGTCCCATCCCATTGTTGGGGCGGACGGCCGAGCGGATTCTGTTCCGGGCGTTCTGCAGGCCGCTTGAGTGCGCGCCTGTAGACATCGGCGATGCGCTCGGCGATCCTCGGCCAGGCGAATTCCTGGGCCTTCCTCAGTCCGGCCTGCCGCATGACCCAGCGGTAGGCGGGGTCGTCGATCAGGTTCACGATCGCCCGGGTCCAGGCCTCCGTGTTGAAGGGGGGGACCATGACGGCCTCTCTTCCGCCGGCGATGAGTTCCCGGAATCCGATGATGTCGGAGGCGACGATCGGGGTGCCGCAGGCCATGGCCTCCAGAAGCGTGATCCCGAACGAGGCCCGCGTGGTCGGGCAGAGATACAGGTCCGAGCTGCCGTAGCAGTCCGGGCGCTCTTCGAAAACGTGCCCCATGAACTTGACGCTGGCCCCGAGGTCGCGAGCCTTCCGCTCGTAGTGGGAACGGAGAGGCCCGTCCCCGGCGACGACCAGCTCCGCGTTCGAGTACCGGGCCAGCACCCCGGGCATGGCATCGAGAATCGTTTGGAGGCCGTTGCGGGGGTCGAGACGGCCGAGAAACAGGAGTCTCGGCCCTTGCTTGAGGGCGTCGTTCGGCTGCCGGCCGTTGGGATGAAAATATCTCACCTCGATCCCGTTCGGGATGATCTCCCAGTCGGCCCGGAAATAGCGGGAGTGGGCCTGGATCACGGGTTCGCTGACGGCGATCTTGACGGCGATCGCATCCATGAGGATCTGCATGGGCTTTTGAAGAAGACGATAAGGGGGAGATCCCGGAAACCAGGAATGGAACGTGGCGACGACCGGAAGACGAAGCCTGTAGGCCGCCCATTGACCGACCATCCCCAGCGTGGGGGCCAGGGCACCGTGAAGATGGATGAGCTCGATGCGGTCCTCGCGGAGAATCCGTTCGATGTCCCTCAGGAGCGTCCGGCCGGTGCTCACACGGGCGAAAGATCCGTTGCTGTAGATCAGCCGGCTCTTCCCGACGCGGCGGACGAACGGCTCGTCCCCGCTCTCGCCGGCCATGTGGGACGTGATGATCGTCGCCGAGTGGCCCATCGCCCTGAGCTCGCGGGCAAGGTGATGCACGTGCTCGGTCACGCCGCCGAGGTGCGGATAATAGAATTCGGTGATGAGCGCGATGCGCATTCTCTTCCCCTCTTGTCTAAAAACGATATCTTCCGAACATGATCTCGGGAGACGACTCGTGTCACTTTATGATTTTGATGAACGTGGCCTCGTTGACGCCTTCGGCCGTTGTCGTGTAGCGCACCCGGACCTCTTCGCCTTTGACAACCTTGTCCAGGGTCAATGGTTTCCCTTTCGCGTCGTAGATCGTGGTCGTGGGCTTGACTAGGAACATCAGTTTGGCGTTGGTTTTGTTGATGACCGTGATCTCGGATTTCGTCGCCGCGTCCGCGTCCGCCAGCGTCACCGCATCGACGGTCCCGACGACGCCCTTCGTCGGGACGTGGGGCGGCTTCGGCGCCGGGTTGGACTGCTGGCTGAAGCCCAGGAATGCAAATCCCGCCACGAACAGGATTGATGCCAGAGTCACGGCAAACTTTCTCATCTTCGCCTCCCGCACGGATTCGCTCTCCATTCCTGTCGGTGACGTCTCGCGCCTCCACCGCTCCCTCGGTTCTCACCTCCCCAGATTTCCGCGCCCATCATACGCCGGAGCGCGTTACAGGCCGATTAAAATAAGATTAAAAAATTCTCATCTTTCGGCATCGACGGCCGGAGAGAGGCGAACCGGGCGGGGCGCCCGGCCGGAGACGAGCTGCCGGTCAATGGGAGGAGGGAAGGTGGACGGTGAAAGCCGTCCCTTTTCCGACCCGGGTGGAGACCTCGATTCTCCCCCCGTGGGCTTCCGCGATGGCTTTGGCGATGGTCAGGCCCAGACCGAATCCCGCCGGCCCACGCTTTCTCTCGGCCCGGTAGAAGCGGTCGAAGATATGGGGCAGGTCCCGGTCGGAGATCCCCGGCCCCGTGTCGCCGATAGTGATCTTGGCGCCGCCGGCGTCCCGGCCGACGGTGGCGGTCACGGTGCCACCCGGGGGAGTGTATTTCAGGGCGTTATCCAGCAGGTTCAGGAACAGCTGCTTGAGCCGGGACCTGTCGGCGCGGACGATGATCCCCTCGGGGGCCGTGATCCCGAGGCCGATGCTCTTCTGCTCCGCCGAGACCGTGAGGTCGGCCCCGATCTCGCCAACGAGCTGCCCGACGTCGACCGAGCTCTTGTCGAGCGTCATGGTGTTACTGTCGTAGCGGGCCGCCGTCAGCAGGTTTTCGGAGAGAGTCGCCATCCTGTCGACCTCCTCGAGGCCGCTGCGCAGGATCTCCTCGTACTCCTCGGGCGAGCGGCTCTTCATGAGCGCCACTTCGATCTCGCCCTTGAGGACCGAGAGCGGCGTCCGGAGCTCGTGGGACAGGTCCTCGACGAACTGGCGCTGGCTCGAGAACGAACGTTCGAGCCGGTCGAGCATGCCGTTGAACGTCTCGGCCAGCCTGCGGATCTCATCTTCCGCCGCCGTTTTCGGCAGGCCGATGCGGGCCTTGAGGTTCTCGGCCGTGATGCCCCGGATCGTGTTGATCATCCGGTCGACCGGATTCAGGGTGATCTTGGCGAGAAAGACGCCGACGAGCCCACTGGCGACCATGAGGGCGGGGAAGAGCAGGAACAGCAAGAGCTTCAAGTGGTTGAGGGTTGCGGAAAGCGACGTCAGCGGCGAGATCACCTGGATGGCGTAGGCCGGCCGCCCGTCTTCCAGGGCCAGCAAGGAGAAGGCCCTCAGCTTGACGCTCCGGCCGGGAACTGTCTCAGCGGACATGTCCGTCAAGCGGCCCGCCGGGCCCAGGCTCGAGACCGGCTCCCTGAGCGGGACGTCCCCGGCCGACGGAATCTTGCGGGAGGATGCAATCAGGGCCCCGTCGGCGTCCAGGATCCGGACGTCGATATTCAGCAGCACGGGATCGTCGATCTTCTCGAGCAGCCAGCGCTGGACGATCCGGTTGAAGTTCAGGTTGTGGATCTTGGTCAGGCCGGCGGGAGGCACGCCGGCCCGCACGGCGTCCGCCTTCTCGGCCTCCCAGAAGGCGTTGATGGAATCCCGGATCCCGCTGGCCTTGGAGGAGAGGAGGTCATTGATGTCGTCCTGAAGGTTCTGGTTAACGTAGTGATAGAGCACGGTGCCGAACACCACAAAGGTCAATGACAGCACGGCCAGATACCAGAGGACGATCCGCGTGCGGAGCGAGGTCAGCGCCATATCAGCCTTTCAGTGTGTAGCCGCGGCCCCGGAGCGTGCTGATGAGCGGCTTCGAGCGGTTCTGGTCGACCTTTTTCCGGAGATAATTGATGTAGACGTCGATGACGTTTGAAAAGGAGTCGAAGTTCATGTCCCAGACGTGTTCGGCGATCATCGTCCGGGTGACGACAGTGCCCTCGTTCCGCATCAGGTATTCCAGGAGGGCGAATTCCTTCGGTGTGAGGGCGACCTCCTCCCCGCCGCGGGTTACGCGATGGGTCACGACGTCCATCACGAGGTCGTCGACCTGGAGCTTCGTCGCGTCCCGGGAATCCTTCTTTCGCAAAAGAGCCCGGCAGCGGGCCAGGAACTCCTCGAAGGCGAAGGGCTTGGTCAGGTAATCGTCCGCTCCCGCGTCCAGCCCGACGACCTTGTCCCGCACCCTGTCTTTGGCCGTGAGCATGAGGATGGGGACGGCGAGGCCCTTTTCGCGCAGATTCCGGCACAGGCTCAGGCCGTCCATCTTGGGGAGCATCAGGTCGAGCACGATGAGATCGTATTTCTCCGTGGTGGCCAGGAAATACCCCTGCTCCCCGTCGTCGGCGACATCGACGCTGTAGCCTTCTTCCTTGAGACCCCGCCTGACGAAGGAAGCGATCTTGGCTTCGTCCTCGATGACAAGAACTCTCACCGGGAGCTTCTCCCCATACGGATCGGCTGTTTGATGGCCCGGCGCGATGTCCCGGATCGCGCCGGGCCGACCCTATTATACGCTACTTTTTCTTCGCCGCGGCATGGGCCTTCTTGATGAAGTCCCAGACCTCGGGGCCGAACATGCGGCGGTCCTCCGGGATCGCACCCGCCGTATAGGCCTGCCCGATCCTGGCCTTGAGCCCGGGATGGTTGCCGTAGGCTTCGTCGAGCAGGTCTTGCCAACGCTTCGCCAGAGATTGGGCGGTCTGGCCAGCCGGATCGGCGCCGAGGTTCTTTTTGACCTCGGCGATGAGCGCGGCCCAGCGGCGCTCGTACTCTGCCATGGCCGCGGGGGTGTAAGCCTTACCGATCTCCTGGAACTCCCGGAGCTCCTCCTTTGTGAAGAATTTCTCCTGCCATGCCTTCTTGACGTCTTCGCCCATTTGAATGACCTCCATGATCTGAATGAGTTTTTTCCGGTTGATCCGGCCGTCCGTCTCGAGACGCTTCAGGACCTGATCGATGGCCCGGGAGGCCCGCCTGAGCCGGCCGATCTCGTCCTTCACCGCCTCGCCCTGAATCTTCAGGGACCTGACGACTTCGAAGCCCTTGAGGTCGAGCAGGTCGCGGATCCGGGCAAGGGGGAAGCGCATGAACTTCAGCGTCACGATCTGCTGGAGACGAAGGAGGTCTGCCTCGCCGTAGACGCGGTACCCGTTGGGCTTCTGGAAGCTCGGCTTGAGCAGGCCGATCTGGTCGTAGTAATGGAGTGTCCTGACCGTGACCTTCGTCAGATCGGCGAACTCCTTGACGAGATAGGTTTGTTTCATGCTCTTATCCCGGCCCCCATTATCAACTATGACGTAACGTCAAAGTCAAGAGTTTCCGCGGCTGCCGGCGTTTCACGGCCGGAATGAGAGGGGCCGGTGTTCCGGACGATGCCTCCGCTCTCTCCCCCCGAAGGCCATTCCTCCGGAAACGGCGGCCGGGAAGCGTCCCGATGGGGGCCGGTCAGTCGGTCACGGGCAGGCCCGTCGCCCGGTCGAGGGCCGTCTGGCTCAGGACAAACTCGTAGAGGGCCCGGAGCTTGAGGAACTGGGCCTCGACGAAGGCGTCTTCGGTGTCCAGAAGATCCAGGTTCGTGATGGTGCCGGCTTCGTAGCGGGCTCTGGCGAACTCCAGGGCTTTTTTGGCCTGCTCGATGTCGACCTCCACGGAGCGGAGTTTTTCTTCGCTGGCTTTCACGTCGGAAACCGCTTGCAGGACTTCGGACCGGATCAGGTCGTCGAGCTCGCGCGTCCGGTTTTTGATAGCCGTGAGCCCGGCTTCCGCTTCCGCCTTCAGGCTTCGAGTGAGGCCGCCGTCAAAGATGGGAACATCGACCTGGACGGCGGCCACGTAATCGAGCTTCCAGGTGTTGACGTTGGGGATATAGCCGTTCTTCGTTCCGCCGAGGATGTTCAGGCTGACCGAGGGCCGGTCGCGGAGACCGGCGACGCGAACCTGGAGGTCGGCCGTCCGGATCAGGTTCTGGAGGGCCCGGGCCTCCGGCCGCTTCTGCCACGCGTCCTTGATAAGCGCGTCGGGGTCGAGGGCCATCTCGCGGTAGGTGAATTCGCCGCGGAGCTTGAGCGGGGCGACGGATTCAAAGCCCATCAGGCGGCGCAGGGCAAGCTCCTGCTTTTCCATGCTGTTCTCGAGGTCGACGATCTGGTTCTGGGCCGCGACGAGCCGGACCTGCGTATTGAGCACCTCGAGCTCGGTCGCCGTTCCGATGGCCAGCTTCTTGCGGCTGATCTGGATGTGGTCGTTGAGGTCCCGGACGTGGTCGTTTTCGACGCGGATGCTCTCCTGGAGGAAGAGAATGGCGTCGAAGAGTTGGGCGGTCTCGAACGCGAGATCGCGCTTCATCAAGTCCCTGTGGTCCTCGGCCGTCGCCACTTCGGACGTGGAAAGTCTGACCGATTCCTTGGTCCGTCCGCCGTCGTAGATCAGCTGGCGGAGGCCGGCGTGGAGGTCGAAATTATTGGCCGGGTACAGTTCGAAGGTGCCGAGGCCGGGGACGGCCAGGACTTCCAGCGGCCCGATCCGGGTGTATGAGAGGCTGCCGGCGAAGTTGGGCTTGAGGGCCGTGCGGGATTCATCGACGCGGGCCAGGGAGACGGCCACGGAATCCGAGGCCTCCTTGAGGGCGGGGTTGTGGGCCAGCACGATCCGCACCGCATCCTCGAGGCTGAGCGAGTCGGCTTCGGATGTCTGGGGGAATGCCGACAGGGGGAGAAAAAGGACCAGAAGAATCAAAATGTTCACGCGAAGATGTCTCATCGTCGTTCACCTTTCGGTCCGTCTTGTTACGGGATTCGCCCCGGCCGCGGCCCCGGCCGGCGGCGTCCCTGAACGATCGCCGGCTACTTGATCCGGATCTTGATCTCGACCGACATTCCGGGGCGCAGGGGAAATTCCCTCCGAAGCTCGGGGTTCATGTCGTCCAGGTAGATCCGCAGCGGCACCCGCTGCGTAATCTTGGTGAAATTGCCCGAGGCGTTGTCGGGTGGGATGAGTGAGAACTGGGCGGCCGTGTAATCGTAGATCAAACCGACCTTCCCGGTGAAGGTCCGGCCGGGATAGGTGTCGATCGTGACCGTCGCCGGATCCTGCAGCCTGATGTGGCCGAGCTTGGTCTCTTCGAGGTTGGCCGTCACCCAGATGCGCTCGGTCTCGTAGATCGTGAAGACGGGCTGCCCGGGCTGGACGATATCCCCCTCCATCAGCCAGCGCTTCGAAACGATCCCGTCGAAAGGGGCCACGACGGTCATGTTCTGCAGCTGCGTCTCGGCGACGCCCAGCTGGGCCTTGGCCACACCGATTCGGGACACGGCGATGGCATATTCCGCCCGGGCCGCGTCCAGGGTCTGTTGGGCGTGGATATGCTGCTCCTTGGTGATGACCGAATTCTTGTATTGCAGATCCGCCCTTTCGAAATCGTCCGAGGCCCGGTCGACGTTGACCTTGGCCAGCTCGAGGCTGTTCTCGGCCAGGCTGAGACCGGCCCTGGCCTGCTCCACCTGGGCCCGGACGTCCGTGTCGTCGAGCTGGATCAGCAGCTGGCTCCTCTTCACCGCGCCCCCCTCGTCAACCGTCAGCCGGACGATCCGGCCGAGGACCTTGGTGCTGATCGAAACCCGGTCGGCGTCCAGGTAGGCGTCGTCCGTGGAAACGTAGTTGAGCAGGTTCTTGTACCAGTACCAGGCCCCGAGAGCCATGGCCAGGACGAGGAGAAAGAAGGGAATGAGAACCCGCTTCTTCCGGTAGAGGGGGACATGATTGATCGCTTCGTTGTCCTCGCCGCCGTTCGGCGGCGTCGCGGCATCCGGCGGAGGATCGGCCGGCCCGGTGCTGGCCCGGCCAGCGGGCCTAGGCTCTTTCGGTCCCTGTTCCATAAGTGGATCTCCTTCGTTCGAGGTTCGCCCGGATATGCTCCAGAAGCCGCCGCAGCAACTTTTTCTCTTCTCCCGTCAGACCCGACAGCAGCCGCCTCTCCTGGCTGCGCCAGACACGGAGAACGGGGCCCTCCAGCACCCGGCCTTTCCGCGTCGC
>Ga0187770_10000446_pt1 | contig 20167 bp, 17 predicted proteins | sample 0116_SJ02_MP02_2_FD_133154 | JGI IMG/M metagenome (GOLD analysis project Ga0187770, IMG submission 133154) | Tropical peat soil microbial communities from peatlands in Department of Meta, Colombia - 0116_SJ02_MP02_20_MG | ecosystem: Environmental > Terrestrial > Soil > Wetlands > Peat | place...
CAATCTATGGATTTTATACAGCAGCCGGTTGGCACTACAGCCTGATAGGCGGGAATGATGTTCTTTCTGTCGGTTTAAGGTTTCCTCTTCTGCCTGATGAGGAAAGAAATGTAACTAATATGTCCATATTTGCAGGAGCGACCATAAGCGCGCCTCAATACATATCCGTCGGCTTCACAATTGAAAACTTTTTCTTTGATGTAAACCGGATGGAATATATTCTTCCATCTTTGATATTTAATTTTAACCCGACTCCACCATTCAATATTTCCCTGATGCTGCAATATGATTTCAGCGTTTCAAAATTAATCAGGATATTTTCCCTGAGTTACGAAGCGGGATTTTAACATTCAGCTTATATAATTGGCATTGATTTTCACGTAATCGCAGGTTAAATCACTTGTCCAGAGGAAATACTTCTTTTTACCGATTCCAAGGTCCAGAGTTATTCTGATTTCCGGGGACAGCAGTTCGCCTGCTGCCAGGCTTTCATTGGCCCTGTTGACATCGCCATTTTCAAAAATTACAAGATCATTTATTTTAAGCGATAATTTCTGTATTTCGAATCTGGCATTCGAATATCCAAGTGCAGCAATGATCCTGCCCCAGTTCGGATTCTGGCCGTAAAGTGCTGTTTTTACAAGAAAAGAATCGCCGATCGCCCTGGCAGCTTTTTCGGCATCTGATGCACGCTCAGCGTTGACCACAGAAATGTTAATGAATTTGCTAGCACCCTCACCGTCTTTTACAATCAGCCGGGCAAGCATCTGGCATACCTTTGTAAGGACTTGCTTGAATATTTTAAAATTTCCGTTATTCGATTCTATTAGTGTATTTCCGGCTGCACCGTTCGACATGAGAAAAACGCTGTCATTAGTACTTGTATCATTGTCCACGCTGATGCGGTTGAAAGAGAGATCGGCTGCTTCCTTCAGTGCCAGTTTCAGCATATCGCCGGTTATAAGAGCATCTGTTGTCAGAAAGACAAGCATTGTAGCATGGGGCTCTTCTAGAAAAGGTTTTATCATACCGGAGCCCTTTGCACTGCCGCCTATTTTAATTGTCCTGCCGTTCAATTCAAATTCATAAGCGCAGTTTTTCATTTTTTTATCTGTTGTCATAATGGCGCTGGAAAAATTCTTATAATTGTTCTCTGTTTTTATCAAACTGCAGATCCTGTCAATACCGTAATTAACACGGTTCATTATTAACTTTTGCCCTATAACCCCTGTGGAAGCAACCATGACTGAGCCTTTTTCAAGGGAAAGTAAATCTTCTACCCTGCTTGCCATATTTAAAGCATTTTCATTACCGGTGTTTCCTGTAAGACAGTTTGCATTGCCGCTGTTAACGATTATGGCTGAAATTAGATTACCGCTTCGAGAAATATCGAGAGCTACAGGCGCGGCTTTAACACTGTTTTTTGTGAACAGACATGCCGTAATACAGGGTGTTTGTGAGATTATTAGACCTATGTCCTTATATCCCCCCTCTTTGAGGCCGCATGATACCCCTGTAGCCCTGAACCCCAGCGGTTCTGTTATTCCACCTTCAAGCTCATTAAGTTTAACTTCATGTTCCATAAAGATTCCCACATTTAATTATCTTCCGATCCTGAGCCGGATTCGGATCTTTCGAAAGATGTAATATCAGCGCCCTCTGAAAGCTTTTTCCTGACCAGTTCATCCAGCTTCTTAAGTAAAACAGGTTTATCTTCAATTTCCTTGATAAGGTTGTCCCTTCCCTGAGAAATACGGTCTTCTCCGAGGAAGTACCAAGTCCCCTTACGCTGGATTACTCCGCTTGAAACGGCTGCATCTATGAGACAGCCTGTCCTGGAAATCCCCTTGCCGTAAATAATATCGAATTCAGCCTGCTTGAACGGAGCCGCCATTTTATTTTTTACCACTTTGGCCCTTACCCTGTTGCCGTAGTTTTCATCACCTTTTTTAAGGGTCTCAATCTTGCGAATCTCAATCCGGATGGAGGAATAAAACTTTAAAGCCATACCACCAGTGGTGGTTTCAGGGTTGCCGTAAACCACGCCGATTTTCATACGGATCTGGTTGATGAAGACAAGGGCAGTTTTTGATTTGCTTATAATGGCAGTCAATTTGCGCAGAGCTTGAGACATAAGACGTGCCTGCATACCCATCTGAGCATCTCCCATATTGCCGTCTATTTCTGCCTTGGGAACAAGGGCAGCCACCGAATCTACTACGATTAGGTCAACAGCGCCGCTCCTGATAAGACTTTCCACAATTTCAAGGGCCTGTTCACCCGTATCAGGCTGTGAGATAAGAAGATTTTTTATATCAATCCCAATTTTTTCAGCATACAGGGGGTCCAAAGCATGTTCTGCGTCTATGAACGCACATGTCCCTCCTGCTTTTTGAGATTCAGCTATAATGGACAATGTGAGAGTAGTCTTGCCGGATGCCTCGGGTCCATATATCTCTGTTACCCTGCCGCATGGTATGCCGCCGATTCCAAGAGCGAGATCGAGAGTGAGGGCGCCTGTTGAAATAGTAGGGTAATTGTTATCATAAGGCCTGTCGCCCATTTTCATTATTGCACCTTTTCCGAATTGCTTTTCAATCTGGGCCATAGCGATCTGAAGAGCTTTTTCCTTTTCTTTTACATCCAAAGTATTGTCCGACATATAAACCTCCGGTAAAGGATCTGGAATTTTTATTACAGAATGAAAGACCATTATATTATACAGCAGTTTATAGAATATGAAAATAATTAATGAAAATATAAAATCGACAGCAATATTATAACAACATAATATTGCCAGATATTCTCAACAGGCGTACTGTTATGTCTGGGAACATCGGGTTCTATATTTAAAACATTAATAGAGAATTGACCATTGTTAAAAAAAGTATTAGAATATTTCCCGCCGGATAAGGGCGCTTAGCTCAGCTGGTTTAGAGCATCTGCCTTACAAGCAGAGGGTCACAGGTTCGAATCCTGTAGCGCCCAATTTATAAGTATGAAAATTATAATAAAACAATCCCTTATTTTCTCAATAATTTTTCTGTCATGTTCACTGATTTTATCATTCTGCGGAAGCGGGGCGGAAAGACCGGAAGAGGCTAGCGATTATAACAGCCAGACTGACATCATTGTTATTAATAATAGTGAAAGTAATAATTATGAGAGTGAAAATAACTTTTATAAATATTGCATGGTCTTCAAGTCAGGGCAAGATGAAGAGGTCTTAACGGACTGCCCCCCAAAATTTTTATCTGCATTGTCGAACGAATTTATATTGAATATTATGACAGGGGAAAGAGCCCTTTCGAATGCGATCTTTGAATATTCGTCGATGACAAATGATCCGGATTTTGATGAGGGGTTATTATACCAGAGGATCGGCGCAGTGTATTTCAAGCTGGGAGATTATGAAAATTCATATAAATATATAAATAGTGCTGTTTATAAAGGCACGAAAAATCCGGAATTATACTATTACAAATCTCTACTATTATATTATTATAAAAAAGATTACTCGGGTGCTGAGTTTTATCTTTCAAAGCTCGATAAAACAAATCCGTTTCTTAACTGGCAGGACATTTTGTTCCTGAAGGCATGTCTTGAATGTGAAAAAAATGATTTCGAAACTGCTTATTCGATTTTTATGACTGCTAAGAATATGGATCCTGGTCGATTTTATACTTATTATGATATATTGCCTTATTTTTTCAGGAGTGATATCTTCGGAAAACTTGGTAACTACGTAAACGATTCTTTTAAATACCTTATATCGCTTTCAAACAGCAATTACCGCCTAAAGGCCTACAGGGAGCTTATAACTTATAACAGGCTGAAAAACAGGGAAACCCTTTATATACCGTTTAATCTTCCGGAAAATTACGATTATTCGACAAACCTTGTTTATTTTTACTCACGCACTTACCCTGTAATAGAAAAAAGCAAAAGCCAGAATATAATAAGCCCGCTTCAGGAGAAAAGAAGAACTGTAAGAGATATGATTTATTCTCCGGTTTATGAGGAATATGTGAATGCGGGGAGTGAAAGTGAAATATTTTTACTGGAAGGCATTGTAAAATTAACGAATGTCAGGCTCTTCCCTTATTCCTATTATAATTCAATTGAGAGGATCATTGTTATCAGTAATGTCATTCTCCTTCTCTCCCCAACAAACAGATTTGAGGTGACTACAAATACGGATAAAAAAGACACTAATAAAATTTATATGATCAGTAATGCTGAGAACGAGCTCTATATGACTAATTGCGGGTACGATTATTATTTTACAACCAGTACTTTTTCTATGGATAACGATAAGACCTGGGATTTTGTGACCCTGGGGATAACTACCAATAATCGAGTTGTTGTAGATCTTTTTTACCCCTCCCAAAGAAAACTTGAAGCTTACAGCTTTTCTTTAAAAAGACACGACAGCGCTTTTGTCATTCAGGACATTAATGGAGATAACAAACCCGAATTGATCCTCCTCGACGACGATGTTTATATTCTCAACAGGACGAATGAATAATTCTAATTTTCCGCCTGTGGCGTTACACCTTCTCATTTAACGGCAGCTTAACCTTTTTGGGATAACCGAGCACTTCCAAAAACATGCTTTTTTCTCCTATCTATTAACTTAATGTGTCCCTGCGAAACTTATGCTAAGCATAATGCTTATAGCTGCAACCGCAATAAAAAATATTATTAAGGACAAGAAATTTGGTTTCGTCATCTTTCCGCCACGAAAGAGGATATATCCGATGACTATATTTAGCAGGCCCCAAAGGACATTAACCGTTGGCGATGACAGACCCCTTCCCGGAGGATATGCAAAAGGTGAAGGAAACGAAACTCCAGAAATGCCATTGACAAAATGAGGAACTGCGTTTGTGAGAAAAATTCCTGCAAAAAAGCATGCAATGTAATGATACCATTTCATGAAAAACTCCTTTTATAAAATATTTTTTTTAATCTAAATTATTTAATGGTACAGCTTCTTAATTATAACAAGTTTTTCAATATCTTCAACGATTTTTTCAGAATTGACCAAAATAAAAATCCATCTGCCTTCATGAATTTCTGGTGTATTGGAAGTAGTTCTTTTAATATCAACATTTGAAAACGTAGGACCGAAGGCTAAAACAGCTGTGAGAAAGCGCTTATCTGAAGCCGGTCATAGTTTGAAAGTTAATTTAATATATAATACAAAAAAGATTCTCAAATAAAGAAATTCTATGATTGGCTGAGTTGCGCTTGCAGGCTTTATGAGACTGTGCGGTTCAAGCCTGCGAATTAAGTGAGATAAAAATTTCCTTACGGCTGATAAGTATGTTATTTATAATTCGCCTTACTGGAGATTCAATATCATGCTCTCCTTACCCAGCGATGATCCCTTGATTTTTTCGATTGCCTTTGCCGCATCTTCTTTTGTCGTGAATTTGCCCACTCTTACCCGGTAATAAATAATTCCGTTTACATTGGCCTCAACAAGGTACGATTCAAGCCCTATGCTCCTTAGGTTATTTTCCACTTCCCGTGCCTTTTCCATGCTTGTATGCGCAGATACCTGGATAGTGTATTTTCCCTCGGAGGCAGCAAAAGAATTATTCGTGGATTTCTGCTTTTTTTCTGAATTCTTATTTTTTTCCGGGGGTTTTTCAGAACTTAATTTGAGTTTAACGTTCTTAGGTTCCGATTTCAATTTTTTATCGTTTTTAACAGGCGGGGTGGTCAGATTCTCAGGAAGATTTTCATCTTTCACAAGATTTGTACCGTCATTTCCCGGCACTAATGCTTTGACATTTTTTTCAGGGTTATTTTCATTTTTGGTATTATCCTCCTGTTTGGGAAATACCTGCGGAAGGTTATTGAAAGATGAATTGTTCTCCATTTTTGTCTGATCGGACCTATCCTCGATCTTCTGAATATCCTGTCTGTTTCCGAAAGCTATATCCTTAAGGGTTGTTTTACCAAGCCAATATCCTACTAGAAAAATAAAAACGCCGAAGAAAACGAAAATCGCACCGGCCCATACAATCCTTTCGTCGCTGACATTAATGTAAGATTTTTTTTGCGGGTATTTTTCCTGGAATCTTTCGTGGTATCTATCCCGGCTTATTACTGGTTCATTCGTCCTGTGTATACTGCTGGTTGTATGTTTATAATCGTTTATTCTTGACCTTCCGTTATAATGATAGCCGTCATCACCGATCTCATCCGACCTTATACGGCCTTCCCTGCTGTTGGAATCGGGGAAAAGGTCCAAAATTTCGGATTCGCCCATAATTATTCCTCCTTTAAGGGATGCTGACTGTCCCCTTTACATTTCGGAATAATAGGGAAAAAATTAAGATCTGCTTAACGCTTTATTTATAATTGATATTCAGACTTTAACTTTATTTTTAACAACGGCGCTGGGTGATATCTCCAGTTTACCGCTGTATTCAACCAAATCCACCAGGCAATTATCACCGATCATAATATTATTACCGCGAATGGTTTTGGCACAGGCATATTCAATCATTATGTTATTGCCCTCGATCAGGTCGGTTTCAAGCCTGTCTTTTTTGCCGAAAATAGAGAGAATGAAACTCAGCATATATTTCATATGCCTGATCCTGATATCCTCTCCGCCGATCTCCCCGGCGTAACTCCTCCATCCAAAAACCACATCTACGTTATTCGCATTAAGCAGGCCGCTGATATTGAACTCACCCCTTGACCTGAATTCTTCAGCTTCTACGCCATCTCCCGAGTTTATATATCCCGAAGACCGGATATATCGCGATTTTATGCCGTTCCTGACAGAAATGCTTCCGCTGGCATGAAGAATATCGGCGGCGAGAAACCCATCGATCAGCAGGGATCCTGAGCCTTTTATTGAAGAGCATTTTACATCGCCTGATAAAGTTCCCATGCCACTTACTGAAATTTTTTCTGCGACAGTTTTTCCGCTTACTTTGCCCATGCCGGAAATATTGAGAGTATTCGCCTGTACATCTCCCTCAATTTCACCGTTTCCTGAAATTTTGATATCCCGGAATTTTCCTCCTGCTGTTTTTCCCATCCCTGAGATTTTCAAATCCGTAAGATTGTCCATACACAGCCTCCTGAAATTTTATTTTTTAAGCTGGTCCTGAAGGATTAAATTCAATTCTTTTGACACCTCGTCCAAATCATACGATGTTATTTCCCTGGTCCCATTGTCATGAAAAATACGGGAATCCTGTCTGGCCAGCAGGAAAAACCTGACGGTATCTTTTTCGAAAACGATAAGCATGAAGGATGTGCTGTTTAATACAGGGAACCAGTTCTTCATACTTTCAATAAATTCATCGATATGCAGGCTGCTTATAACTGATTCTTTTATTAATTTGCTGACGATAAAGATAAATATAAGTTCTATAAAGTTAAAATAACTTTTCCCCAAATTTTTCTCAAAGGTTTCACGTACCTCGGAATCAAATGCCCTAATGTCCCTTAAATCACCTGAATTGAAAATTCTGTTTGTAAGCTCAGGTGAGAGCATGTCGGCAACTTCTTCAAGCGAATATTTGTCCTTGAGCTCAAGAATCCCGGCAATTCTGCCAAGGATCTTTTCCCTGGGGAAGAAGGTTTCCTGGCCGGTATATGAGGCCCTCTTGATAAACCATGATTCGGGTATGAGGTTTTCTCGCTTCCACCGGTATAATTGTCCGTATGAAATTCCGGTCAATTTTAAAAGTTCTTTTTTTGTTATAAGATCGCCTTCTTCCATTTTCACCTCTTCGATATAACAATGTTACACAAATAATATAACATAACATTGTTACATTGTCAAGGGGAAATAAAAGTCAGGATATCAGATTCCATAGCTCGGTTATTATTCTGTTTGAAACCTCAAACCCCCTTTCGGTAAGACTGAGAGAGTTACCATTCTTTTGTAAAAAAGGGTCAAGGCCGGAGGGTATTCTTGATATCAATATCTTTTCAAGATTTGTCTTGAAGAGTTCTTCAAAATAATCGCCGGAAATGCCGCCAGTTTTCCTCAGGCCAAGCATTATGAATTCCCTGATAGCGGTTTCTCTGTCGATTTTTTCAGTAAAGTCTCTTGGAAGGATCCTTCTGTCTATGAAGGCGGAATAATTTTTTAATGAAGAAGTATTTGTCCAGCGGTTCCCTTTAATACAGCCGGATGCTCCTGCGCCGAAACCTATATACTCTCCATAATCCCAGTAATTCATATTGTGGGAACAGAAATATTTTTCTTCAAGGGCAAAGTTGGAGATTTCATACTGGATGTAGCCTGCGTCCCTCAGGATCCTGCAAATTTCACGGTAATGCCTCAGGCATGTCATATCGCTTAAGGGAACATAGTTACCATTTCCGGCATCAATGCTCAGTCTGGTTTTATTCTCTATAGAGAGCTGGTAAACAGAGATATGAGGAGGCTTCAGGGTCAGTATGGCATCAAGAGTTTTGTGAATAATTTCACCCCTGATGCAGGCTATCAGATCGATGCTTATGTTTTTAATTCCAGCATCCCGCAGGACATTAAAAGCCCGGATATTGCTTACCGCGGTATTCTTTCTTTCCAGGAATTTTAATATCTTTTCCTCCATTGACTGGAAGCCGAGGCTTACCCTGTTGATCCCATTTATCTTCCAGCAGTCCGCTTTTTCCGGTGTAATATCCTCCGGATTTGCTTCGATTGTGTTTTCATGATTTAAAAGAATGAATTCCGATTTTATTTTATCCAGTATTGTCTTTAACTGTACTGGTGATAATAATGACGGGGTCCCTCCCCCTATGTAGACGGTTCTTACCGGTCCTGCTTCACCGTTTAATTTCTTAAAAAGATCGATTTCACCGCAGAGAGCCTGCAAATATGCTCCGATCGAATAAAGTTCAGGTCTGTAACCGCTTACAAAACTGCAATAAGGGCATTTTTTCCGGCAGAAGGGGAAATGGATGTAAATTGAAAGGGGCATCTTCAAGTAAGATTGTCGAAAGCTTTTAACGCATTGAAGATAGCCATATCCATATTAAAATAGCTGTAGGTGGCCAGGCGTCCCAGGAAGGTAACATTTTCGGTTTTCCTTGCCTCACTTTCATACTTTTTATAGAGTTCAACGTTCGTATCCACAGGTATGGGGTAATAAGGATTATCGACTTCTATATCACATGGCTTCGAGTACTCTTTGAAGATAGTTGTTGACGGACATTTCTGGCCTGTAAGCCGTTTAAACTCGGTTATTCTGGTAAATTTGTAATCATTAGGGTAATTTACAACTCCCACTTCCTGGAAATATTCCATACCGAGGTGGATAGGTTCAAAATCGAGCGAGCGGTAGGGAAGCTTTCCGAATTTGAAATCAAAATAGGAATCGATAGGACCGGTAAATATAAGATGATCATATTTTATTTCTTTCTTTATATCATTGAAGGATGTATTCAGCATAATCTTGATATTCCTGTTATCAAGGAGTTTCTCAAAGATCGGGGTAAATCCCCCGACCGGCATGCCCTGGTAGGGATCCTGAAAGTACCTGTTGTCCCTGCTTATAAAAACAGGTACCCTTCCCGTCACTGATGGTGACAGTTCATCCGGTTTCAGATCCCACTGCTTAATTGTATAGTTAAGAAATACATTTTCATAAACATATTCTGACAGATTTTTCAAATCCCTGTCATCGGATTTTTTAAGCTCGAGTATGGTTATCTTTTTACCGAAACCGTAGCTGTCTATCAGTTTCTTTTCCAGCCTGTCGGCAAGGGTCTGAGGGTACAATGCATGAAGAGTTGTTAGATTGAAGGGTATCGGAACCTTTTTGCCCTCAATAAGGCCCAGTACTTCATGATGATAGATATTCCAGCTTGTAAAGGGTTCGAGATACTTCCAGACTTCTTCTTTGACTGTATGGAAAATGTGAGGGCCGTAAACCTGGATCAGGATCCCATTCTTATCATATTTATCGTAAACATGCCCGCCGATATGATTGTGAGCTTCGACTATGATAACGCTTTTCTTTAATATCCTTGAAATTCTTTCTGCCATTACACTTCCCGAAAAACCGGCTCCGACAATGCAATAATCAAATTTCATCATGTACTCCTTATTCTTGAACTTTCCTGAGATATTCGGCATTTTCTTCAGGTATGCTTGGGTTTATGAACATACCGGAACCAAGTTCAAAACCTGCTGTTCGTGTAAGTCTGGGTACTATGGTTATATACCAGTGAAAAAAGCTCGAATAGAGATATCCTTTCGGGGAACCCCTTATTATATAGTTGTAGTCTGGATCATTGAGGCCGTAGTACAATTTCCTCAGTGCCTGTCTTAAAACGGTTGCAGCCTCGCGCAGATCTTCCTCAGTTGCCTGAAGTATGGAAGAGGCATGCTTTTTAGGGAAAAGCCACATTGCGAATGGCGAATACGCCGCATAAGGAACGAAAACAGTAAAATTTGGAGAATCAATAACAACCCTTTCTCCTGTGTCCAGCTCGCTCTTCAGGACCCTGCAGAAAATGCACTCTCTGTGCTCTTCCTGATACCTGATGCTTTCGTTCATGCGTTCCATTATGTCTTTTGGTATTATAGGTAAGGCTATTATTTGAGAATGGGGATGTATCAGCGAGGCTCCTGCCCTCGTTCCATGATTTCTAAATGGTATTACCGATTCCACATAAGGGTTATCGAAAAGCATTTTTTGGCGAACCTGGTATGTTTTCATTACATCAATAACATCCGGTAAATCCATGGTTGCCATGTTCAGATCATGCCTGGGACTCTCTACAACGACCTCGTGGTTGCCTATGCCATCCATCCACCTGAAATATCCGTTTGTGTTAAGGTCGATGCCGTTTTCCGGTGGCAATAATGCCGGAAATTTATTCGGGATGACCCTGAGCTTCCATTTATTGCTGGTTCCGAGCCTGTAAAATTCCTCAGTATTCTCTGTGCTTTTTTCATTACCAGGGCAAAACGGGCAATTTGCATCATGAGATTGAAGATTTTGTTCCAAAATGTTTTTGTCTTCTTTAAGATCTTCGGGTCTTTTAGCTCTTTCAGTGGCTATAATAACCCATTCCTTTAAAACGAAATTCTGGCGAAGTTGCGGCATAGATACCCCTTATGTATTTTATTATAATCAGCATTTAAAAAAAATCAAATGATTTTAATTTCTTTCCATGGAAGCGGTCAGAGTTTTTGCGTTAGCTCTGATTCCATGATAAAATAAGTTATTTAAGCTGCAATATCATAATAGTTTCGCCACCGTAGCTCAGATGGTAGAGCAATTGATTCGTAATCAATGGGTCAGCGGTTCAATCCCGCTCGGTGGCTTTTTTCAATTTCTTGCCGGTATTTTAATTTTGTTGTATTGTTATATTAGTAAGGAAGAAGCGTTAAATGGAAAATACATCCCGTGGTATGATAATATATTTTTTTCTTTATATTTTTCTTTTTATATACAGTATTATTTTTCATGAAATAATGCATGGTGCATCAGCTTATATGTTTGGAGATGATACTGCAAAGAGAGCCGGAAGGCTGACCCTTAATCCAATTCCTCACATAGACCCTCTCGGCAGCATTGTTCTGCCCGGCATTGGTTTCCTCTTCAGGATATTTTCTGGAGTAAGCCTGATTATAGGATGGGCAAAACCAGTACCTGTTAATCCTTACAATTTTAACCGCAGGAGAGTGGGTGAAATTACCGTATCGCTCGCCGGCGTTTTTGCCAACTTCGTTATTATGATAGTGATGCTCTTCATATATACCTTAACAAGCGAAAGGGTTTTCTTCGCCCGTGTTTTTTTTGATGTTGCAGCCACTAATTTTTTTTTAATATACCTTAATATTCTTCCTATACCGCCGCTTGATGGATATAATTTTGCAGTAAACGTTCTTCCAGGCAGAATTTCCAGATATATTACCAATATGGTCAGGGGTAGGGAGACTGTGTTTCTAATGCTCTTATTCGTTATGTTTGCTACCCCGATAGGGAGATTTATTTTTATACCGGCCGGTTATATTTTCGAGGGTATAGAACAGTATTTTTTTAATATCATGGGATTCAGGGGATGAAATGAAAAAGGTACTTCTGATTTTTATTTATTACATGATTTCGATATCCGTTCTTTATTCTCAGCAGAACTATAAACCGGATAATGATAATTTGAACGAAAGCTCGGAGCTGACATTCGCGGAAGCGGTAATGTTATCCACGAAGGGTGATTATGATAATGCCATAATAAGATACAAAGAGCTTCTGACAAATCAGGTCAAAGACAAATATATTTATTATTCTCTACTGGAAACATACAGCCTGAAAGCCGGGAAAATCCAGATGAGTGCTGAGGAGGATGCTCTCAAGGCCCTTTACAGTGAAGAGATGTATTATTCAAAAGAGGCCCTGGGGTTGTATACAAACGACTTAAAACTATTATACTTTTATGCTGATTCTGTTAGAAATCTGGGATTGGCTGATGAGTATATTTCAGTCCTGGAAAAAATTTTGTCGCTCAATGATTTCGATGTATTCGCCAATTACTACATCGGAGATTATTATTTTATCAACAAAGAATACCAGCAGGCGGCCTCTTATTTTCAAAGGGTGCTTACGGCGACTGAAGAAGGTAAAGAATTTGATTTAATGGCGAGATACAGGTCGCTTTATTCCCTGGGAATAATTTCAATAATGGGGGGTGATTTTCAAGATGCGGTTCTCTATCTTGAGAAGGCCAGGGAAATATATTCAAATGATCTCGAATTGATAAAAACATTAGCGATGACTTATGCAGGTAATCTCGATTTTGTCAAGGCGAAGGAAAATTTTGATATTCTTCCTGATGCTGCTAAAAATGACGAAGTATCGGATATGTACTACGGTGTTTTATTCACTACTGACCAGAATTCGTTAAAAAAATTATTGACCAAAAAAACTGTAAAATCTCATTATTTACTGGCCGCTGATTTCTACTTAAAGAAAAAATATAAAGATTCCATAAAGGAGCTTGACCTGTCTGTTTCGGGAAAAAAGTTCCTTGATTATTACCTTCTTTATCTTTATTACCTGGATTACAAGGCGTCCGGGAATAAAGATAAGGTTTACCAGTATTCATTTATGCTTGGGAATAAGGCAAAAGAAGTTGGTAAAACTGATCTGGCCATCAGTTATTACAAAATCCTGCTGACCAACACTAATTCCATACCGTCAATATACTGGCTTATTGGTTCCCTCTATGACGATAAAAATGATTACAGGGACGCCATCTATTACTACAATAAGTATCTCAACAGCAAGGGCGGAGATGAATATAAGATACAGGCTCTTATAAGAATCTCGGATATGTATTACAGGCAGAAGAATATTTCGGAAGCCGCAAGACAGCTTGCAAAAGCCAGAACTCTGGCAGTCAAGAAGAGTGACCAGTTCCAGGTATATTTTTACTCCGGCCTTATTGAGTTCGAGAATAAGAGATACACAAATGCGGTGAACGAGTTCAAAGAAGCCGCGAAGGCTGATGTAAAGGAGTCGAGGCTCTACTATTTTCTCGGGGCAAGTTATTTTGAGCTGGGAGAATACGATAATGTTATACAGACCCTCGAGACCGGAATTAAATACGACAGCCGAAGTCCCGAAATGAACAATCTTCTTGCTTATGCTTATTCAATAGAAAAAATTAAACTTGACGAGGCGATCAGTCTCGTGAATCAGTCTCTTTTAATGCAGCCGGAAAATCTTGCCTATATGGACACACTCGGATGGATATTTTTTCAGAAAGAGGATTTTAAAAAAAGCTTTGAAATTTTCAACCATATCATTAATGTTCTGGATCGGGAAAGTAAAATTGAGGGTGAGGATGATCTTGACGAAATATATTATCATATAGGCATGATCTATGAGAAAATGGGTAAAAAAGAAGAGGCGATGGGTTATTATTCAATCGGTTTAAAGATAAATCCATTGAATAATCTTATAAAGCAAAGAATGAAATGACTTCAGCATTATTTCAGGAATGATTTATAATTCAAATCTTGATTAATATAAAATTAACATTAAAATAAAGGGTGAAAAGTGTTGGTGCTGGGGTTGGGAAATTATGAAACCTATATTTCTAAAATTTCCTTCCGGAAGAATATTTTCTGCCCTTACGGATATATCGAGAACCAGGAATAGTGATAGGATTGTCATCCTATTTTTCTCTGAAAGTATAATGAGAAAATACTTTGACCTCGATTCTTCTGCAATTAAGAATAAATTTATAGCGTTCTATTCAGCTCCAACAAAAGAAGGCGTGGAACATATCACGAAGAATGAAGGATTTTATAACATCTGTCTGTGCGGAACTTCCAAGATCAGGAAATATTTTACAGAAAAAATTTTCCCCCTTTTTAATTCTTATAGTGGTAAAATGGATTTTCTGATACTTTCAGAGGAGTTTTCCTTAAAAAAAGACAGCATTGATATGCCGGAAGAATTCTGCCCGGTATTTTATATAATTTCGATAAACCAGCTTGTTCCCGTGTCGTATTCACCTTTTTCTTATAATAAGATAGTAATAAAGGATGAAAAGGGCAGCAAACAGTTGCTGTCGATAGGAAATGAGAGAGATTTTACAATTTCATATCTGCAGGACGGGGAGATAAAGATTTCACCTAATTTCGGAGAACTTGATAATTTATATGAAATTGATGCTATGGATATAATGGTGAATACGATAATTGGACACGGCAAATTTAAAAATATAACTGTTCTGAAAGATTATAATAATTACTCGATGATCTCGGACTATACAAGAAAATTTCCGAATGTGAAAAATATCTACCATGAATATGCGCATATGTCCAATGTTCTATTTGACAATGATCTGATTAAGGAGAAGTGTATAGGCATTGTTTATGACAGCATAAGTTATGATGACAGCGACCAGATAAGGGGAGGAGAGTTCCTTTACGGAAAGATCGGTGGTATTGATATTATCGGGGGGTGGAAACCTCTGCCTCTACCTGGCGGCGATATAGCAAATATCGAACCGTGGAGAATAGCACTTGCAATGCTCAGGGAGCTGACTGAGGGGGGGCTGGCTTCTGTTGATCTGCCGCTGGCAAGGAATATAAGAAATAATCCGAATTACAGGTATATATTTGATGCTATCGATCAGGGTATAATGAATTATACTCTTTCATCCAGCATGCATCATATTATCGCGGCCCTTGGAGAAGTGATTTCTTACAAGGAATCCACATATAACTTCGAATACTTTGAGAATTTGATGGATAATTCGGTAATAAGGTCATGCGAAGGAACTTATTACGATATTCCGATCATTGAAGAGGACGGCAAGTATTTTTTGGATACTTATGCGCTTTTCAGGCTGGTCATGGAATCCATTCTGGCCAAATCCGATCCCCTATCTATGGTCTGCAATATAATTGTCAGTATTGTCAAGGCTTCGGCGAAACTGATTAAAGTGCTGTCGAAGGTACACAAAGAAAAGAAGATAGTGTTAACCGGTGAATATTTCAAACACCCGCATTTATTAACGCTGCTTTATGACGAGCTGGAACAAGAAGGTTATAAGATATATCTGCCGAAGAAGATCCCGATTGATGACAGCGGTATCTCTGTCGGCCAGCTTCTGTATCATTATTATGAAAACGGTTAGGAATTGCCGTTTTGGAATTCTAAGAAAGGCTGTTATAGCAGGAGGTTTCTTGTGGTCCTGAATGGTGCCAGAATTTTAATAGAATGCCTGAAAAAAGAAGGTACCGAAATAATTTTCGGTTACCCTGGAGGCGTTGTTATTCCCCTGTTCGATGAGTTATACGATGAGCCTGATATAAGGCTTATACATGTCCGGCATGAGCAGGGAGCCGCGCACATGGCTGACGGTTATGCCAGAGCGACTGGAAAAGTCGGCGTATGCCTTGCAACGAGCGGTCCCGGAGCAACCAATCTTGTTACGGGAATAGCCACGGCATATATGGATTCGATACCGCTGATTGCAATTACGGGTCAGGTAGTTACATCAATGATCGGAAGCGATGCCTTTCAGGAGGCCGACATTACGGGAATAACCAGGCCTATCACAAAACACAATTACCTGGTTAAGGATGTTAAGGATCTTGCAGGTGTAATCAAAGAGGCTTTCTATATAGCGAGCAGCGGGAGGCCAGGCCCTGTTCTTATAGATATACCGAAGGATGTACTGACCGGACAAACCGATTTTAAATATCCCTCAAGTGTATCTCTTCGGAGCTACAAGCCGAATGTCAAGGTTCACATGGGCCAGGTAAAAAAAGCGATGGAGATGATTGAATCGGCAAAGAAACCACTTATTTATTTCGGAGGCGGTGTTATTTTAAGCAATGCTTCAAAAGAGCTGGCCGAATTCGTAAAATTGACAGGGATTCCGTGTACAACAACCCTGATGGGTCTTGGTGCTTATCCTGTAAATAAGGATGATCCCATTTACCTTGGCATGCTTGGCATGCATGGGACCGCCTGCGCCAATTACGGTGTTCACCATTCTGATCTCATAATAGCTATAGGGACCAGGTTTGATGACAGGGTTACCGGCAGGATCGATGATTTCGCACCGGACGCAAAAGTCATACATATTGATATAGACCCGACTTCAATAAGTAAGACAGTCGTAGTGGATGTCCCCATAGTTGGCGATGTTAAAAGCGTGCTTACAGAAATGATAAAATCGGCAAAACATCTTAAAATTGATGAATGGATAAAGCAGATTATAGAATGGAAAAAGAAAAATCCTCTGACATATCAGCAGAGTAATGATGAAATTAAGCCTCAATACGTTATACAGAAATTAAGTGAATTAACGAAGGGAGATGCAATAATAGCCACCGATGTAGGACAGCATCAGATGTGGACAGCCCAATATTTTGAATTTAAGGAACCGCGGACCCTTTTATCCTCAGGCGGACTGGGGACAATGGGATACGGACTGCCTGCTGCTATAGGAGCGAAGGCCGGTCTGAAGAATAAGCTTGTGATAGATATAGCAGGCGACGGTTCAATCCAGATGAATATTCAGGAACTTGCGACTGCAAGAAGCAATGATTTATTTGTCAAGGTCGTCATAATGGATAATTCCTATCTGGGAATGGTAAGGCAGTGGCAGGAGTTGTTTTATAAAAAGCGGTATTCGGCCGTACTGCTTGAAAAACATGATCATAATGTTACGACCGGGGAATACTTCCCGGATTTCGTAAAGATAGCCGAGGCATACGGCTTCTGGGGAAAGCGGGTAGCAAAGCCTTCCGAACTGGAATCGGCGATAAAAGAGATGCTGTCTTTTAACGGTCCTGCCCTGCTGGATGTAGTAATATCCAGGGAGGAAAATGTTTATCCTATGGTGCCTCCCGGAGCGAGTTTAACTCAGATGATCGGAGGTCTGGCATGATAAAGTATACCCTTACCGTTCTTGTGGAGAACCACTTTGGTGTTCTTGCCAGGGTATCGGGGCTGTTTTCGGCCCGCGGATACAATATTTCCAGCCTTGCGGTAGCAGAAACCGAGGATCCCACAGTTTCAGCTATGACCATAGTGGTCGATGGCGATGAACGGGTCATTGACCAGGTTAAAAAACAGCTGAACAAACTTATCGATGTGATAAAGGTAAAAGACCTTACTGAACAGAGGCATGTATCGAGAGAGCTTGCCCTGGTGAAGGTTTCAGTCGATCCCTCGAAAAGGAGGGAAATAATAGAGATTGCAGATGTATTCAAGGGAAGGATAGTTGATATATCGAACGAAACCCTGACCCTGGAAATTACCGGGGACTCGGATAAAGTCGATGCGGTGATTGGCCTGCTGAAAGCATACGATATAAGAGAAATGGCAAGAACAGGCAAGGTCGCCTTAATACGGGGCTAGGGGGTGGCATGAAGCCGGTTATAGCGCTGATCGGCCCCGGAGAACTTGGGAAAAAGGCAGGTCTTTCAGGCCTGCTTGACAGCCTTGATAGAAAATCTGTTTATTCTTATTATCTTGGAGAAACTGAGGCATCCTTTATATTTTCAGAATGCAGCCAGGATTCACTGTTCAGCTCTTCAAAAGCAGTTCTTGTAAAGAACATTGATGAGGCTAAAGATAAAGAGAAAAAATTATTCGAGGAATTGCTGGATAATTACCTTGATAATATTAACAAAAATACCGTTCTTATAATAACGGCGGATGAATTGCCGGAAGGTCTTTTAAATAAGATCCATGAAACCGGTGAGGTGCTGCAATTCAAAAAGATGTATAAAAACGAGCTGACTGCATATGTTAGGGATCACCTGACAGCTGAAAACATAAGCTTTGAACCTGAACTGCCGGATTTTATAGCAATGCTTGCCAACGAGGATGAATGGGAGACAGAGAATATGCTTCAAAGTCTGATCTATCTGTCGGGGAAGGGTAAAAGCGTCACTATTGCCGACGCAAAATCATTATTATCCCGCTCATCAAATATGAATATATTTGACCTTATAAACGGTATTTTCGAGAAAAACGCAGAAAAAGCCGCACTTGCTCTGTACGATCTGCGCTTGGGGGGAGAACCGGTAACGCGGATCGTCTATATGATAATGAGAAGTGCAAAAATGCTCTGGTCTTACCTTTCTCACAGCGATGTATCAATGAAATCCTATGAAATTGGTATAATGAAGGAATATTCGAGAAAGTGTGATCTCAAGTTTGTAAGCAAAACATTCGCCCTTGCGGGAAAACTCGAAATTACTGCGAAATCAATGAAAGATGATTTCTCATTTATTGAACTGGAAAACTTTATTTTTTCAATCATTTAAATATCTTCTTCCCTGATTAAGTATCTTTGAGCCGCCTGGGGGTCGAACCCAGGGCCCTCACATTAAAAGTGTGATGCTCTACCAGCTGAGCTAGCGGCCCAAAAGATAATGATCCTCCCATCAGGGAGGTTATTATAGCAAGAGCCCACTGGAGCGTCAAGATTTTAAGGATTCAGCGACCTTTCTGCGGTTTGCCTTCGATTCCTTCAAATTTTTATCTATCGATCTTCTCAGCATATATGTTATCGGTGCAGCTATGAATATAGAAGAATATGTGCCATCGATTACCCCGATAAGCAGCAGGAGGGCAAAGTTCTTCATTACGACTCCTCCCCAGAGAAAGATCGACAGGACCACAAAAAACACGGTCATTGAAGTAATAATAGTCCTGCTGAGAGTTTGTGTTATACTTCTGTCGATAATATTCTCATAATCAGCGTCCTTGTTGAGCGAATGAAGTTCCCGGATCCTGTCGAATACGACAATCGTATCGTTGGTGGAGTATCCAATAATAGTCAAAATGGATGCAACAACTGTCAAGTCGATTGCTATGTTCAGAATCAGTGTACAGGAGAGCATAAAAAGAACGTCATGAAAAAGGGCACCTATTGCTCCGGCACCGTAAAAAAAATCAAAACGGAATATGACATAGAAGAGAATAAGACATGCTGATATAAGGATAAGGTAAAATGCCTTCAGACCGAAATCCTGCCCTATTCTCGCATCAACCTTTTCAGAACTTTTAATTAATATATTATCCGATCCGAAATTCTTTCCCAGCAGTCCGTTGATCATCTGGACTTCATCAGTTGAATTTTCGCTTGAAAGTATCGGCAGGGTGATCATGAATTGCCTGTCTGAAAGGTTTCCAACAGTGCTGACGTCAGCTTCGATCCTGGCATCCGTGAATATTTTTCTGACTTCCTTGATATTTACGGAAGGGTTATTGACCTGGGCATCAACCCTTATGCCTCCCTTGAAGTCTATGCCAAGAATAAATCCTCCCTTTAAAAAGTACATCGTAATACCTGTAATGATCACGATGGCGGATATTCCGAAAAGCGTGAACCAGCGGTAGGATATAAAAGGAATAATCGTCTGTATATTGATGCCGAATATACGTGTCTGATGCTCCGGTTTCTCCGCGGTAAGGGCGACGGCATTTTGATTGTTATTTGATTTCATTTTCAATCTCCCTATACACTTATCTTCTGCACTTTAAATGTATCAAGTATCCAGTCGTATATCAGTCGTGTAATGAAAAGAGCGGCAAAGATATTGGAAAGTATCCCGATACAAAGGGTCAGACCGAATCCTTTTATTGAACCCTGTCCAAGGCGTAAAGAGCAAAACCAGCGATAAGCG
>Ga0187770_10000447_pt1 | contig 20146 bp, 20 predicted proteins | sample 0116_SJ02_MP02_2_FD_133154 | JGI IMG/M metagenome (GOLD analysis project Ga0187770, IMG submission 133154) | Tropical peat soil microbial communities from peatlands in Department of Meta, Colombia - 0116_SJ02_MP02_20_MG | ecosystem: Environmental > Terrestrial > Soil > Wetlands > Peat | place...
AGGGAAGAGAGAGTGAATGGCTCCTCGGTCCAGCAGGCTGTCGAGACGTCAGTAACATGGGCGGGTGAGAGCATCACGACCAGCGGGGCCACCGTCATCATCTCGTTTCTTGCACTCGCTTTCACCTCCGTGGTCTACCTGAGGACCATAGGATATGTAGTCGGACTTGGGGTTCTTGTGGCGCTTCTTGTCGCTCTGACCATGGTTCCGGCGGTTGTGGGCATCGTTGGGGGGCGCGTCTTTTGGCCCTACTCTGGGGAACGATTCACTAGATACTCGCTGTCCGTTATCGAGAAACTAAGAATAAAGAAGGGCTACTTCTCCAAGAGCGGGGCCTTCGCCGTTAAGAGGGCATGGGTGCTCATCGTTCTCGCGCTCGTTGCCACAGGACCCGCGCTCTACGTGTACGCGACGACGACACCCACCTTCGACTTCCTTTCGGCGGCGCCCGCCAACCTCGAATCGGTCTCGGCTTCGAACCAGCTCACAGCCGCTTTCGGCAGCGGGACGCTCTTCCCCACCTACGTGGTCATGACATTTTCACAACCCGTGGTGACTGGCCACACCTTCAACTCTTCTGAAATGGGGGCGGTCCAGGAGGTAACCGACTATCTGCAAGAGTCACCGGACGTGAGGAATGTCTCCAGCCCGACGCTGGTATACGGTCACCAGGTGGACTACAACCGAATTAATACCTCGACCAGTCAGGGCGCCAGGACTTTCGCGGGGGTCCTCCAGAGCATCGGCAGGGACAACAAGACCGTGCTCTTCACCATCAACTTCAACATCGATCCAGACTCCGCTAAGGCAATCTCGGACGCCCAGGCGATGCGCCAGACCCTCCATTCGGTGTATGGCTCGGCCTACGGAGTTACCGGAGTCTACGTAGGGGGCGAGACTGGGTCTATCCTCGACACTAAGAACGTGTTCGACTCCCAGTTCGACACAGTAGTTCCAATCGTGGCCGTGGGGGTAGCCCTCGTCCTCCTCGTCGTCCTTGGCTCCCTCTTCCTCCCAGTTTTCGCAGTCTTGTCCGTCCTCATGAGCATCATCTGGACCCTGGCTGCAACGGAGCTCGTGTTCAAACAGTTCTATAACTTCCCCCTTCTCTTTATCACCCCATTCTTCCTATTCGTGACCCTTCTCGGTCTGGGCATGGACTACAACATCTTCATCCTCACGAGGGTGCGCGAGGAAGCCACAAAGGGGAAGCACATCAACGACGCCATAGTAGGAGCCATCGAGCAGACTGGGGCCGTGATAACCGCGGCAGCGATAATCCTGGCGGGCTCCCTTGGCGCCCTGATGATATCTAGCGACCTCCTCCTGAGGCAACTCGGGTTCTCGTTCGCCTACGCGATTCTGATTGACGCCCTGGTGGTGAGGACCTACCTTGTGCCTGCCGTAATGTCAAAGATAGGCAGGTGGAACTGGTACAGCCCCTTCCCATTTCTTAACCGCTCGAGGCATCTCTTCGAGAAAGAATCGGCGCCTCCCAACACGGCTTAAAGCCAAGCACGGACCGGGTCTATCATTGCCTGCCCGCGACGATGCTGGAGTGGACGAGGAAGTCCTGGAGGAGGGGTGCTATTATCTCTCACGCCTCGGCCTCACTGCTGAACAGCTCGCCCTTCACTTCGGATTGTCGTCGGCGAGGGCTGATGAACTGTCGAAGTCATACGAAGCAAAGATCAGGTCCGGAAAGGTGACCCCCGGGGACTTCGACCGCGTCTTCTGGGAAGACGTAAAGAAAGAGGCAGAGGGAGACGTCAAGCTCACCTTCTTGTCTGACAAAGGTTTCCACCACGGCTGGAAGTCCGAGCTAGAGAAGCTTGACGGCCCAGCTCTAATGTCCATCTACGAGTCAAGCAAGGACTTCCTGAACGCCGACCCGAACCAGAAGTTCTTAGATTTTCCTCCTCCGAAGGGGTACGACCCTCTGGCAATGGACAGGGAGATTCGAAAGGCGGTCGGGGTAATACAGGAGCTCCTCGAAACAAGGTGGGCTTTGGAGAAACAGCCCGATAACCGCAAGGCTGCCAAACCTTAAAACTCCCACAGGTCGGTCGAACTCGAAAAAGGATGCCGCTGGACTCTGTCGAGAGAGACAAGCTGACCATGGTCCTCCGCCAGTTCCAGGGCCGGAAGGTCCTCGTGATTGGCGACCTTCTCGTGAGCCGGTTCGTCGAAGTCGCCGCCCGCAAGCTTGCCCGGGAGGCTCCGGTTCCTGCCGGGGACTTCGTCGGACAGACGCTCCTCCCAGGAGGGGCGGCCAACTTGTCGAGGGAATTGGTGTCACTGGGGGCTTCCGTCAGCCTTGTGGGGTTGGTGGCCTCCGACGAGTACGGCACCTGGTTGAAATCGGAATTCTCGAAGTACGGACTCGATGCCGGGGGGGTGATAACCGACCAGAGCCGACCCACCTCGCTCAGGACATGGTACATGGTCAACACCTTCCACATGCTTCGCATAGACAAGGAGGATAGGAGGGACGTGCCACTCGCGATGGCAAAGAAGCTTCTTGCCGAGGCCGAACCCCGCATAAAGGATTTCGACTGCATCGTGCTCTCTGACTACGACCGCGGCGTCATCACGAGTTATCTGATCGGTGGGGTGGTCGCAGCCGCCCGCGCAACTGGCAAGATTGTGGTTGGCCAACCCAAGATGCATCACTACCTAGACTTCTCAGGCGTGACCTACGTGAAATCGAACCTGGAGGAAGCGGAACACGCCACGGGCATGGCCATGGTCAACGAGACTAGCCTGAGGAACATGGGGGTGAACCTCCTAAGCCGCCTCGAAGCTAAAGCGATCCTGATCACGCGAGGAGATCAGGGGGTTGCTCTTTTCGACAAGGACAACGTGACCCTCTTCCCTCCCATTAGAGGCCGGAAGAATCTCTTCAGCAAGGTGGGTGTAAGGGACGCGATGACGGGGGCCTTCAGTCTGTCCGTGGCATCGGGGGGGAACCCATACCAAGCAGCGGTCTTGGCTAACGTCGCAGGGGAGGCGAGGAGCGAACTCCCCCGAATCGCATCGCTCTCGCTCCAGGAGCTGGAGGCAAGGACAGAGGGCGTCGAAGAGCTCGTGAAGAGGATCGTGCAGGCGCCGGTGAAGAGATAGTGGAGACGGCCCAGGAAGTGGTCAGGCTGAAAGAGATAGCCAAGAACACCCGCAAACTGATTCTGGAGGCCCTCGCGGAGGCAGGGTCGGGTCACCCAGGGGGGTCGCTGTCGGCCGTAGAACTGCTCGTCACCCTCTATTTTCACGTTATGCGTCACGATCCAAAGAACCCGAAGTGGGAGGACAGGGACAGGTTCTTCCTCAGCAAGGGACACGCCGCCCCCCTTCTCTACTCGATTCTTGCCCAGGCCGGGTATTTCCCAGTCGAGGAGCTGATGACCCTCAGAAAGACGGGGTCCCGGCTGCAGGGGCATCCTTCGATGGGCATCCCGGGTGTGGAGGCACCGGCGGGATCGGAAGGAATTGGCCTCTCTCTCGCAGTAGGGACCTGCCTCGCGGCCAAGCTTGACGGCAGGTCGTTCAGGACCTACGTGCTCATGGGGGATGGGGAGCAGCAGGAGGGACAGGTCTGGGAAGCTGCCATGTCTGCTTCGAAGTACCGACTCGACAACCTCACCGCCGTCATAGACAGGAACGGAATCCAACAGGACGGCCTCACGGAACAGGTCATGCCCCTTGAACCACTTGCGGCAAAGTGGCGTGCCTTCAACTGGAACGTCATCGAAGTCGATGGTTACGATTTCACTCAGCTGATGGACGGTTTCGACCTTGCTGCCAGCACACGAAACAGGCCGACGTTAATTGTTGCTCATACGGTGAAGGGGAAGGGTATCTCCTTCATGGAGTGGTCACCACACTATCATGGAACGCCCCCGGCAAAGGACAAGCTTTCCGACGTGCTAAGTGAGCTGGGTTAGTCAATTGAGCCAGATCAAGATTGCCCCGTCAATATTGGCATGGGACCTGGGTGACCTCGAGGGGGCGATCCAGATTTCTGTGAAGGGCGGGGCAGACCAGGTTCACCTCGACGTCATCGATGGCCACTTTGCCCCGAACATAACGTTCGGCCCAGGGACGGTGAAGGCACTCCGCAGCAGGTGCGACCTGAAATTCGACACCCACCTAATGATTGATTCTCCCCACCTCTACGTTGACAAGTTCCTAGAGGCCGGCTCTGACCTATTGAGCTTTCACGCCGAGGTGCTGAACGGCTCGAAGTTCGATGACATCTACCACGCAATCCACGCGGAGGGGAAGGAGATGGGTTTGGCAATAAAGCCGATGACTGAGCTCCCCCGATGGGCTGCAGACAGGCTCGACAGGATTTCCACCATCGTGGTCATGACGGTCAACCCTGGGTTCAGCGGCCAGACCATGGACATGTCGGTGATGCCGAAGCTTCGGAAGATAAGCGCCCTGGTAGAAGACGGAGGGTTCCAGACGGACGTAGAGGTGGACGGGGGGGTCGAGCCAGAGAACGTAATCGATGTCGTTAAGAGCGGTGGAAACGTGCTGGTCGCTGGTGCGGGCGTCTATGGGAAGAAGGACCCGGTCAACGCGATCTCTGTGCTTAGGGAGCGTGCGCTGCAGGTGAGGAATGCGCAATGATGCTCGCCAAACAGGCCGCTATGAGAGACGCCTACGGAGAGGCGCTGCTCGAGCTCGGGGCGGTCAATCGGAATGTGGTCGTCGTTGGAGCCGACACCACCAGCTCTTTGAAATCGGGCGTCTTCGCCACGAGGTACCCGGAGCGTTTCTTCAATGTGGGGATAGCGGAACAGAACCTCGTGTCGATCGCTGCGGGGCTTGCCCTGGCAGGGAAGATCGCATACTCGGGTACCTACGCCATTTTTGTCCCAGGCAAGTGTGTCGACCAGATACGCAACAACATCTGCTACCCCAACCTGAACGTCAAGCTTGTCTGCTCCCACGGGGGCATCTCTGTTGGGCCCGACGGCGCATCCCACCAGCAGGTGGAGGACATTGCGATAATGAGGGCGATTCCGAAGATGAAGGTGATCGTCCCGGCTGACGCCCCTGCGACCAAGGGGATCGTCAAGGCCATCGCGTCTATTCCAGGCCCATTCTACGTGAGGCTCACGAGGTCGTCGACTCCTGTCGTCTACGATGGGGGGTTCGAATATAGGTTCGGAGAGGCCAACGTCCTGCAGGAAGGAAGCGACATCGTGATTTTTGCGTGTGGCATAATGGTCCCTGAAGCGCTGAAGGCAGCCGAGTCGCTGAAGACATCAAGGATTTCTGCTTCCGTGGTGGACACGCACACCGTCAAACCTATTGACGTGGAAACGATCCTAAAGTTCGCCCAGAAGTGCGGGAGGGTCGTAACGGCGGAAGAACACAACATCCTGGGCGGAATGGGTTCTGCGGTCGCAGAGGTCCTCGGAGAAGGGCGCCCTACACCAATGAAGCGCGTCGGCGTGCTGGACACCTTCGGCGAGAGCGGGGACCCGGGGGAACTCATGAAGAAGTACGGCCTGACTGCTGCGAGCATCGAGAAAGTCGCCTCCGGCCTGGTCCATTCAAAATAGCCTTTAATATCAAAGCGCGAGGTCCGAGTTAGCTTGAAGCTCTTTCTCGACACCGCCAACCTTGCCCAGATTAAGAAACTGAATCAGATGGGCATCGTGGACGGGATTACCACCAACCCAACGCTAGTGGCCAAGGAGCCGGGGGAGTTCGAGGATATTATCACCGCCATCTGCAAAGAGGTCAAGGGAGACGTGAGCGCGGAGGTCGTGTCGACGAACTTCGACGGCATGGTTTCCGAGGCGAAGCACCTTTCCTCCATCGCTCCGAACGTCGTGGTCAAGATTCCGATAATCGCCGAGGGGCTAAGGGCGACCAAGGCCGTCAGCGGGGTTGGGATTCGGGTCAACATGACACTCGTCTTTTCCGCCAACCAGGGGCTGCTCGCGGCGAAGGCAGGGGCGTCCTTCATCAGCCCTTTCATCGGCCGGCTCGACGACATTGGCCAGCGCGGGATGGAGCTTGTGGAGGACCTTGTCAAGATCAGGAACAACTACGACCTGAAGGCAGAAGTTCTCGTCGGGAGCATCAGGCACCCGCAGCACGTCCTCGAGGCGGCGAAGGTCGGGGCGGACATCGCGACGATGCCCCCTGAAGTTATGGAGAAGATGATCCAGCACCCTCTCACAGATTCGGGCCTCAAAAGGTTCCTTGACGATTGGGAAAAGGCGAAGAAGGCGAAGGCCTCCATAACCGTATAGGGCAACAACAACTTTTTACGAGGAGACCCGCCGAGGCACTCAATGGCTAAAACATACACACTTCCACCTCTGCCATACGCCTACGAGGCGCTCGAGCCCCACATATCCAAGCAAATAATGACACTGCATCACGACAAGCACCACCAAGCATACGTAACTGGAGCCAACGCTGCTCTTGAAAAGCTGGAAAAAGCCCGCAAGGGTGAGCTCCAGATAGACATCAGGGCCGTCCTGAGAGACTACAGTTTCAACGTTGATGGGCACATCCTGCATTCCATTTTCTGGCCCAACATGGCGCCGCCTGGGAAGGGCGGCGGCACCCCCGGCGGTGTCATCGGAGACTGGATCAATAGGGACTTCGGCGGTTTTGACAAGTTCAAGGCCCAGTTCAGCGACGCAGCCAAGACGGTTGAAGGAAGCGGATGGGCACTCTTGCTCCATGACCCAGAAACCAATTCTCTCGTCCTAACCCAAGTCGAGAAGCAGAACTTCATGCATTTGGCCCAAATGACAATCCTCCTTGGGCTTGATGTATGGGAACATGCCTACTACCTGCAATATCTCAACGACAGGGCAAAATACGTCGAAAGCTGGTGGAACGTAGTCAACTGGTCCGATGTGGACACTAGGCTGTCGAAGGTCAAAAAGTGACCTTCGCATCCCTATTTTCTGCCTAGTATTTTTCCATAGGCGCCGCTCGCCTGTATCAGATGGTCTAGATCTTTCTCGGTGTGACGGGTAGAGAGCCCGCAGGGATGGCCCGGGAGGACGAAGATCCCTTTCGACATAAGATGAAGTCCGTACTCCACCTTGGTCCGCCTGTCCTCGCCTGCGGCATCTTCCGCGTTCGTCGGCTCTGGCCCGAAGTGGGTCAGAAAGAGGGACCCCAGCCCAGTCGTGTGGGCTTCTACCCCTCGTTCGCCAAATTCCGCGTCAATCCTCTTCCTAAGCCTGGCCCCCTTCTCCTTTAGCCCCGGATAGATCTGGTCGGCGTGTCTGCGCAGGTACCTAAGTGTCGTCAACCCTGCAACCATCGTCATCGGGTTCTCCGAGAAGGTTCCTCCGCCGATTGACACGAACCTTGACTTGTTTGACGGGTCAGCGAGCGCTAGAATTTCCGCTCTACCGCAGACCAGGCCGAGAGGCATCCCGCCCCCCGCTGTCTTCCCAAGCGTGGCCAGGTCGGGCTTGATACTATACCATTCCTGTGCCCCTCCTAGAGCGAGCCTGTAACCTGTGATGATTTCGTCAAACGCAAGGAGGACCCCTGACCTGTCCGCCAGCTCGCGCAACCCCTTGATGTAGGCTCGGTCGGCCGGGATGCACCCCCCTGCCCCGAGGACTGGCTCAAGGAAGATTGCGGCCGTGTCCCCGTCGGAGCGTTTCAGCTCTGCTTCCACCGCCCCGAGGTCGTTGAAGCTGACGTTGCGCACGTGGACCTGTTCCTCCTCGAGGATTCCTGCACTCTCTGACCTGTCAAAAGGCCGGTGGACCCCCTTGTTCAGCTCCGTGTTGAAGCCGTGCCATCCTCCCGCCATTTTGATTATCGTCTTCTTCCCTGTGAAGGCCCGCGCCAGCCTCACCAGGTACATCGTCGCCTCCGCCCCTGTGTTGCAGAGCCTCATTGCTTCGGCGCAGGGGACCGTCTTCTGGATTACTTCCCCGAACTCGACGGAAAGCCTGCTCCCCATCCCATAGTGGGTGCCTCTGGGAGCTTGTTCCTGAAGGGCGTCGGCCACCATCCCGGGGGAGTGGCCAAGCAGGTGCGCCATGTGCCCCAACCAATAGTCCGTGTACCTGTTACCGTCCTCGTCCCAGATGTGCTGCCCCTTTGCCTTGCTCACGAATATCGGGTACGGCTCGTAGAACCTGGCGTTGTGGTTTACCCCACCGGCGAAGACCTTCTTCGCCCTTTCGAAGAGCCTATTCGATTCCCTCGTCCGCTTTACGTATCCTTCGGTGAACACTTCTCCGGCCCATCCCCCACTATCTCAAATCCCTTTCTCGCGCAACAGTCAATTATCACCCGTTACGCGTGGTCTGCTGCCGGATGGAATTCACAGTCTCCCTGGACTCCCCCTTCAGCCTCGATTATACCCTGGAGAGCGGCCAGCTCTTTCGCTGGGAGAGGAGGGGAGAGTGGTGGTGGGGTACGGTATCGGGGGGCATCATGAGGCTGAAGCAGGAAGGGGACCTCCTTAGGTGCTCATCGAGCTCTGAGCGACTCGACAGCGAGTTCGTCACGCGCTATTTTCGGCTGGATGTGGATCTGGACCACGTGCTCGCTACCATCTCACGGGACGAGACAGTAAGTCGAGCCATAGAGAGATTCTACGGCCTGCGCTTAGCGATGCAGGACACGTGGGAGTGCCTCGCCTCCTTCGTCCTTGCAACCAACGCTAACATCCCCCGGATAAAGAAGATGGTGGCGGCGGTCTGCGCGCGATTTGGCGAAGCCTTCGAGTTCGAAGGCGAAAGGCGGAACGTATTCCCCTCGGCAGATGTTCTGGCCAGGGCTAGCGAGAAGGACCTACTCGCCTGCGGTCTCGGCTACCGAGCGCCCTTCCTCAGAAGAGTCGCGACCTCCATTGCCGAAGGACGCATAGGCTTTGCCGCTCTAGGGGACCTTGGCTACTCTGAATCGAAGCAGCTCCTGATGACCGAGCTGCTCGGCCAGAAACTCCTGCTTGGCGTTGGCCCCAAGGTCGCAGACTGCGTGCTGTTGTACTCGTGCGGAAAGGACGAGGCCTTCCCCATCGACGTCTGGATAGCGAAGGTTCTCGCTACCTCCTACCCAACCCTCCTGGGACCAACGTTGAGCCGGAGGTACAGGGCCGAGGGGAAGGCGAAGCTCTCTCCATCCGACTACGACCGAATCTCAGCGAGGGCCCGTGCTTACTTCGGGAAGTACGCAGGCTACGCCCAGCAGTACCTGTTCATGGCAGCCAGGGAAGGGTCCGAGTGAGCTAGGCCTCTGATTTCTTCTTCGGCTTCGGCTTCCGCCTTACAGCCTTCTCAGCTTTCCCGGCTTCCTTCTTGACCTCACGCTCGACTTTCTCGGCCTCCTTCTCAACCTTGACGGCCCCCTTCTTCACTTCCCTTCCGACCTTCTCGATTTCTTCCTCTACCTCTCTTGCGACTCCCTCCGTCCTCCTGCCTGCCCCGGGGTGGGAGCTCCAACTCCTCAGAGAGGTGACATTGCTTTCGAGGACGCTTCGTCTCCTGAGGTCCAACCGCAGCCCCCATTTGGACGCGAGGTTCCTGGGAAGACCCGCTCCTGCGAGCTCCCCGATCGAAAATCCCCTGCCTGCACGTGTGACAACCCCTGTGCCGTGACGGCTGCTTATCATCGCCTCGGGGGCCTTCCCGGTTGGCTTCACGGGCATCTCCTTCGCGGCCTTCGTTGGTTCTGCTTTCTTTTTCCCCTTCGCCTTCTTCTCCCTGGAGCTCAATGATTTTCGAACCCGCCCACACGGGGAATAAAACGGTTCCTTGCCAGTGTCTACTGTGACTTCTTACGGAGGCCCCAGGCCATGGAGATGGCTCCTGCAGCTGTGAGCATCGCTCCCGCCAGCTCGATGTAGGCGTTCTTGTATACTAAGTAACCAGGGACCAGCACTGCGTCGACGCCGATGAGGAGCACCGCGAGCCCGAACACGAAGTACCTCCCGCTGCCTATCTGAATCGGGGCGACCACCCTCCCGCTGGGGAGCTTTACAGGTGCGGGAACACCGGGAGCCCTACCGAAGGTGGGGAGGCCCCCCTTCATCAGGCCCATGGGGAAGAACATCACTCCCAGTGCGACAAGGATGCTCGACGTGCCCTGGGCGGCCGATGGCTCCGGGCTCGAGATCAAACAGTAACACCCGTCCCCAGATCGCGTCATCACAGGGAAGATGGAGCCGTTGTAGAACAAACTCCCGAACAGGACTATCCCGGTTAGTCCCAGCAACATGAAGACAATCGAGAGTGCTAGGAATTCCTTATCCAACGTGCGTTTCGTCGGGGACCGTTCTAGTTTCTTAAGGATTTCTGGGAGGTCAGGTCGGGGGAGCCCCGCCGCCGTCGGCAGAAGTGTTGTCGAACACCGTATCACTTAGGTCGCCGACGGGGCTGCGGGGCCTTGGAAACACTCTAATCCATGCCCGGCGTCGGGTTGGGAAGAAATCAGTGCAGAAACTCGGCATCGTCATCGTCGTCCTCACCCTCGCCCTTGCGGTGACGGTCCTGTACTTCGCTGCGCAGCATCCGTTCACCCCCTCTCAGGGCGCCGAGGCAGTAGGCGGGATCAACTGCACGTCCTATACTAACACCTTCACCGTCGTCGCCTCGGAGACGGGATTCAACGACAGCGTCGGCCATGGCGCCCCTTCCAAGCCCTGGCCAGTACTCTGTGCCAGGGCCGGGGAGCAGGTGACTATAACAGTAATCAACATCGACGAGGTGGAGCCTCATGGATTCTCGGTCGCGGGGTACCTCGATGCGGGGATTACCGTCCTCCCCGGAAAGACCGAAACGATCTCGTTCTACGCGAGCGCACCGGGAGACTACAAGTTGTACTGCAACGTGATATGTGCCGTCCACATATTCATGCAGAGCGGCGTCCTGGTGCTCTCCCCCCAGTAGCAGAGCAGCCGCTCAGCCGCTTTCGTTGCAAAGGTTATATCGGAACCGTTCCCTAACCCGTGAGGTTGCGGTCCCAGGAATTCTGGATTGTCGTGGTAGCAGTGGTCGTGTGTATCTTCATCCTGTCCGAATGGGTTGCTTCTATTCTCTACTAGCCCTTCCCTAACCGCTTAGGTGCCTTTTTATAAGAACGGAACCGCTAGCGAGAGGCATATTGCCGGTAAGCTTAGTGCTGTCGGCATCAACGCTGCAGACCCCACCGCCACCGTCGGCACAGCTCTTCCAGAATGTCTGGAACTGGTATTGGTACCTGGGCGTTGCTTCTGGGGCCGTAACCTTCGGCATCATGATCTACGTCCTCTACCGGTACCGGGCTCGTCCCGGGAAAGAACTCCCCCCAGAGAAATCGAGGGAGGTTCGAGAGACTTGGAAGGGGCCGATAATCACTTTCGCGCTGATGGGGATCGTGCTGGCAGCCGTCGGAGCCCAGACCCTCATGGCTCTTCCCACTTACAACAACCCGCCCAACGACCCCGGACTACTGAAGGTGGGCGTGATAGGCCAGCAATTCTTCTGGTCATTCTCGTACCCCGACAACAAGACGATCGCATGCCCGTGCGAAGTTCCTGTGAACACCGAGATAGTGTTCAACGTAACGTCGAGAGACGTGAACCATCAGTTCGGTATTCCCGACTTCCGGGTGAAGACAGACGCCATACCAGGGAGGTACAACGTAGTGTGGATCGAACCTAACGCCATAGCGAACTATACGATCCAGTGCTTTGAGCTATGCGGAGTGGGGCACGCGACGATGATATCGACCCTGGTCGTCGTCTCACAGCAGACGTTCGACAACTGGCTGAACTCAACATCGAGCGATTAGAAATGGAAGAGCATCCCGAGCCCAGCGAAGCTGAAGCTGAAGCGATGAAGGCAGGCTACTCGCCAACGCTCGCGTGGCTTCGAAAGTGGCTCTTTACCACGGACCACAAGGAAGTAGGCCTTCTCTACTTCTGGACTTCGATCTGGTTCGTGGCCATAGGAGGGGCACTTGCCGGGCTGATGCGGACCCAGCTCGCCTTCCCTGCGCCCTGGGACATTCTCTCTGCGTCCGCCTACAACCAAGCCGTGTCGATGCACGGCCTGATCATGGTCCTGCTCTTCCTCTCCCCGCTCGGCGCCGCATTCTCCAACTACTTCCTCCCACTTCAGATTGGAGCGAAGGACGTCGCTTACCCCAGGTTCAATGCGTTCAGCTACTGGATGTATCTCATGGCGGGGATTGTAATGATCTCTGGCTTCTTCGCGCCCGGTGGCGCCGCCCAGGCAGGGTGGACGAACTATGCGCCTCTTAATTCCATAACATTCTCCCCCGGTCCTGGAGAGAGCCTGGTCGGGCTTGGCCTGCTGATGCTCTGGGGCTCCCTCACGATGGGGAGCGTGAATCTGATTGTAACGGTCCTGGTAATGCGCGCCCCAGGGATGACGTGGAAGAAGCTCCCCCCGTTCGCCTGGATGACGCTCTTCACTCAGATTCTGCTTCTATTCTCGGTCCCCTCGATACTAGCCGGTACCCTGGCCCTTGTAACCGACAGAACTCTGGGGACGGTCTTCTTCCTGAACCCTGCTGGAAGCACCATACTATGGGAGAACATGTGGTGGTTCTTCGGGCACCCTGAAGTCTATGTCGTCGTCCTCCCGGCGTTCGGCGCCATCGCTGAGGTCATCATGGTGTTCACTGGTAGACCGATCTACGCCAAGAGAGCGCTGATGATCTCCGTGGGACTGATCATGGTCCCGTTCAGCTTCTCCATCTACGCACATCACATGTTCCTCACTGGAATCAACCCGCTCGAAAGGGAGTTCATTGACCTCAACACGGAGATCAACACCCTCCCGTCCGGACTCCTGGTGATATGCATGATATTGACCGCCATAGGCGGAGCCATCAAGTTCAAGGCACCGCTTACCTTCGCTCTCGCAGCACTAGCCGTCTTCGTGATAGGAGGGATCAGCGGCGTCTTCGACTCCTCGGTCCTGCTCGACCAGGAGCTCAGAGGTACCTATCAGGTCGTCGGCCACTTCCATTACATCATGGTTGGTGCCGCCGAATTCGGCCTCATGGCAGCGATATACTATTGGCTCCCCAAATGGACGGGGATGATGTACAGCAGCGCGGTCGCCAAGCTGCACTTTATCACGTCGTTCGTCTTCTTCAACATGACTTTCTTCCCGATGTTCTACCTCCTCGAGATGCCCAGGCGGGTGTACACCTACCTAGCTTCGACGGGCTGGGGGAGCTACAACTTCATCGAGACTCTGGGAGCTTACGGATTCATAATCTCGCAGTTCCTCCTGCTCTATGTCCTGGTGCAAGCGTTCCGCCACAAGGGGCAGCCTGCTCCGCAGAACCCCTGGAAGTCCGCCGGGCCAGAATGGACATCCGACACCAAGTCATACGTGGACAACTACCCTGCGGTCTACGCCAGTCCCCCGTCGGGGGAGCATGCTCCGCACGTAATGACCCCTCTCAACAGCAGGCCGTTCACTATCTCCTTGGGCCTGGGCCTGACTTGCCTTGGGCTGATCTTCGGGTGGCCTTTGCTCGCGGCGGGGGTGGTGATTGGGGCTTACGGAGTCTATGGCTGGGCCAAGGACGACCTTAACAGTGTCTTCAGAATGCCCGGGGAGGAGAAGGCTGGAAACACCTGGCCATTCAAGCCGGACGAGGGTGACTTCGGCGTCTGGCGAATGAAGGTAGGGACCTGGCTCTTCCTGGCCTCCGACCTGGTCTTCTTCTCTGCGGTCGCAGGACTCCTCCTGTTCGTGAGGCTGCACCTCCCCGACTGGCCTGCAGTTGGATCTGTCTTCAACATCCCCATGGTCACTCTCAACACTTTGGTGTTGATTACAAGTGGTCTGACCCTGATGTTCGCGGTTCAGGATTCGAAGGAAGGCAAAGGGGCGAGCATGACAAAGTGGCTCGTTGCGACTCTGATTCTAGGAGGCACCTTCCTTATAACGTCAGGGTTCGAATGGGTCGACCAGTTCTCCAAGCAGTTCACGTTCAGCAGCGGAATGCCGGGGAGCACCTTCTATCTCATGACGGGTCTCTCTGGAGCCCACGTATTTGCGGGTCTCCTGATGTTGACTTACCTTACGAAGAAGGGGATAAGCGGAAAGATAACCAAGAACAACAACTCCGGCCTTCGGCTCTTCTCTCTGTTCTGGATGTTCGTTATCGGGATGATTATCGTGCTGTTTCCGGCGCTGTACCTGATGTGAGATAGAATGGACAGAACCAAAATCATAGCAACTTGGTCTTGGATGGTCGTGACCGTTCTGGTAGAGGTCGCTGCCATTCCATTGCTCTCGTCTGTCCAGTGGGAAGTCCGGGGTTCGGTCGAGACTCTGGTGGCACTTTCGGCTGTAATCCCCCTGATGCTGATCTACATGGAGCTATGGAAGGAGCACATAAGTTTGAAAATGTTCGTGCTCTCGGCGCTATTCTTCTGCGCAGACCTTATACTCATCTGGTCTGCCTCATCTGTGCACTAGGTGAGACAGTGGAGTACGAAGCCAGACCAGACGGCCGCCTGATTGCGCTGCTGCTGATCGCAGCCGTCGTTCTCCCCGGCCTCATTGCAGCTGAGCTTTACATCCCTGGTCTGCAGCCAAAGTTCCAGGCCGCCCCCTCTGGAGGGAGCGCGGCATCCGGTTCGGGAGGGAGCGGGAGTGGGAGTGCGCCTGTCGCGGGAGTCAAGATAATACTTCCAAACGGGGTTAATCTCAACCACGCCCTAGACTTCACTCCTTCGACCGTCGTTCTTGTCGTTGGGGTCAACAACAGTGTGACCTGGGTCAACCAGGACACCACTGACCATACGGCTACCTTTACCACGGTGCCGGCGGGAGTCCAGGCGTCGAGCGTCTCGGCCTCAGACATTCCGCCGGGAACCTCCTTCGGGCCCGTCACTTTCACCGTGCCTGGGACCTATGATTATCACTGCCAGTTCCACCCCGGGTGGATGCGCGGCACGATAATCGTAAAGGCTGCCTCATAGTGGTAACAGTAGGCAATCATGCGGAGGATTGAAGACTCGGGGATGCATATGTTCTCTTTGATGGTTCGGATCAGGGAATGGATGACCAGCTACTCAGCGGGAGCGCGGTGACTCCCTGATGAAGATATCCCGGACCGTCTTGGTAGTAACTGTATTGGCCCTTGTCGCAGTTGCGGCGGTCGCGTTCCTCCTTCTCCAGCCACCGGGAGGGACAGGGTGCGGCCCGACCTGGAGCTGCGCTGCCGGATATCCGGTCGAGGTGGCTGGAAATTATGGGGTGGCTGCTGAGCAGTGCACTGCGAACTCGACCTACTTCTCGTGCGTCGGTGGATTGGATGCCAACGGTGGCCCTCACAGCGAAGTCTACGTGGGGACCCTAGCGACTTCAGGGAACATAACCGGGTGGGCGCAGAACCCAACGCCCTATCCCACAACAGTCAGCGGAGAGTCATGCGTAACAAACTCTGGATACATGTACTGCGTCGGCGGATCTTACGACTCCGCTGGGGACGACGTCGCCGCGAGCTACTACTCCCAGATAGGAAATGGGGGCGGCCTCGGAACTTGGTTCTACACCACGCCCTATCCTATAGCAGTTGACTCCCAGTCGTGCGTTGCTTCGTCCTCCTACATCTACTGCGTGGGAGGGAACAACGAGACTGACGGGACTGACGGGACCGTCGCGCCCAGTAACTCGGTGTGGTATGCGCAGCTAACTCCTACAGGAATCGGGCACTGGAGCAGGACTGCCCCGTACCCTTCCAATTCTTATCTCCCGACGTGCTTCACCGCTGGCCACTACATCTACTGCCTCGGTGGGGTCGACTCCAGTGACAACCCTCTTGGGAACGCCTATTACGCCACTATCTCTGCGAACGGCTTGGGGGATTGGGTTCCGACGACATCGTATCCGCTCCCAGCTACCGGGCAGGCCTGTGCAGTGTCGGGCAACTACGTCTACTGCGTCGGGGGAGCGACTACAGGCGGACAGGACGCGTCCTATACCAACGCGGTCTACTACGCGGCCGTCTCCTCATCTGGCATAGGGGCCTGGACGGAGGGCCCCGACTACCCTGCGAGCGTCGGGACAGCCTGTGCCATTGCTTCGGCACGGCTTTACTGCATAGGCGGCTACGATGGCAGCACCCAGGGCGAGAACAGCAATGTCTACTACGCGACGCTCTCTTCAATTTCTGGATAGGGGCACCTGCTCCAGCGACAGGTGAGCTCGGCCTCCGACACGGACCTACATCACAGTCCTGAAACGCTTAAGAAATCTTCAGAAGTCGGCGACTCGTCCCGCAGTAGCTCAGCCTGGTAGACCCGAAGGGGCCAATAGCTTCCGGCTGTAGCGGTCGGCCATCGGCTGACCCGACCAGCCTACTCAGGCCACAGTCACCGGAGTGTCGTCGGCTCAAATCCGCCGCGAGGCGCGGGGATTCCGACCTGCGGGACCAAAGCAATACATGGGACATAGCAACACCCATTCCCGACCCAGCTCTTGGCAGGGCGGTTCGGATTTCGGGCCTTGCCCCGCTGCCGCCTCTCCTACGGCCGTTGGGGAGCGAAGCTGCGGATGAAAGACATCGACCGATGGGGGGATTCGCCTTTTCCTGCAAAAGCATAATGATGGGCTCCAGGTGGCTGGCGGACAATGAAGCTATGGGTGCCTGTGGCCGTTGGGGTTCTTATCGTGGCTGCCTATGCATTCTTCTACGCGCTAAGCGCCAGTGAGCCTCAGGGCGCTACCTCCTTCAGCCTCACGAACTCGGTGGGGCTCGTGGTCGTGTTGGTAGGTGTCATCGCGGCCGGGTTCGTGATAAGGCGTGCAAGCCCTCCAAAGTAGCCGCTCTGGTTTCAGAGGCCTTCCGGCGCATTTCTCAAGGATTAAATAGCGACACCCCGAACGTGTTAGGGTTCATGGCGGAAGCCGCGCCAAAGGGGTTCGGACTTACATTCGCGGTGGGAGTTGTGGCACTTTTCCTCGCAGTTGGCGCCATTGGGTTCGCGTACGTCGGATCCAACACACAGATTTCGACCTTGCAGAGCCAGGTTAGCAGCCTCCAGTCGGCGCAGTCTACAATCGCGGGACTTTCCTCTGTAGATAGACCCCCCATTGTCCTGCCGGTGAAGCTCGCGTGGTGTTTAGGCGGGGTGGCCGGGGTTGGCCAGGACAGGTTCTGTCCAAACGTCATAGTGGCCGACCAGGGTGACATTGTTCAGCTGTTCTTTGTTTCCAACGACACGGCGGCGCATACCTTCACCATGACAGGCACGTATGATTTTCAAATCAATGACTCGGGCGCAGGTGAACTCGACTTCCTCACCAACTATTCCCCCATAGCGGGCAACTGCTCGAACAGCGGGTCCTTCGCCCAGATATCTGCCGGTGTCTCAGGCGTCTATTGCGTCTCTGGAACGAGCCTTCTCTCCAATTCGACACTGACATCGGACAACGCCTATATCTTCGGCGAAGCGCAGAATCCGAGTCCTGGCCTTCCCTTCACTAGCAGTTGTGTAGCGGGTGAACCCAAGGGCGTTTGCTTGACAAATCCCGGCCCGGTCACGTATCCTGTCAACGACCAATCCCACGTGCTAAACTTGGTAAACACGCCGATTAATTCATCGTTGCCGGATGTTGGCGCTAATCTTGGCGGTTTCTCGGAAACCCAAGGTATTGGCGCATTCCAGGTGACCACGCCCGGGGTATACGTGTTCTTCTGTCGATATCACGTCTCGAACGGGATGTTCGGCTATCTGGTGGTCCTGCCCAACGCGTACTGCAACACCAACGCGACCGCCTGCGGCATAACCAAGTCCTAGCTCGCTAAGTCAACAGCGCATATGTCAATTCTTCAGACAGGGCAGAGCTGCTCTTGGGTCTCTCTCGACCCCCCTGTCAAGGGTTAAATAACGTCGCCCCCGAACTCATTAGGGTACATGGCCGAAGCCGCCCCCAAAGGATTCGGGCTTGCCATAGGCGTCGCGGTAATTGCAGTATTCCTGGCTGTGGGCGCTATCGCGTTCGCCTATGTAGGCGCAAGCAGTCAGGTCACCAATCTGCAGGGGCAGGTCAGCACCCTTCAGACGCAGATTCCCGGCCTGATTGCAAAGTCCGGCATAGCTTCTGTCAACGCGACTCCCACGACGATGGCCTTCAGGGTTGATTGGTGCAACACAGACAACACGGGGCAGGACAGGTTCTGTCCGCCAGTTCTTTATGTCACTCAAGGGGACCTGGTCCAAATTCTTTTCCAGACCAACGACACCGACGCGCATACCTTCACGTTGGTAGCCGGGGGGTACAATCTCCAACTGAACAACACCTATGGCGCGCCCAACTCGAGCGGCAACTTCTCGACATCGGGGGACGGTATGCACGATTTCCTTACCAACACCTACTTCAATTCGAGCTGCGTGCAGGCGCCTTACACCTCAGCGAGCGCCGGGCTCTCTAGCAGCGACTGCGTCTCTGGTTCGAGCTTAATTGCTCCCGGGGGCACCTACAAGATTCCGATAAACCCGAATCCCGCTTCGTCTCCCCTCCCTCCCGCGACCCCCGAGCAGATCACAGTGGACAACCAGTTCCACTTCGTGAGTGAGACCAGCTCTTACGACGCCGTCTGGAGTATCGCGTCCTTCCGGGCTTCGATAGCCGGAATCTTCGAGTTCTACTGCTATTATCACGTGTCCAATGGGATGTTCGGATACCTTGTGGTCATCCCGAACACCTATTGCAACACACACTCAGCAGAGTGCACATCGACCTCCAACACCTCCTAGGCCATCCGATAGCGGTAATTAGCGCGGGCTGGTCGCACTGGCTTGAGTTTGCGGGCCGCAGCAATTGCACTCTGCTTCGTTCTCCTAATCCTCTGCCTTCCCTCCTATGTCGCCCAGGGGGAGTCCTCCCTCCCTCCGACTCCCCTGCCGCTATACTCTTTGACCCAGTATCCCCTTCCCACTGGTTCGACGGGCCCCAACCAGATTACTTCTGATGCGAAGGGGGGCATCTGGTTCGTTGAACAGGGGAGCAATCAGATAGGATACTATAACCCACAGACGAAATCCTTCTCAGAGTACACGATACCGACATCAAACGCGCTACCGGAAGGGATTGCTGTCGATCCCCATGGTGAAGTTTGGTTTGACGAGCTGGCCACCAACGGGCTCGGGGTTCTCTCGCCAGGAAATGGGACCATCAAAGAAATCACCATCCCCCCGGGGCCAGACAACATCGCGTGCGGCCCCGTAGGTGTCACGCCCCAGGGGAACGGCTCGATCTGGATAGCATGCGAGTTCTCAGACCAAATCGACGAGTATGTCCCCTCCCAGGGGATCTTGAAGCAGTTCGACCTCCCCATAGCCTTCTCGGCCCCTTTGCAGATACTGTTTGACAGGTCAGGGAACCTCTGGTTCACTGCGGCTGACGCAGGAATGCTCGGGACCGCGGCCTTGAACCAGCTCAAGCCCGGCACAACCGACGGGATTAGAGAATTCGCACCACTGAACGGTAGCTACGTGACGACGATCGTGAACCCGTTGCTCCCTTCAGGAGCCGTGAGGACGTCGCTCGCAATCCCGAGCCTCATGGCTTTCTCGCCGGACGGAGGGTCCATCTGGATTAGCGAGCACGGCGCGGGGTCCTTCGACAGATACGACATGGTCTCAGGGTCGCTTACAAAGTACTTCACATCTCCGCCATCCTCGGGCCTTTACACTCAATCCCTCCCTAACGGGATAGCCGTTGACGGATCGGGGTACGTCTGGGTGGCCGAACACTACGGGAACAGAATCGCTGAATTCGACCCCAGTACCAACCAGATGTTGGAGTACCCGGTTCCCTGCTGCAAATCGACCATCGCCGCGACCCTGTACCTGACCACGGGGGCGAACGGAACAGTCTGGTTCACCGAGAACTTCGGAAACGCCATAGGCGAGCTGAGTCCGACGGGCCTTCCTGCCCCCATTACTGTAAGCCTAAGTCCGAATGACATCTCCCTCGGCTCATCGGGAGGCGAAACCATTTCGGTGTACATTTCTCCCAGTTCCGCTGGGGCCGGACCTCTGGGGAACCTGACCTTCGATGCCACGGGTATTACTCGGAGTGGAGCGCTCGAGAACCTCACAGCTACATTCGGCTCAGCAGGCAGGGCTGGCAATGATTCGGGGGAGTCGGCGCCA
>Ga0187770_10000448_pt1 | contig 20146 bp, 12 predicted proteins | sample 0116_SJ02_MP02_2_FD_133154 | JGI IMG/M metagenome (GOLD analysis project Ga0187770, IMG submission 133154) | Tropical peat soil microbial communities from peatlands in Department of Meta, Colombia - 0116_SJ02_MP02_20_MG | ecosystem: Environmental > Terrestrial > Soil > Wetlands > Peat | place...
CTTGGCCAGGACCTGGGGCATCTGCATAGCCCGGCCGGGGACGTCGACGCTGAAGGCCACCCGGGCGTCGCAGCCGGGGAAGTTCGTCCGGAGCCAGCGTCGTCCGAAATAGACCTCCCGGATGAGCTGCTCCCCGCCGAGCAGGGACTCGTAGGGCTGGTTAAAAGTCGCGCCCCATTCCAGCCGTCCTTCCCGTGTCAGCCGGGCAATCTCGTCCCTGCGGTCGGGATGCCTCTCGAGATACTCCATGAGGTTGAGCATGTTTTCCATCGAGAAGCAGTAGGCCGGGTCGCTCTCCATCATGGCCAGTGCCGGGGTGATGACGTTCGTATCGCGGTACTCGACGCATTTTTCCGGCGAGTCCATCCAGGCGATGTCCTGGTGGCTTGAGGAGATGATGGCCAGAAGCCCGGCGGCCGTCTGCGTTTTGGGCGCCGCGCCCTTCGTATTTTCCGCGGCTGGCTTTTCTTTTTCCGCGGCGCCTCCGGCGAGGGCGGCCGCGGCGATGACGGCCAGGGCCAGGATCAGACGGAGGCCTTTCATGGGGGATGCGTTCATGGCTGACTCCTGACTGGCTTGATAGCAGCCTCGGACCGGATCATCTCGCCTCCGTAAGGATCGAGAGGTCGGGCGCGAGAAGGCGTCGGACGGCGGGTTCGTTCATGTTGTCCGGCGTGGCCATCACCACCGCCGTCGCCACGGATCTTTCGTACGGCCTGCCGCGGAGGCGGGCCAGGGCCGTTTCGACGCTTCGATAGCCCATCTCGAAGGGGTCCTGGAGGACGAGGCCGCGGATTTCCCCCCGGGCCAGGGCCTCGACGAGCTTGGCCGACGAATCGAAGCCCACATGGACGACCTTTCCCGCCAGGCCGTGGTCTTCGAGCACCCTCAGGCAGCCGAACGTGGTCGATTCATTAGGCGTGAAGAGCGCGTCCACGTCCGTGAAGCGCTCGAGGAGGCTCTCCATCGTCTGGTAGGCCGTTTCGGTGGACGCGCCGCCGTACTGGTTGTCAGAGAGGATCGTGACGCCGGGGAACCATTCCCGGATCGTCCGGAGGAACCCTTCCTCCCGGAGCCGGGTCCCCTCGACGCCCTCCGTCACCCGGACGAGAATGAGACGGCCCCGGCCGCCGAGGAGGCGTCCGAGGCGCTCGGCGGCGATGACGCCGCCCTTGAAATTGTCGGTCGTGATCGAAGCGACGGGGCCGCCTCCCGAGAGCGCAGTGTTGAAGACGACCGTCGGGATTCCCAGCCGGGCCGCCTCGGCGACGGGACGGATGAGGGCCCGGTCGTCGATCGGGGAAAGGACGAGGGCGTCGATGCCGGTAAACGAGAGGGTCTCGACGATCTGAACCTGCTCGTTCCGGTCGGTTTCCTTCAGGGGGCCTTTCCAGATGATCTCGGCCCCCAGTTTCCGGGCCGCTGTCAGCGCGCCGGCGTGGATGGCCTTCCAGAACTCATGGGTCGTTCCCATGGGGACGACGGCGATCAGCGGTTTTTTCGCGGCCCGCGTTCCGGAGCCCGGACCAGAGCAGGCGGCGAGAAGGGCCAGGGCCGCGAGCAGAGACGCCGCGGCCTCAAGACCCCGACGTTCCGGCCTGGCCATGGTCTTCCTTGATCTCGACGAGTTCCTTGTCGGGGTCGAGCGGGGGCTTGGCCCGGAAGTAATCGCTGATATCGGGAACGGTCAAGGAGCGGGAATCGACGCGGACGTATTTCCCTCGGCTGTAGGAATAGTCGAAGACGACGGCCATGTCCTCGCCCTGTTTCCAGTAGGTCTCGAGGCGCGGGAAACCCTCGTCGGTCTCCCGCTCGATGAAGATGATGGTCCCGATGACGAGTCCGAGGGCGGCCCCCCGGGCTGGGTCCCAGATGAGCCACTGGAGCCCCTTGGAGTCGGACAGTTCGCTGTCGAGGACGAATTTCACTTCTTTCCCGTCGCCGCGGAGGTCGACGGCGACCGACTTGAAGGGTCCGCCCTTGTCGTTCTCGAAGAGATCGCGGTCGATGCCGCCCAGCGTGTCGTCGGGCTTGGCCGACCGGACGGTGAAAAACATCCTCACTGTTCCGCCGGCGGGCTGAGCTTCCTGGCCTCCCGAAATGTGGGACAGGCCGGGAAGGAGAAAAAGCAAAAGGAGGAGCCGGCCCAGCCGATGGCGTCGCATCAGGGACAAGTATAGCCCCCGGCCGGGAAAAGTCAATTTGCCGGGGGAGAGGGGAAATTGACATTTCCGGCGTATCCCTTAGAATGATGGTGTCGGCCGCGGAGACCGGAACCGGGATTTTTCCGAAGGAGGGAGTTATGCCGAGAGCCGAAATCGACCTCAAGAGAAGGGCCTTCTTGAAAACGAGCCTGGCCGGTCTGGCCGCGGCCGGGGCCGTGCCTGCGGCGATGAAGGCGGCCGCACTCGTCCCGGGCGCGACCGGCGAGGCCAAGACGGCGGCGAACCCGATCGTCCGCGCCCTGGGCAAAACGGGCCTGAAGATCCCGGTCGTCAGCATGGGCGTCATGAACGCCGACAACCCCGCCGTCGTTCAGGCCGCCCTGGATGGCGGCATCTATCTCCTGGACACGGCCTACGCCTATCAGCGGGGCCGGAACGAGCAGATGATCGGCGGGGTCCTCAAAGGGCGGCCGCGACGGTCCTTCGTCATCGCCACGAAGATCCCCGGCCCCAACCGAGACAAGGCCATGCAGGGGCAGCCGTCCGCGGACGTGATCCGGATGTTCCTGGATAAGCTCGATACGAGCCTCCAACGGCTCGGCCTTGACCACGTCGATATCCTCAACCTCCACAATAACACGGCGCCCGGGGACGTCCAGAATCCGGATATGATCGAGGCGCTCCGGAGAGCCAAGAAGTCGGGCAAGGCCCGCTTCATCGGCTTCACGACCCACGGGAACCAGCCGGCGGTCATCCGGGCCGGGCTCGCCACCAAGGCCTACGACGTCTGCATCACCGCCTACAACTTCCGGCAGGACGGTATCGACGACCTCCGTAAGGCCGTCGCGGAAGCCGTCAAGGCGGGGATGGGCGTCATCGCCATGAAGACCCAGGCCGGTGCCTTCTGGGACAAGGAACGCCAGCAGCCGATCAACATGAAGGCCGCGCTCAAGTGGGTGCTCAACGACCCCAACGTCACGACGGCCATTCCAGGCTTCACGACATTCGACCAGCTCCAGGAGGACCTCCAGGTCATGACAGACCTGAAGATGACGCCCGAAGAGATCAAGGATCTCAAGCTTGACGAAACGGCCGGGGGGCTCTACTGCCAGGAGTGCCGCAGGTGCGAGCCCGGATGCCCCCGGGCGCTGCCGATCCCCTCGCTGATGAGAAGTTACATGTACGCCTACGGCTACAGGAACCTCCAGGCGGCCCACGAGCTCGTCGCCTCGCTCGACGTGCCCGACGATCCGTGCGGCTCCTGTTCTTCCTGCACCGCGCGGTGCGTCAAGGGCTTCGACATCTCCGGCCGGGTGAGGGACATCATCCGCCTGCGGGCGGTCCCCGGCGATTTCTTCGCCTGAGGCGCCGCCCGTCCGCTGTCTGGAAATCGGACGGTTCCCGTGGTGCCGCGCCGCACGCGCGGGGCTCTCTTGACTCTCCCTGCGACCTGATTTAACTTGAAGCCGGAGAAAGAAGGTGCCATCATGACCACTGGCTTCCGGAAAGAGCGCATCGGAGCGGTCCCCGTCGTGATCGTCCTGGCCGCGGTCTTGACCTCCGGGCCCTCGGCGGCCCAGACCCGCAGCCTGACGCCCCAGCCTGCGCCGGCCCCGCACATCAACGGGCCGACGATCTGCGGTTGCCGCCCTGGATCGCCCTTCGCGTACACGATCCCGGCGACGGGCGACCGTCCCATGGAATTTTCCGCGGCCGGGCTTCCGCCGGGCCTCAGGCTCGAGGCGAAGACGGGGAGGATCACCGGGGTCCTCTCGAAGAAGGGGACTTACGCCGTCACGCTCCGCGCCCGCAACGCCCTCGGCCGGGCCGAGCGGCTCTTCCGAATCGTCTGCGGGGACGAGATCGCCCTGACCCCGCCGATGGGCTGGTCGAGCTGGTACATGGCGTACACCGGCATCAGCGACAGGCAGATCCGGGCCCAGGCCGCGGCCATGGCATCCTCCGGTCTTATCAACCACGGCTATGCCTATATCGACATCGACGACGGCTGGAACGTCAAGCTCAAATCGGACGACCCCGTCGTCGGCGGCGCGCCGCGCGACGCCGCCGGCAACCTCCGGCCGAACAGGAATTTTCCGGACATGAAGGCCCTCTGCACCGCGGTCCACGCTCTCGGGCTGAAGATCGGCGTCTATAGCTCGCCCGGGCCGGCGACGTGCGGCGGATACGCCGGCAGCTACGGCCACGAGGAACAGGATGCCCGCCAGTTCGCCGCGTGGGGATTCGACTTCCTGAAGTACGATTGGTGCTCCTACGGGCAGATTGCCCCGGACAAGAGCCTCGCCTCCCTGAAGAAGCCCTATCTTCTCATGCGCGCCGCGCTGGACAAGGTCCGCCGCGACATCGTCTACAACCTCTGCCAATACGGGATGGGGAACGTCTGGGAGTGGGGGCGGGAGGTCGGCGGCAACTTTTGGCGCACCACGGACGACGTCGGCGCCCCGCCCGAGGACAAGAGCCTGTGGACTTCCGTCTCGCGGACGGGATTCGGTCAGGCCGGCAAAGAGAAGTTCTCGGGCCCGGGCGGCTGGAACGACCCGGACAACATCCTGGTCGGCTATATCCTCTGGGACGACAAGCTCGTCCCGACGCCCCTCAGCCCAGATGAGCAATACACGTACATGACCCTCTGGGCCCTGCTCGATGCCCCGCTCGTCTTCGGCGGGGACCTGACGCGGCTTGACGACTTCACGCTCGGGCTCCTCGGAAACGACGAGGTCATCGACATCGACCAGGACGCCCTGGGGCGGCAGGCCGCGCCCGTTTCGAAGAGCGGGGATTGCGAAGTCTGGGCCAAGGACATGGAGGACGGGTCCAAGGCCGTCGGCCTCTTCAACCGCGGCCCGTCCGACACGACGGTCACTGCCCGCTGGGAAGACCTCGGAATCAAGGGGAAATGGAAAGTCCGGGACGCCTGGCGGCAGTACGATTGGGGCGTCTTCGAAAACTGGTTCACGCAGAGGGTCAATTCGCACGGCGCCGTGCTGCTGCGGCTCTGGCCGGTCCGGGAGGCGCTGGCGCCGAAGTGAGGCCGATCCGTCGCAGCGTGGCGAGCGGGCCGCGGAGAGGCGCGCGGCGGCGTTCGCGAGAGACCTGGGGGCGGAACCGAGAGAGGCCCTGCGTGTCAGATCCGGGTAACTCGCCAACGACATGACGATCAAGAGAATCCTCCCGTGGGCCGCCGGGCTGGCGGCACTCTTCGCCCTGGGCTTCCTCCTCTTCCGGGCCCCGGGGCGGGCCCCGAACACGGTCGTGCTGGACGGGCGCGCGGGAGCGGTCGCCGCCGCGGAGGAGGCGACGCTCCGGAACGTGACGAAGAAACCCGTCCTCTACACCATTGAGCCCAGCCCGTACGTCCGTCAGCCGCGGGCGCGGACGCTCGCGGTCGGCGGCGTGGACCGCATCGCGACCGCGATGCCGGTCGAGATCACCTATAACAACGGGGCGCGAAAAGACAGCTACACTGTTTTCCCCGGCAGGCCCTACTCTTTCCGCTACGACGAATACGGCTTGATCAAGGTCTATCCCGGCTCGCACGGCCGCGCGGACGCCGCCGACTTGGCCCCGTTCGTGCCGACGCCCATGCCGGTCGTCAGGAGAATGCTCGAGATGGCCGGGGTCGGCCGGGACGACGTCGTCTATGACCTCGGGTGCGGCGACGGCCGCATGGTCATCACGGCCGCGAAGACGTTCCTGGCCCGCGGCGTGGGAATCGACATCGACCCCAAGCTCATCCGGGAATGCCGGGCTGCGGCGAAGAGGGAAGGCGTGGACGGGATCACACGCTTCATCTGCATGGACGCGACCAAGGCCCACATCACGGAGGCGACGGTCCTGGCGCTCTATCTGCTTCCGGAATCTCTGGAGACGCTCAGGCCGCTGTTCGAACGGGAGCTCAGGCCGGGATCAAGGGTCGTCTCCCACAACTACCGGGTCCCGGGGTGGGACGGCCGGCTCGCCGCCGCGGACGTCCTGGCCGATGAGGACGGCCGGCCGCACAAGATCTTCCTCTATAAGATGCTGGAGGGCCGATGATGGCCGGGCGAACGGCCGGCCGGCCGCCGAAACGAGCCGCGGCCCGGAAGGTTGCGGCGGAGGGCCGCGCCGGGACGGGCAGAGGCGCCAGCGCCACGGTCCGGTTCCTCGCCGATTTCTGCCGCGCGCACCCGCTCGACGAGAAGATCTTCGTCGTCCCGTCTTTCATCGTCGGGCGCCAGATCGGCCAGGCCCTGGCGCGGGAGGCCGGCTCCTGGGTCAACCTCCGCTTCCTCACGCCCGCCTCGCTGGCCCACAGGATGGTCGCTGCGGAAATGGCTCGGGCCGGAACGGTCGAACTCCCGGCGACCGAGCTCGTCATCGAAGTCGACAGCCTCTTCCGGGAGCTCGTTACGGAGGACCGGCTCGAGTACTTCGGCCGTCTGGTTCCCAAGCCCGGCGTGGCCCGGGCGCTTTATGTGGCCATCCAGGCTCTGCGTCTGGCCGGGTTGGAGAGCGGAGGACTCGAGGCGTCGCCGTTCTGTTCCTCCCGGAAACGACGGGACATAGCCCGCCTGCTCGGGAGCTACGAGGAATTCCTGGAAGCTCAGAACAGCGTCGATCTTCCCGGGCTCTATCGCCTCGCCATAGCGAAGGCGGCAAATATCGTCAGGAGGGCTGGCGCTGCGGAAGAGGAAGCCGTATGGCTCCTCTGCCTCGAGGATCAGAGCCCGAGCCGGCTCGAAAGGGAGTTCCTCGAAGCCGCGGGCGGCGCTCGGCTCGTGCTGGTCCCGCGCGACCGCGTCTTTGGCCTCGAGCCGCCCCGCCTCCGCTGGGGAGACGCGCCCGAAGGCGCCGCCCCTCCGGCGCCTCCGGGCTCCGACGTCGAACGCCTGCCCTGGCTGTTCGATCCTCGAGAAGCTCCGGCGCCGGCGGGAGACGGCTCGGTCGGGATGTTCCGGGCGGTCGGCCCGGCCAACGAATGCCGCGAGGTCGTGCGCCGGCTCGCGGCGTCAAAAACGCCGTATAACGCCGTCGAAGTCATCCATCCGCCGGGCGCGGCTCACGCCGCGATCTTCCATATCCTCGCGGCCCGGACGGGGCTGCCGGTGACGTTCGCCGATGGAATCCGGCTGGCCTTCACGTCCCCCGGCCGCGTTTTCTTCGGCCTCCTCGACTGGATCGAGAACTCGTTCGCCGTTTCCGACCTCTGCCGCCTTGTCGAGGCCGGGGACCTTGTCTTTCCCGGGGCCCCCGGCGGAGAGGCACCCCCGCCTCTGACGATCGGCCGCTATTTGAGGACTTCCGGGATCGGCTGGGGGAGGGAGCGGTATCTTGACCGCCTGAGGGCTCTCGAGGTCGATCTCAAATCCAGGCTAGACCGGCCGCTCGACGGGGATGAGGGCGATGAAGAGCGCGGTCGGTCCGAATCCCTCCGCCGGAGTCTCCTCGAGATCCGATGGCTTGAGCGAGCGGTCGGGGACCTCCTGTCCCTCATTCCGGAGTCGGAGCCGTCCTCGGCCGTGAATTTCGCGGGCTTGTGCGCGGGGCTTTCGGAGGCCGTGCGGGCGCTCGCCCGAATCCGGCCCGGAGGCGCCGCCGGTGCCGGTCTCGACGAGGCGGCTGCGGATGCCCTCCGCGCCGATCTCCTCCAGGCCGGCGGGGGCCGCCCGGATCGGCGCGGCGGGATCTTCCTCGGAGAGGCCCTGGAACGGCTGCGCACGCTCGGCTCGTCCATAATGACCGGGTCTTCCTCTCCCGCCCCTGGGCACATCCACGTGTCGAGCATTCCGTGGGGCGGGTTCTCAGGGCGTCCGGTGACTTTCGTCGTCGGCCTCGATGAAGCGGCCTTCCCGGGCCGCGGGCTTCAGGATCCCGTTCTTCTCGACGCCGAACGGGAGAGGCTCTCGCCTTCGCTCCCCACGAGCGCGGACGCGCTGCGGGCCGGTCTCTATTCCGCGGCCGTCCTCCTCGCCTCGCTCCGGGGCCGGGTGACTTTCAGCTATTCGTCCTACGACGTCATCGAAGAGCGCGCCTCTTTTCCCTCCTCGCTCCTTCTCCAGGTCCACCGGCTTGTCCGGGGAAACGCGGCTCTCGACTACTCGAGCCTCGAAGAGAGCCTGCCCGAGGCCGCCGGCTTCGTTCCCGACGCTCCGGAAAAGGCAATCGACGAGACCGACTGGTGGCTCGGCCGGCTCTGCCGGGGAGTGCCCTTCCTCGACGGGTCCGCCGCCGTCGCTGGAGCGTTTCCCCAGCTCAGAGACGGAGTCCGGGCGCTCGAGGCCCGCTCGGGAGAGACGCTGACGGCTTACGAGGGACTTGTGACACTCGACCGCGGCCGCCTCGACCCGACCGTCAACCACGATCTCAGCATGTCGGCTACGAAACTGGAGTTTCTGGCCAAATGTCCGTACGGCTACTTCCTGAAACATGTCCTGCGCGTCGAACCGCCCGACGAGCTCGAGCGTGATCCAGCCCGATGGCTGGACCCGCCCGAGCGCGGCAGCCTCATCCACGAGATCCTTTGCGATTTCATGCGGCGGGTCACCGCGCGGGGGGATAGGGTCGATCCCGCGCGGCACGGCGGGTTGATGGATGACACGGCCACCCGCCTGATTCTCGCCAAAAAGGCGGAGATCCCGTCGCCTTCTGAAGGTATTTTCGAAAAGGAGCGCCGCGACATCGCGGCCGCCCTGGCGATCTTTCTCGACATCGAAGGCCGGCGCCCCCGGACCATCGAGCCGCTCGAGTTCGAGAGGCGCTTCTGCAGCGTCGAGATGCCCCTGACGGCCGCCAAGGGACAGCCCCGGTTCTTCATGCTCAGGGGGATCATCGACCGCGTCGACCGGACGGGCCGCGGCACCTACAGGATCGTGGATTATAAGACCGGAAGCTATGCGCCCTTCGAGAAACTCGTCGCGTTTGGACGGGGGAGAATCATCCAGCACGCCTTATACGCCGTCGCCGCCGAGACGTTCCTGGAAGCGGAGGAGCCGAGCCGCCGTCCCCGGGTTACCGAGAGCGGCTACTACTTCCCGACGCGGCGTGGCGAGGGCCGGGAGATCATGATCGGAGAGTTCGATCGGGGGAAGTTCGGGGAGCTTCTCGTGGATCTCCTCGACCTGGTGGCCAAAGGGTATTTCATCGCCGGCCCCGACGCGGACTGCGACTTCTGCGACTTCGCCGCAGTCTGCGGGGGCGCCCCCGCGGACGTGAAACGCAAGGCTGAAGCCAACCGCGAGATCTTCGAGGCCTATGAAAGGCTGAAGAGCTATGATTAAGACGAAGAGTCCCTCGGCGGGCCGGCCGCCCGGAGCGGCCGCCGCCGTCGACCGGCGGGCCCGCGAGAGGATCCGGCACGACCTCGACACGACATTCCTGGTCGAGGCCGGCGCGGGATCGGGAAAGACGCAAAGCCTCGTCGAAAGGATGATCGCCCTCATCGCTTCAGGCCGGACGACGATCCAGGGTCTGGCCGCCCTGACCTTCACCCGCAAGGCCGCCGCGGAGCTCCGCGGCCGCTTTCAGCTCGCCCTCGAATCGGCCCTGGGAGATGGGGAGGGGGTCTGGACCGTCGAGGAAAAAGCCAGGCTCGCGACGGCTCTCCGGAACCTTGAGCAGGGCTTCGTCGGCACGATCCATTCGTTCTGCGCCCGGCTCCTGCGCGAGCGCCCCGTCGAAGCCGGGGTCGATCCCGAGTTCAGGGAAGTGGAGGAGCTCGAAGACGGCGTGTTCCGCAAGAAGTGCTGGGAGGACTATCTCGGCCAGGTCCGGCTCGGCAATGACGCCATCCTGGGCGCGCTGGACGCTGTCGGGCTCGAACCCGGCGACCTGAAAGACGCTTTCGAAGCCCTGGCCCTCTACCCCGACGTGAGGCCCGTTACCGCGATTGTCGGGCCGCCCGACTTCCGGACGATTCGATCGAAACTCGAAGAATTCCTCGACGCCGCCGGGGAAGCCCTGCCCTCTGAGAGGCCGGAGAAAGGCTATGACGATCTCCAACGGCTCGTCCGGCGGGCCCTGCTTCGCCGCCGGAACCTGGGCTTCTCGGACGACCGGGACCTCATGGCGACGCTTGAGATCCTCGACCGGGCGCCCCGCGCCACCAAGAACCGGTGGAGGTCCAAGGAGGAGGCCGAGGCGTTCGAGTCCGCGTTCGAAGCCTTCCGGAACGGCCACGCCCTCCCCGCGCTGCGCGCCTGGAGGGAGTGGCGGCATCCGACCGTCCTGGCCTTTTTGGCGTCCGCCGCGGCTTTTTATGACGGGCGGCGGCGGGCAGAATCGCGGCTCAACTTTCAGGACCAGCTGATGCTCGCGGCGAGCCTTCTTCGCGACAATCCCGAGGTCAGGCGCTATTTCCGGGCCAAGTTCGGCCGCGTCCTGGTGGACGAATTCCAGGATACGGACCCCATTCAGGCCGAGATCCTTTTCGCCCTCACCGGGACGGACGCGGATGAGCGCGAATGGACGCGGATTTGTCCCGCGCCCGGGTCCCTCTTTATTGTCGGCGACCCGAAACAGTCGATCTACAGGTTCCGCCGGGCGGACATCGACGTGTACAACCTCGTCAAGGGGCTCATCCGGGACGGCGGGGGAGAGGTCCTCGAGCTCGCGGCCAACTTCCGCTCCCTCGGTTGCATCGCCGATTGGGTCAACCCCGCTTTCCGGGAAACCTTCCCCGCCGTGGGCGACAACTGCCAAGCCGGATTCGCGCCGCTCGAGACGTCGCGCCGCGCCGTCGCCGGGGCCGCCGCCGGCATCTTCAAGGCCTCCGTGCCGGCGGTCAAGTTCCACCGTGAAAAAACCATCGCCCAGCTCGACGCGGCGCGCCTCGCCAGGTTTGTTTCCTGGGCCGTTTCCGGCGGGCTCAAGGTCGCCGGCCGGCCGAGCGGAGTCCGGCCGGCCGGCCCGGGAGATTTCCTCGTCCTCTTCCGCTACAAGAAAAACATGAACATCTACGCCCGGGAGCTCGAGGAGCGCGGCGTTCCCTTCGAGATCTCCGGGAGCGACGCCTTCACCGCGAGCCCCGAGATCGGCGAGATCGTCAACCTCCTCAGGGCCATCAGGGACCCGGGCAATCCGGTGGCGGTCGTCGCCGCCCTAAGAGGGCTTTTCTTCGGCCTGAGCGACCAGGACCTTCTCGGCTTCCGGACCGCGGGCGGGGAGTTCGCCCACCCCGGGCCGCCCGTGGTCGGCTCGGAGACCGGCAAGGTCGGACGTGCCCTCCGGACGCTCGAAGACTGGAGAGAATGGACCATGAAGTTCCCGCCGACGGCGGTCCTCGAAATGGTCCTCGAAGCGTCGGGCCTCCTCAACCACCTGGTTTCGGTCGAGATGGGCAGCAGCCGGGCCGGCAACGTCCTCAAGCTCGTCGAGGTCGTCCGGGGCTTGGAGATGGAAGGCCGGACATCGTTCGGCGCGGTCGTGGATTATATCAGCGAATGGGTCGAGGTCCAGGCCGTCGAGGAGATGAGCCTGACGCCGGGACGCCGCAACGCCGTCCGCCTCATGAACCTTCACAAGGCCAAAGGCCTCGAGGCGTCCGTCGTCATCCTGGCCAATCCCGTCGGCGTCGCCGGACACGAACCCGAAAAGCACATCATCCGTGTCGGCGGGGATCCCCGGGGATACTTCCTCTTCAGCAAGAAGTCCGGCTGGCAGGGAACGGTCGTTTCTCAGCCGGGAGGCTGGGAGGAGAAAGCCGGGGAGGAGAAAAAGTACGAAGAGGCGGAGGAGGCCAGGCTCATGTACGTGGCGGCGACCAGGGCTCGGGACATGCTCGTCGTCAGCGCCTACGAGGGGGATCTCGGGGGCCGGGAGGCCTGGGGGATCCTCGGGAGCCGCCTGGGCGGAGCCCCGGAGCTCGGCGAGCCGCTCGCCCCGGCGGCCACCCGGCGGGCCCGGGGCAAGCTGGCTCTCAAACCCGGCGAGCTTCGCAAGGTCAGGCTGGGCATCATGGCCGCGAGGGGGGCGGCGTCCATCTCCTCCTACCTCCTTGAGAGTGTGACGTCCCTCGCCAGGCGGGACCGCGAATCTCCGTCCTGGGGGGCGGGCGGCTTCGGCTTGAAGTGGGGGACCGCCGTCCATGTTTTACTGAGCTCGCTCGCAAAAGCCCGGCCTCCCGGGAATGGGGACGGGAGCTCGGGGTTTCCCGAACGCGCGCTCAGCATTCTTGCCGGAAACGCTCTCGAGTCTGCCGGGCTCGAAGCCGGCCAGGAAGAGAAGCTCCTCGCTCTCGTCCGGGGCATCCTCGGCTCGGAATTCTGGGCCAGGGCCATGGCGGCGGAGAGGCGGCTTTTCGAGACGCCGTTTTCGATCGAGGTGCGGCCGGGCGACGCCGACTACGGGAGGCTCGTGGCACGGCCGGGATTCGTTTCCGCGGCCGGCGGAAAGCCGCTCGCGGCCGTCGCGGCGGCTCCTCTTCTCGTCTCGGGAGCGATCGACCTGGCCTTTCTGGAGCGGGACGGCTGGGTCATCGCCGACTACAAGACCGACCGCATCCCGGAGGGCGCCCTGGCGGAAGGGGCGGAAGAGGCGCGGCGCGCGCTCGACCTTCTCGTCGAGCATTACCGGCCTCAGGTGGAGCTCTACTCGCGCTTTTGGGAAAAGATGACCGGTCGGCGCGTCAAGGAGTCGGGGCTCTATTTCACGTCGCTTCCGGCCTGGGTCAGGATCGGCTGAGCGTCGGCCCGTCGCGCCGAGGAGCGGGAGAAAAGATCCCGGCCGGCCCCCCGGCTGTCCCGTCTAAAGCTGTTCTGTCGGCTGAGACTCCCGGGGTGCGTCCAGGCTGTCGTAGCCGAAATAGGCCTGGAGCTCGCGGACCCTGTCGGCACGCTCCCAGCTGAATTCCGGCAGCTCCCGGCCGAAATGGCCGTAGGCGGCCGTCTTCCGGTAGACGGGCCGCCGCAGGTCGAGCATCTCGATCATGCCCTTCGGCGTCAGCTGGAAGATGGTCCGGACGGCCTGCTCGATCCGGCGCTGGCTGGCCCGGCCGACGCTGTGCGTGTTGACCATGAGCGAGAACGGCTCGACCATGCCGATCGCATAGGAGATCTGGATCGTGCAGTGATCGGCGAGGCCGGCGGCGACGATGTTCTTGGCGATGTAGCGGGCCGCGTACGCGGCCGTGCGGTCGACCTTCGTCGGGTCCTTCCCGGAAAAGGCCCCGCCGCCGTGGGGGCAGCTCCCGCCGTAGGTGTCGACGATGATCTTCCGGCCCGTCAGGCCGGTGTCGCCGAGCGGGCCGCCGATCTCGAACCGCCCCGTTGGATTGATGAGATACTCGATCCCGGCCGACCGCAGCCCGGAAGGGATGACTTTTTCGATGATCTCCGCGATGACGCCGTCGCGGATCGTCCTGCTTTCCACGTCCCTCGAGTGCTGCGTGGAGAGGACGACTTTCTCGACGGCGACGGGCTTCTTGTCCTTGTAGCGGACGGAGACCTGGGACTTGGCGTCGGGCCTCAGCCAGGGGAGAATGCCGGCCTTGCGGACCTCGGCCTGCCTCTGCACGAGCCGGTGTGCCAGGAGGATGGGCAGGGGCATGAGCTCGGGCGTTTCCGTCGTGGCGAACCCGAACATCAGTCCTTGGTCGCCGGCGCCGATCTCCCCGTCGTCGTGGTCGACGCCGAGGGCGATGTCGGCCGACTGCTGGCCGAAATATATGTGAACCTGGCAGGTCGCGGCGTCGAATCCCGTGGCCGCGTCCGTGTAGCCGATCTCTGCGGCGACGTCGCGGACAATGGGGTCGATCTCGACCGCCGCCCGGGTCCGCCACTCGCCGGCGACGACCGCGAGGTTTTTCGTGACCAATGTCTCGCAGGCGACCCTCCCCCACGGGTCCTGGGCCAGAACGGCGTCCAGGACGGCGTCGGAGATCTGGTCGGCCATCTTGTCGGGATGGCCTTCGGAAACGGATTCCGAAGTGAAGATGAAGTCTCTGGCCATAACAGCCTCCTTTCTGGGACACCGGAGCGCCCGGGATCGCTTCGGAGGGGAACGGGCCGCGGCTGGCTTCAGACCGGCAACAAAAAACCCGCTTCTCCGTCATCAGGAGAGCGGGTCTTTTGCCGTTGGACACTTGGTTGCCGCTTGCGCTTGCGCGACCACATCCTCGCCGGAGGCGAGTGAGCACCTCGGGTGTCCGCCCCAGGTTGCCGGGCTCGATCGGATAAGATCGGGCCTCTCCTGATGTCGAAAGAGATGATACGCCGAACGGCCGGAAATTTCAAGCGGCGCCGGCATCGCGGAGGAAAATTTTCCCGGGGCGCCCCGGCCCGTCAGGGCGCCTGAATGCCGGCAAGGTTGACGTCGGCCATGACGGAGAACGAGAACGGCCACTCGAGGAGACGTTTATCTCCTTTTTTCACCACGAAGGAGGCGTCGGTCCTGAAATCCAGCCGGTATTCCGTGAAATATCCGCGGTCGGCGAGGAAGTTGACGAATCCCGTGCCCGAACCTTTGCCCTCGAAGACGCCCGTCGAGTCGCCGAGGTCCTTCGTGCCCGAGACGCTGACCGTGTAGGCTGCTGCGACGACCGCCTCACGGCCGTCATTGGTCGGGACGATATCGTTCAGCGTGTAGTCGACCGTAAGGATGACCTGCAGGTCGAGGCCCTGGAAGGGGATGCTCAAGCGGCGGCTCTCCCGCCACTGGTCGCCCGGTCCTACTGGCTGCGTCGGGAAGGTCGGAAAGTAATCGCGCAGGATCTGCGGGATCGAGAAATTCAGGATGTCTTGCTGGGCGAGGGCCTCCGGGTTGCGGATGTCCATGACCTTGCCCGTCCGGTTGAACACGACATCGAGGGCCTGACCCTCCAGCGTCCTGAGGGTCTGGGACTGTGTTTTGTCGGGCAGCTGGACCCGGACATCTATCCCTGGGCTGGTCAGAGACGCCCGGACCGCGTCCAGGGTCAGGGCCGTGACCGCGAACCTGATATCCCCCTGGGAATCGGCGTTGAGGCCGATATCCTGTCCGAGCAGATTCTTGCCCGAAACGTTGACCTGCCCGGTGACGTTGTAGGTCAGGGCCGTGCCCACGGACGGCCCGAACTGGAGCGCGACCTTCTCCTCCTGGGCGGGGGAGAGAGACGACGAGATGAGGAGGCACAGGGCCCCCACGAGCACAAGCCGTCTTTTCATCGGCTGCGTCTCCTTGTCGGCGGGAATTTCAGCACGCATTGATTCTACGCCTGTCTTCACGGAATCTCAAATGGCCCGTCCTAATAGACGGCGTCCGGCCGGGCCGCGCGCGAGGCGGAATCGCGGTGCGGCCCGCCGGGCGTCCGTCGGACGGCGAGCTCCAGGTCGTTCTCGTCCGTCAGCTCGTTGCCGGGGATGAGGACCTCCCGGACCCCGCTGACCCGGATCTCCCGCCCGCACCGCCCGATGCCGGTGATCTCGAGGTCCGGCGGAAGGTGAACGAGGACGCGCGCCGGGTCGGACCGCTCGGGCCGCGTGAAACGGACGAAGACGGAGTCCTGGCCGGCCTCGACCGATACGGAGATCTTGCCGAACCGCGTCGGCGCGTTCTCGAAGACGACCGCCTTTCCCGGCTCGAGCCACGCGGGAGGCACGGCCGAGAAGAGGTGGAGGGTTTCGTCCTCCTCGCGGATGATCATGTTCCGGAGCGTTATCACGCCGAGGGCGGCGGCCCAGAGGGGAAAGAGGGCGGCCCCGCCTGGCGCCGCGTCGTCGATGCCTCGCGGATCTTCGAGGGGCGCAGACGGGCGGAGGAGGAAGGCGTAAAAGCCGTCCACGGCTCGGTCCTGCTCGCCCCGGAGGATGCGGGCATTCGTCACGAAAAGGGACGGAAAGGGGATGGTGTCGTTGAGGGTGGCCGTCACGCGCCTGTTCCAGGGGTCGATCAGGGGCGTCGGGAACAGGGCCTCCAGGTTCTCCCAATGGGCCCCGTACTTTTCGCAGCTCGGGGGAAGCCCGGCGCGGCCCGTCCGGTCTTCGGCCGGAGGACGGCCGTCCGGAGGTCCTCGAACTCGGATTCCCAGGCCGCCGCGTCGCCGAGCCGTCCCAGCCGCCGTGCGGCCAGGGCCGCGGATTGAAGGGTCCGGAGGCTCCACCAGTCGCAGCCCGGGCCGGGGCTGCTTTCGACCCGATCATCCTCGTTGCCGCCGGCGGGGCCGGACGGCATGTTTGGCAGGGGCGCGCAGGCCCTGCCGGACCGCCGGGAGGTCAGGATAAAGGCGGCGGATTTCGCGATGAGAGGGTAGATCCGATCGAGCCAGACGTCGTCGCCGCTGAGCAGTCCGTATTCGACCAGGGCCCAGACGGCGCAGCCGGTTCCGTCGGGACGGCCGTCCGTGGCCGCGAACTGTCCGCTTCGCTTTTGCCAGCGCGGGAAAAGCTCCAGACTCCTGCGGGCCTCGTCCATGTATCCGGCCAGGGTCAGGGAAGCGGCCCTGTAGGCGGCGTCGCGCAGGGAGAATTCGCCGCGCCGCTCCTCGGGCGCGGGCTCGCCTCTGCCGCGGCCGATGAGGAGGCAGACGAGCGAGGCTGAATAGGATTGCAGGACCTCCGGCTCCGGCACTTCGAGCTTCGCCCCCCGGGCCAGGAAGTCCTCCCAGAAGCCGGCCGTCCGGTCCTTCCATTGGGTGAAATCCCGGCCCGCGAGATCGAGGCTGACGCCTTCGGCGGGATGGTCCGAGGCCCGGTAGGGAAGGCACAGGACGGCCGCCGCCGACCGGTCCGGGGGAAGCTCCGCGCGCAGGCAGAGCCTGTCTCCTTTGCCGGGACCGAAGACGAGTGGCGGGCCGGCGCTCACCGTGGCGATGAGACGGCCTCCGGCGAAAACGGCCCGTGAGCCGTCCGCCGCGAAGAGCGCGGCGGCGAGGGCGAGGAGGAGAACGGGAACACGCCTTGCGCGGACGGCTTGAGCGGGGCTCATAACCGGCCATTATAAAAAGGAGGCGCGCTTTGCGCAATAAGAAAAGACTGACCCCCGCGGCCGGCCGCATCAAGCCGGGGGGCCGGGCTCCTTGGCGGCCCTTTTCCTCAACACTGGGATCAAACCGATGCCCGCCCAAGCCAGACCGAGGATTCTCCTCATAAGGATGACGGCCATGCCGGTGGACATCCGGATCCGGAGCAGGGCGAACAGCGAAACGTAGGTCATCTCGTAAACGCCCATGGACCCGGGAACCGGGATGAAGGTGTAAAAGGACCCCAGCGTCACGATGATGAAACATTTTAGGAACGTCGCGCGGCCTCCTCCGAGGAAGCGGAAGGTGAGGTAGATCTCGACGGTCCAGAGGAGGGCCTGGAAGAGGTACGAGCCGAAGAGAAAATAGAACAGGCCGCGGCGGGAATTATAAAGATCGGAGATGTGGGCGTCCGTTTCCCGGATCTGCTCCCGGTGCTTCTCGACGGCCGGGATCCTGATGCGCAGCCCCGCCAGGCCGTCCAGCATCCAGGTGAAGAGGCCCTGCCGCTGCTTGGCCAGAAGGAGGAGTAACAGGGCGAAGACGGCCCCTGTTAGGGCGAAGAGGACGAGCTGATGACGGAAGGACAAGGCGAAGGAAGTGATCAGCAGGATGACGGCGACGGCGACGGTGAAGATCCCGGCCAGGAACTCGACGGTCTTGTCCACGATGACGGAAGCCAGGACCTTCTTGCGGTCGATCCGGTCGAACATGAAAATCCGCATCGTCTCGCCGCCGATGTTGCCGGCCGGGGTCAGGTAGCTCACGGCGGCCCCCGCGATCCGGGCGCCGAAGACCTCGGCGTAGGAGACGTGCTCGCCGGAGGAATGGAGGATGACCTGCCAATTGAACGCCCGGACGCCCCAGTAAAGGGCCCGCAGGCCCATGAGCACTAGGATCTCGACGACCGTGAGGTGCCGGACCGCGGTCCAAATCTGCCGCAAGCCGGCCTTGAAGATGAGGTAGATGAAGAGTCCGAGGCCCGCGAGGCCGATGAGCCTCATGACCAGGGCCCCGACGCGGGACCTCGGCGGCGGGGCGACGCTCTCCCTGTCTCCCAACGCGACCTGTTCTTCCATGCTTGACGAATCCCGATGAAAGACTTATTTTAACTGTTCCCGGGGAATTTATCTATTGGTGCGAGGTTTATGGCGAGGTTTACACTGAGAAAGCCCCAAAGGCGTTTCGGCCATACGATTCTCGCCGCCTCCCTGGCGGCCCTGTGGCTGGCCGTCTCCCTGCCTTCCCGGGCCTTCGCGATGCCGGCCTCTTCCGGCGAGGGGCTGCAGGAGCCGGCCGCCCTTTCTTTCTCTCTCTCCGGGCGCGCCGGGACTCCCGGCCTTTTTTCTGCGACGAAGCCCTTCCCGCTGCTCGTTCCGGCGGATGTCGACAGTGCCGGGCGGTCGAACGGCCCCCCATCGCACGGCCTGAAGCCGAAAAAGAGGACACTCAGGGCCTGGCTCGAGCTGGGCGCCTTCCTGACCTATACGACGACGAGCTACTGGGTGCGGGCCGCGTTCCCCGAGGATTGGCAGTTTCAACTCAATTTCGGCGTGCAGCTCCAGCGCATCCTCGGCCTCCAGGGCTGGCGCTTCGATTCGAACGTCTTCAAGCTCAACTGGACGCACGCGCTGGCCGGCGGGATCTATTACGAGTTCGCCCGAGCGAACCATCTTTCGTGGCTTTCTTCCTGGATGATGGGCATCATCTCCTCGACGTACTGGGAGGCCGTCGTCGAGTGGAAAGAGGTCATCTCGATCAACGACCAGATTATGACCGGCATCGGCTCCTACGCTACCGGAGAGCCCTGGTACCAGCTCGGCCGCTACCTCAGCTATCAGCCCGGGGTCGTCTACCAGGCGCTGAGCTTTCTCAACCCGCTCGTCAAGATCAACCGCTGGCTGGACCGCCACGACCCGGCCGACAAGACCGACGCGCCTCAAGGATGGCACGACTTCACCCTGTTCGCGGGGGCGAGGCAGCTCGGCCGGTCCGGCGAGGACACTCAGACCGCCGCCTACTTCGGCTTCCGGACCCAGCTCGGCGCCTTGCCGGAATACGGGAAGCCCGGCGAGGTTGAGGAATCCGTCAAGGACACGTATTTCAGCGAGATCGCCCTGAACTATGCCGTCCGCGACGGCCACGCAGACGAGACGCGCTTCCTGACGAAGGCCGTGACGCTCGGGATCGTCCGCCAGAACATTAACGAGAGCCTGGAGGGCTACAGCCTGACCCTGGGGATCGGCTCGTCGTTCGAATACTTCAAAAAAAGGCCTCTCGCGCCCTACGACTCCAACCCCGTTTCGGTCAAGACCGGATGGGACCCGCTTCTGCTCGACGAGCCGCGGGACTTCACGGACAAGCTGGCCATCCTCAACGTCGTCGGCCCGGTCCTGGATTGGACGATCTTCCGCCGGGGACTGAAGATCAGGACGGTCCTTGAGGCCTATGTCAATTTTTCCCTGGTCAACGCCTATGCGCTCAACGCATACTCCGTCTCTCACGATATCGTCGGCATGAAGACGACCGTCTTCTATTATGGGTACTACTACGCCTACGGCGGGACCTTGTCGGGGAACACGGAACTGCAATGGGGGAGCTTCCGGGCCCGGGCCATGGCCGGCTTCAACGCCTGGGGTTCGTTCGACGGCCTGGACAGGTTCCAGGCCGATGTCACCAACAATGCCCACCTGAGCGACACGCGGGCGCGTTATCTTCTCGGCGTCGGCTGGAAGATCCCGCGCGCGCCGCTCGAGGTCTTCCTGAATTTCGAGGGCGTCCGGAGGTGGGGGAGGATTCAGGAGGTCTGTTACCAGGACCTCGAGAAGAAAACCTACGCCGGCCTGCAGTTTTCCTTCTAGCCAGCCTTCAGGCGATGATCTCCCAGCCTCGGCTCCGGGCGTGGCGGCGGAGGCCCGCCGTGGGGTGTACGGCCACGGGATGGCCGACGAGCTCGAGGACCGGAAGGTCCGACAGCCGGTCGGCCAGGGCCCAGGATTCCTTCCAGTCGACTTCGTCCGGCCGAATCCTCTCGAACAAGGCCTCAACTTTC
>Ga0187770_10000449_pt1 | contig 20096 bp, 17 predicted proteins | sample 0116_SJ02_MP02_2_FD_133154 | JGI IMG/M metagenome (GOLD analysis project Ga0187770, IMG submission 133154) | Tropical peat soil microbial communities from peatlands in Department of Meta, Colombia - 0116_SJ02_MP02_20_MG | ecosystem: Environmental > Terrestrial > Soil > Wetlands > Peat | place...
CACATCGCTCGAGTCAATTCTCGACTTGAAACTCGACCAATTGGATTTGACGAAATATATCGGCTACGCGCCCATCAAGCTGCCGGTCGGGATTCCCCACGGGATGCTTTCCACCAGTCTCGAGGTGCATTTCGTGCAGACGCAGCCGGCGCCTAGCGTCAGCATCACGGGCCGCGTCGCCCTGGATGATATCGACGTTCGCGACAGCGCGAATGAGCCGTTGGTCGGGCTCAAGCACTTTCTCGTCAGGCTCCTCGACGTCCAGCCGCTGCGCCAGATCATTCATCTGAGAGCGATCAACATCGACGGACTCGATTGCCACGCGGTCCTGAATCGGGACGGCACGCTCAACTTTGCTTCGCTTGCGGCTCCGGGCGCGGCGCCGGCCGCGGTCGCGCCGGCCGCACCTGAAGCCGCGCCGACGGCGCAGCCGACCGCGCGCGCGGCTCCCGCCGCATCGCCGCTCGATGCATCGGTTGAATCGTTCGACCTCTCGAACAGCTCGGTTGAATTCACGGACAACCGCGGCGCGAAGCCGGCCGCCGCCGCGATCCAGGATATTCATGTTGGACTCAAGGGCCTGCGGACCATCGGATCGCCGCCCGCATCCTTCGACATGAATGCGAAGCTGAGCGGCGGCGGAACGCTCAAGCTCGATGGGACTGTCGACCTGGTGCAATCCCACGCCAGGACGGACATCGCAATCGACCAGGTGGACCTTCCCGCCTTGCAGCCATTTGCGCAGGCGAACCTGGCGGCCAACATCGCGTCGGGAAAGTTGAGCACGCACGCCACCGTCGATGCGAATTTTGCTCCGAGCCAGTTCAACGTTCATGTGGAACCCGCCTCCCTTGCGCTCGAAAATCTCGACGTGCGCCCGCCGACGGGCCGTGACAAGGCGGTCGCGTTCACGCGGCTTGGCGTCACGGTCGGGAAAGTCGATCTTGCGGCGCATCAGGCGACGGTCAACGAGGTTCGCCTCGACGGTCTGGACATGTTCGTTCGCCGGGGAAGCCGCGGCGAGCTGAATTTGCTGTCGCTGGTGCGCACGCCCGCCGCACCCGCTCCGGCAGCGCCGGCCGCCAAGCGCCGCCGCAAAGCCGCCCGCAAAGGACAGCCTGCGCCGCCGGCGAGTCCGCCGCCAACTCCTGCCAGTGCGCCCGCCGCTCCGTGGCAATTTCAAGTTGCCTCGGTCGCGCTGGAGAAGTCGGCAATCCGGTTCGAGGATCATACAGTTGCGAGCGCGGCGAACCTGACGGTCGCTCCCATGAATCTTCATCTGAAGGACGTGTCGAGCGATTTTGCGAAGCCAATCGGAGTCGATCTCGACGGCACGCTCAATCGCAAGGGCGGTTTCAAGATCGCGGGCACCGCAGCGGTGAACCCGCTCAAGGCCACCCTCCACATAACGACCGACCGGCTGGGTCTGGAAGCCGCCGCCCCGTACGTGGAAAGCAACCTCAACGCGACGATTCGCAGGGCCGCCTTGACCACCAAGGGCGATTTCGACATGGCAATCGACCACGGAAATCTTCGTGTCGGTTACCGGGGCGATGCCACGGTGGGCAACGTGGAAGTTCTCGACAAACTGACCTCCGACAGTTTTCTTAGCTGGAAGGCGTTCGGCGCGCGGCGGATTGATTTCGCGTACGGAGGCGGCGCGCCGAAAGTGCATATCGGGGCGTTGTCGCTCGCAGACTTCTATGCCCGCATCATTCTGAACCGCGACGGCAAATTGAATCTGAGCGACATCACCGCAAGTCCGCAGGCGCCGCCCACCTCGCTCACCCGACCGGAGGCCGCCGCCAGTGCTCCCGCTCCCGCCCAGCCGCCCGCTCCCGCCGCCGCGCCGTCAGCCGGCGCGCCCGCGGCCGCACCGTCCGCGGCGCCTATCAAGGCCGATATCGCGATCGGGCGAATCACCTTGTCGGGCGGCAAGGTCAATTACAGTGACTACTTCATCAAGCCCAACTACTCGGCGGACCTGAGCGAGATCGAAGGCAAAGTGGGAGCGTTCGGCACGAGCACGACGACGCCCGCTCCGGTGACAGTCGATGGCAAAGTCGAGGGCAGCGCGCCGATCAACATAGACGGCTCGATCAATCCGCTCGCTCCGATGGCGTTCGTCGATATCAGGGCCAAAGCCGATGGCATCGAGCTGACCGGACTGTCGCCATACACAACGAAGTACACTGGATATCCAATCGTCAAAGGAACGCTGACGATGGATGTGCATTACTTACTCGATCAGGACAAGCTGACGGCCGAAAACAAGATTCTGATCGACCAGTTCACGTTTGGCGATCGCGTGGAGAGTCCGAGCGCCACCAATCTGCCGGTTCGCCTCGCGATATCGCTGCTCAAGGATTCGCAGGGCCGGATCAATCTTGACGTTCCGGTCTCCGGTTCGCTCTCCGACCCGCAATTCAGCATCGGCGGCGTGATCTGGGGAGTGATCAAGAACCTCATCATGAAGGCGGTGACGTCGCCCTTCAGCCTGCTCGCGTCGGTAGTCGGCGGGAGCAGCGCCGAGTTGGGCTATATCGAGTTCAGGCCGGGGTTCTCGACGCTGACCTCTCAGAGCCAGGCGAAGTTGGCGACGGTTGCCAAGGTTCTGCAGGACAAGCCGTCGCTCAACCTGGATATCTGCGGGAGAGTGGATCCGGCAGTCGATCGGGACGGGCTGCGCGATGCGATGGTGGCGCGGCTGGTCGCGGCGCAAATGATCGAGGCGACGGGCCGTGGCGGAACCGCCCCGGAAGATATAATCGTCGATGAAACTTCGAGCGACTACAACAAATATCTCACGCGGGCGTACAAGGCGGCCGATATTCCCGGCAAACCGCGCAACGTCATCGGTCTTGCACAGACGCTCCCGCCCGATGAGATGAAGAAGTTGCTGCTCGCGAATATGAAAGTCACGGACCAGGACCTCCCGAAGCTCGCGCAGGCGCGTGCGAATGCAGTCCGCAAATGGCTGAGTGATAACAAGGTGGATCCCGGCAAGCTGTTTACCGTCCCGCCCAAGCTCACCGCCGAGGGCATCACCGATAAAGGCAAGACCAGCCGCGTTGACCTGTCGCTGAAGTGAGAGATTTGTACTGTCTAGAATCGGAAATACCGTGGCAATGAAGATCTGGATGGCCGTCAATCGGGCGGCCGGGGAGATCGAGCATGGGCAGTATCAGCATGGTGGACGCCAAAACCGGCCGCAAGTGCTATCTTGACGATCCCGATGATCTCAAACCCGGCGAAAAAGTGGTATTCCTCCTGAGCCTGCACGGGGGCGGCTCGGTCGGCGCCTGGCAGCGATCCTATTTCCCCGCCTACCACTACAAAGGGAGGTATCGCCTGGTTATCGCGACGCCGTCTGCGGCGACCAAGGAACCGTCGCGGCGGTGGGTGGCCGAGGCGGATGATGATCACCTGCGCAATATCGTGAACTATGTCTTCGACAAGTATGGAAAGGACAACATCGCATCGTTCTGGCTAGTCGGCCATTCCCAGGGCGGCATGACGGCGAACCGCCTGCTCGGCGACGACTTTTTCAGGAACGGGGTCGACGGCTGGCTCAGCCTTTCCGGCGGACGGATCGGGCCGATCGAGCTTCCAGCGTCCTTCTTCGTCCCGGTGCGCGGCTCGGTGCCTCCGATGCCGGAGGGCAGCAACGCGCCTCGCCCAGGCCGCGCCTCGACGCCCGACTGCGATATCTCATTCATATTCGCTACGGGCGAAAATGAGATGGTCGCCTTGCCCGAGACCTCGCCATGGGCCGACAAGTACGGCGCTGGCCCGCGAGTGAGGTTGCCCGATGTAGTGGATGATAAGCCCGGCGAAATCTATGACACGCTGCGCGAGGGTCATTCGACACCAGCCTGGGGCCTCTTCCCTCGGCCGGGCAGGGCTTTGGTCTACGTTTACCCGAATGCCCGCGGCGGCCGCCTGATCGCCGACGTCGTGCGCCTTGACAAGGGCCACACCGAGGGTCTCGAGCCGCGAATCACCGAGGAGCTGATCAAGATGATGGTCGCGGCGCCGGGCGGAAAGGCCCGCCAGAGCGTGTAGCAGGATGTTGAGAAAAGCGAGAGCCTCGTAGTTCGACGGGCCTGCGGCCTCAACATCCTACCAGTCCCCGGTTCATTCTTTTCGGCGTTTTTCCCGTGTGGCGCGAGCCGCGGCCGATACGCCCGGCGTGGCGATTAACCCATCGACCACTCTCGCCAGACGACGGCGCAGATCCTCGGTGTCGGCAGAGGGCCGCGTCAGGCGCTCAAGCTCGAATCCGCGCACCAGATCGATAATAGTGCGGGCTGCATCAATCGGACGGCTCACCCCTATTCCCTCGAGCGCCTCGGCTACGCGCGCCTCCAGGTAGCGCACGCAGGAAAGGAACTCCTTGGCCAAAAGCTCATCCCGCGCCGCACGCAAAATCAGTTCGTACTCCACGGGAACCATATCGGCGTTTGCGAATTCTCGCCGCACGACTTCCAATGCTCGCTCGACCACATCGTTCGGCGCCGCGACCGGCAACTCGCGCTCCAGGTGAGTAATAAATTCCATCAAATCGCGGAGATACTGACGGAACGCCTCACGCATGAGATCTTCGCGAGACTTGAAATAATACGTGATCGAGCCCAGCGGCACTCCGGCCGCCTGTGCTACTCGCCGATGCGTTACCGCATCCGCTCCTTCGCTGGCGATGATTCGCAGCGTTGCTTCCAGGATCACACGGCGCCGGCCCTCCTCCGGTCGAGGGGCGCGGCTTGAGCGGGCGGGTGGTTTCTTGTACATTAGACGGGTAAATCTTGGTCATTTGTACATGATCGGAAGAAGTTGGTCAAGCGACGCGAACTCTGAGGTACACAGCCCATGACAGTCAGAATCGAGTCCCCACGCGACGGAGATGGCTTCGCAGAGTTCGTACGCTTCGCGGATCGTGCGCACGCCGGCGCGCTCGCCTACTGGCCGGCGCTGGACGCGATCGAGATGCCGGTGCTGCTCGGGCAGAGCGCACTCGCCGCGGGCAAATCGATGCGTCCGTTCGTCGCCCGCGAGCACGGCGAGATCGTCGCGCGCGTGCTTGCCGTCGTCGATCCCGCGTACGCGGACCGCTGGGGCGAGCGGCTCGGGCATCTCGCGGTGTTCGACGCGCTGGCGGGGACGCGCGACGCCGTGCGAGCGATGCTCGATGCGGCCTGCGAGTGGTTGCGGAGCGAAGGCGCGATTGCGGCCCGTGCGGGGTCTTACATACCGATCGACGGCCCGTTCGTGATCGACGCGTACGATGAGCTCCCCGAGTTCCTGGCGCGCGTCAATCCGGACTACTACCACGCCTTGCTCAAGGATGCCGGATTCGAGACCGAAAAGGGGATGGTCGATTACCGGATCGAAGTCACCTCGGAGCTGGTCGCGCGGTATGAAAGCGCGCTCGAAGCGGCGCGGCGAGGTGGATTCGAAATCACGCCGCTGAGCGAGATGTCGCCCGAGCGGCGGACTGCCGATTTCGTGCCGGCTTTCAACGAGGCGTTCTACAATCATTGGGGATTCGTGGCGATTTCCGAGGCGGCGTTTTCGGAGTTCTTCGCGTTGTTCGAGGTCCTGGGCGGACTCGATACTAGCGTAGTGGCGTATCGCGATGGCGAGGTTGCCGGGACGCTGATAGTGGTGCCGGAGCAATCGGCGATGGCGCAGGTTCAACCGGGCTACACGCTCAAGGACTCGGAGCGGGTCAATTTTCTCGGTATCGGGGTCCGCGAATTCGCGCGCGGGCGTGGCGTCAATCTCGCGATGGCGTCGTACGCGTATCTGAAACTGATTCGCCGCGGCGCAAAATTTGTCGGCTACGGATTCGTGCTCGACGACAACTGGCCGTCGCGGCGCACCGGCGAAAAGCTGGGGGGACAGATCTGTTCCAACTACGTCTCGTACCGGCGCAATTTCTCGCGCTAGCAGGATGTTGAGAAAAGCGGGAGCATCGCAGTTCGACCGCCCTGCGGTCTCAACATCCTGCGTAAAAGATGGCTTCTTTCCTCTACCTTCTCCCTCGATCTTTTCCGGGGAAGATAAGAGAGGGGGAGCAGGCTGTGATTCATTACCAGCCTGCTAGCCGGCGATCATGACCCGCCAGGAAGGAAAGCCCGCGGTCTCCCTGATTTTTCCCGAACAGTACCAGCAAGCGGCCGAGGCGCTTGGCCGCGCATTTATCAACGATCCGCCGATGTGGGCCGTCCTGCCGGACCTTTCGGACCCGGCCGAACGCGCGCGCCGAATCGCGATGCTCTTCTCCGTGGTGCTGGAAATCCAACGCCGCAACGGACAACCGGTGTTCGGCGTGGTCGAGAATGAAAAGGTGGCGGCGGCGGCGGTGGTCGAGGGCGTCGGCCAGACCCCGCCCGGCGCGTTGAGCGTATTGGGCCTCGTTCCGCGAATGGTCGCCGCGGTAGGCACCAGGGGCGCGCTCCGCGCGGCCCGGCTTAGCGGCGATCAGTTCCGCAACCGCCCGCCGAAGCCGCATCTCTATCTCAGCCTGCTCGGCGTGAACCCGCCCTACCAGCAGCGCCATTTCGGAATCGCCCTGCTCGACCATCTCCGGGACCTCGCCAGCCTGCGCGGCGAACTCGCCGGGGTGTACCTGGAAACCGCGACCGAAGCAAACGTGGCCTATTACACCAGGGCGGGCTACGAGACCATCGGCGAAATGTTTTCGATCGGCGTCAGGATGTGGCGGATGATGCAGCCGCGGCGGTAATGGCGCATCGCCGAAGCAAATCCTTGTCAATAGTTAGTAAAGGGGCGCGCGCTCAACATCGGCGGCAGATGGTGCATCACGAACGGCCCATACATAATCGCGATGATAACGATTGACGCGTAAACCCAGTAGTGGAACCAGTCGAGGCGGGCCTGCCAGCCGTCCTGCGAGGGCGCCTGCACCGTCTCCGTGAATGGAATATCCGCGATTTTGACCTCTTCGCGGCTTAGAATCGTCGCTACCAGGATGACGAAGAACAGCGCCACGCTCGCCATCATGATGGTCCCGCCGACGGCGCCGATCACGCCCGGAATGTGCCACGACGGCAGAGAGTAGTTGCCGATCGAAAGCGCCGTACGCCGCGGCATTCCTTCCAGTCCGCCCGTCATCAATCCGTGCGCAAATATCATCACCCCCGCGAAATACGAGACCGCCTGCGCGACCGCCAGCCGCGCCGACCATAGCCGCTTCTGCGCGAGGTAAGGAACCATCCAGTACGCGATTCCCATGTAAGACAGGGCGACCGTCGTTGCGAGCGTAAGATGGAAATGCCCCACGATGAAAGTGGTATTGTGCACCACGAGGTTCATGTTGTAGCTGGCATTCATCAGTCCGGAAATTCCCCCCAACAAAAACGCGCACATCGCGAGCACCTGCGCGCACACCGACGGGTCGGACCATCGGATGCGCAGGAACCAGCCGACCAGGCCCTTTCCTCCATTCCAGCGTCCCGCAATTTCAAGCGCGTACATCACCCCGAACGCAGTCATCAGGCTCGGGAAGAAAATGGCGAAAGTGAGAAACGCAATCGCGAACTTGAGCCCCGTTCCAACTCCGGGGTCGGTGAACTGATGATGGAATCCCACCGGGACCAGCAGGATGAACATCACGAACGCCACCCGCGTAAGCGTGTCGCTGAACAGCGCGCCGCCGGCCTGCTTCGGAATCATCCCGTACCACGATACGTAAACCGGCAGCAGCCAGTAGTACACGATCGGATGCCCGGTAAACCAGAACAACGTGCGGCTCAGCATCGGGTCTGATCCCGCGACCAGTCCGAGCGACCACGGCAGCAGCAGCACGACGACCTCGATCGCAAGCCCGACCGATGCGACGTCCCACATCACGTAGGTGGCGATCGACATGAAGGCGAGCAGCGGGATGCGCTCGCCGGGATGCTCGCGGCGCCATCCGCGCAGCGCCACCAGCAGCGCCGCCGACGTGAGCCAGGTGCTCACCACCACCAGCGTCAAACCCAGGTAAAACGTCCAGTGCGCCTGGAGCGGGGCATAAAAGGTGTAGAGCACGGTCGCCTTTCCGGCCACGATCGCGCACGCGGCCATTACCGTGCCGATAACCAGTGTCCAGAATGACGAGCGCAGCAAAAAGCCGTTGAGCGGGCGTCCGAGCCCCCGGGCGGTCGTCAACGCCATGAATCCGTTGCCGAACACCGAGGTCAGCACCAGCGCATTCAGCACGCCATGAATAGTAAGTCCCTCATAGTAGGTCCGGACCCCGGGATAGTACTGGAAGATATTGACCCCCGCGTAGTTGAGCGCCTGGCCGAGTCCGAACAGGACCCCCACCGCTAGCACCGCGAAGCCGAAATAGATATTCCAGCGAATCACTTTGCGCTGGTCGTCAGGCAGCGAAAAGCCGGACGCATCTGACACGATCGGCGTCATTTCACCACCACATCCGCGTGCATCGTATGATGCAGTTGGCCGCAGTACTCATGGCATAGCAACAGGTACTTCCCCGGTTTGGCAAACCGGTATGTGAACTCCGAGACCTCGCCCGGGATCAGCATCGTGTTGATCCGCGTACCGGGAATAAAGAATCCGTGGATTACGTCAGCCGAAGTGCCCATAAAAGTGACCTCTGCCCCGGCCGGAACCTCGATCTCGTCGGGAACGAACTGCCATGCGTAGGCTACGATTACCACCTCGTAGCGGCCCGGCGAGACCTCGCGGACGCCGGGGTTATCGAATGGCGGTGTCTTGCGCAATACCAATCGCAGCGGCCGGTCGGCACTATAGTGAATCATTCCGTGCGCTGACGGTAGCACGATATGCATCGCGAATGCGCTATATGCCAGTGCGCCAAGGAATAGCAGCAGCACTATTCCCGCCGCGATGAGAAACCTCTCTTCGTAGCGTTCCATCCGCCTACCTGGAAATGAGTCCGCCGAGCATCGCGGCCCACATAAGCGCGAGCAGCGCAAAGTAAACGGACAGAAGGAATGTCGTTCCGCGCGGGGGCGGGACTGGCTGAGGCGGTGGCGGGGCCTCGCGGGTCGCTGATGCTCCGGACTCGGCCATACCGGGCGTACCCCCTGGCTCAGTCAGAGAGGATGCGCAACGGCGCACCCTGCGACACGCGGCAACGCTGCCACAAGTACCGGCGAGATTCAAGCACGAAATCAGGCATTATGCCGACTTCCGAATTATGCCGCGTTGTCTCGCGCTCATTCTCTGAAGGCGAGGTATCTGGTGCGCAATGGCGGCATAATTCGAAAGGCGTGGGCCTCGCCCCGGATCCCTCCACTTGATCTCCGTGAGCGACGGTGGGCCGAATCGATGCCGACTGTTATGTTGACGGCGGAACGAGCAGCACATGCGCCCAGTTCGGCAGTCAGCCGCTGAGAAGTCGTCGGATACCGTTGGGTCTGCGGGCCGGTCGCCGCTGATCTTCTTCATTTTGATCTTCGTTCTTTCCATTCCGTTCTGGTTGATCGGCGCTGTGACGAGTCGCGAAGTACTGCCGGGTCTGCCGATGAGTTCGTTTATGTGGATCTGCCCAGTGACGGCAGCAGCGATACTCGTATATCGAGAGAGAGAGGCTGCGGGTGTAATCGAGCTGCTCAGGAGATCGTTCGACTACCAGCGAATCAGGGCGAACGTCTGGTATACGCCGCTTGTTCTCCTGATGCCCGGCGTGACGGTCCTCGCGTATGGGCTGATGCGCCTGATGAGGCAACCGCTTCCAGCGCCGCAGTTGCCGGGGCCGGCAACGCTGGCGTTATTCGTTGCGCTTTCCATCGCCGCCTTGTGTGAGGAGCTCGGTTGGTCGGGATACGTCGCGGACCCGATGCTGAAACGATTTAGCGCGCTCGAAGCCGGCATTCTCATCGGGCTGGTGTGGGCCGTTTGGCACTGGGTCCCGCTGGTGCAGGCTCATCGATCGGCAGACTGGATCGGCTGGTGGTCGCTGTACACGGTAGCTTCACGGGTACTGATCATCTGGTTATACAACAACACCGGCAGGAGCGTGTTCGCGGCTGCTCTGTACCATGATGTCATGAACCTCTGTTGGCAGCTGTTTCCGATCCATGGCTCACATTGGGATCCGCGCGTCACAGGCCTGCTCGTGACGTTCGTGGCCGCGCTCGTCACCGTCGTCTGGGGACCTCGAAGTTTAGCTCGATGTAGAACCGCCGGCTGATCGATCCCGTGGTCAGGCGTTGTGCATTTCCTCGCCTTCAGCATTCGACGGCGGGTTGGCGCCTGTCCTATAGCCTTGGCCGGCTGCGCCGGGGTGTGGGAGTTGCTGAAGCTCAGCGAATCGGTTTGGCGGCGCCGAGAATGGACCATAACGCGATGGGTTGCGGCGCCGATCCAACCGGGACGCGACCAGCGAAGCGCTTCTGACTCGCTGACGATCCGATCCTCCGAGTCCAGTCGCCCCGCCTTTCGCCAGGACGGAAGGAGAGGCAGATGACATTGGCGAGGAATCCGGACGACGACGAACGGGCTGATGAGACGGGATGGCGGTGGTCTCATAGGAAAACTTTCCTGGAAGGGCTCGCTGCGCAGGGCTACGCGGCAGTCACGATCCAGGAATACCGGACGATAGCCGGCAGGTTCTGTGATGCAATCGAGGAACGTGGTCTTCGGATCGGCGATCTCGATGCTGCGACCACCGAGCGCCTCCGGCACTCGGTCCTGAGCGGGGTTAGTGGCAGTACTCGCAGCTATGCCAAGTTCTGCGCGCGCCGGTTCATCGATCATCTCGTCGAGGCCTGGGCGGCGAAGTGCGGCGCCTGCGGATGCGCTTGAATCCCGCGAGCAACTACCCTAAGAGTAAATGCTCATGAGATCGTACAGCCTGGCTGAGCTGGTCGAGACCTCGGCGTTCTCCGTCGATACCATCCGCTACTACCAGAGCCTCGGCCTGCTCGACGGCCCGGAGCATCGCGGCCGCACCGCGATTTACAACGAATCGCATCTCAGGCGGCTGCGGTTGATTCGCTCGATGTCGGAGCGCGGACTCCCGCTCAAGCTGGTCAAAACCATGCTGCTGCGTCCGAAAAAGGACGCCGTCGATCGCGCGCTTTGGGCCGCGGTCAAGGAGAAGGCGCGCGAGGCGCGCTACACGAGCGCCGACTTCGCCAGACTCCTCGGCATTCCCAAGGGGCTGCTGGCCCTGGTCGAGCGATCGGAGCTGCGCGAGGCGATCCAGGACGAAACCGGGACGAATGTTTTTTCCGACGCCGACCTCGAGGCGGGGCGCGGCGTCATGCGCCTGCTCGAGTACGGCGTGCCGCTTACGGCGCTGCTCGATATCGCCCTCAAACATCATCGCGCGACCAGCCGCACCGTGGACGAGGCGATCGATCTTTTCAACAACCATGTCCGCGGCCGCGAGGGCGAGGGGGCGAGCGTCGAGGCGGTAGCGGATGCATTTCGCGAGATGGCCCCGATCGTCGTGTCGCTGGTTGCGCAACACTTTCACCGGCTGCTCGTCGGGCGGGCGCTGACGCGCATCAAGCAGACCGGGGACAAACGCGCGTTTCGGGTCGCGCAGCGCACTGCCGGGCAAGTCAGGTTTAAAGTGGCGCTGCGATGAACCTCCCCGACGCCGGCAGCAAGGCCGCGGTGGTCGAAGCGATGTTCGACCGCATCGCGCCGCGCTACGACCTGATGAATCGCCTGATGACGTTCGGCATGGATCGCACGTGGCGGCGATACGCGGTCGAGGCGCTGGCGCTGCCGCGCGGCTCGCGCGCGCTCGATCTGGCGTGCGGCACCGGGGATTTCTGCGCCGAGCTTGCACGAGCCGGCGTCAGCGCGGTGGGGCTGGATTTTTCCTCCGAGATGTTGCGCGTGGCGCGGCCGCGCCTGCCCGCCGCCGCGTTGGTCCGCGGGGATGCGCTCCGCCTGCCTCTTCGCACGGGCTCATTCGATGCGGTCGTGTCGGGCTTTGCGCTGCGCAACTTCGCGAACCTCGAGGAGCCGATGCGCGAGTGTTATCGGGTGCTCAAGAGCGGCGGGAAGATCGCGCTGCTCGAGGTCGATACGCCGGCGTCCGCGCTGCTGCGCATCGGGCATCGCGCCTACTTTCACAAGATCGTGCCGTTGATAGGCCGGCTCGTGGACCGCGAGGCTTACTCGTACCTGCCCGCGTCGGCGGTCTATCTCGTCGATGAAGCGCATCTGCTCGGCGTGCTGGCCAAAGCGGGATTCCGCGAACTCAAGAAGCGCCGCCTGCTTGGCGGAGCGGTGCAATTGCTCACCGGGAGCCGCTAGCTTCGAGGATCGACGCCGATGTTTGATGCTCGCTCGGTTTCGGTCGAAACGGTTGCGTTCAACGAACCGATCGATTTGCAGCAGGTGCTGCGGTTGCGGGGCGGCGTTCCGGTCTTCTATTGGGAACATCCCGAGCGCGGCGTGGCGATCGCCGCGGCGGGCGCGGCGGCTGAATTCACCGCCAGCGGCATCGGCCGGCTCCGGGAAATATCGGAATCTGCGCGCCGCGCGCTGCTCGCCCTGGGACAAGGATCGAATGCGGCGCTCGACGGGCGCGGTCCGCTGGCCGTCGGCGGATTCGGATTCTCGGATCGGCCGAGCGCGGCGCCCGAATGGCGCGAGTTCCCATCGGCAAAACTCGTTCTGCCCCAACTGCTGTGGGTTCGAGCGGGCACGCGATGCACGCTCACCCGGATTTGGCCGAACGGCCGCAGAGATCCGCTCGATGCTCTCGAGTCCGAGGTCATGGCGGCGCGGCCGCAATGCCCGCGCGCGGCGCGACCGGCCTTGGATATCGGACCAGCCGACGACCTCGAACAGCGCGACTGGCGCGCGCGCGTCGAACGCGCGCAATCGCAAATCATCGCGAAAAATCTGAGCAAAGTCGTGCTTTCCCGCCGCCGCGAGATCGCGGGCCGCGATCCATTCGACCCCGCAGCGATCATCGAGCAGGCCCGCGCGACGCGCCCATCATGCTTCAACTTCTGCCTGCGCCCCGGCGCGACCTCATTCGTGGGCTCGACGCCTGAACTGCTCGTTCGCCTCGAGCGGGACCGGGTCGTGTCCGGCGCGCTTGCCGGATCGGCGCCGCGCGGCGCGACCGAGGCCGAAGATCGAGCGCTCGGCGAATCGCTACTGGCCTCGGCCAAGGACCGCGAGGAACACGAGCTGGTGGTAAGCGCGGTCCGAATGATGCTCAAGACCGAGGCGGCGCTGTCCGCGGGCGGCGCACCGCAGCTCGTCCGCCTGCCCGAAGTACAACATCTATTTACGCCGATCGAAGGCAGATTGTGGGGCGATCGGACCGTGCTGGAAATTGCCTCCCTGCTTCATCCCACGCCCGCGGTATGCGGCGTCCCGCGCGAGTTGGCAAGCGTGATCATCGAGCGCGAGGAACCCTGGCGCGGCTGGTACACCGGAGCGGTCGGATGGATGAACGCGCGCGGCGAGGGCGAGTTTGCAGTCGCGCTGCGCGCCGGGCTAATCGATGGGAGAAAATTCTTTCTGTGGGCCGGCGCGGGAATCGTCCGCGGCTCGGATCCGGACGCCGAATTCGCCGAGACCGAAATCAAAATGTCGGCGCTCATCAGGGATGAGACTCTTGGAACCGCCGCGTAGTCCAAACAGCCGCGCAGCCGCCGCGATGGCCCAGGAGTTCGCTCGCGCCGGGGTGACGGATGCGTGCATTTCGCCGGGCTCCCGCTCGACCGCGATCGTGACGGGATTGCTCCGCAGCCGCTCGATCCAGCCCTGGGTGATTCTCGACGAGCGCAGCGCCGGTTTCTTTGCGATGGGAATGGCGCGCGAGAAGCGCCGCCCCGTGCTCCTCGTATGCACCTCCGGCACCGCCGCGGCGAATTACCTGCCCGCGGTGGTCGAGGCATCGCTGTCGAATATTCCATTGATAGTCGTCACCGCGGATCGCCCGCGCGAGGCGCGCGATTTCCGCTCCGCGCAAACCATCGATCAGGTGCGGCTATACGGAAGCCACGCGCGATGGAGCGTCGATCTGGCGACTCCGCACGCCGGCGATGCGCTCGATAGCTACTACCGCACGGTCGCCTCCCGCGCGGTGGCGACCGCGATGCGCGCGCCGGCGGGACCCGTGCATCTCAACTTTCCCATGCGCGAGCCGCTCATCGACGTCGAAGAGGAAGCCGCCGCGCTGCGGGATTCGCCGCGCTCCGTCCAGCCAGACTTGAACGCGCCGCGCGCGCGCGTCTATCCGGTGCGATCGGTTCTGAGCGATGAGTCCGTCGGCGCGATCGCCGAAAAATTGCGCGGCCTGGAGAGAGGAGCGATCGTGTGCGGTCCGCGCGCCGCGGGTCGCGCCGAGGATGCCCGCGCGGTCGCGCGGCTTGCCGAGCGGCTGAGCTGGCCGATCCTCGCCGATCCGCTGTCGGGCCTGCGCGTGGGCGCGCACGATGGCTCGCGCGTGGTCGATTCATACGACGTGCTCCTGCGCGACCCGGCATTTTGCGAGGCTCACCAACTCGATGCGATTTTTCAGATCGGCGACCCGCCGGTTTCCAAGCCGCTCGCGCAATTCATGGCGGCATCGCGGCGGTTCCACCTGATGGTGGCCGAGCCGGGAACCTGGCCCGATCCGCTTCACGTGGCCACCGATGTCGCGGCAGTGACCGCCGCCGAGTTTTGCGATGCGCTCGCGGCGGCGCTCGGCGGCTCGGCGCGGGCATCGTCCTGGCTCGATGCGTGGCTCGGTGCATCGGCCAAAGTCCGCGCGGCGCTCGACGAGGCGCTCGCCGCCGAAACCTCGATGTTCGAGCCGAAGGTCATAACCGAGACGATTCGGCTGATTCCGGACGGCGCGCTGGTTCACGCCGGCAACAGCATGCCGGTGCGCGACATGGATACGTTCGTGGGCCGCGCGCCTCGCGATCTCGTGCTTGAGGGCAATCGCGGCGCGAGCGGCATCGATGGCGTGCTCTCGACCGCTCTGGGAGCGGCCGCCGCCCGCATGGATCCGACGGTCCTGATTCTCGGCGACTTGAGCTGTCTGCACGACATCGGCGGCTTGCAAATCGCGGCGCGCTACCCGATTCACCTGCTGGTCATCGTGATCAATAACGACGGCGGCGGAATTTTTTCCTTCCTGCCGCAGGCCGGGCTCGGCGATCCCTTCGAGACTTTCTTCGGGACGCCGCACGGGCTCGGTTTCGAGAAAGCCTCGGCGCTCGGCCGCGCGCGATACGCGCAAGCAAGCTCGTGGGCCGGCTTCGAGGCTGTGGTTTCTTCCGCGCTCCGCGAACCGGGGCTGCACCTGCTCGAAATTCGAAGCGAACGAAATCGGAATTTTAAGACGCATCGCCGAGTGATCGAGGCCGCCCTCGATCGGCTGCGGGGCGAAGCGGCGATCAAGGGCGCGCGGTGATTCGGCAACTGAGCGTCGGCGGCTCCTTGATCGAACTCGACGACGAGGGCCCGCGCGCACCGGCGCCGGGCAGCCCGCCGCGCGAGCCGATCGTTCTGCTTCACGGATTTACCGGAAGCAGGGACATTTGGCTCGACCTTCGCGAGAAACTATGCCCCGACCGCCGCGTGATCAGCTTCGATTTGCCGGGACACGGCGGTACGCGGGTCGGCGATGAGATCGAGAATTACTCGATCGAAAGCACGAGCGCGATGGTAATTGCAGCGCTTGAGAATTTTCTCGGCGCTCCGCGCTTCGCGCTGCTCGGCTATTCGATGGGCGGCCGGCTCGCCCTGTTCATCGCGCTTAAGTACTCAACGCAGGTCAGCCGACTGGTGCTCGAGAGCGCCTCGCCCGGGATTGCCGGCGCGGATGAGCGCGCTCGCAGGCGGGCCGACGACGGCGCGCTCGCGGCCTTCGCGCGGACCAACGGAATCGCCGCGTTCGTGGACCGCTGGGAAAAAGCGCCCCTGTTCGCATCGCTCGCCAGGCTCCCGCCCGATACGCTCCGGCGCTTGCGAGAGCAGCGGATCCGGTGTTCAGCCGAGGAGCTGGCGCGGAGCCTAATCGGGATGGGTACCGGCGTTCAGCCGTGGCTCGGCGATGAACTCGCCGCGCTGCGCATCCCGGTCCTCGTCATCGCCGGAGCGATGGATCAGAAGTTTGTCGAGATCGGCAAGTATATGTGCTCGCAGATCCCGAATAGTCAGTTTCAGATTATCGGCGGCGCCGGACACATGCCGCATCTGGAGCAACCCTCGCAGTTTTGGCGCGCGGTTGCGGACTTCCTCGATGCGGCACCGTGACACGGCGCTTTCCAAACAATCCCAGGGAGAAAAACCATGAGCATCGATTGGCGTGACGCCCACAAGTACGAAGATATCAAGTTCCAGAAGGCGGAAGGGGTCGGCCGAATTACGATCAACCGTCCCGCGGTCAGAAACGCATTCCGTCCGCTCACGGTAGTCGAATTGATCGACGCCTTTAACCGCGCGCGAGAGGATCCCGAGATAGGGGTGATAATCCTCACAGGCGAAGGGCCGCAGGCATTTTGCAGCGGCGGCGATCAGCGCGTGCGCGGCGACCAGGGGTACGTCGGGGGCGACGGCGTCCCGCGGCTCAACGTGCTCGACCTCCAGAAGCTGATTCGCAGCATTCCGAAACCGGTAATCGCGATGGTGGCAGGTTTCGCGATCGGCGGCGGCCATGTCCTCCACGTGGTATGCGATCTGACTATTGCCGCCGACAACGCAGTATTCGGCCAGACCGGGCCCCGCGTCGGCAGCTTCGACGGCGGATTTGGCGCATCGCAGCTCGCGCGCCTGGTCGGCCAGAAAAAGGCGCGCGAAATCTGGTACCTCTGCCGGCGGTACAGCGCACAGGAAGCGCTCGCAATGGGACTGGTCAATGCGGTCGTCCCTCTGGCGGAACTGGAGGACACGACGATGCAATGGTGCAGGGAAATCCTCGCGCAAAGCCCGATGGCGCTGCGCTGCCTCAAGTCGGCATTCAACGCGGAGATGGACGGGATGGCGGGAATCCAGGAACTCGCGGGCAATGCCACGCTGCTATTTTACATGAGCGAGGAGGCGCAGGAGGGACGCAACGCGTACAACCAAAAGCGCAAGCCCGACTTCTCGAGGTTCAAGCGCCTGCCGTGAACGCACCTGCGGTAAGCGCCGCGAAACAGGGTACCGGCCTCTCGGTCTGGATCGCCGCCGCGCGGCCGCGCACGCTGACCGCCGCGGTCCTGCCGGTAGTAGTCGGGACCGCGCTTGGGTATCGCGCCGGGCGCCTGGAGGTGCCGATCGCCGTCGCCACCCTCGCGGCGGCAGTACTCATTCAAATAGGCGCGAACCTGGCGAATGACTACTATGATTTCGTCTCGGGCGCCGACACCGCATCGAGGCTTGGACCGACGCGCGTTACTCAGGCCGGGCTGATCGAGCCGAACGTGGTCCGCAATGCTGCATTCGGAACGCTCGCGATGGCCGCGTTGGCGGGTTGTTACCTCGTCTGGGCGGGTGGATGGCCAATCCTGGCGATCGGCATCGCTTCGATCCTGTCGGCTCTCGCTTACACCGCAGGACCGTTTCCGCTTGCCTACCACGGATGGGGAGAGGCGTTCGTCTTCGTGTTTTTCGGGCTGCTCGCGGTCAACGGAGCGGCGTACCTTCAGACCCGCGAGCTGACCCTCCTCTCGTTCGCGGTCTCGATACCGATCGCGAGCCTGTGCACTGCGATCCTGGTCGTGAACAATCTGCGGGATATCGATGCAGACCGGATCGCTGGCAAACGCACGATGGCGGTTCGTTTCGGGGCGCAACTCACTCGCGCCGAATATGCACTACTGGTTGGATCCGCATTTCTGGCGCTCCCCGTGCTGGCCTGGATCGGCGGCTGGACGATGCTGCTGCCGCTGGGCGCGCTTCCGCTCGCACTCGGTGCGATTGGCGCGGTCTATCGAGATCGCGGCGAAGCGCTCAATCGCGATCTCGCGCGCACCGCGGCTTTGCATTCGGCCTTCGGCCTGCTGCTAGCGCTGGGAATCGTATTATGAGGATCGTCCGCGCCTCAGTCGCATTTTTCAACGCGAGGCTGTCGCGGCCTCTGGTCACCTCGAAGGGGCAGATCGACACGCGCGAGGGATTTCTTCTGACGCTCGATTCGGACTCCGGGCAGCGTGGTGTCGGAGAGGCGAGCCCTGCCTACTGGATTGGAGAGGAGCAGATCGATCAAACGCGCACCGCGCTCGAGTTGATACGCAGGCAAGTCGAACGCTCACCCGACGCCGCCGACCTGCGCGAATGGATCCTCGGCGGCGCATCGGATCGCCCGCCGCTCACGCCCGCGGCCGCGTGCGCGCTCGACACCGCGATGCTCGATCTCGAGGCGCGCGAGCGGGGCGCCGCCGTGGCCGGGCTATTGCCGGGTGAATCGATCGAACCGGTTGAGGTCTGCGCTCTGCTGACTGCGCGAATGCCGGCCGAGATTGCCGATGAGGCGCGTACCGCGCGCAAGCAGGGCTACCGGACGGTCAAGCTCAAGGTGGGCGGTCGCGAAATCGATTCGGACGTGCTAGCGCTCGCTGCGCTCCGCGAGGCGCTCGGCAATGAGTATCGAATCCGGCTCGATGCCAACCGCGCGTGGACATTCAAAGACGCCGAACATGCGCTGAAGCGTTTCGCCCGCTACCAAATCGAGTTCATCGAGGAGCCGCTGGCATCTGCGCGGCCTGGCGATCTTGTACGGCTGCGCGATGCGGCGGGAATTGCGCTCGCGCTCGATGAGTCGATCAATAGCAAGTCCGAGCTCGAGAAATTCATCGCGAATGATTCTTCGGGCTACGTGGTATTGAAGGCCGCGCGGATCGGCGGCCCAACTCGATTGATCGAAACCGCGCGGCTCGCAGAGGCGGCCGGGATGAAGGTCGTGGTGACGGACTCGATTGAAACCGCGGTCGGGATGAGTCTGGCCGTTCACGTCGCAGCAGTGCTTTCGCCGCCTCGAAGCGCTGCCGGACTGGGTGGCGCGCGCGCGCTTTCGGAGCCCTCGGCCGCGGGACTCGACTTTCCAATCGCGCCGGCGGTCATCGCCTGCGGTCCGGGACTGACCGTGACCGCGAGCGCGGACGGCCTGCGGCGAAATCCGCAAGGCCGCCCTGGCCCGTCAGCGCGGATGTGATCCGCGGCGCGCGACCGCCCGGCTAGGCATTCTTCAAGTGAGTAATGAACCAGTCTTTAGCCAATGCGGACGCATCGGGGTAATACTGGTCATAGATTGCATAATGCTTGCACGGAAAAGCGACGTACTTCGCGGGCGCGTTCTTCGAGACAATCTGATGGAGCGCGTACCCGTTCTGCATCCGATCGAACAGCTCCTCCTCGGCCGCATCGATCACCAGGGTCGGCACGCGAATCTCGGCCGCGGTCGCAATCGGGCAGAAGCGGACCATCTTCGAAAGATCCGGCGTTCCGCCCAGTCCCGGGACCGCATCTTCGGCGGGCGGGATCGGTCCGATCTCGCCGCGCGCGCGAGCGACAGCCCGCGCCTGGCCCATCGCGGTCAATGACGGGAGGCCGCCCCGCTGCGCGCTCGCCTGGGCGACGATCGCCGTCACGCGGGGGTCATGGGCGGCCATGAAGCTTACGTGCCCGCCGCCGTAGCTGGTGCCCCAAAGACCGATTCGATCGGCGTTGACCTGCGGTTCTCCTTCGAGGAAATCGATGCAGTTGGTGATGTCGCGAATCTGATCGAAGGGGTCCACCACCTGCCGCAGCGCGCGCGCGCGGACCGTGACCACTCCGTCGCTGTCCGGCGCTCCAATCTCGCCGGCCGGCACCAGCCTGGGGTCGCTCTCGCCCCAGCCGCGGTAATCGAACGCGAGCACGACAAACCCCGCTTTCGAGAACAGCGGCGCATAGGTCATATTCAGGTGTTGTTTGAGCCCGCCCCATCCGTGGCAGAGCAGGATGGCGGGCAGCTTGTCGCCCGCAGCGGCCTCGTCCGGGGTCCATAAATCACCCGCCAGCCGCGCGCCTTCGCTCCAGATGGTGATTGACTTGCGCATGGTTCAGACCTCGCCGCCCAGGTTCCGAGCTTCGCAATTCGAATTTGAGGTTTCCCCCGATTGCGGGACGATTCTCGGGGAATCGATCCGAAAAGTCCA
>Ga0187770_10000450_pt1 | contig 20078 bp, 18 predicted proteins | sample 0116_SJ02_MP02_2_FD_133154 | JGI IMG/M metagenome (GOLD analysis project Ga0187770, IMG submission 133154) | Tropical peat soil microbial communities from peatlands in Department of Meta, Colombia - 0116_SJ02_MP02_20_MG | ecosystem: Environmental > Terrestrial > Soil > Wetlands > Peat | place...
CGTCGCCTTCTGAATGGGGACGGAGATGGCCCATCCATTGTTGGCGAGAAGGAATATCACAGGCAACCGGAGCGCTGCAGCTAGGTTGATCCCTTCATGAAAGTCACCCCGGTTCGTGGCTCCGTCACCAAAAATAGTGACCACCACACCCCCTCTTTTCTTCATCTTCAGGCCAAGACCTACTCCTGCAGCAAGAGGAATGACTGAACCAATCACGCCAGGGGACGGAATGATCCCTTTGTCCAGATCCCCATACATGTGGGAGCCGTCCGGAGTCCTTCCTCCTCCATAACTCTCCTTCTTGCACATTTGCCCTGCAAGCATGTCCTTCATGCTCCAGCCCTTCATCAGCTCAGGCTCTTTTCCGCGGTGTGAAAGCGTGATGTAATCCTCGTCTCCAAGGCTATAGCACGCTCCAACGTGGACAGCTTCCTGGCCAAGACCAGGATGAAGAAAGCCGCGGATAATACCCTGACGATGCAGGACGACTTTACGCTCCTCGAATCTCCTTCCCAGCACCATCCAGTAAAGCATCTGTCTTAAATCCTTTTCTGAAAGCTTCATTCCATCTCCTCCAAAATGAGTTCACTCCCGTTCTCGCCCTCCGCCTCCAGAGGGAAAATCGGGCGCAGGAGTATTTAACGCATCTTCAGTATCAAGGCCTTCGGATCTTCGAGGCGCATTTTCACTTCCCTGAGAAATCTTGCACCCGAGGCCCCGTTAATCACCCTGTGATCGAAGACACCGGTGATCATCATCTTCGTTCTGATTTCAATTGATCCGTTCACCACGGAGGGCTTCTCCAAAGCCGCCCCGATGCCGATAATCGTTGTCTGTGGCTGGAGGATGAGCGGCACGGCAGCGTAGGCCCCAAAAGGCCCGAGATTGGTAAGGGTGATCGTCCCCCCTTCCACGTTCTTTGCCTCCAGTTTTTCAGCACGAGCCTTTTCCGCCAGATTCCGAACTTCCTCGGCCAATTCCAGAATCGATTTTTCCGGAACCCTCTTCACCACCGGAACGATTAATTTCTCCCCCAGATCCACGGCCACGCCGATGTTGAGCTCCCGCTGCACGACAAATCCATCGTCATAACAGTAAGCATTGATCTCCGGTGCCACAGGAAGGCTCACCTGAATTGCCTTCATGAGGAAGGGGAGATAGGTTAGTCGAACCTGATCCGATCCCCCTTTGGTGGAGGCAATCAGTCTGGTAATTTCTGTGACATCCATTTCCATGATGGTGCTGGCCTGCGGAACATTCCTCGCGCTTGAAATCATCCGATCTGCGATCACCTTTCTCCAACCCGTAAACTTGACCTTTTCCTGGGCCTCGATTCTCGCTGGCGCCTGCGTTGTTTCGGGTTCCGTAGTCTCTTTCTTTTGAATGAGGCGTAAGACATCTTCTTTGACAATCCTTCCTCCGGGTCCAGTCCCGACAGAAATCTTGGAGAGATCGATCCCTTCACGCCTTGCGATCTCCCTCGCAAGTGGAGAGACATTCCTCCGTTCTTTCCATGGGTCTGTCGCTCTTGCCACGGTCGCAGAAAGCTTTTCCCCCATCGGAATTCGTTCTCTTCCTTCTTTAGCCTGAATAGCCCTTTCTTCTTCGGTCCGAATCACACCCAAAACGGTCCCAATAGGAACGGTCTCTCCAACTTCATGCTTTATTTCAACAAGAACCCCCGTGCACAGTGCTGGGATTTCTATCACGATCTTATCGGTTTCGACAGAGACGATGGGCTCTCCTTCTCGCACCTCGTCTCCAACGTTTTTATGCCACTCGACAACCGTCCCCTCCGTAATGCTGAAACCAGCCTCTGGAACTTTTATCTCAACTAACATTCCTCTTGCCTCCTCCTAAAAGTCAATGAGGTCTCGGACAGCCTGTAGGATTCGATCCACATTCGGCAGGTACAATTGCTCCATCGCAGGCGAATAGGGGATCGGACAGAATAATCCCCCGACTCTCTTCACCGGACCATCGAGATAGTTGAACCCTTTGTCCGCCAGGAGAGCGGCAATCTCCCCTCCGAATCCCCCAAACATCGGGGCCTCGTGCACGATGACCGCTTTTCCCGTTTTTTCAACTGATTTCAGAATGATCTCTTCATCGAGAGGTAAAAGGGTTCTTGGATCGACCACTTCGACACTGATTCCGCGTTGATCCAGAATATCTGCCACTTCCAGGGCCCGCTGCACCATTGCGGAGTAAGCAATAATCGTAATATCCTTTCCTTCTCGCTTGACGTCTCCTTTACCGATCGGGATTACATATTCCCCCTCTGGTACAGGCCCTTTCAGTCTTTTATAAAGAAATTTGTGCTCCAAAAAGATCACAGGATCGTCGTCTCTGATTGCGGCCTTAAGAAGACCTTTTGCATCCGCAGGCGTCGAGGGTAATATCACTTTTAACCCGGGGACATGGGCGAACCAGGCTTCAAATGCCTGGGAATGCTGGAGAGCGGCACCAACCCCCGCCCCGTAGGCGGCTCGATAGACAATGGGGACACCGATCTTGCCGCCGAGAGACCAGCGCATTTTCGCGGCAAGGTTAACAATTTGATCCATGGCGATCGTCAAAAAATCGGAAAACATCAACTCGCCGATCGGGCGGTATCCAACTAAAGCAGCTCCTATAGCACATCCGGCGATTGCTGATTCTGAGATGGGCGTATCGATCACCCGCTCTGGTCCAAACTTATCAAGCAGTCCACGGGTCGCCGTAAAGATACCCCCTCCATAGCCTCTTCCAACGTCTTCTCCCATAATGAAAACTTTTTCATCCCGCTCCATCTCTTCCGTCAGGGCTTCATTGATCGCTTCAACATAAGTCATTTCCCTCATAAACCTCTCCTCTTGATCAAAAATAGAGCCATGTCTCTATCCCGGGATGCTTACTCAAACCTCCGGGAGTTGACAATGAATACTCTCATTGGGCTATCCTTACCCCATTCGGACTTAGCCTCGCTGCCATAACGAGCAAAGTCCGTGCTACGGGCATCTGGGGTTATAATCCCGTGTGGCCGGAAGGGCCACCTCCTTCGCCGGCATCATCTCAATTGGCCCCTCGTAAGGAAATTTTATGTCTGGCCTGATGCTGCCATTAAAAAAAGGATTCCAGCCACCCTTGACCATCCCCACGTACATCGGCAAGATGACTTGGTGGTCACATTTCCGCATGGAATACATTGTTCCTAAAGGTGACTTCCACTCAAGATTTTCAAAGGCCTCGATGATTTTCCCCGGATCAAAAGATCCCGCTTTCTCTACGGCAGCAAAGGTCATCTTCCAGCCGGTTATTGCCTGGCCGATAAATGCAAAGGGCCACCAGGTCAAAAAGTCTGCATCATTCTTGTGCATTTCATGGTACTTCTTGATAAGCTCTTCCATCTCGGGCGTTTTAACCATCAATGAGAACTGATGAGCATAAATCAGTCCTTCTCCATCCTCCTTGACCTGGTTCATTGTATATGGCTCTGCCGAGACCCACGACAAGAATGGAAAGGGCGCTCTTAGGCCCATGGCTCTGGCCTGTTTGACAAAATTCGGCAGGTCAGGGACAAAGCTGCTAATATATACTATATCTGGCTTGGCGGCAATGATCTTTGTAATGTAAGGGCCGAAGTCCTTGGTGGCAACTGGGTGAAAGTCCTCTCCAACAATGGTAGCGTCAGGCACTCTTCTCTTAAGTTGTTCTCTAAACATCTTGGAGCTATCATAACCAAAGACATAGTCGGGCCCTATCATATAAAACCTTCTGTAGGACTTGTTAGCCAAATAAAGGGCATAGGCTGCTGACATATTATAAGTGTTCATGCAGACCCGAAAACCATAAGGAGTAAATTCTTTCCCCTGGATACTGTCAGAGGTTCCTCCGTAATTGATAGATATTGTTTTATATTCGTCTGCCACTTTGTTCACAGCGATGACGACGGGAGCACCCGAACCCACACCCAACATATTGACCTTGTCGTTCATAATGAGCTTCTTGGCCTTACGGATACCCACATCTGGCTTAAACTCACTATCTTCTTGGAGAATTTGGATCTTCTTCCCCAACAAGCCCCCTTTCGCATTTTGCTCATATGCAGCATACTGGGCCCCCGCAAGATACATTCTCCCGGAATGTTCAACTGGTCCGGAAAATGGATCAACTATACCGATTTTAAAGGTATCTGCAGCTACAGCCCTTAAAGGGGCCCCCCCTAATAGGATCGCCGTCAAAAAAAGACAGAGAGAACAAATCTTTAAAAAGTTGTCCGCTCGCTTCATAATATCCTCCTTTCTTCTCAACGATAGATCGGGTTAAAAATATCTTGACAAATTGCGACGGCTTTCAAATCTTCCACCCTCCATTCCCGGTTTCAATACTTCTCATGAGAATTCAGTGCGCCTCCCTGCCCCACCGCTTTTTTCACCCCCTTTCCCTCACACCTCAAGATATCTCTTCCCGATTTCATCTTGAGCATAAAACTCCTCTTTAGTTCCCCCCCAGACGATCAACCCCTTCGAGATGATATAGACTCTAAACGCAAACCTAAGGGCAATGTCGATGGCGTGTTCTACAAGAAGAATGGCACAGCCGCTTTCCTGCATCTCCCGGATCATATTCAGTACCAGATCGGCCACTTGGGGAGCAAGGCCTTCTGTAGGCTCATCCACGAGAAGCAGTTCAGGGTTCCCCATCAGGGTCCGGGCAATGGTTAACATCTGCTGTTCCCCGCCCGACAAGTACTGCCCTTTCTGGCGATCCCTTTTCTTCAGTTGTGGAAAATGGTGATATATTTTTTCGATCGTCCATGGATCTTTCACTTTCTGTTTAGGCTTCATCCCAACGAGAAGATTTTGCCGGACCGTCACATAGGGAAAAATACGGCGCTCCTGAGGCACAAATCCTACCCCTAACCGACAGATGATATAAGGCTTGAGCCCTGCAATCTCTTCTCCTTTAAAACGGATGGAACCATTTTGAGGTGGAGCCAGTCCCATGATGGATTTCAACGTAGTCGACTTCCCAAACCCATTCCTTCCCAACAAGGCAACCGTCTCTCTCTTATCCACCTCCAAAGAAACACCATTTAGGATATGCGTCTTTCCGTAATAGGTGTTGATTTGATTAACACTGAGGAGAGCCTCACTTTCTCCCTGCATACGCTTTCTGCACCTCTTCGTTCTCCCGGATTTCATTAAGGGTTCCCGTCATTAGGAGTGTCCCGTTATTGAGCACCGTCACCCGGTCGGCAATGTCAAAAACAACGTCCATATCGTGTTCCACGATCACTAAGGTCTTCCCCTCGGTAGCTTCTTTCATGAATTGTACGAAGTTAAGAGTCTCCTTAACATCGATACCCGCGGTGGGCTCGTCCAGCAAAATAAGGGCAGGATCTAAAGCCAACGTCAAACAAACTTCCAGACGACGCTGCCACCCATAGCTCAATTCGCATGCCGGAATATCCCGGATATGGCTTAAACGCAGCCACTCAAGAATACGGTCACATTCACTTCGGATCTCTTTTGATCGATCCAAGATGCTGGTCCAATTGAGACGGCGATTGAATTTTGAGACAACGGCATTACGCAAGTTTTCAAAAACCGTCATGGTGGGAAATATGGTCGTGATCTGGAATGATCGGACCAGTCCTAAGAGGACGATCTTGTGGATCGGCCATCCTGTAATATCCTGATCAAGGAAGAAGATTTTCCCCCTGCTTGGTCTATATAGTCCGGTAATCACGTTGAACACAGTGGACTTACCGGCACCATTGGGCCCGATGATAGCATGACGCTCTCCTCTTTGGATTTCAAGAGAAATCCCGCATAGCACCTCGAGCCCTGAGAAGTCCTTATACACGTCTTCTAATCGCAGTATTGCCATCGGTTATTTGTTCAGGCGGCTCACCCAAAGCCGAACCTTTTCATTCTTGAAGAGGCTGATCAGACCCCCTTCTGCGTAAAGGACGATGACGATAAAGGTAATTCCCAAAACGATCATCCAATAATTTGTCAGACTCGACATCCAGTCCTGGAATACAATGTAGAAAATAGTTCCCAACACCGGACCAAGGAAGTACGCCATACCTCCAATCACCGTCATCACTACCACCGACATGGACATATTCAAATCGATGAAGGAAGTGCCCACAAATGCTGAAAAAAAAGCAAAGAGCCCTCCTGCTAAACCAGCCAGAATACTCGAGGCCAAAAAGGCCGCTAATTTAACCAGATATACGTTATACCCCAAGAAGGAAGCTTTCTTTTCTTGTTCCCGGATGCAAACAAAAGAGTTTCCGAGGGGGGTTTTCAAAAAAAGATAACACGCCAAGATCGCCACGGCGACAACCATCAAGGTGAAATAATAGATATTGACGACGTTTCTCATCGATATTTCTCCCAACATTGGCAGATGGAGCGCCGGCCGGGCAAATGTCATACCATCGTCACCTGAGGTTACGGATCTCCACTTCAAGGCGACTGCGAAAAGAAACATTTGGGAGGCAATCGAAATCAGCGAAAAATAGGGACCACTAAGCCGGACACAAAAGAAACCGATGAAGACTCCGATCAAAAGAGCCAACAAGGCGGCGGCTACAAAGCCCAAAAGGAGAGGTGTTCCTGGGAAATGTCTAAAGATCAACGCAAAGGTATACCCTCCTACGCCAAAGAAGGCAGCATGACCAAAGGGAAGCATCCCACAATATCCAAACAAGATATTGAAGCTTATTGCGAAGAGCGCGTAGATAAGAACTTCGATGGCTAAATGGATTCCTATTTGAGGAAAGATAACTGGGATGAGAAGACTGAAAACCGTAACGGCTACCCCTGATCCCAACTGATAAACCCGAAGACGACTCATTCCTTCTCTCCAAACAGGCCGGTCGGTTTTATAATCAGCACAATTGCCATCAATAAGAATTGAAATACCAGGGCTAAACGTGGAATCCACAAGATTCCGAAGGATTGAAGCTCACCGATCATCAGCGAGGCGATTAAGGCTCCGGGCAGGCTTCCAAAACCTCCGACGACAATCACCACAAAGCAATCGATCAGCACGTCAGCCCCCATACCAAGATAGATGCTGAGAAACGGGGCCGCAATCACACCTGCAATGGCTGCCAGAGCCGATCCTCCTCCGAAAACCCCTAAGAAAACGATTGGAACATTTGTCCCCAGGGCCCCTACCATCTCAGCGTCTGACACAGCGGATCGGATGATGATTCCGATACGTGTTCTCATCAACATCAGGGCCATCCCCAGGAGCAGGAAAAGAGAGAACCCGAGGATAAAAAAACGGTAGATAGGATACGTCCTACCCATAAAAGGAACATCTCCTGCCAAAAGCATAGGAACGGGGATTGAAAGCGGAATGCTTCCCCAGACGATACGAACCAATTCACCAAAAACGAAGAAAAGACCAAACGTAAGGAGAAGTTCGGCTGCATGGCCCATTTTGTAAGTCTTGCGAAGAAGAAAACGCTCCACAAGAATACCTAGGGTTCCAACAAAAAGCGGACTGATTAGGAGGCTCAACCAGAAGTTCCCGGAATAAACCGTGACTGAATAAGCAAAATAAGCCCCCAGCATGTAGAAGGACGCATGAGCAAGATTGAGTACACCCATCATTCCGAAGACGAGAGTCAGCCCGGAAGCCACCAAGAACAGTAGCATCCCGTAGACCACGCCATGGGTTGCTTGAATCGCATAAATCTCCAATGGAAAACTCATGCGGAAAACCTTTTCCTCCTTAAATATTGCCCTTTTGCGCTTCCTAGGAGCTTTTTGGTTTGGAGAGCGATCCCATCCTGCTTTTTTTGAGCAACACTACGCGTTTTCTCGCTAATTGATATGCGTTGGGTTCATACCATACCGAAAAGATATTGTCAATAATTTTATTCACATGTTCAACAATAATGGACTTACTGCTAACAATCCTCTTGACAGACGAAATCATCTTGTGTATGATTCGGCTCGTGAGAGGGCAGGAATGAAAGGAGAGATTCCAGTTCATAACTTTGCACCGCGCCAGAAGATCGTCGAGAATCTGAGGACGAGAATCGCAAGCGGCAAGTTGAAACCCGGCGAAAGACTCGTTGAGGTCCATCTCTCGAATGACTTTGGGGTAACGAGGAGTAAGATTCGGGAAGCCTTGAAAAAGCTCGAGCAGGATGGGTTCGTAACGATCATTCCGAACGCCGGCGCCAGGGTCGCCGAATTTTCCCAAAAGGATATTGAGCACATTTATGATCTGATGAGTGTCCTGGAGGGGCTGGCGGTCAGGGTCATCACTCCCTTTTTGACGGACCAGCAACTGAAGAGAATAGAGACGCTCGTTGCGAAGGTGGCGGCCGTTCATAAGCCGACCCAATTTTTTGAATTGAACAATGAGTTACATTCCTTTCTTATCGCATTGACCGAAAACGACCATCTGATAAAGATCGCCGATAATTTCATGTTCAAAATAAGATGTCTCAATCTACAGTGCCTATTCAGTCCCGGGCAAATGGCGGCAGGGGTGAGAGAACACAGAAAAATATTGGAGGCGATCAGAGCGAGGAACGCTGTGAAGGCTGAGCAGCTGATGAGAAACCACCTCCTCTCTGCCAAGAACCGTCTGATCAAATTTATCAACAAGTCCCTTTAAAATCACCCTGCTTTTCCGGGCTTAGCTAATCGTGCACCCTCCGTCGACGCAAAACGTTTGGCCCGTGATAAAATTCGATGCAGCGCTCGAAAGGAAAATCATCGTCCCGACCAGATCCGAAGGGAGGCCCAGACGACCCATGGGGATCGTCGAAAGAATCGATCTCTTCAATTTCGGATCGGAAAGGACGCTCTCGCTCAAATTGGTCAGGGTGAAGACAGGAGCGATCGCATTAATTTGAATATTCTGTTTTGCCCTCTCTACGGCCAGGGTTCTGACTAAAGAATGAACTCCGCCCTTGCTTGCAGAATAGTGTGCTGCGAAGGGTCTTCCGATTTGGCCGGAGACCGAACCCACCAGGATGATTTTGCCTGACCGCCTTGGAGTCATGACCCGTAAAGCCTTCTGGGCAAGGAGGAAGGACCCCTTCAGGTTGATGTCGATGACTTTTTCGAACTCTAAAGTCCTGATCTTCTCTACTGGGTTGGTCCAGACCACACCCGCAAAATTAATCAGAATGTCGAGTTTTCCAAATTTTCTTACCAAAACGTTGATCAGACTTTCGACAGAACCTTGGTCGGACACATCCACCACTTTGGACCAGGTCTGAATTCTCTTTCTGCGCAGCTGATCGGAAACCTTGGCCAATCCCTTTGAATCGATATCTGCCAAGGCGAGCGTCGCCCCAAACTGACCCAAACCCAAACAGGTTTCGAAAGCGAGGCCTCCCGCTGCACCCGTCACGAGAGCGACTTTATGCGTTAGGTCAAATAACTTTTCATAAAACATGGGTTCTCCCTTCCCCGCTATCGCAGACTCGCAGGCGGAAAGTCCGGCAACTGGTTATGGATGCTATGTTTTGCGTCATCCCTGATCTTGGCTGCCCGTCTTACCGGAACCGGCAAGGGCGTCCCGCTGCCCGATCTTTAAGATCACGCCCACGGAAGCTACCGTCAGTGCATGAGCGATGATTTCGCCCATGGTGCTTACAACCGATGTCCCAGTTTCGTTGTAGCTCGTGGCTCTTCCGTTAGGTAGCGCCTAAGCATCATGTCCAAGCCACGAGGGACCTGCCTTACCGACCAGATCCCCGGGTCTCATGAGCTCTTACTTCGGCGAGACCTTGTATATGACGTTCTCTATATCACTTGTGAAATAAATGTTCCCGGACTTGGAGATTGCAACGCCATTCAGGGTAAAAGCCGGCATAAATCCCTGAGGCACGAAAAGGCCGATGGGCAAATTCGCAACGAAAGGCTTCACTACTCCCGAAGCCGGCTCGATCTGGAGCAATTCCTTCGTTCCCACATTGACCACCAGTATTGTTCCATCAGGCTTCACCGCAATTCCTTTGGGATTCCTCAGCCCGGATGCAATGACCTTCTTATCTCCTGTCTTGAGATCGACCTTGGTTACTCTTCCGGCTAGAAATTCGGTAACATATACGGCATCCGGTCCTGCTGGAGCCATATATACAGGAAGGGCCAGATCCTTGGCGACCACTTCCCTTTGTTTTCCTTCCTTATCGCGTACTCTGAGAATACTTCCCGTGCCTGCCTCGGCAACAAGTATACTCTCGTCAGGAAGCATCAACATGCCTGTCACGGTCTTGAATCCGGGAATACCGTACAATAGATCATCCGTCTTGGCATCGAATACCTCAACGACGTTCCTAAACCAGCCAGACATAAGTACCTTCTCGCCGGCTATGGAGGCGGCGTTGGGAAACGCCCCACCCTTGGTTGATTCCTGTGTGTTTCCCGTAAAGCCATCAACCCTCTTGTAGGCGAAATTGTCCGCGACAAAAAGGATATCCCCCTGCGGACTGTTCCACACGGCGATCCCCTGAGGGCTTGCCAGTCTTCCTTTTACCACCGTCCGGACTTTGCCCGTTTTCTCATTGACCTCGAAGATACTGCTGCTTCCGTTCGAACTGATGAATATGCGGTCCTGAGAATCGATGGCAAGATTGTCGAGGTGATGCTCCACTATCGCTACCACTTTCTTCTCGCCGGTCTTAACATCCACCCGTACCAGTTCGCCGGTCTTGTTGTCGATGACGAAGAGATTTCCCCTCGAATCGAACTTCACTGCTTGAGGTGTCTTAAACCCGTCTGCGACCACCTTCACCTCGCCGGTGTTCACGTTGATCCTTACAACCTGACTCTTGAAAACAAGAGGGCCGTAAAGATAGCCATCCGTGTGAACCCTGAAGGCATTCAATCCGCCGAGCCTCTCAGCGATCTTCCGGTTCTTCTGCTGCCCGGACCGGTCGATCTCCCATAGCGCGTCTGCAAGGTAGCACTGCGAAACAAAAAGGCGGCCGTCTTTACTGAGGTCGATGCCATTAACTCCCGGCAGGTTCTCGACGAGAGTAACGATCTTTCCGTCGGCACCTTTCGCAAATACCTTGCCGAGAAAGAAAGCATTCCAGATAACTCTTCCACCAGGCTCAAAAACCAAGTCATCTGACATGCCCTCAGGCGGCGGAATGAATACGCTGACAGCTCCCGTCTCCTTGTTTACCCGGTAGGTTGTCGAGTCCAGAACACAGCCCACGTAAAGGTTATCCTGGCTGTCGAAAGCCAAACCATTAAACCCGCTCCCTAGCGTTTTCGGTAACAGGGCCTGAATCCTGTAGTTTGGATTCAAGACCGTCGGCATGATGACGCCCTCCGCTCCGGCTTCACTCACCGCCGGCATAAGAAAGCAACAAGAAGCAAGAATGAGAATTGCCATCAACGGAATAAGAACCTTCTTCACACTCACCGCGTTGTTTATAGATTCCTCCTTTCGATTGCGCATTCCTTTTGATCAAACCTTGCGCTGTCACTGCCGCCTGCTCTTGGTTTCACTCGCTTTCTTCAACTCGATACAGTCACTTCTTATGCTTTGAATCTTGTTGCATCAAGATGAATCAGCTCAATAAATTCTTGGCTACCTCTACACATGGCACACTATGCGTGGGTTCCCCAAAATACGTACCAACGATCCTCCACAATTCATCACAACCAGTTCTGTCTTACGTTTCTCCCCTTTAAGATTTTTACAGAAATCTCCTCTCCATCCTTTAAAAGAAGCCGTCGGTCAGAAATCGAAGTCTGCTATAAGCCTGCTGGTGGAAAGTCCGGCAACTGGCTATAGATGCTATGCTTTATGTCATCCTGAATCCGTGCCGCCCGCTTCGCTGCCGCTTTGTAACGATCAAAATCGGCCAATGCATAGATAGAAAGCTTTTGGGCTTCAAGTGAGCCTTCCGCATGAATCGTCAGGACGTCTTCGTAAGAGGAGGTAAGATCCCGAATTAATTTTGCCATCCGAATTCTGTGCTCTGTGGGAACACCTTCTCTGCCTCCCAGGTACTTATCCATCAGGTCATGAATTTCAGGATTCATGAAGTCTTTTCCCGTAGGACAGGTAACGGTGATACCGCCTGCAATATCCTGGATGTATTTGGTTGCTTGATGCCAATTGTCGGCAAAGTGGAATTTGCAGATATTCGCGTACAATGGATTGGGATAGACGAGATCTGAATCCGGCTCCGAGATGCAATGCTCGCATGCAGACCTCCCAAGGATTTCAACCGCCTCTGTGTACATGGCCAGCCAAGTCAATTTTTCTCGAACATGCGGAACCTTCTCCACTCCGTTGTATTCAGCCATGAGGACAGCGGCACCGGTGAAGAGCTCAAGTTCCATAGCCTTGTACGTCTCCGCGCTGAGGCGATGAAAATTTGCAAACATATAAGCCACCTGACCTGCAAAATCCCATTCCCCTTCTAGAAATATTCTTTCCTTCGGGACAAAGACATCTTCAAAGATAATCGTTGCATCGTTAATATAGACAGACGCTGCAATCGGATGGTCGAAAAGGTTCACCTCATGCACTTCCGGTTCAGCAGAAATCATGGTAATCCCTTTGGTGTTGACCGGAACGGCAAATGATACCGCGTAGGCCTTATCATCCTCTTTCATGGCACGGCATGGAGCGATCAGTATCTCATTGCAGAGAGGAGCTTGGCTGATATGGGTCTTAGCACCTCTTACGATGATGCCATCCTTCCTTTCTTCCACAATTCGAACGTAGTAATCCTGGTGGCGCCTTTGCTGAGAAGGCCGGAGGCTTCTATCCCCCTTGACATCGGTTAGACCCATCGCAAATGACAGATCATTTTTCTGTAAGTGTTTTCGATAGGCCTCGACGTTTTCGGCGTATTTCGTGCCATACTTCTTATCAATTCTTTGGCTGACCACTGTCACGGCATTCAATCCGTCTTTTGCGACAAATTTTGCTCCTGGCGGTTTGCCGAGACAGACCCTTGCCCAGAGTTTGACGATCTCTCTCAACCTGAGCAGGTCTTCCCTGCTCCTTTGGGGCATCAATACAAAACTGACTCGGTCACCTTCTTTATTTTTTTCGGTGATCAGGTCCCGATACCGAGCGTCGTTTTCGAGGACGTAATCCATGGCCACCCAGTCTCTGCAAATCTTCAGAATCGGATGCTCTGTGACATCCTTGACCCTTTCTCCGTTACAGAAAACGACCCGGCCATCCTTCAAACTTTCAATATACTGTTGCGGTGTTTGAATAGCCATTTAGACCTCCATTGAGTGAGTTAACCCGTGCCACGTACAGATTTCTCGATCTGCGGCAATGGTACCTGTAATCCCTTTGCTATCCTGGTTAGCAAGTAGGATCGTTGCCTGGACCATCATCTCCGCCGATTGCCACAATGATTGATCGGCATTGGGCTGCCATAATCTCATCCTCTCCGTGTCGACCACTCGATGTAGTTTAACAGCATTGGCAGCAATATTATATTTTCTCACCTCCGTAGCCAGTCCCAAAGTGAAGCGATCCCGTCCTGCTTTCGATACGGAGTAGACGACGCCAGTAGGAACCGTGCCTTCATCTCTCTCATCTGCGGCCAAGGAAGAGATGTTAATGATACTGCCTCTTCCCTCCTTGATCATCTGGGGGAGGACTGCCTTGGAACAGAGAAAGGCCCGATTAAGTTGACTTTGATCATGAGTTCCCACCGCTTGAGTGGCGTATCTAGGATCGGCCGATAGAAAGCGACCCCAGCATTGTTAACCAGGACATCAATTTTACCGAACTCATTTAACGTTTCCTCAATCAAATGACTGTCACTTTGCTCATTGGTCACATCGCACCTGACCGCAAGAGCATCTTCCCCAAAGGCCTTTATCTCCTGAACCGTCTGATAGATCGTCCCGGACAACTCTCTGTTTTCTGCCTCTATTCGAGCGGCAACGACAATATGGGCACCTTCTTTCGCGAATCCTAGCGCAATCGCCTTTCCCAAACCCCTGCTGGCCCCTGTTACGATTGTGACCTTTCCCTTCAGCTTCAAACCCTACCTCTCCTAAAAACTATCCAGTCTCTGATGACTGAAGCTCATTAAACCATCTTCCATTTGAACTCTTATTTCAAGCCTAATCCTTTCAGAATAAATTCAGTGATTGAAGCTTCTTCCTGCCTCAATGACATACCCCTGAGCGTCCATCCCCTTAATGGCAGAAATACCAACAGATAGGTAATCAGGCTTGCCAGGAAATTGAGGTCCCTTGGAATTGACTTCTTTGAGTTCACCTCCTTTAACATTTTGTGCCAGAACCCGATTACGTTTTTCTCATCCATTTCTAAGACAGCCTGTAAGTGTTGCCGATCTAAATATTTACTTTCTGAATAGATGAACTGGATGAGCTTTCTATTCTCGAACATGAATTTTAACGTTCGATGAAGAGCTCGCGATAATTTCTGTAATGGCTCTTTCGCTTCTTCATAATCGGAGTTCTTCAAATACTCATACCAGATATTTTGCATATGTCTATGAACGAGGTACAAAACATCATCTTTAGAAGAGATGTAATGGTAAAGTTGTCCCATAGACATCCCGGAGGCCTGAGCTATTTCGCGGATAGTCGTCGGATGGTATCCTTTTTTAAAAAAAAGTCGACAGGAACCATCCATGATTTGCTGGTGTTTACTTTCGACTCGGCGGGCATTCTTCGCCGAAGCAATCGTTAAATCTTTCGAACGGTATTGGACTGGGCTCTTTCTGTTCCATCTTTTCCTGGCGGACTGATCTGTCTTTTCTCTCAACAAGCTTTCTCTCTCTAAAGATATGAAACCTTTTGTTTCACTTACTTCTTCCGCCTTGGCCTTCTTCTGCCAAGATCCTTTTTAAGACCTTTCCTGCAGCATTCTTAGGCAATTCCTCTGTGAACTCAAGGATTCGGGGTCGTTTATATGCCGCCATGTTCTCTTTCGACCAGTCAATCATCTCCTCTTCTTTGATCTTTCCCCGGTATTCTGGCTTCAGGACAATAAAAGCCTTTGGACTCTCACCTCGATAAGCATCTGGAACTCCGATCACTGCCGCTTCTGCTACCGCGGGATGCCTGTAAAGAAGGTTTTCAATTTCAGTCGGGAAAACGCTGTAACCGGAACACTTAATGAGTTCCTTATTCCGGCCTAAGAACTTAATGTATCCTTCCTCGTCCATTAACCCAATGTCTCCGGTATGGAGCCAACCGTCCCTAAAGACCTCTCTTGTCTCCTCGGGATGATTCCAGTACCCCTGCATCATTGCTGGGCCCCTGATCACGATCTCTCCTTCGTGGTTGGCGGGCAACTCTTTGGCTCCGTTCTCCAAGTCTACAATCTTGATGTCATTCAAATGCGGGACCCCCACATAACCGGGCTTATAACGGTACAAAGGGGTCACCGCGCCTCCCTGAGAGACGCACTCCGACAAACCATACCCCTCTCCGATGATCGCCTGAGGTACCAACTCTCTCAGCCTTTTTTGTAAGTTAATAGAGATGGGTGTCCCTCCGCTCCAAAGGCAACGGAAGGAGCTGAAATCGCACTCTTTGAGATCGGAATCAAGGAGAGCGATGATCATAGTCGTTGCGGCCACCCAGAAGGTGCATCGATAATGGCGGATTGCCTTGGCGACCACATTCGGATGAAACCTTGCTAGAATCACAACCCGTCCCCCCGTCACAAGCGGGGCGCACATTAGCTGTTGCTGCCCCATGATATGAAAGAAGGGTGTCACGCCCAAGTGCACATCTTCTTCACGATGATGGTACCAGATCGCCGCCCCAAGAGTGGCCAGGCTCATGGGATAGTGGGTGATCATTGCTCCTTTGGGAAGGCCGGTCGTCCCTCCCGTGTACTGAAGGAGGGCAAGCTCGCTTTTCATATCCGTGATCGGGCACACATACCGTGCCCCCTGAAACTCTCGGAGAAGGTGCGAAAATTCGATCGTCCCCGAGAAGGAACACCTTTGCTCCTGCGCTTCTGGAGGCAAGGGTAAAATGGGATTCGCAGGCAAGTAATCGAGGAGAGAGGTCAAAACGACATGCTTCAGCGATAGTTGATTCCTCACTTTATCCAGCTCGGGATAAAGATAATCGAGTGCGATCACGATCTCGGCTTGGGCATCCCTGATCTCGTATTCCAATTCAGCATGTTTAAACATAGGATTGAGGGGAACAACCGCACCCCCCGCTCTGAGAACTCCAAAATAGCTCATCACGAATTGAGGGCAGTTCTCCAAGTAGAGGGCAACCCGGTCCCCTTTCTGAACCCCCAAACGGATCAACCCAGCTGCAAGTTGATCGATCGTCTCATCCAATTCCCGATAGGTAATGTCCTTCCCGTAAAAACTCAAGGCAATTCCCTCTGGCCTCAGTCTTGCCCAATCCCGGATGTATTCTGAAATCGGTTTCTCCGGCTCAATGGTTTTCGGGACCCAAGGCGGCCAAGCTTTGTACCATGTCTTTTCCACTTCGCCTCTCTCCACGAATCACATCACTCTCTTTTAACAGTCCTGCACAAAATTAGAGCAAGCGCTCGATCCAAATAAATGAATTATCAAATCTCCAAAACATTGTCAAGTTAAATATCTTACACGACTGACACGGATAACGTTCCTCTCCAAAAGCAGAAAGGCTCACATCCCATCCTGCTTTCAGATGCATCACCATTCGATTATAAGCATTTGATGTCGGAATCCGATTATGAGAACAGCTGAATATGATCGATAAAGAGATAGCATCGTGGAAGAATTCACTCAAAAGGCAGCCAAGGACTTAATGAATTCGAGCTATGCCGTTTGCTTAACCGGGGCTGGGATTTCAACGGAATCAGGCATCCCTGATTTCCGTGGACCAGATGGAATTTGAACGAAAGATCTGGATGCTGAAATGAGAGCTTTTGATGCATACCGTCAATTCTTAAACGATCTAAAAGAGGTGTGGCATAAAATCATGAGAGCGGAAGATAGAATCTTCCAGGTTTTCAGTATGTTAGAAAAACTGTGGTCATTTCGCTTTAGCTGAATTAGAGAAATTGGGACTTTTGAAAATGGTGATAACTCAAAACATTGACGGTCTTCACCAAAATGCTGGCAGCAAAATGGTGGTCGAGTATCATGGAAGCATTTTTAAATTAAGATGTATTAACTGCGGTTCAAGGGTTAAGAAATGACGAAATCGATCTGGATGACCTGTCCAGGAAAGGTGAATTGCCACCTCGCTGTCGAAAATGTAATGAGGTACTGAGATCGGATGGGGTCTATTTTCATGAATAGATACAAGACAGGTTACAAGCGTATGTGGGGATAAAGGTAATATTTAAAGTAGATTTGTCGTAGCGAGTCTTATCGTAAAAATACCTATACTGATCGGTTTCATTCTCATCATAATCAGTTCGAAAATAATTTCCTATTCAGTGTAAGGTGGTTCCCCTTGCACGGATTTTGCCAATTCGATGGCCTTCTCTACTTGATCCCGGGTTCCCCTGAAAACAAGCCATACTCCCCCTTCCGCACCGCTGACACCCCCTGCACTGGACTGAAAGGCAGTTGCTCCCGTCAGTATTTTAATGGCTTCCAACTCCGTGACGATCTCGCCCGTGAGGAGCCACATGGAGGGGATCATGTTCAACGACTCCACCGGTTCACGCATCTTCAATGTCAGATCCACTACATCCCCTGCAACCAACTTCTCAAGGCCGATCGGAATGACGAGGTAAGCCTTGCGTGCCACTATGAAGGGCATTGTAATCCCTGTTGTTCCTCCTGACGGGTCCACAATATTAACCGCCGCTATCCTGTTCCTGTAGTCCAGGGCATTCGCCCCCTTGATGACAACGTCACCTACTTTCAGCTTCTTCGCAGCATCAGCAAGCGGGATATCAACTACCTTGCCTTTCTCCAGAATTATGGGGGGAACGGTTTTTCCCTTGGGCAGTATTTTGGCCCCTTGCCCGGTAATTCTTCCCGTCACAAATTCTGCATGCTCGACTTTCTTCCCAGTAATTTCCTCTGCCACGTAGGCGTTGGTTGTCCCCTTGATGATAATGACCATACCGTTTGCAAGGGCATTCTTGACGATCGGCATCTGTGCCACGGCTTTGGCGATCAGCCTCTTGGATTCGGCTACAGTCAGAATCGCTCCGCCCTGGACAATCTTAGCCGGCTCCGCACTTCCCGATTCCGCCGCAGACAAGATCCCTGAACATAACAATTGTCCGCCAATGGCAATCACAAACAGAAAGATAACCCCCCTCAATACTTTTTTCATGATGTGTTCCTCCTTTCGCTGTTAGATTCATTTCGTCTTGATGTCGCGCGCCGCATGCACCAAAACCATATGAACGGCTCCATCTAAAACATTATGCACCCGGGCGCCAGTATATCCCCGTACTTTCCATGCCGCCTGTGCTATCACCCTTGTCAGACAAAATGTGTTCGGAGAAAAATGGTTGCGGTGTCAAATAACGCCGTCGCCGGTCTGGTTCCAAATCCCCATCCAAGTCCACCGGTAACCGGATTATCGCCGATCCGCCAATGCTTTTTCCCTTTCGCTACCAGTTAACTTCTCCTTTGGCCAACGCCTTCAGCAAAACCTCTGGATCTCTCTTAACCAGCTCAATGATTGCTCCGCTAGGGTCTTTTAAGAAGGCAAGCCGAATGCCGGGAGTGGGTTCGAAAGGTTCTCCAACGAAGTTTGCTCCCTTTGCTTTAAGATCTCTGTAAACAGATTCAAAATCTTCCACCTTTATCCCTATATGGTGCATTCCAAAGTGGTTCAGGGGATCTACAGGTTCTGAAGCAATGCCCATCTCCATGAGCTCCAACATACTGTCTCCTATGTGGAGAAAAACGATCCTCTTTCCCGGGCCAGGGTTACGCCTCAGGACGACCTTGGCATCAAACATCCTTTTATAGAATTCAACAGAATTCTCTATGCCGCGACACCGAATGCTTACGTGCTCGATTGTGTATGACATTAATACTCCTCCTTTTATGATCGGTAATAACTCAGCGGCAGATCTTAACCTGCGCGGGCAATCGCTTAGGCATCAATATAACACGAAATGGCTTGGGGTTTCCCCTTACCACTTCTTTGGTCCGTTTTCTAAAAATTCTACACTGATAATTTTCTTCCTTTAAATAAAGATTTGCACTCGATTAAAAAAACCTTTTAGGCGTATCGCGTAAACCCAATGCCGACCACTTTCAAAGGTTCAAAAACATGCTTATCCTCTTCAGTCATTCCTGTAACCACGGCAATCTTCTTTTTTGCAGAGCAGGCAGCAAATGCTCCAAGAACTGTGCCGCTCCCGGTACGTCATGGGCAGACCCTCGGGGACCTCGATGGTCAACCGTCACATGACCTATAAACATAATATCATAGCGATTCATTACGGATTCCGTTAATTGCATGAAGCAATTTGGATAACAGCCTACTAATTTTGAGTTCAAACGTCAACAGGGATTATTGATTACTCCCAGAAGTGTTGTATAAAATGAGGATTTTTAAAAATCAGTACAGCGATAAGATTGAGAAGTATCCACCTCCCGTGGCCAGATAGCTTGCCAATACAAACCTACTCAAAATATGACGGAAATGTTTCTGTTCGATCTTCAAACCGTAATTTTTCTGGTTTAGAAAAACGGAAAGTCTATAGACCTTATGATTGAAAGGAATGCCGATAAACCACTAGCGAGAGTGATCCATAAGATGCCACGAGAGCTCCGAGATTTTGCCGTTCGGGCCCGCCCAGCAGATATATAAACTTTTCAAGAATGGGAATTTGACGTAGGGAGACCAGCTTTGTCAGGGGGATATTATTCAAGCTCTTTTAGATTGAAAACCAACCTGCTGGAGATGGTTGTAAGTATCCTAAAGATGGTAATACCTAGTCTGAAACTGATTGTGTCACCGGATACTCCACGGAGATAAGGAATGATACCCCCTCCAGAACCTATGCTTACCGCCAGAATGATGCCAGTGGCCAGGCTTCTCAATTCCCGGCTGAATGTTTTCGCGACGGCTACCAGTCCTGCCGGGAAGAAGACCGTCACAAAGAACGCCTGCTGGAAGAGAACGATTCAGTTA
>Ga0187770_10000452_pt1 | contig 19997 bp, 16 predicted proteins | sample 0116_SJ02_MP02_2_FD_133154 | JGI IMG/M metagenome (GOLD analysis project Ga0187770, IMG submission 133154) | Tropical peat soil microbial communities from peatlands in Department of Meta, Colombia - 0116_SJ02_MP02_20_MG | ecosystem: Environmental > Terrestrial > Soil > Wetlands > Peat | place...
AATATGAATGTCCAGTCGAATAAATGAAACATAATTTTCCCTCCGCTTTATTGAGTCAGTTCATCATCGATGGTCTTAAAAATGACATCAGCATTTTCAAAGGCAACGTTGACAATCTTGGATACGCCCATTTCTTCCATTGTAACACCATAAAGAGTATTGCAGATCTCCAGAGTAGATTTTGAATGTGATACTATGACAAACTGACTTGTTTCCTTAAAATCATTCAGAAGGGATTTAAACCTCTCAATATTATCATCGTCCAGAGAAGCGTCGATTTCATCCAGTACAACGAATGGAGTAGGCTTAAGATAAAGTATTGAAAATATTACGGCTATTGCCACCAGCGCCTTTTCTCCCCCGGATAACAGGGATATGCTCTGAAATTTTTTACCCGGCGGTTCGGCAAATATGTTTACCCCGCTATTCAATACGTCTTTCTTGTTATCCAGTATTAAATCCGCCCTTCCTCCCTCGAAGAGTCTTGCGAATATTTTTTTAAATCCTTTACGGATATCCTCAAAAGCAGAGACGAATTGATCAATGCTTTTTTTGTTAGTTTCATCGATCAGTATCATTATATCAGCTATAGCCTTTTCACTATCCTGCTTCTGGACTGAAAGGAAATCAAGCCTTTCCTTTGTATTCTGGTACTGCTCGATTGCCAGTAAATTTACATTGCCCAGCTTTTGCAGTTCATTTCTTAACTCATTTATATTGGCTGAAATTTTATCAAAATTATCTCCCTTTTCGACTATGACAGATCTGATATCGACTCCGTAATTTTTTTGTACGTTATCATTAATACTCGACAGAAAACCTCTTCTTTCAGAAATCGAATTATCAAGGCCTGCTACCATTTTCTCAAGTTTTTGAATACTTTCTTCCTTATTCTTTCTCTTATTTTCTATGCTTTTTTTAGCTATCCGCATATTTTCTATAAAATTTCTCTTGTTTTCAATATTATTTTTATAATCCTCTATCACCGCTGATAATCTTGATCTCCCGGTTTCATCTTCGATAATTTTAGCGTTCATTTCTTTCATCGATGATTCTAAATCCTTCCTGTCGTTAGTGTAGGTTTCTTTCATTCTATCAATATCTGCTATCTGATTTTTTATTCTATGTATCTCATTCTCCAGGGATTTATACTTTTCATCTACTCTGGCATATTCTACTTTACTAATATTCAATTCTTCAATATTATTACTCAGGTCAGATTTTATCTTTAATAGCTTCCCTTCAAAATCAACCATAATTTTGAACATTTCCTCAGTAATATCCTGCTTTAATTTTATCTTTATTGAGATATCGTTAATATGGTTCTCAATTATCTTCAAAGACTCCTGGACAGTTAGATTGTCCGAACTCAGCTTTTCAATTTCTGCTTTTATACTTGCGGAATCATACTGTTCCTTGTTGTAATTGTTCTGAATTCCCTCTCTTATTACCTGCAAATCTCTAATGCGGTCTCTTATCTTTTCTATTTCATCGGTATTAGCAGTTAATAAGGTACCAGTTTGATCAATTTTTCTGATCAGGGTTTCCTTCTTTGTATATGATCCTTCATCACTGTAAAGAACATTTAATATGCTTTCATAATATTCACGCATACGGCTGAATTGGGTCTTGAGTGTTTCTATCCTGGTCTTTATACTTTCAAATGAAGAATTATTTCTGATCATTACGGTCAGGTCTGCAAAAATCAAATCAATTTTAGCTTCTATTTCAGTCTTCTTCCCTCTGAAATCCTTAATTAATTTAGACTGTTTTTCAAGGGCTTCTAGTATAAGATGATCCATTTTTGAGGCTTCTTCATGGAATGTTTTCATTTCAATATTCAGGTCATGATTTTTATTTTTAAGGACTTTTTCTTCATCCTGAAGGATTTCAATATCTTTAACCGCTTTTTTTAATTCTTCGGTTGAAAATGAAATATTCTGCTCAGTTATCTCCATCTGAGCTTTTTTTTCATTAATCTGGTGTTCGATCATCTTCATCAGGTTCCATTTTTCCTCAAGCGCAGCCCTGAAATTTTCAATCCTCGTCTGTAAAGCTATAATCTCCTGTTTATTTTTTTCAACATCATCCTTGCTTATTATATTTTCAAATCCTATCCCCCTGGATAGGTGTAGAGACATTCTCTCAAGAGAAGCAATCGAAAGTTTGAACTCATCGATCTCAGCTTCAATATGCCTCATCTTTTCCGATACAGATTCCTTTTCACTACTTATGGAATTCATTTCACTGTTTTTTTCAGCTAATTCACTTTTAAGGTCATTCCCTCTTTCTTCTCCCTCTGTAAACCTGTTTTCCTGGTTCCGAATCTGCTCTTCCATGGCTTTTTTTCTTTCTAAATTATTAGCAAGCCTTGAATTAAGCTCTCCGAATTCTCTTTCTGCATGGGTATATTCATCACGGATCATGTTAAATTCTTCTTCCTCTTTTTGAATACTTTCCTCCATTTGAATAATTTTATTTTCATCTTCCATAAGCTGATCTATGAGAGGCTTCATCTTTTCTTCATGCATTGATTTTTGAATTGTTTTATTCTCTATCTCCTTTTCAAAATTAGCCTTCCTGAGCGCCTCAAATTTCAATTCTGCACGGTGTAATTCTGTCTTAACTTCCTGGTAGCAGCTTGCATTTTCTGCCTGTTCCTTCAGGCTATTTACCTCTTTCTCAAGTTCATTAATAATATCATTCAGCCTTTCCAGATTTATCCTTGAATTTTGCAACTTTTTTTCAGCTTCTTCTTTTCTGAATTTAAATTTGGATATACCGGCAAAATCCTCAAAGAGAGCCCTTCTTTCAAAAGGACTTTCACTGAGAAGCCTGTCGATCTTGCCCTGTTCAAATATTGAATAACTGTCCCTTCCCACCCCGGTATCAAGAAAAAGTTCCACGATATCCTTTAATCTCACACGAGACTTATTGATCGAATACTGACCTTCACCCGACCGGAACATTCTCCTCGATACCGATACTTCAGAAAAATCTATAGGAAGCCAATGATTGCCATTATCAAAAATAAGGCCAACTTCTGCCATGCTCATAGCTGCCCTGTCTTTAGTGCCGTTGAAGATAACATCTTCCATTTTTTCACCTCGCAGGCTTTTAGCACTTTGCTCTCCAAGCACCCATCTGATCGCCTCAACGATATTTGATTTACCGGAACCATTTGAACCGACAATACCTGTAATGCCTTCGACAAGTTCCAGCTGCGTTTTTACGGGGAATGACTTGAAACCCTGCAGATAAAGACCTCTTAAGTATTTGACCATTGTCCCCTCTGAACAAAGATAAAAAGAAAGTGTTGCGATTATTATAAAGATTGGAACCTTTTTTATCAATTATGAAGCATAGTAATAATATACCAGGTATGGAAAGCGCATTTTTATATTCTTAAGAACCTTTTTTTCAATCTGCCTTGCGGCTTCAGCAGATATTGAATATTTATTGCCAAGTTTGTCGAGGGTTTGTCTGGAATCGTCCTTAAGCCCGTACCTGTTTTTTATTATGTCCCTTTCCCTGTCCGGAAATGAATCGACAGCAGTCATAACATCCTCTATTAACTTCTTCTTTTCAAAGACAGTTTCGGGATTATACCTGTTATCATGTATTGTCTCCTCCAGTCCATCATCCTGGTCCAATCGAGAGCTGCTATATTGAAATTCTCCATTGCCCTTATAGAGCATAATCATATCAATAACGTCTCTTCTTTTAACCCGAAGGTCTCTTATCATATCTGTGACATGAGGCAATTTTTCATTTCTTGTGAAATGATCCCTGATATATTTTTTTATTTTTTTATTGACCTCGTCTTTCCTGTAAGATATGCTCACGTTGATCGAAGGTTTGATAAAGCCCCTCAGTATGGACTGCCTTATCCAGAATGACGCGTATGTTGAAAATTTCACTCCCAGCAGGGGGTTAAATTTTTGCGCTGCCTTCATCAATCCGATGTTTCCATTTTGAATGATATCCATTAGCGAAGATTTTCCGAAACAATATTCCGCTGCTATTTTAATTACAAGTTTGAGATTGGCATTGATTAATTTTTCAAGGGCTCCCTGCTCCCCTTTCTTTATCCTTTGAGCAAGGTCTTTCTCTTCATGTCGGGTCAGTCGTGAAAATTTAGATATGCTTTTGATGTACTGCCGGAGTAGAGTGATATCTTTCATATAATCCCCCTGCTTACATCAATGTGCAATTATTATGCCACAATGCTTAGCAGGGGTATGAATTTTTTATTCTGCCTTATGCGTCTGAATTGATAAGGATTTACATTTTCCAGGGTTTGTTGTATGTTTTTTCATACTTTTATTAAATACATCCTCAGGCTAAGTTATATCAAAACTGATATATTAAAAATAATAGCTTTCACTTGTCAATGCTATCAAGCCACTCGCTGTCACTCTTTTCCAATTCAACTGCTATTTGATAAACTATATCATCTTTTTTGTATTTTGTAGACAGCTCAAGAACAAGTTTTTTAATTTTATAAATCTCCATATTTGAAAGAAATTTCCCCATTTTTTGACTGCTTACAAAATTGTTCAGTAATTCAAGGACCTTGATATTGCCGCTGGATTCAAAAATATCGGAATACTGTGCTATCTGTTTATAATAGTTGTTTTTAATCAGCATTATAAACAACTTATTTATATTTCCTGAAATGAAAGGCGAGATTTCATTTATTTCATTATGCAGATATTCCAGAAGACAAAGGAAATTCTCGATATCCTCTTTTTTTTTATAGCCTGCTATTATATTATCCATTAATTTTATAAAGCCTTTATTTTCCATGGCAAAGTAATGCCTTAACTCGATAACATCATCGGCGGTAAGCGCGAATATATCTCCATATAAAAGGGTTAAAATTCTGGAAGATAATTGCATTCTCTCCTCTCAAAATAATTCTGTTAACACCATAGTGATATCGTCAATCCTCATCCTTCGTTCTTTTCCAGTTTCATGCCTTTCTTCTTTTCTCACCTGAATCGTTTTTTCTATTTCCTGCCTCATTTTCTTTATATCAAGTTCTCTGTTACTCTTTATGAAATTTATAAAATTTTCAGATTCATATGAAAACAAATCAAGTATGCCATCGCTGTAAACAAATATTTTATCACCCGGCGAAACTGACCTTTCTTCCTGTGTATATAAAAAGTCCTCTATGATACCAGCCGGAGGAGAATTTTTTATACCGAATGTTTCAACATTTGAATTTTCGCTTAATAAAACTGCTTGAGGGTGTCCGGCTGAGCTGTAGGTGGCTTTGTTTTCATGCAGATCAAACATAAGGATGAAGATTGTAACAAAACGGCTCCCTTCCATATTAAGATTAATGATTTTTTTATTAAGCATAACAATAAAATCTGAGAGATTTAAATTTCCTCCGTCTTCAAGGTTCATCTTATAATCCGTATAAATATCTTTGACCAGAACAGTCAGCATTGAAGCCCCTACGCCATGCCCTGAAACATCTGCCAGCAGAGTTATATATTTCTTTTTTCCCTTAATTTCGACTTCATCCACATAATAAAAATCACCGCCGACTTCATCCGATGGCATGAAGATCGCCTGAAACCTGATCTTTTTATTTCGGGGAAGCTGAGAAGGCAGAAGATTTGAATGGATTAATTTCGCCGCTTCCAGATCTTCCATCAGGTTTTTATTCATTTCCTCCAATTTTTCTCGTGTTTCCATAACATATGTATTGTCTATGAAAAAGATTACAACTCCTTCGAAAGACTTAGAGCTTTTTATAGGGAAAAATCTGATATTATACCACAAATCACCGAATTTCAGATTCAGAAAAGCAAGTTCATCTTCACTGTTTTTTAATTCATTGATCTTATTTCTGAATTTCTCACCATATTCTCTTGAGAATATCTGGGTAATCTCCATTCCAAGGTAGGTTATACCAGCATCGACAATGTTCTTCACCTTTTCATTTAAAAAAGTGATTCTGTTTTCTTCATTTAAAAGAAGCATACCGTCACGAGCGTTTTCTACAATACTTTTATTTATAACAGCCTGGCGGCGGATACTTTTCTTCCATATATCCTCTTTGGTTATATCCTTTACCAGGATATAAAAACCCGTAAAGGCATTCTCGAGGAAAATCCTTTTGATAAGTACTTCAGAAACAATAGGTGTTTCATTATAATCCTTCATTATAATTTCACTCTTCACTTCTTCAGTTTTTTCAGATATTTCAATCGCCTTGCTAAACGAGCCTTGATATTCATCTTCAATTAAATCTGTAAATTTTTTATGAGTAGCTTCCATCATTGAAAACCCGAATATTATTTCTGCTCCTTTGTTCCATGTTGTTATGTAAAGATTGATATCAACAGTAATAAATGCATAATCTTTAACACTAAGAAGCATCTGGCTTCCTATGTCCTGCTCCCTGTTTTTTACTACATTGATTAAGTCATAAATAACTTCGTTGAGTTTCTTAGAATTCATAAAAAGTGAAATTTCGGCTCTGTACATCGAAATTATATTGAAATAATATAAAATAAAAAATGCAGATAGCCTCTTATTTTTTATTATTGGAACAATAAGACTCATTGGAGTTCTCCTGAAAAGGATTTTATTAATTTTATTTTTCAGGTAATAGAGAGATTTTTTATTTAATTTGTTAAAATTAAAAAGATCTTTTCCTTTTGATATATCAACTTTTAAATTAGATTTAATTTCCATTTCTGACTTTGAAGCTGAAATTAATGATATCTTATCGTTAGTTATATAAAAGAATAAAGTTATGTCTGACAGAAAGACTTTTCTGATCTCATCGCTTAGGGCGTTAAAAAAATTTTTTGAAAAATCAATCGATGTTTTTTCAATCTTAAGGAAATTTCTGAATAATCTTTCAATTAATAGTTCAAAAATATATAAATTCTTAATATAATCAAATAAAATTAAAATTAAAATAAAAAACAAAAGTATTATTAAAGAATAAAAAATCTCCATATTTCCTCTTTAATCTTCATTGATATTTCTTAATTCTTGAAAGAAAGCATAAAATTAGATAAAAAAACGATAGATTTTTCTTTTGATCTGAGGATCTTTAAAATCATTTTAAAATATGAAAGGGTTGATAAAATATATATATTATTTCTCTCATTTTTATTTGTTTTTCTTTTCATTTGTTTATATCCATGTAGTAGTCTATAATAGTAACTCCTATTTTTAAACTTATCAAGATTTAAATTTATATCCCGTATCATGTTTCATTAATTTTTAATTGTTCATTACCTGTTCTTATCTATGGCTGTATTTCACACAATCAGACTGTATCTGCTGTAGTTTGTTGAAGTGGAATATAAAATGTAATTTATAAAACACAGATAACGAACAGAATCAGCATAGTATTTATACAGTCTGTGTGCCTTATATCCGAAAATATAATCTGGATTTGATGATGAAAATGGCAGGTATAATATCTTTATTTATTTACTTTTTCCTATCTGCATGCTTTTGTGTTGAGAATTCTCCAACGGATACCGCTAGCAATTTAATCACGAATGTTATAATAAAGGCAAATCAATTTGGTGTGGTTATATTCTGGGACGGCACTATTGATAGGAACCGGGAAATATTGATATCATTATTCAAGACGACAAATGAAATAACCAATAACGCCGATTTGGCACACATTACACCATACAAACACTTGACAAATATATATTTTTATGAGGATCCTGATATATGTTCGGGAGTACTATATTATTATCTGGTAACAGTTGAAGGTAATCCGGTAGTTTTACCCGGTAAAAACGAAAATTCAGTTAGAATTGTTTTCAGCGAAACGAATAATATGCTACAAATAAAGAGTGAGATTATGACTAGCACAAATGAAAACTATAAAGAATTCATTAAAAAATTCAATCAGTGAGGAGAACATTACGAATAGAGGCGAAAGATTTCTGGTTACAGGGACATATGTTTTAGTAATTCTTTTTATCACCGGATTTTCTTTTATCATGTTTCAGGACAGGTTTACCAATACGGGTAAAAACGAGACAGCACTCTATCACAAAATCACGGCTTCGTATGAATTGAAAGAATACCAAAAGGCACTGGCCGAATGCTCGGATTTTAATGCTCAATATCCTGACAGCACAAACAAAGTAACAGTCATGGTTATTGAAGCTGAAATTTTTTTCACTATTAATGATATCGATAAGACAAGGGATATTATACAAAAAATATTTTCAGAAAATCGGATAGAAAATTCAGATTATGTCCGGGCCTCAGTGCTTCTTGGGAAAATAACAAAGAATGATGGAATATATGACCCCGTTGCTATGAATTATCTGGAAAATGCCTATTTAAAGGCTGAAGGCCTTCAAAAGATGGAGATTGCAGGGTTTCTAGGATATCAGGCCCTTTTTAATAGGGATTATAAAACTGCTATAAAATATTTTAACATTTCTACAGGAGAGGAAGGAATAATAGGGAGAGCAAGAGTATATATTGATCAAGGAAATTACCAGGCCGCTATCCAGGAATATATGAATTTTTTTATTGATTATCCGGACGGGGCCAGATATGGCAGGGTAAGAAATGCTTTTATCAAGCAATCACTTTACTTTGCCGGAAATTTAAAAAAAAGCGGTGATTTCAAGAGATCTATTCAATATTATCTTAATATCGCTGATATGTTTCCCGATGACCCTTCAGCTTACGAGGCTCTGATAAAAATAGCGGATATATATTCAATCAATAAAAATTATCAGAATGCTGCAGATTTTCTCGATAAGGCATGCAGTATCGGCTGTACAAACGGTATCGAGGAAGCTTTGTACAATAAAGCTGTTGTTTACTATCAATGGGGGAAAAAAAACGAATCAATAAAGCTCTTCAAGGAACTTCAGCAAAAATACCCTTCTGGTTCATTCAGCAGGAAATCTGGGGACTGGATTGAACTTATAAAAAAAGATATCGAAAATAATTAAGGGCAGTTCCAAAATCTCAGTATCGAAGCGCACCCTTCGGGTGTATGCTCACGAGGGTATTCGTCATGTATGGCATTAATCTAAACACCATGTCGGACACAAGACTTTCTAAAATCAGTCTTATGTTCGCCAGACAGCCAGTGGCCGTCAGCCCGCAATTAGAACTGTCCTTAAGATTTCCTGCAGACAAATTCTCCCTTCCCTATAGGAATGGTAAGACAATCCAGATCAGGAATATTTTGAGCTTTGTCTATCATGGGTTTTATTTCGCTGTAATGATTGAGGGCATTATCCGAAACCAGTATTCCGCCTTTTATCAATCTTGGATAGATTATATCAAAGCATCCCTCATAAATTTCTTTCTCGGCATCTAAAAAACAAAATGAGATATTATTCAGTGAATTTCCTTTATACAGGAAATCCCCTTCTATTAAATCGACATAGTTTTCAATTCTTGCCAGTCTGAATGTTTCCTTTGCAATTGATATCTTTTCAGGCAGGATTTCATAGGTTTTTATTTTGATATTTCTGAGTTTTGCTGCAAGAGAAAGCCACATTGTAGAGTAACCGGCACTGGTTCCGATTTCAACAAATTCCCCATCGGGGCAAAGTGAAACCATTAGTGCAATGAACCTGCCCGTTTCCGGGGGTATCTGCCTGAGCCGTTTCAGCCTTGGGGTACTGTTGCTCCTGTCGATTCTGTCAATTTCCTCAAGGTATTTCATCCTTTCGGCCATTTCCCCGCCTATCTCATGAAACATATAAGGCTCCTTCGATTGAGTGCGAAAAATAAACCGCGGTGGTAAGGCATTATTACATGTACAATTAGCCTAACTTAATTTAAAATGATAGTCAAGGTTAACAAAAGGGAGGGTCATTAACAATGACAAAAATAAGAGAGGTCATAAAAGTTAATATATTGGAACAGCCCTTAATTTTCGTTCAAAGCCTCCGGGGTGTTTAATTGAGTTTTTAGATTCTATCTCATATAATCTATTAATAAGGACAACGCGGAGGATAAATGGCAAGAATTATCGCTATAGCTAACCAGAAAGGCGGGGTGGGTAAAACTACTACTGCTGTAAACCTCGCATCTTTTTTAGCTATCGAAGGTAAACAAACCCTGCTTATAGATATAGATCCTCAGGGTAATTCCTGCAGCGGCCTGGGTGTTAACATCAGAGAAAGGGCAGGTTGTGGCATTTATGAGGTTTTACTAGGCAGTAAAAAAATTTCTGAAGTAATCATAGAAACGAAATACCATTATTTAAAAATAGTTCCCGTATCATTGGGCCTGACAGGAGCTCAGATAGAGCTGAGCAGTTCTCCAAAAAAAGAATTTATCCTTAAAGATGCAATTTCTGAGATAAAAGACGAATTTGATTTTATTCTTATTGATACTCCTCCTTCACTGGGGCTATTTACTCTGAACGGACTTATTGCCGCTCAAAGTGTTTTGATACCTATGCAAAGTGAATTTTATGCTATGGAAGGACTGGCCCAGCTTTTAAAGGCAATAAAACTGGTAAAAAGCGGACCAAACAGAGATCTTTCAGTTGAAGGTGTTTTAATAACGATGTACGACTCAAGGACAAACCTTGCTAAGCAGGTGACTGAAGAGGTAAAAAATTACTTTAAAGAAAAGGTCTACGATACGATAATTCCAAGGAATGTAAGGTTGAGCGAAGCTCCCAGCCATGGAATTTCAATTTTTGAGTATGATTCAAAAAGTCAGGGATCTGAATCTTACATGGAATTCGGCAGAGAATTTTTAAAAAAAATAGGATATAATTTATGAAGCATGGATTAGGAAGAGGGATAATGGCCCTCCTGGATGATCAGGAAGGCACAGGTGAAGATGCAAACCGGACGGATGTAATCGATATCAACAAGATCATGCCGAACAGGTATCAGCCCAGGAAGTTGTTTAATGAGAATTCCCTGAAAGAGCTCTCCGATTCCATTCGGGATAAAGGCATATTGCAGCCGGTAATCGTTACAGAACTTGGAGACGGGCGTTATGAACTTGTGGCTGGTGAAAGAAGGTGGAGGGCCGCAAAGCTGGCCGGATTAATGGAAATTCCAGCTCTTATTAAGGATTTTTCCGATGAAGATAAGCTTGAGATCTCTTTAATAGAGAACATACAGAGAGAGGATCTTAACCCTGTGGAAAAAGCTGAGGCCTTCAAGGAAATAATCGAAAGACTAAATATAAGTCAGGATGATCTGGCAAAAAAAATCGGCAAAGACAGGACCTCCGTCACAAATACCCTGCGTCTGCTGAAATTACCGGAATTTGTAAAAAACAGGATTGTTTCAGGTGAAATAACTGAGGGACATGCCCGTGCAATACTGTCTCTTGACGATATTGATAGCATAATTGAATTAACAAAATCTGTGATCGAAAAAGGTTTATCGGTGAGAGAGACAGAATCCGCTGTCAGGAATTTTAGTAAAAATAAAGTACCTGCAAAACCTAAAAAAGACCAGAGGCATTATCCTGAAATTGCTGATATTCAGGAAAGAATTATAAAGGCAATGAGGGCAAAGGTTGAGATCAAGGGTACCCTCAGCAAAGGGAAAATAGAGATCTATTACTTTTCAAGAGAAGACCTGCAGAATATCTACGGGTTCATATCGGGGAGAGGTGATTAACCTCCGCTGATGTTTCACGTGAAACATTTCAATTGGGTATTGTCCATGAATATTAAAACTCTAAGATTACCGCTGTGATCAAGTTCTAATAATTAATCCGTGATTTCCCGGATGAAACTATTAAAAAGATGTTGACACGGTTCTGATAGCCGCCCCGGTAAGAACCCACCATTCCCCTGAGGCTCAACTCCACAAGTCCTTGTCTTCCAGGATTACAGGTACGAAGACATAAATGATGCCGTGATATTGAGTTTTATCCGGCGATGCGGCGATTTGCCGGCTGAAGCGGCCGTACCTGAAGAACTTTTTGAGTATATAACTCAAACGTATAGAACGTTATCAATTGCTTGACTTGTGAGTTTAAAGAACAACGAAGTAATTTTTATGTTGACAAAGGGGATTGGTTACTCTAAAATTTTGGAAATTGAATGTGTTGACCATTAATTGGGGCTATAAGTCAGATATCCAGAAAATTCCGAATAATATAACTTATATACTCTTGTATTTGCAGGTCCCAGGATCTATGAAATTTTCATGAAAAGCAAGACAAATTCAAAGGTAAGAGATCATGAAACTTATTTTCAGGGATAGGCAATTTTCATATGAACTTTTAAGGGTTATCGGACATTCTTCTTATGGCTGCGCCGATATCAGCGAGTGCCTCAGTACTGCCTACCGCATTAAAGATGGGGACTTTGAAAGCTGGCACAATGAATGGAAAAATACAGCAGACCGCATATACAGTATAGCGAAAAATTGTCTGAAGGAAGGTCACAGTGTAAGCGCAAGGGAGGCGTTTCTGCGCGCATCCAGCTATTACCGTACGGCGGAGTTCTTTCTTCATGAAATAAAAGACAGGGAGAGCGCCCTTGCAACGTACAGGATGAGCCGCAAATCCTTCCTGGAGGCTTCTGTACTTTTAGACCCGACAATCGAACAGGTGGAAATTCCCTACGAGAATGTACACCTGAAGGGCTATTTTTCTCAAGCCTCTCAAGGAAAAGGACGCGGGCCCGTGCTTATTGTCAATGGAGGCTACGACAACACTGCGGAAGAGCTTTTTACAACGGCAGTCGCTGCCGGACGGAGGGGCTACAATTCGCTTTTTTTTGACGGTCCCGGTCAGGGATATGCTCTTAGAGAACAGAATCTTTATTTCCGTCCCGACTGGGAAAAAGTGATTACTCCAGTAATTGATTATTTATCCGGCCGAAAAGACATTGACCCGGAAAGGATATTCATTATCGGCTACAGTCTGGGGGGTATTTTGCACCAAGAGCGGCCGCTTTTGAACCGAGGATCAAGGCCTGCATAGCTGACGGTGGCGTATATAATTTTTTTGATGGCGTCATTGACGAAAAATCCAGGAAAAACCTGAAAAAAGAATTCGATAAAGAAGATTCACCCCTGATCAACTGGATAATGAGAAATGTAATAATGCGGCGCAGCACCACCAGCCGATGGGCGATTATAGACGGTCTCTGGAAATTAAACGTCAAAACCCCATTCCAGGTCTTGAAGGAATACGCAAAATATGATCTTGAAGGAATCGCTGGCCGGATCAAATGCCCTGTGCTTATTTGTGACTCCGAAAAAGAGATGTTTTTTCAAGGCCAGTCTCAGGTGCTTTTTGATCATCTTGAATGCCCTAAGGAACTTATGTTATTCACAGTTCTCGAAGGAGCCGAAGAGCACTGCCAGCAGGGCGCCAGGCTCCTGGCGCACCAGAGGATCTTTGACTGGCTCGACGAATGTTTTTAAAACCGCCCCTACTGTTTTAGAACTTAGACTTAATAACTATGGGTCTATATTTGAAGCCCATCAAGGCATTTATGAAAACTCTTATCTGAGCTCTTTTACTTTTCGGTGTGTTTCACGTGAAACTTATTAAATAAATTTATCCAATTGCTTCTTCAAATTATCACTTATGTCGGTTATGGGAAGCCTCGTTTCATCACTTGAGATCATATTTTTCTTTTTTAATATATATTTAATCGGGCGGGGACTTGGTTCGATGAATAGATAAGGGATTATATCTATAAGTTTTTTCCAGTATTTCTGAGCTTCAATATGGTTATTTCCTTTGATCAGATCGTAAATTTTTACATATTTTTCTGTTTCAACATGTGCCGCTGCTAATATACCCCCGTCGCCGCCCATAGTCAGCGTGATAAAATACAGCATATCTTCACCTGTAAGTACGTAAAAGTTATCGGACTTATTAAAAATTAATTCCATACTTTGTTTTATATCGCCGCAGGAATCTTTAACACCTATGATATTTTTAAGTTCTGATAATCTGAAAATAGTTTCATTTTCTATATTTCTACCTGTTCTGTAGGGAATGTTGTAAATAATGATATTTTTATCCGTACTTTCGGATATTTTCTTAAAGTGTTCATAAATTCCTGCCTGGCTGGGACGGCTGTAATAAGGGGAAACCGATAAGATTCCGTCAAAATTATATTTGCTTACTTTTTTAATTTTTAATATGACTTTATCAGTATAATTGCCACCGATGCCTACATAAACAGGAATTTTGCCGTTCACCTTTCGAATTACATTCTCAACTATCTTTTCGAATTCATAATCCTCTATCGTCGGACTTTCACCTGTTGTGCCGAGCGGAATTATACCGGCAATATTCTTTTTTAAATAGAAATCAATAAGATTTTCAAGTGATTTATAATCCACTTCTCCGTTCAAGAAGGGAGTTATTATAGGAAGCCACACCCCCATAATTTTCATATGACCTGATCCCCTTTGAAATATGGTTATTGTTGTTTATGCAATCATATTATTATAAGAGACTTCCACCATTACATCAAAATAACAGGAATAAACTTAACTGTCTATCTGACTGAATTATTTTAAAACTTCCTTTATAATTTAGCCCTGGATTTATGTCATTCCAGGTAAACCTTAATCCGGAGTTGTTTTATGATTATGATAAACGAAAATTTCAATGCTCTGAAGGGTAATTATCTATTCTTTGAAACAGGGAAAAGGGTAAGTGATTACCGGAAGATGAATCCCGGTGCCAGAATAATCAGGCTGGGAATAGGAGACGTTACTGAACCGCTTAGCCAATCGATAATTGATGGATTAAAAGAAGCTGTGATGGAAATGGGAGTGAGGGAAACCTTCCAGGGATATCCACCATCCGAGGGATATGATTTTTTAAGGAATATTATAAGTGAAACTGAATATAAAGCGAGAGGAATAGATATATCTCCTGACGAGATATTCATTTCTACAGGAGCAAAGGAGGACACTGCTAATATTCAGGAACTTTTTTCCAAAGACATTAAGATCGCTATCCCCGATCCGGTTTACCCCGTTTATGCTGATAGCAATATAATGGCAGGAAGGGACAAGATAGTTTATCTGCCCTGTACATCAGAGAACGATTTTCTTCCGGATCTTCCTGAGGAAATTCCGGACCTGATTTACCTGTGCTTTCCGAATAACCCTACCGGAAGAGCTATTAACCATGACGGTTTAAAAAAATGGGTTGATTATGCGAGACAAAAAAAAGCCGTGATTTTATTCGATGCTGCCTATGAAGCATACATCAGGGGAGAGGGTATCCCTCACAGTATATTTGAGATCGAAGGAGCTTTTGAAGTGGCGGTAGAATTCAGAAGCCTTTCTAAAAGTGCTGGTTTTACGGGAACGAGGTGTTCTTACACAGTTATCCCCGATAAATTAAAAGTCCCGGATAAAAGCAGCGAATTTCACAGTCTGAAGGATTTGTGGCTGAGGAGGCAATCGACAAAATCAAACGGAGTTGCATATATAATCCAGAAAGGAGCCTACAGGTATTTTACAGAACAGGGAAGGAGTGAAAACAGGAGAATAGTGGATTATTATCTTGAAAACGCTGCAACAATCGGCAGGGGAATTTCAACCCTGGGGCTTAAATATTCCGGTGCTGTAAACTCACCCTATGTCTGGTGTAATGTCCCCGAGGGATTGACTTCATGGCAATTTTTTGATGAACTCCTCAATCAATGCAATATAGTCGGGACTCCGGGATCGGGTTTCGGCAGCTGCGGGGAGGGTTATTTCAGACTTACCGGGTTTGGAGAAAGGAAAGATATTAATGAGGCTGTCGAAAGGCTGGTAAAGTTCAAATAGCATGTGAGGATATGGTTTTATTTATCCAGCAGAACCATATTATCGATGTGTACCGCAGAAGAATATTTATTTTCCTTTCCAAGAATTCTCTCAATTTCTGAAGTTTTTTTCCCTGCTATCTTCAAGATATCTTCACATGAATAATTGGATAAACCGACTCCGATTTCATGACCTTCAGTATCGGCGATAATAACCGTATCTCCGTAATGAAAATTACCAGATGCTGAACTTATACCGCTTGCGAGAAGACTTTTATTTCTCAGAACGGCCTCTTTTGCGCCCTCATCAATGAATATCGTACCCCTCGTTTTCTTAACACTTATCCATTTCTTTTTATAGTTAAGTGTCCTGGGAGATGGCAGAAATATCGTACCCTCCGACAGATCTTTGAAAATACCTGTGATTATATTTTTCTTAAAACCGTTTGCGATTACGCAGGGAACTCCGGAAAGAGTAGCTATTCTTGCTGCCTGAAGTTTTGTGATCATTCCTCCCCTGGAGTAATTCTCTTCCTGCTTATAAGCATATTTCATAACGGTGTTGATGTTATCCACAACCCGTATTAATTTTGCCGAAGGTGTATTGAAATCCTGGTAAAAGCCGTCGACATTTGATAGCATGATATAGAGATTTGAATCTGATAGCAGGCTGACATAAGCCCCAAGCCGGTCATTTTCACCGACTTTTATTTCATCAACAGCAACGGAATCGTTTTCATTTATGACAGGGGTGATTCCCATTTCAAGCATTGAATTGAGAGTGTTCCTCGCATTAAGGTAAGAGGTTCTGCTATCAAATATATAATGCGTCAGCAGAACCTGACCGACCGTAAGCCCATACTTATTGAATTCATCCTTGAATAACTGCATCAGCCTTATCTGTCCCAATCCGGCGATTGCCTGCTTCTGGGAGAGGGTCAGTTTGTCCCACATATCTTTACTTTGAAATAACTCATAAATGCCCAGACCAATAGCGCCGCTCGAAGTTATAATAAATTCTATGTCCTTATTCTTTAATTCCGCGATTTCCCTGACAATTCCAGCTATGTTGTCAGAATTAATGCTTATCAGATCTGTCACTTGCTTGGTGCCAAGTTTTACAACAACACGTTTAACAGATAGTTCCCTTTTATCGGGTAAAGTTATAACCATTTTTATTCCCTGTCCCTTGAGCTTTGATTTTTTTCTATTTCCCAATATTTATTAAACAAGGCATATTTTAATTCTTTAAGTCCGAATCCGGTCAGGGCGGATATTAAAAAAATATCTCCTGATTTATCTTTGAATATATTTAGAAGTTCCCCAGATTTATCGGCTGAATATAAATCGATCTTATTTAAGGCCACAATATAATCCCTTTTGAAGATATTCTCTGAATAAAGAGCCAGTTCATCCCTTAATATTTTAAATTTATTTTCGGGATCATCGGTCGAATCCAGAATGAATAATAAGAGCCTGGTCCTCTCTATATGTCTGAGAAAATCTATCCCAAGGCCCTTGCCGGTATTGGCTCCTTCGATCAAACCTGGAATATCGGCTATGACCAGGCTATGATAATCGTCATCTGCTCTCATAATTCCTATATTGGGACTCAGGGTGGTGAAGGGGTAATTGCCGATTTTGGGCTTCGCGCCTGTGAGCTTTGAAATCAGAGTCGACTTGCCGGAATTAGGGAAGCCTACAATGCCGATATGAGCTATCATTTTCAATTCAAGGAGCAGACTTCTTTCTTCACCGGGTCTGCCCTTCTGTGCGTAATAAGGGGTCTGGTGCGATGGACCTTTAAAATGAAAATTCCCCATTCCCCCGATTCCACCCTTGACTGCTATAAACTCGGAGAGATTTTCGGTTAGATCTGCCAGCACTATGCCGGTCGCACTGTCGGTTATTATTGTACCGGCAGGCACTTCAATTGTATACGAAGCTCCGCTCCTGCCTGTTTTCCTGTTCGATTGACCTTTACTGCCGTCCTTGGCTTTAAATTTTTGATTGTTGTGAAGGTTTGAAAGTGTCCTTAGATGAGGATTAACCTTTATGATGATATTACCACCGTTTCCTCCATTACCGCCATCCGGACCTCCCCTGGGTATATATTTTTCCCTGCGGAAGGTTACAGCCCCAGCTCCGCCTTTTCCGGCCTTTACCTCGATCCGGACATTGTCTTTGAACATCATAAGTTGAATATCCACCATTCATCGCATTTATTGCAAATGGCCGGTTCAGAAAAATTTCCCTTCCAATGTCTTTGATACACTTCTTTCATGTTCTTCCAGCAATTTTCTATTCCATCGGTAAATGCATTTCCCATCAGAAACTGAGCATTGTAATCCTGCCTGCAGAGGGGAACGTTGCCGTTTGAATGGATTACCATATCATGCTTCAAGTGAAGGCAGGAAAAGCGTTTGATAGGTGAAAGATCAATAACCCTGCTTTGATCCAGTATTCCTCCAAAAGTATCCGGTTTTTTAATAATTATTCTTTCTGGGAAATCACGCCATTTTTCATAAAATTGCAGAAGTTCATTTTCATTTTCAGTAGTCCTTGTAAATTGAATATATACTTTTTCTTTATTATCAAGATTTTTTATCTTTTCTTCAGTGGCGGGAAGGCCGATGAAAGGCAGAAGAGGATTAATCGCCCTTTTGAATAAAGAAAATGTTTCAATCTTTGCTGCACTTATATCGAAAATAACTGTAACATTAGAAAGTTTCAGCAGGTCCTCGACAGGAGCGGTGTCGGTAAAAAGGCACCTGCTTTCTATAAGAAACTGGATTTGAGGATAATTTTTAATCTCGCTTATAACTTCACCGATAGCCGAATATAATAGAGGTTCACCAAATAGTCCAAGACTTACTGCCGGGTTGCAGGAAAAAGCTGAAATCTGGCCAATGATCTTTCTGAAATCATCAATCTTCATTTCATCATGCCGGTCAAGACGGTTTGAAATAAAAAAATTAAAGTTTTCCCTTTCTGAATTCAGTTCAATCTCGAAGTATGTAGGCCTTTTTCTGATAATCTCGGGATTTTCGTTGATCAGAGTCTCAAGCTCAAGGTGAGATAGATTTTGTCCATTCCGGGCCACTATGTCTTCAATTATGAGATAATCATTAAAATTATCAGGAACAAAATTTATCCTGTAATTAATTAACCTGCAAGGAGATATGTAAATATTACAATCATATGACGATATGTCTTTTTCAAAAATTTCCTTGACGCTGTTTTTGAAAAGGGGCAGCTCTTCAGGAATGGTTTTTAAAATGAAGCCTGCGGCATCGCTTTCAAGAATCTCCGGGAAAAGACCGGCCGGCAGATTTTCTGGGAACGTGTAATCGAAGACATAGCGTTTATGCTCATCAAGCATTTTCTTTGTCGATTCAAGGTCGAGCAGGGGAGAAAAAGCGTTGATGATGAGGATGCTTTTACCTTTAAGATTGTCCTTTAAAAAGGTCAAAAATTCTTTTGAGGTTTTAGCTGATAAAACTTTTATTCCTTTATTGTACCTAAAGGCATCCTGGAGGGATAATATATAAATTTCATCTGTTAATTTTTTTATTTTAGACAGGGTTATATCAAAATAACTTTGAAGCATTTCCTGGTCAGAAAATTTGGTGTCGACAAGAACCGCAGCGAGACTCACGTTATGCTCCTCAAAAATATACCATATTATACTTATTTTAAGAGGATATCGCAATTTAATACAGAACTTAGGCATGCCCGGTCCGATTGCAAAGGCTATTCTAATTTTGAGGTCTATAATGATCACGTTTTTTATTAAAAGTCCGATATAAAATTAAAAACAGGGAGTATTTTGGATGAAGACATTAACATCATTTATTATTTTTATATCATTATTTTCCATTGCATTCGGGGACGATTTTATCATAGACGAACCAGGCGGGGCATCAAGCAATGTTTCATCTTCCCCCCCTCCTAAAAATACATCTAATCCCCCTGTTGTCTCAGGGAATTCCCTTTTCTCCATAGGCTCGGTGCCCATTCCTACAGGGCTTGGGAGAGGAAATTTTTTCGGGCAGTTTTTAATGTATGATAACGGCGGTGTTAATGCGAAATTTGTTGTTGGGGTATGGGATGCAATTGATATAGGAATTTCTGAAAATCTTGACGGTCTTATCGGTTCAGGTGATGTTAATGTGAATATTCCGGGCGCTTATCTTAAAGTAACACTGCTTAAAGACCTTGATAATTTTAACTGGGCAATAGGATTTGA
>Ga0187770_10000453_pt1 | contig 19981 bp, 19 predicted proteins | sample 0116_SJ02_MP02_2_FD_133154 | JGI IMG/M metagenome (GOLD analysis project Ga0187770, IMG submission 133154) | Tropical peat soil microbial communities from peatlands in Department of Meta, Colombia - 0116_SJ02_MP02_20_MG | ecosystem: Environmental > Terrestrial > Soil > Wetlands > Peat | place...
AGGGAGTCATGCCCATTTCTAATGATACATCCATAGGGGTCGGGTACGCGCCGCTTACGCCTACGGAGGAAATCGTCCTCGGGGCAGAGAAGCTGCTGAACTCTTCCGCCTTCAAGGGGAAGTACCCAGAAGTCGGCGAAGACGTCAAGGTTATGGGCATGAGGCTGGGGAAGAAACTCGAAACGACAGTCGCCGCAGCGATGGTGAGTGGGAAGATTCCAGACGCCAGCCACTACGTCAGCGTGATAAAGGACGTGGGGGAGGAGCTGGAGAAACTCGCCTCGCGCTCGAAGCTCAATGTCAATTTTAAGCTGAACGCGGCCGATAACCCCAAGCACGGGGAGTTCTATCTGACAGTGACCGGCACTTCCGCTGAACAGGGAGACGACGGAAACACGGGGAGGGGGAACAGGGTGAACGGGCTTATCTCGCCCATGCGCCAGTATTCTATGGAGGCCACGGCGGGGAAGAACCCAGTAAATCACACCGGCAAGATTCTCAACGCTCTAGCAGTGCTCACCGCCCGAGATATAGTGAAGAGGGTCCCCACTGTAAGGGAGTCATACGTGCGCATACTGAGCAGAATCGGGAATCCCATAGACCAGCCCCTCATCGCCAGCGCGGCGGTCGTGATGGAGAAGGGATCTCGCCTTTCCTCAGTGAAGGGAGACGTGGAGTCGATAATGGACGACTCCTTGGCGGATATCAGAAGAGTGACTAATCTGATTCTGCAGAAGAAGGTAGAACTATTCTAGAGTAGCCGTCTTCCCGATGACGTACTGGAAGACCTTGTCAGGGTCTAACTCGACATCATAGGCTCTTCCAAAGAATGTTGTGACCGCCCTTACATCGTGCATCAGTAGCTCTGAACTGTTGGGGTGCCCAGCTTCGCCCGCCTGGGGCCAGTCTATCCACCAAATCGCAGCGCCATCAGTCAGCATGTTGTACTCGCCGAGGTCTGCGTTGACAAGGCCGGCCTTGGCATAGGCGGTGCGCACCGACTCGACGATTGTCTCCAGGGCTCCCGTCGGGTCTTCGAGTTGCGGCCTCTGGGACAGGCGCACGCCTGACAACTCCTGCAGCAGCACTGTGCTGCGGCTGTAGGCTACCGCCCTCGGGAACGTCGGGCCGAGCCCCTCCAACCTACGGAGCGCGTGATACTCTCGCCTCGCCGCGTCGTAATTTGCTGTCATCCAGGTCCTGAACTCCGCGCTCTCCCTGACCCGCTTCTTCCTGATGCTGGTGAAGCTTATTCTCCCTATCTTGTAGAGCTTCAGCGCGTAAACAGTACCTTCCTCGGTCAGTGCTTCGTAAACGTCCGACTCCTTTCCTTTCGCGATGATTGCCCCCAGGGCGAAAATGAGGTCCTTCTTCACGTAGTCCTTCAGGGCCATGGCCTCCACCCCCTCGCGCGTGAGCACGTACCCCTGGCCACGCCGTGATGCCAGTCCCTTCTTCTCAAGGGCGTCCGTTGCGAACCTAACTCGATCGAGAGGGAGGCGGGCCATGCGGGAAAGTCTCCCCAGGTCGGGGGTGCCGTAGCCTGCAGTCGATCTTTCGAGGCCTGCGAGTGTCCGCCACTCCTCTTCCTTTAGTGTCTTCAATACCCGAGCCGCGTTATCTGTGGTAGACACGGAACCTCTACTGCCCCTGTCCCCTCCTCTGCTGTCTCAAAAAGAGCCCTTTCGAATCGGCTATTGCCTACCGAAGCCTCCGGCCCAGAGCTCTGCTGTAGGCTTCCCAATAGCCATCGCCATGGGGAGCGAAGGCATGTCCATGCCCATGCGAATCAATCATCACCAGTCCCTCGCCCCGTTCCACCGACCCGATTTCGGCGCTCTCCACCCCGGAACGGCTCAACGACCGCTTCAGGGCAGGGACTTTCTCAGGGAGGCAGGTAATCAGCAGCGCGCCTTCTCCCATGGTCTTTAGCGGGTCGAGGCCGAATGCTTCGCACACGGCTCTGCTTTCTCGAGTGATAGGGATCTCGTGCGGGTGAACGACGAAGCGCATCTCGGATGCAATTGCCATCTCGTGAAGAGCGCCGAGGACGCCCCCCTCGGTCGCGTCGTGCATGGAGGAGACACCCCGAGCGCCTATCCCCACGCTCCTCGCACTTCTGGCATCAGCAACGGTGGAACAGAGCTTCACCTGCTCCTTCGCCCTCCTCGCGCAGTCCGACCCCACTCTCGATTCCACGAAGGAGGGAAATGACGTAGCCAACGAGCAGGTGGCTTCGATGGCGGCTTGTTTCGTCATTACTATCGTGTCCCCCTCGCGAGCCATGGAGGGCGCAACGTACCCCCTCTCGGGAGCGAACCCCAGCATCGAACCAGACCCGATTACGGTGAGCCCTGAACCCGGGTAGCTGCCGGTGTGCCCTCCGACGATTGCCACCCCCAGCGCGTCGCATTCCATGCCTACAGACCTGATGTACTCCTTCCTGTCGACCTCGCACATCTCTGCCGGGAAGTTGTAGGTGAACATGGCGTATTCGGGGTCGTTCCCCGACGTGGCATAGTCCGAAGCTATCAGGTGGACGCTCAACCAGGCCGACATCTTCATGCCGAAGGCGGGAATGGCTGACACCGGGTCGACCGTTAGTATCATGACCCTGCCTCCTCCGACCGATACCACTCCATTGTCCAGACCTATCCCAGGTCCAAGTTTCACCTCCCTAGACCTCTTCCCCAGGCTCGAATACACCACCTCCTGCATAAACTCGGGATCTTCTTTCCCCGAACTCGACGCTGTGCGTTTCCTATTCGTAGCCGAGCCTCCTGAAAGCAGGTTTGGCGTCTCGAATTATCAGGATTGCCACCGGTATGAAAACTAGGTCAACCAGGGTACCGAAGTCGAAAGCCGCCAAGCCGAAGGCCGAGGCAATGTCCGTTGGCGAACCGTACTGGAAAAGCCCGTACGTGTAGAATGCCCAGTCTGGGAAGAAGAATGCGAGTGTTTCGAAAACCGTAGCCGCTGCCATGGCCAGAGCCAGGGTCCTCTCCCCCTTGTTACGGGCCCATGCCACTATGAACACCTCTGGCGCCCGCGCCCAGACCATCCCAAAAGGGTAGATTGGAGACCCTCCTCTGAAGCTGATGTTGATGGCTTCCCCCAGGAAACCGCCAATCGCCGTGGCGTCGAAGGCGGTGGACGTATCCACCATTGCCGCGAGGGCCAGGTAAATCGGCGGCGATAAGGTGATTTCGTAGAGGGGCAGAGGCAACGGAATAGCAACAACTGTGCCCACCGTGATGAGGGCAGAGAACACTGCGATTACCGCAAGCGTCGTCGACCGCTTCGGTCCTTTGTCTGTAGCTGGTCCCTGAACAGGGTCGCCCATGGTGGAACCTGAGAGGGCCTCCTTATAAGCCAGTAAATAACCGGTTTATACGATGCAACCACCTGACGAATTGATGGTTGGAACCTTCCTCCCCGCCATGCGACATTTGGTCGCGGTGCGATTGCGAGCGAGGGGGCTGTCTCAGACCAAGATATCTTCCCTGCTCGGGGTGACTCAGGCATCAGTCAGCCTCTATCTTGGCTCTGATCTGAATCGAGCCTACGGCTCGCTCGCCAGGTTCTCTATTACTGGCGGCCAGGCCAACAGGGACTCGGAGGCGCTGGCTGATGCCCTCCAGAAGAATCCGATTGATGGGGTAGCGGCCGTCAACAGGATTTGGACGGGGCTGCTCGGGTCAGGGGCGGTCTGCCCTCTTCACCGCGAAACTTACCCCCAGCTGAGCGAGTGCGATTTCTGCATCAAAGAATACGGAAGCCGCAAGGGGAAGGTCTCGGAGGCCGTCTCCGAGGTGTCAGCTGCTGTCAGACTGCTTGAAGCATCGCCTTACTTCGCCGCTATCATGCCCGAAGTGTCAGTCAACCTGGCCTGCGTCGCAGGCGACGCCACGTCCCCGGGCGAAGTGGTAGCGATTCCTGGGAGGATTGTGAAGGTGAAGGAGAAGGCAAAAGCGATGTTCCCCCCTGAGGCAGGGGCTTCGGCCCACATGTCAAGAATGCTCCTCCTCGCCAGGTCTAGGATGCCTGAACATCGTGCGTGCATCAACATCATGTACGACAGAAGGATGGGCGTGCTGCTCACTGAGGCAGGGCTTCGGCTTCTCACGATAGGAAGACACTCGAGACGGGGGGCGAGAGATGCGACCGTGGAGGTTTTGGAGAAGAGATTGATGTCTGAGCCAAGGCCGTTTGATGCCGTTGTTGAGGAGGGCGGGGGCGGGATTGAGCCGAACGTCTATCTATTCGCAAGAGGGGCACAAGAAGTGGCTCGCATCGCCGTCAGGCTAGCGAAGGCCTACTCACCGGCTTAGCGGCCTAACCTTCTCCGGCTCCCTTCCGGCGCTCCTGGCTCTAGCGGCGCACGCCGCTACGAATGCTACGTAAATCGGCTCCGGCCTCTCGGGCCTGCTAACGTACTCGGGGTGGTACTGTGTCGCCATGTAGAATGGATGGCCCTCTAACTCCAGTATCTCCGCCCTCCTGCCGTTATCGCTGAACGCCGTGTATTTCATCCCCTTTTCCTCCATGCTCTTGAGGTACTCCTGGTTCAGCTCGTACCTGTGCCTGTGCCTCTCCCTGATCTTCCCAGTCCTGTAGATGTCGAAGGCCCTGCTTGGTTTCTTGACGAAGACATCGTGGCCTCCGAGCCGCATGGTCCCCCCGAGGTCGGTGACAACTCGTTGCTCAGGGAGCATGTCGATAACCGGATATGGCGTATCCGGGTCGGCTTCCGTTGTATTGGCGTCCTTCAATCTCAGAACGTGTCTGGCGAAAGAAACGCTTGCCAGCTGGAAGCCGTAGCACAAACCCAGGAATGGGATTCCTGCCACTCTCGCCTTGTTCGCCGCGGCTATCTTGCCTTCGACCCCCCTGCTCCCGAATCCCTGAGGAAGGACCACGCCATCATAGGCGTCCATCAGGTCAAGCTTCGCCTCATCCTTCTCTATTTCCTCCGACTCGATCCATGATATGCGTGTGCTCGCCCCATTTACCGCGCCAGCCTGGGACAGGGCCTGGTTGACGCTGACATAGCTGTCGGCGAGGTTGGCATACTTCCCCACCATTGCGATGCGGACCGTTATCTGATGGTCAATGAACCTCTCGGCGACCATGTTCCACGTCTTCATGCTCACCCTCGTCCTCAGCCCAAGCTGTCTCCGAATGGGCTTCAGCAGACCCTCTCTTTCGAGGAGACGGGGCACCTGGTATATGCTCTCCACGTCGGGGTCAGAGATTACGCTCTCAAGGGGGACGCTGGTGAATAATGCGATCTTCTCTTTCGCCTCAGCCGGGAGGACCCTGGTACCACGAATAACTATGATGTCAGGCTGTATACCGATTCTGCGCATCTCTTGAACGCTGTGTTGGGTGGGCTTGGTTTTCATCTCCCCGACCACAGCGAGCTCAGGCGCAAGGCTTACGTGTAGGAAAAGGGAACGGGACGAGCCCTCTTCTATCCTCATCTGGCGGAATGCCTCGAGGAACGGGAGACTTTCGATGTCCCCTACCGTCCCTCCGCACTCCACAACAATCACCTCAACGCTCTCTTTCTCCCCGAGCTCTCTGATCCTTCGTTTGATTTCATCTGTAATGTGTGGTATTATCTGAACCGACTTGCCCAGAAACCGCCCCCTTCTTTCATCGTCAATGACCTTCTTGTAAATCTGGCCCGTCGTGATGTTGTTGGCTTTGGTCATGTCCCTGTTCAGGAACCTCTCGTAGTTCCCCAGGTCCATGTCCGTCTCGCCCCCATCGTCCGTCACGAACACTTCGCCATGAGTGTAGGGGTTCATGGTGCCCGCGTCGAAATTGAGGTACGGGTCAATCTTCAGGCAAGTGACCTCTACCCCTGAGAGCTGGAGGAGCTTGGCCACAGAGGAAGTGATTATGCCTTTGCCGAGCCCCGACATCACGCCGCCGGTAACGAAGAGATACTTCGGCATCCTAGGGCTCACCTAACTTGAGTGTATCTCTCCCTGAAATCTTGGACAACCTCGTAGCACTGCCCAAGAGATCTGTAAACAACTTCTCCCGACGGAGGCGGGGCAAGCAACAGCATGGGAAATTCTGGGAAATAAACTCTTTCTCGAGGCCGATGGGATAAAAGTAGGTGCGAGAATCTCGGTGCTCCAAGGTCGGCTGCTCCTACTGCGCTCACACAAGATAGATTGGGCCACGTAAGTGCCGCCCGGTGGAGTGCGCATGATCATCTTACGAGGGAGGCAATCGCCTTCATCCCGAGGACCATTCACAGAAGTATACTACATTGGTTACTGAGGGATAGGAATGTGTATTTTGTCAACGGGGCATCCATTTATTGCTACCGAAACAAGAACCCACGGTAGCGGACGAGATCACAAATTATCTTGCTTCTTTCACAACTCGCAGCGCGTGAAGTTCTTTACCGTCTCTGAGTTCATTCTCGCTCTTTGGAGGTGGGAAGTCCAGTCGGCTTCGTTAGAACTCTACGCGGAAATCTGCTGAGTTATCACTGCCAGGTCAGACACGTCGACTAGGAGCTTGCTTACCCTGTCCAGGGCAGCCAGCGTCTCAGCGGTCTCGGCCCCGTCGTTAGTCGGCAGCTTGGCGATTGCAGACAGCTTCTCGGCGATTTCCTGGGCGAGTGCGCCCACCCGCCTGTTTATGCTCATCTGCTTCCCAGCCCGTCTCGATATGAACCCCTGTGTGGCCAGGTCATTCATCGCAGTGAGCTTTGACACGCAAACCGAATACTCCCTGGCGAGCCGCCTTGGGCTTGCCTTGTCGTGGAACTCGTGCGAAAGGTCCGTGACAGCATCCCCTATGCTCTCCAAGAAGCTGGCCAGCACACGGTAGTCAAGGAGGTCCACGGGGGAGAGGCCGTACCTCTCAGCAACCTCAGGCCTTACTATGGCCGCCCTTGTGGCGCGGACGAGAAGGAAGTAGAGCCTGTCGACTTCGTCGTCTCGCTCTCCAACCAGACCCAGAAGTTTCTTGTCACCTTTCGCCAGGCCCTCCGCCATGTCCTTGAGCATCCCATCGAGCAGACCTGACATCCTCAGGACGATTTTCTCAGGAATGATGGCAGTGGGCTCGAGGAGAAACTGCATGGTCATGCGCTTGGAATCTTCGTCCATGATCTCCAGGCCGACCAGCCTGCCTATGGTTGCCTTGATTGAAGCCCTGTCCTCTCTCGGTATCACCCCGCTCCCCACGACCTTGATGACATCGTACCCAAGGAGGTAGGCTCCCGTCACATCGTTGGTGACCTGACTGAGGTCGTCCCTTGGGTATTCTATGGTGATCTGCTTGGGTTCTTCATCGCCGCCCTCGAATGGCCTGACCAGAAGCTTGCCGCCTGGCAGCTCCTCCACCGAGAGGGTGTCCCCCTTCCTGACGCCGTTCTTCTTCACCCACTCCTTGGGGAGCGAGACGAGGATGGTTCCCTCTCCCATCTCGATTGCCTTTCGAGCAGGCACGTCTCTATAGAGCGAGGCTCTCTCTATAACTCTTCCATTCTACGCGGCAACGTCGACCGGATTGCTCCCCAGAAGCCTAAGGAGGTCAGGCGTCCCGATCCCAAAGACGGAGTTTGGCGTCCCCGCAGCCGCCCAGACGCGTCCGAACCTCGTCAAAGAAGCATCCGCTAGAACTGCAATACCTTCGCCGTGGGGGAACGGTGGAACGCCCCCTACGGGGAAGCCCGTTCTTTCCCTAACTTCCTCGGCCTTCGCAACTCGCAACTCCGCACCCATGACCTTTGCGAGCTTGGCGCCGTCTACTCTCTTGTCGCCCGAGATGATCACGACCACGGTCTTCTCACCCACGAACACAACGCTCTTCGCTATCTCTGCTGAGCTGCACCCGAGGGCCTGGGCTGCGAGCGCCGAATTCTTTGTGCTCTCGTCAAATTCCCTGAGTTCGTACTTCGCTCCGGCCTTGGAGAGGTACTCGGAGACGCGCCCCCGGCTCCCCACTTCTAGGACCTACTGTGCCTGCTGCGCGGGCTTGTTTACCTGCTTGTTGACCGCGTCGGCAAGATAGTGCCCCCGGAGCGTGACTCTTGCCTCCGTCACGCCGGGAATCGAAAGGAGGCCCGCCTTGATATCGCTTGCAATTTTCAGGGCGAAAACCGGCGGGCAGAAAGGAGCCGTCAGGTGAAATTCCAGCTCGACAGAGCCGCCTGAGATGCTCATCTTGTCAATCAGTTTGAGATCGGTTATCGGCCTCCCCAGTTCCGGGTCTATTATCTTGGACATCGCCTCAGTGATTGCCGATTCCTGGACTGCGGACAAACTTCACCAAAAAAATGTCAACTGCTTATTTATCCGTTTAGCGCCCCGCTCGCCTTGAACATTTGTCGCTGTTGTCCACATTCTTTGCCTTTGACCCTGCCCTTTTCGTCGGGGCCTTCGCACTCCTGTTTGCGGTTACCGACGCGGTGGGGACAGTCCCAATATTCCTAACTCTGACAGCTAGTTTTCCCGATGCCCGCCGGAAGACTCTCGAGCACGCCATTGTCATTTCCACAGCGGTCCTAGTCGTCTTCTCCCTCTTTGGATGGCTGATATTCGATATCTTCGGCATCACCCTTGACGATTTCCGGATCGCTGGGGGGATCATTCTGTTCGTAGTTGCCATGGACCAGCTCACGGGAGGGGACGTCAAGTCCAAGGGATTGCAACCTTCTGACATCGCTGCATTCCCGCTTGCCACCCCTCTTCTGGCCGGTCCCGGTGCCATTTCAACGGTGATAATCATCTCCGGACCACCGTACAGCCCGCTTCTTGCTCTGATCGTGATTGTCTGCAACGCGGTCCTCGCTTATGGCATACTCGCCAGCTCCGATGGAGTGAGAAAGGTTCTGGGAGCAAATGGTACGACTGCCCTGTCCAGGATTACGGCGCTTCTAATCGCGGCCCTCGCCGTCTCGTTCGTAATCAGCGGGATATCAAACATAGTCACGTCTCTCAGGTGAGACATATGGTCACTGCAGTCCACATTAGAATCAGGGGCCTTGTGCATGGGGTCTCGTTCCGGTCGAGCATGGCACAGCTTGCATCAGACCTAGGAGTCAGGGGCTGGGTGAGGAACCTGCCTGATGGGACGGTGGAGGCTTTCCTTGAAGGGGACGAGAGGAAGGTGGATAGGGTCATCGATTGGGCGAAGTTCGGTCCGCCGCGGGCACGTGTGGACAAGCTCGAGGTGGAACCGGCGACACCAAGGAACCACAGGGACTTCAGAATTCACGGTTGACGGCGCCACTGGGCCGCAGGGTCAGCTGCTCTGATGGGAGTCCCAGCGCGCTGCAAGCCTCGGGTCCGACAGCGCCACTATCACCTCGTCTCCGAATTGGCTCGCGGTCGCCCCGTCCTGTCGGCCAGTGATTACCGCCTTCCTATCGTAGATGGCGCAGATGTCGAGAGCCATCGCAAGTCTCCTGCTCTCCTCGAGCATGCCAACGTGTTCCAGCATCATGACCGCCGCCCGCATCAGGCTGAGCGGGTCAGCGTACGCTCCCCTCCCCTCAGTTATCATCCTCGGGGCAGAGCCATGGATGGCCTCGAACATGCCAAAATTAGCTCCCAGATTGGCGCTCCCCGCGGTTCCCACACCTCCCTGCAGCTCCGCGGCTTCGTCCGTCACTATATCCCCATAGAGGTTGGGGAGAACTACCACCTCGAATTCCCTTCTTCTCTTGGGGTCGATGAGCTTCGCGGTGAAGACGTCAATGTACCATCCATCCCACTTGATTTCTGGAAAGTCTTTCGCCACCCTCTTTGCCGTTTCCAAGAACAAGCCGTCCGTCGTCTTTACTACGTTTGCCTTGGTCACCACGGTAACCTTCTTCCTCCCCGTCTTCCTGGCATGCTCGAACGCCAGGCGGATGATTCTCTCTGCGCCGGGCCGCGTTATCACCTTGAAATCAAGGGCCAAGTCAGGGGTCACCATTATCCCCCTGCTCCCCAGCATGTATTCCCCCTCCGTGTTCTCCCTGAAGAAGACCCAATCTATCCCCTCGGACGGAACCCTTACGGGCCTGACATTGGCGAACAGGTCGAAAGCTCGGCGGATCGCGATATTGGCGCTTTCGAGATTGGGCATGCCACTCCCCTCCTCGGGGGTGGTAGTCGGCCCCTTTAGCAGCACGTGACACTTCTTGATCTCTGTCAACACTTCGTCCGGCAGGGGTTTCAACTGCCTGATCCTGTTATCTATGGTAAGCCCCTCGATATGCCTGATCTCGACCCGACCGGACCTTATCTCCTCCTTTAGGAGCGCCTCCAGGACCCGTGACGTCTCCTTGGCGATAATGGGGCCAATTCCGTCGCCCCCGATGACCCCTATGACGAGCCTGTCCAGCTTCGAGTAGTCTACCCACTGAACTGGCCTGCTTATCCTTTCGACCCTCTCGACCTGCTCTTCCAGTAACTCCCGGATGTTGTTCACAGCGGTGTCGCAGGAGGACTCCTTCGATGACATGGCTGGACGAGCCCCCGCTTCAGTCCATTAAAATGTGCCTTCGGCAAGTCGAGGAGGTCACCTCGATGGGGCTGAGCTGCGTCGTCGCGAAAGCGCCCTCAGGACAGGCACCGAAACTAGAGACCCCACCGCTGTAAAGAAAACCCTTTCAACGGGGTAAAGCGGGAAGAACACCGGGACTAGGTTCCGCCAATCCTGGACGGACAGAACGCCGTAGACTCGAACCGCCAGATTCTGGCCGACCACGGTGCCCGTCAACTGACCGCACATCAAAGCCGCGAAGGTGACCCCTACCACGAAGATCGGATTGAGCTTGGATATTGTACCTCTTCCCTCGAGGACGAGAAGCGGTACCAGAAAGGCAAGCGACAGCATGTGTAACCATGTGAATGGGATGGGCCCGACGAATAACACCGAAAGTGGGTCCAGCCAGTAGACGGCGAGCACGAGCAACAGAGCACCGGCTGCGGCCGTCCTCTTCCCGGAGAAGGCGAGACCGGCAGTGACGACGGTGGCCACATCGGCAGCGAGGACAGACAAGCCGGTCCCAGCGAGCGAGACGTACCCCGCCCCAGAGTCAATCAGGTCACCAACGATAGCCGAGAGCCCTCCGACGAGGGGCCCGAATAGCATTCCTGCGAGAGGGGTTACGAAGTTGCTCGCTGTAAGGAAGTTCCCCTGGCCCAGAACCAGCCTGGAAATGGGAACCGCCCCCAGGACGGCGTACAAGGCGGCAAACACAGACGCGGCCGCTACCATGGAACTTTTGCGCTTCAGCCTAAGCAATGGCCGGGGCTGACCGATACCACGCTTAACACTTTCACCGCCGCCCGTCTCCCCGGAGTCGGAACCCGCTAACGTTTTTAGCGCAACCCAGTCTGACGTGCCTCAATGGCGGCTCCCGACCGAGACACCAAGAGGGCGGCGGAGCTGAAGCTATGGCTCGAGCAGAGGATCGCAGAGCTCGAGCAGGAGTTGGAGCGTCTAAAAGAGACCCTCAGCTACGTTGACAACAGTCTCAGAGTATCCACGTTCAAGCAGGCTAGCGAGATGATGTCAGAATCGAAGGAGGCACCGGAAGTGAGGGAACTGAAGCGCGACAAGGGCGGTCAGGTGATTGCCACCGCTTCCATTACGCCAGACGCTGTCGCCATCGAACCGAACAGCGGGGTGGTGTTGAAAACCTCGACGCCTCCTTTCAAGTCGTTCCTGATGGGGAAGATACTCCAGGGGATGAAGATCCAGGACGAAGAGCTGGTAGGTTCGGGCAAGCTAACGAAAGGGATGGAGCTCCGCTTCGATGCTGACGAGGCCAACGGAGCGATCGTCAAGCTTGTGATAGAGAACTACAGGGATAAGGCCAGGCTCAATGAGATTCTCAGCACCGTTTCCTGGACCTTCTCCCGGATGCTCGAGAAGTAGCTGGGCCCCGCATTTGCTTCTTGTAAGAGGTTATCTTCGCCAACCCTTCGAATGAATTCAAGTGCACCCACGTGTCTTCGTAGTAGCCGTGCATGACCGCGGGATTGAATTCGCGGAAAATTCTACTTCAGAATTTTTATGCTTTTAACGACCTTCAGTCCGTTCAGCTCCTCCATGGCCTGCCCCGTCAGCTGCCCCTCGACCACCAGGGTCATTTTCGCGTCGGGGACCATCTCCGGGTCCTCGGCCACGGCCTGCCTGACGACCATTCCATGGCGCGAAAGGATCTCCGCTACCTCGGCCATGACACCAGGGGACTTCGGATCTGCTTCCACGACCACCGCCGTGTATCCAAGCAAGGATACCAGGTCGACCAGGCTCGTCCCTAGAGGCCTGGTCTTGGAGAAGATTGAGTAAAGATAAGGGCTCTTGCGAATCTGCTCAGCCGTCTGTTTGACTACCCTTCTGTCTACGCCCACTGCCCGAGAAACTGCCAGGTAGTCTACCTCGACGTCGCCGACGTACAGCTTCAAGTCGTCAGATACCCTCATGCCACATTCGATCATTTCGCGGACCACCGCTGGCCTGACCACCTGCCTCTCGAATTCAGCCCTTATCCTTGGCCACACGAAATCATGTACTGAAATGAGCTTTATTGAGCGTTTCTCCTCATTTCGTTCGCGAATGCCACGCACAAATATGTCCACGATTGTATTTATCTGTCAAAAACCGAGCCTTCCCATGAGTAAGACACAGCTCAAATCAATCCTACCACAGGACAAGTTGCCGGCCAACTACTACAACATCCAACACGATCTCCCCGAGCCACTTCCCCCTCCACTTGATCCAAGCACAATGCAGCCCATGGCGCCCGAGCCACTACTCCGCCTCTTCGCAAAGGAGTGCGTTATGCAGGAAGTTTCGACGGAGGAGTTCATCCCCATCCCGGAAGAAGTCAAGGAAGCGTACCTCCGCCTTGGGAGACCGACGCCCCTCTACAGGGCGACCAGGCTCGAAGAGAAACTGAAGACACCGGCCAAGATCTTCTACAAGCGGGAGGACCTCAACCCTGCTGGGAGCCACAAACCCAACACCGCCATCGCCCAGGCCTACTACCACAGGAAGGAAGGAACGGAGAGACTCACCACCGAGACAGGCGCAGGCCAGTGGGGGAGCGCGTTGGCGCTCGCCGCCGCGCTCTTCGACATCGACCTCACTGTCTACATGACTAGGAGCAGCTACGATCAGAAGCCATACAGGAGGACTCTAATGGAGGTCTATGGCGCAAAGGTCCACTCTTCGCCAAGCCCGAGGACGAGCGTGGGCAAGAAGTTCCTCGAGAAGAACTCTGACCACCCCGGGAGCCTCGGCATTGCCATCAGCGAAGCCATAGAAGATTGCGTCACTCATGACAACACGAAGTACGCTCTAGGTAGCGTGCTCAACCACGTCCTCACCCATCAGTCAGTGATTGGCCAGGAGGCAAAGCTCCAGATGGAGGAGTTCGACGGCGTCCCCGATTACATCGTTGGGTGCATCGGCGGAGGGAGCAACTATGCGGGCCTCGCCTACCCCTTCATGAGAGACAAGCTCCGGGGCACGAGCGAATCGGAGTTCATCGCCGTCGAGCCCAAGGCAGTCCCCTCAACTACGCGCGGCTCGTACAGATACGACTTCGCAGACACGGGCGAGACCACGCCGCTCCTGAAGATGCATACGGTCGGCCACTCCTACCAGTGCCCACCAATCCACGCCGGGGGTCTGAGATACCATGGCAAGGCGCCATCCATGTGCATGCTCATCGACAAGGGGATCATGAGAAGCCTAGCCTATTCCCAGAACGATGTGATGGAGGCGGGCATCCTGTTCGCACAGACGGAGGGGGTAGTGGCGGCTCCCGAGACCAACCACGCCATCAAGGCGGCCATCGACATTGCACTCCAGTGCAAGCAGAGCAATGAGCCAAAGACCATTCTCTTCAACCTGAGCGGCCATGGGCTGCTGGATCTGAAGGCCTACGAGGACAAGCTCGGCGACAGACTTGTAGACTACGAGCCCGATGCTGCCTTCCTTAACCAGGCGATGGAGACCGTTCCTGTAGTCCGTTAGTAGATGACAGCTGGCTGCGCCTGTGCGCAGCCCTTCCTCCTTTATCCGTAGGCCCTCGTTATCGTCGCACCTTCTATCAGCATCCAGGGGCAGAGAGTGGGCGTATCCACTTCCCACCACTGAATCCACTCCCTATGCTTCGAAAGCAGGGTAACGGAAGAGAACATCCGCTCGAGACCGTCCCCCAACCTCATCCCCTTCAGCGGCTTCACAATCTCACCCCTTTCCACAAGGTATGCCCCGTCCCTCGGGACTGTCGAGAATTCCCCAGTCCTGTAGTTCTTGAAGCGCGTGTACCAGTTGCTGGTCAGAACTATGCCCTTCTTCATCTCGCCTACCATCTCGTCATAGGTCGAGTCTCCGGCTTCTAGCTCAAGGTTCCACGGATGAGGTGAGACGAAGCCCGCGTTTCCTGTATCCTTGACCTTCCACTTGCTTGCTGTGGTGAGGTTGTGTAGGTAGCCCTTCAGGACGCCGTCCTCAATGATTTTGTTGGACCTCGTTCGTACACCCTCGTCATCGAATACCCTCCCCCCGAGTCCCCCTTCGGTCACCCCATGATCGGTGAGGCTAAACGACCGAGCCGCAACTTTCTTTCCTAGACTGTCAGCCAGATACGACGTCCCTGCATCCACAGCGAAAGCAGAGGCGGCGCCTGCCACAGTCTCCACGAGGTTCGAGGCGACCGTCGGGCTGAGAAGGACAGTGTACTTACCTGCATCCGGCTCGGATGCCTCTCGCATGGTCTTCGCCCCCTCCCCTGCTCTCCTCCCGGCCTCCTCCGGATCGAAACCCGACAGGGAGGACGAGCACGACAGCCCATGTCCACTTGCTTCCTTCTCGGCGAAGGAACGAATGTTCAATGTAATTGCGGTCCGAGAATCAATGCCTTGCGTGCCTGAAGACGTCAGTATGGCCACGGTGACCTTCCCCGCGTTTATCACGCCTGCGGATCTCGTTCCTCCGGCTGCCATTGCCGCGGCGATGGCCGCCCCTGCCATTTCTGGGAGATCGTCCTCTAGGGACTCGAGCCTTCTGTCGTACCCTGCTTTACTGGGCGTGTACCGCGCAGGCCTGTCTGGTAGCGGGACGTAGTCAGACTCTGGAAGCCCTCCCATCGACGAGAAGAGATCGCGTACGAATTCCTTGACAGCCGCGGATTGGAGATTCGACGTAGAAGCAAGTGCCCTGCGCCTGTTCTTGGCAAGGTAGACCGTCAGTTCCGATTCCTCTACTCTGTTAGCGACAGTTACCGAGTTGTTGGCGAACCTGATCATGCTGTCCGCTCCACTTGCGCTCAGGGCCACTGCGTCGTCCACCTCCAACGCGTTGGCAGTGCTGATGGCGGTGTCGTTGAGCCCCTTGAGATCCAACCCGCTCACCTTGACCCCAGCTTGATTCCTGAAAGCAGCGTCTCGGGGCCGCCTGTCCACACGGGGGCTCCCTGCTGAGGATCCCCCTTCCCGCAGGTGGCGGATTCGAACTCCATGTGCTTGCTCCGCGCTTTCACGCTCCCCCAGAGCTTCGGTGTCGTTATCTCAAGGACAGGGGACCTCACCGGCCCCTTCACTTCCCCCCGCTCGACCAGGTAGGCTTCGAGAGCCACGTACCTCTGGTTGAGTCTTCTGTCATCTATGTTCCATTCTGTGAACGTCTTGAAGAACACGCCGTGTTTCACTTCCTTGATGATTTCTTCGGTGGAGTAATCCCCTGGCTCCACGAATGTGTTCGACATGCGTATGATGGGCTCCCTGTCGAAGGCTACGCTTCTGGCTGCGCCGTTGCTCTGCAGTCCGAATTCCTTCGCGGTGGTCCGGTTTTGGAGGAACTCGTTTACTATCCCGTGCTTGATTAGAAACCGTTTCTTTCCTTCGACTCCTTCGTCGTCAACGGGCACGAAACCGTTTGAATGGGGGAGGTTCGGGTCGTCGCTGATGTTTGCTTCAGAGCTCCCAATCCTCCTGCCAAGGCCGTCTGCCTTCAAGTAGGACTCCCCCGCCTGGGCCCCCTCCCTGCCCAAGACCCTGTCGGCTTCCTGCGGGTGGCCGACGGACTCGTGGGCAGCTATGCCCGAGAGCTCTGGACTGAGCAGGACGTCCACAGTATCCGTAGGCGGCTTTGTGGCGACCCTCAGGATCTTCCCTATCGCCCTCGCTTCCTCCTCGACCTTCTCCACAATCCCGATGCGCTTTACGACCTCAAGGCCCCCTGTCTCCCCCTGCTGAATGAACCTCTGGGCCGTTGTGCCCCCCTCTACTGCGGTGAGAGAGCCGAAGAATCCTACCCTCGGGAGACGCCCCTCGACTCTTGCTCCATCGCTGTTCACGTAGTACCTTTCTTCGAGCTCAGCCCCAAGGTAAAGGACCCGACCTGGGAGTTTCACTCCTGCCTTTCCGTCGGCTATCCTGCCTTCTATGTCAAGAAGGACCTCGCGAAGCCACGCAGAATCGGCGTTCTCAACCCTTCTCGTCTCGGGGGCAGCCCACTTCCTCCGTACAGGCTTTGAGTCGTCAAGCTCCACAGGCTTCCTTAGGAGTCCAGACGAAGCCTTTGCGAGCCTTACTGCCCTCTCCGCTAGCTCTCCCACTGACATGGCTTTCAGGTCGTTGGTGGCCGCGAACCCCAAAGCCCCCATGGAGATCACTCGTATCCCGACACCGTAACCTTCGGCGAAGAAGGATGGCTGGGGCTCCCCGTTCTTGAGCACAAACTGCCTCTCCCAGGTTTTCTGCACCCTTGCCTCCGCGTATGTCGCGCCGGCTCCCCGCGCCTTGGAGACTCCGGCTTCGGCGAGGTCCCTGGCCCGTTGGCTCTCCAATGGTGTGCGCCGCCAATTTACCATATTTCTGCTTGTTGGCTCAGAGATCCATCAGGACGGCCTTCCCTCTGACGGGAGGATCGAGGACCCAAACCCCCTCCCTGTTGAATTGGCCAAACAGCTCCGGGTGTTCCGTGTGGATTGGCACCACTTTCTTTGCCGAAATGCCACGGACGAGCTCCCCAACCTCCCTCTCCGGGGCATGCCCAGACGCGTGCAGCTGTGCGTAGCGGAACCCCACGTGTTCAACCCAGTTCCTGATTAGTGTCTCCTCCTTCTCCCCCTCTTCGTTAAATGCTTCTGTGGCCGCGTGGATGTATGTCCCTCCCCGATCAGGTTTGATGTCTATGAGCTCCGGGAAGTTCCATGCCTCAAGGTGGAGGAAGACCTCGGCCTGCCTTTTCCTGATGTCTTCGGCCGTCAGGCCCTTTGCAATGAACGGTCGCTCCCAGGCGTAGTAGTCGGAGTCGTCGAACTTCCCGGTCTTCTTCCTTCGGAGGTAGACGTCCACGTCCCTGCCGACGCGTGGGACCTTGAGTCCTCTGTCTGCGATGAGCTTCTCCAAGAGCACTGCGACCTTCATTGAGACGACGAGCCGCCTTCCAGTCTCTTGACAGGCATCGAAGAATGTGTTCACCCTATCGACATCGTTCCCCCTGAATGTTGAAAAGACGAGAGACCTAGTCCCCTTCACCATCTTCAGCGCCTGCTTCTTCACGGCCGTCTCGCTCATGTTCGTGGCGTCGTCCCCAGGGCCCACCCTCGTCCCTTCCGTGAGGAGGAGATTGGGGTTCTCCTTTCTGGCGGATTCTACGAAGTCCCTGGTCATGGACCCGGCCGGCCCGTGAAACCTGAAGTCCCCCGTGTATGCCAAAGCGCCGCCGCTGGTGTGGATGACAAAACCATATGCTCCAGGAATCGAATGGTCGACGTGGATGGGGCAGAACTCCATGGGACCGATGGTGAACCTGTCCCCCGTTCTGAACTTCCTGATGGGATGCCCATTCAGCGGGGAGCCCGTGGAGGCGCTGTATGCCTCGTGAATCAGGGATGTTGTCTCGCCGCAGTAGACTGGAATCTTCGGGTCGAGGTACTCGATTCTTCCAGTATGGTCCGAGTGATAGTGGCTCAGGACCACCGCGTCGAATTCTGGCTCAACGTATTCGACATTGGTGTTCTGTAGGGCCTCTTCGGAATAAAGCCCCGGGATCTGGGGGAGCAGGTCGAATTCGAACAGGTCCCCCGCCCCGTTGACCCCCCTGGGGAAGATGGATGAATCAAAGTAGTCCGAGCCGTCCGAGAACCCAGTTCCGAAGTCGAGGACCACCTTAACTCCCCTGTCCTCGAGGACGAACTTGTTCCCGCCGATTTCCCCGACTCCGCCATAGCATGTTATTCGGGAGGACACGTGGGCAGAAGAGCAGGGAGTATACTTAACGATTCGGCCCTGTAAACTCGGTGAGACATCACATCCCACCTCGCAAGCTTGAAGGCACTTCGACCGGCCTGTCTTTCCTCTGGCTCTATGGCTTCAACTGCTTTCCGCTCCTGTTCGAACCATGCAGACATGGTTTCGCTTGGCGAATCTTGCTGGAGTCTTGCGCTTCGCCAGCAACCTCATGTTACCACGCTCAGAACGGATCTCACAGCCAGTTCTTCATTCCGTCCGTCTTTCCGAACGGCGTGAGCGGACCGGAGCGAATCCGTGCCATCCGTATCTAAACTGAACACAAGATGTGAGTTATCGAAGTAGGTATACCGAAAGTAATCGGGTTGGTGCGGGCCTGCCTAGGACGTGTCCAGACGAGTAAACAGAAGGCTCGCCCTCAAGGAATATATACGAAGTTGGGCGGACAGCCCGCAGGTTGTTTCCTCACCTGCCAGTCCTTCAGGCGGCGGGGTCGGACACTCTGACTGCCATTGCGATTTTGGTGATTGCCCTGGGATTCGTCGGACTGGCCATCCTAATCCTTTTCTCGAAAAAGAAGATTTAGCCGGCCATGGTTGTCGCAGCCATCTTCGACATAGATGGTACTCTCGTTTCGTTCAAGTTCGACGCAGTTGGGGTCAGGACGGCGCTAATCGGGGAACTGAAGGCGTGGGAGGTCGATACGTCAGGCCTGGACCTCTCCAGTCCGACCCAGAGGATACTCGACGCTGCAAAGGCAAGGATGCTCCCCGGCAAGGGGGGATACGCTGACTTCAGGAGGAAGGCTTTCGACATTCTCGACACCTTCGAACTGAGAGACATCGTCTCCACGAAGCCCTTCCCCGGGATCCGTGAGCTACTTGTCGGCCTGAAGGCAAGGGGTGTCAGGCTTGCGGTGCTCACGAACAGTGGGCGGAAGGCGGCCACCAAGTCCCTCACAATCGCAGGGCTCCTCGGACTCTTCGAGTTCGTGCTCACCCGGAACGACACCGAGACTATGAAACCAAGGCCCGAGGGGCTTCTTCAGGCCGTCTCCCTGCTCGCTCTTCCCAAGAATGATGTGTACTACGTTGGCGACACGCCATATGACATCATTGCGGCGAAGGGAGCTGGAGTGAAAAGCGTCTCAGTCGCGACCGGGAGCTACGCCCCCGACCGGCTTGCATCAGAAAGGCCGGACTTCCTCATATCCTCGATTTCTGAACTTGGCAGCGTGCTTGGAATCCAGCCGAAGTAGCACTCACCAGCACGGAGCAAGTCGCGGATGCAGTCCCCTGCGAGGCCCGACGATACCGACCGTCGCTTGCGTCGGGATGGCGGCAGAACGCATAAAGACAGCTCGAATCGGCCGTTGGCTGTTCTCAGATGGTATCCCAGCGTCCTAATCCTCCGTTCTACATAGTGGGCCTCCCAGACGAACCCCTAGAAGCCGGCGAGGCGAAGATGAAATTCGAAAAGCTCTCCGAAGAACTCTACAAAGTCTACCCCTTAATTGAGGAAATCCGGGCGGTAGTGAAGTCGAAGAAGCCAGGAAAGACACACGCGAGATACGAAGTTTCCGTGGAGGTGTACACGCCGAAGGAGAGACACGCATTTTCTGAAACAGGGTACGACATCGCAGAGGTGTTCGACTCAATGGGACCAAAAATGAAGCGGCTCCTTTCCTCGAAGCAATCTCGGGTGACCTCTACCAGGGGTATTAGCCCAAGAAAGCGCGTTGG
>Ga0187770_10000454_pt1 | contig 19961 bp, 20 predicted proteins | sample 0116_SJ02_MP02_2_FD_133154 | JGI IMG/M metagenome (GOLD analysis project Ga0187770, IMG submission 133154) | Tropical peat soil microbial communities from peatlands in Department of Meta, Colombia - 0116_SJ02_MP02_20_MG | ecosystem: Environmental > Terrestrial > Soil > Wetlands > Peat | place...
AATGCAACGTCCGCAGCCGACGCAACCCGAGCTGCCGAACTGATCCCACCAGGTCGCGAGCTTGTGGGTCATCCACTGCCGGTAGCGGGACCGCGTCGAGTTGCGCACGGACCCCCCGTGCATGTGGGAGTAGTCGACCGTGAAGCACGAGTCCCAGCGCTGGAAGCGCTCGACATGCTCGCCCTGGAGGTCGGTGACGTCCTCGACCGTCGTGCAGAAGCACGTCGGGCAAACCATCGTGCAATTGCCGCACGTCAGGCAGCGTGCGGCCACCTCGTCCCACTGCGGGTGTTCAAAGTTGCGGTACAGCAGGTCCCGGATATCCGTCGTGTCGAGCTCCCGCCCCATATGAGCAGCAGTCCGCTCATGGACCGAGCATGCCGCATCCCGATCACCACGAGTCGCCTCGCGATGCGGCGCGTCCACGATCACCTCGGCGCCCCGCTCAGACCCGACCTCAACCACGAAATGATGACCCGTGTCGCTGAGGATTTCCGTCAGAGCGAGGTCGAAGCCGCGCCCGGCGACCGGCCCCGTGTTCATCGAGACACAGAAGCACGTCCCTCCCGCCTCGCCGCACTGGACGGCGACGACGAACACCTCGTTCGTCGGCGCGGCATCGGCGGGATCGGAACGCCGCCCGCCGGTCAGCACCCGGTCGAGGATCCCCATCGCGTGCAGCTCACACGAACGCGCGCCAACGAACGCGTACCTTGGCGCCTCCTGAGGCGCCTCCGTGACGTTCACCAGGCCCCCGCGCTTGTCGACCCCACCGCGCCACAGCCTCACCTCGGCCGGCAGCTGATACTGCTTCCACGAATGGGGCCCCACCGCGTAACCGAAAAGCGCCTCGTCGTCCCGGCGGCGTAGGCGGTAGTAGCCCCCATCCTGCTCATCGGTCCACCCGATCGGCAAATCGGCTGCCGAGCAGATCTCGTCGTAGACGATCGCCTCATCCCGGACCGTCGGTCCGACGATCGTATACCCACGCCGCGCGATCGCCGCCAGCAACTCGTCGAAATGCTCGCGCTCGATCACCGTCACTGCCGCCATCACCAACCAGCCCTAGACCGAACCGAGCGCGGAAGCCGCCAGCAAGACCGACGTGTGATATGTGGCCCACGCCTGCTCGGCAGCGGCCTTGGCCCGGAAGTGGCGATCGGCGATCCCCGCGACCCCGACGCGCTTCTGGCTGTCCAGCGGATGCCGACCGAAAAGGTTCACGCGCATCAGCGTCAACTCCCCGGAATGCACGACGTGATACTCATCCCCGCTGGGTAAGTTCCGCGCGACCGCCGCGTCGACGACCGGCCTCAGATACTCCAACTCATAGGCAACCCCCACAATCGCCGCGCGCTGTGCAGGCATGCCCGGCACCCGGTGCCGGATCGCCACCCTCTGAACCCCCTCCTCGCGAAGCGGGCCCGTGAACAGCACCGAGGCGTGGAAGTCAAACCAGGCGTCCCTCGCCGCCTTCTCGGCGCGATCCCGATCATCGCCAACGCCGATCACGCACAGCCGTCGCGAAGGGTGGCTCGGATGCTGGCCGTACAGGGTGACCCGTACAAGCCTCCGCTCGCGCAGAGCAAAGACCTGAGTGTCGCCCCCGACAGGAGGGTTGCTCTCAGCGAGCTCGGTCACGAGCGGCCGCGTGTACTGCAGGTTATACGCGAGCGCTGAGATCACGACCGGTGGACCGGGAACCTGGTGGTCGACAGTAGCTGTGTGGAAGACGCTGTTTAGGCTGCTCATGCCAAACGCCTCGTTCAGGCTCCCGTCACCGGCCTCCGATCCGCACCTCCGACCCCTGGGCGACCGCCCTGCTCGGGCCCTGTCCGTCCAGCTTGTCGGCAGGAAGAATCCCGGGACCGGACACCGGCGCTGCCCCCGGTGGCGGGACCAGTCGGTCCGGCGTGCTCCCCCCACCGGATGGTCTGGCCAGCGACGCCGATCGGCTCCTCCATCAGCCGGCTGCGGGCATCCGCGCCTGTACGGTCATATGCGCCCTTTCGCGGCGCGACGCGGGTGGTCGCTGTGGTCACTGTTGTCGCCATCGCCCTCCCCTTCCGGCGCGGAACGAATTGTACACCCTAATCCTGTGCCAGCTGGCGTTGCATCCCTGTTGCACCGGAGACTGCCCGTTTGGCGCGTTCGTCCAGCCGCCGGGTCGTATACGGAGAGAGCTGACGTCCGCACGTGTGGCAGATCCACTCGTCCTCATCACGATATGCCTTGATGTCGGCGTCGGCACACCGGCAGCCGGCTGCTCGGGCGGGCTGGACGCCTTGCTCGCCACCGCTCGGCCGCTCCTGCATGTCCTCGAGCGCTACACACTCAACCGTAGCTGCGACCGACATGCCGCTTGCTTTCCGTTTGATCCGAGCAATCGCACGGCGCTCGGGGCTCCCGGGGTTGTCTCTAGCGAGCATCGTCGAGTGTGTGATCCATAACTTGTCAGCTGGTCGCCTACGAGTGAGCCGACGGCTGTGCTCGGCCTCGGTCGACTCGGCGCGCCATGAGCATCGGAGCCGTCAAACTAGGGCCGGCTGCGTTGCGCCCACGTTGCCGTCCGTCCCTCTCGCGGTGTGGGCGGAACGTGCTCGGGGTTCGGGCGGTACGTTCTGGGCCAGCAGGCTCCGAGTGGGACTGCAGTCAGAGCGTCGGCTGAAGATCTGCTCGCCGGTGAGCGCGACGGGCAGGGACGGCAGAGTCGCGGGTTCGCTCGGGCAGCGTCCAACGACGATCCGCACGACCGTTCGAGCTCGCGCGGACGTAGTCGTTGAAGGCGAGGTGAGTAAGCGTTGCCCAAGCCGGCGACGATGAGGCCGGCCAACGGCATCCCGGACTTGCTCGTCCGAAGGCCTTTCGCGAGCGACGCCGTGACGGGAAGAGCCACCGCGGCGCTGAGCTGCACGTCGGGCGCGTAGCTCGGCGCCTCGATCTCGGTCCAGGCGCCGCGCCACCGCCTTGCGAGTCCCTCACACGCCGATCTCGTTGCTGAGCTTGAACGGAGGCGCCGGCCTCGATCCGGGGCCGGCGTATGCTCGAATCTCAGTCATAGCGGTAGAAGCCCGCGCCGGTCTTCCGGCCGAGCGATCCAGCCTCCACGAGTTCCACCAGCGGCTGCGGGACCGGTACCTCGAGGGACTCGCCTATCGCGCTGGACACGTCCAGACCAACATAGTCGAGCAGCGCGATGGGGCCCATCGGCATACCAGCACCGAGCGTCATGCAGTCATCGACGTCCCCAGGTGCCATACCGGTTTCCGACATGAGCGCTACGGCGCTGAACAGGTACGGGAACAGGAGGCGGTTGACCACGAAGCCGGGTATGTCTGGGACCTCGATTGGGGTCTTCCCGAGCGCCTTGCAGAGCTCGCGAGCGCGCCGGCGAGTCTCGGGGGCGGCATCCGGCGGGAAGGCAAGCTCGACCAGCTTCATTTTCGGAACGGGGTTGAAGAGGTGGAAACCGACGAAATTCTCCGGGTGACCGCTCGCACTGGCGAGCTCGGCAATCGACAGGGATGACGTGGTGGTAGCGAGCACGGCGTCGGCGCCGGCGTGTCGCGCCAGCTCGCCGAGGTCTGAGAGCACCGCGGCCTTGCTGCCCCGCTGCTCGATCACCGCCTCGACGAGGAACGTCGCCCTGCCCAACTCGTCCAGATCGGTCACGATCCGAACACGGTCGGGATCGATGCCGCTGAGCTTCGAGCAGGTCTCTACGACGCGCGCGCGGGCGCGATGCGCCGAATCGCTCGACCGGGCCCACAGCAGGACCTCGTCACGCTCGGCTACGGCCACGGCCAGGCCGCACGCGATCACGCCCGACCCGGCGATTCCCAGTCGTTCCTGCAAGTCAGCCTTCCCCTATCGATTCGCTCCATGCAAGCGTCACGACAGAAGCAGTAACAGCCGTGTCCGAAGCGCCCCCGGGATTTCCCGGCATTCGGATGCGTGCAGGAAAGACGGCGTGCGCGAGATCTCCGTTGACATGACCCAGCGCACGGGTCACACCCTTGCTCCCAACGGAGACACCACGGACGGCACCGCGACATCCCCCGGCGCGCGGTGGAGAGCCACACGTCCACGTCGACGGTCCGATTGCCACGGCTGTCCAGAATCTGACGCGCGCGGACTTCGTTGATCGTACTCATCGCGAGCTAGGAGTCGGTTGGCGCTCGTAGACGTGCAGGAACTGCAGGTAGTTCTCAGCGACCCGAACGACCGCGATCTCGCGGTCGATCTCGCCGGCAAGGAAGCCCTTGAGCGCGTCCGACCAGATCGAGCCAGCGATCGCAGCCATCGACGCGTGGGGTTGTGCCGGTACTCGCCGGTTGTCGGAGCGACCCATTCTCCGCCGATGAAGCTGTCGCAGCGTCCCTTCAGGTCAACCGGACTGCCGGCCTCACCCGGCGGCGCAAAACTAGTGACTCGATGATGGTCATGTGGAACCTTTCCCGGTCCGGAAGCGCGCGCAGACTTACAGTCCCGTTCGTCTGATGAAGCCGATCAAGCCAGCCGGCGATATCAGACGCAAACGCTCGGCAACGTTCGGCCTGCGGTGTGAATGACACCGCGGTGCGGACGGTTCCTCGGGGCTAAGCGGCTGCTTCGTCGGCGACGACGCAATGCGGGTGAAAGGCCAGCCACGGACCGATCCGCTGGAGCGGATCGAGGTTGAGGAACGCAGTCCGTAGGAAGCCGTCGGGGTGCTCGACGAGTACGGGCTCGTATATGCCGATGCGGTCCCCGCAGCGCGCGCAGTGCTTCCACCAATGGTGGCGCTGGGCGTCGTCAGTCACGGGGCGTCAGGGTACGCGTGCGGTTCGCGTCTGACGACGGGTCAACGCCGTTCTCAACCTGCGGAAAACTACGCATTCAGTCGCTTTGCCTGGGCGGGATCCCGGGCTGAGCTCAACGGTTGCGGGTGAGCTTCCCGGTCGGGTCATTGGCCGCCACGAGGGGGCCGAGCGGAAGGCTCGGCATTGGCGTGCTCTTGGACGTTGGACAGTGCCTCCTGAACGATCCGGTAGATGGCGGTTTCGAATTCCGCAGTGTGGCGAGCCGTGTGTCGGCCTCGCTCGTATGCCACGTCGACGTCGAGGTCCACCGCGACCCCGCTTTGTTCGGCCAGGTCCGCCAGGGCGATGATCGCCGACTCGATTCCTAGTTCGTCGAGAGCTGAGGGTCGGAGCTCGAAGCTCAGAGACCGGAGGATCGTGATCTCGGCTCGAAGCTCGTCGAGGGCGGTCGCGACGGCCCGGTCGAGTACGCTGGGATCGCTGCTTCCGCGCGCACCGGCGAGCTCGAGCCGCAGCCCAGCGAGACGTTGAAGGGTTCCCTCGTGAAGCTCGCGGGCCCACCGTCCGCGCTCCTGCTCTGCGGCGGCAAGGCGTGCGCGCTCGCGCTCGGCGGAAGCAACCAGCGCGGTGACGAGCCCGGTAGCGGCGCTCGCTGCAAACCATTCGAGGAGTCGCTGGTCGTCTCGTGTGAAGCCGGGGCCGCCGTCACGCCGGTCTAGTGCGACCAACACGCCGTAGGGATGGCCGCGGAGGGTGAGGGGGACGACCAGTCCTCCCTGGGGATGGATTCCGAGGCGACCGAGGCCGTACTCGTCAAACCGCGTTCGGTTGGGCTCATCCTCTTTGACTCCGTTCCATGGGACCTCATGCTGAAGGCGGTCGCGCGCCACACCGACCAGAAATGGGTCTTGCTGTACGTGGAGCGCTGGCTGAAGGCCCCGATGCAGAGGCCCGATGGAACCCTGGTCCCGAGGGTGAAGGGCACGCCGCAAGGGTCGTTATGCGCAGCTGCGCATAACGACCCTTATGAGTAGCGCTGGGTTATGCGTAATGCTCGCTTGTAGTTCCCGCTGCGTGCGAGGTTCACGGCCGAGCGCTGCGCATAACGTGGTGGTCTGTCAGAGGCTGGTGAGCCAGTTGAGCAGTTCGGGGCCGTGGTTCCATTCGGTCAGCTCGGCGCTGACGACCTGGTTTTGCGCCCCTTGCCGGTTAGCGCGACGATCGCGGGGTCCTTGAGACGGATGTTCCGGACTCTCATGCCCGAGCCGCGTGACCAGAGCCTCTCCCGCGTTATGCGCAGCGCTCGACCGTCAACCGCGCTCGTTCCGGGAACTACAAGCCAGCACTGCACATAACCGAGCGCTACTCATAAGGCAGCCCGATCTCCCCTGTGCTCGCCAACTTGTTCCTGCACTATGGGCTCGATGCGTGGATGGCCAGGGAGTTCCCTGCCGTTCCGTTCGAGCGCTTTGCGGACGATGCGGTGATCCATTGCGTCAGCGAATCGCAGGCCCGCTTCGTGCGGGATGCACTCGCGCGTCGGCTCGTCACGGTCGGGTTGGAGCTCCACCCGGACAAGACGAGGATCGTGTACTGCAAGGACAGCAGGCGCCGCGGGACCTACGAGGAGATCTCGTTCACGTTCTGCGGCTACACGTTCCGACCCCGGAGGGCATACAACAAACGCGCGGGGGAGGTCTTCACCGGCTTCCTACCGGCGGTGTCCCCGGAGAAGCTGACGATGATGAGCCGCCGAGTCGCGTCCTGGCGGCTGCATCGGCGCACCACCCAAGACCTCGACGACCTCGCAGCCGGGATCAATCTCGTGCTGCGGGGCTGGCTCGCATACTTCACCGCGTTCTACCCGACCGCGGTGATCCCACTCTGCCAGCGTCTCGATCACTATCTGGAGCGCCGGGCGAGGTGGAAGTACAAACGGCTGGCACGCAGCCCTAGGAGGGCACGAGCGTGGCTCCAGGGCATCCGGACCCGGAACCCTGAGCTGTTCGTGCACTGGCGGTACTGCGGAGCTGCGCCCTCCAGCCAGACGGCACGAGCCGTGAGTCGAGAGGCTCACGTGCGGATCTGTGGGGGCCGGCTGGTGAGATCCCCGCCGGCTACCCGGCAGAAACCGATGGCCATTGACACCCCTCAGGCAGCGATCCGCATCAACTCCGACACCGCGGTCTTGCTCGTGTGAACCGTCAGCCACGCGACCTGGTCCTCAAAGCTGCGCGTGAAGCTCGAGTCGTGCCGCGCCCACGGCACCGCGGCGACCACCACGCCGTGCTCGGTGCAGCTGACCCTGGGCGCTTCGGCCTCCAGGTTGGGGGAAGCTCGTCCCGAGATCCAACGCCCGCCACCGCCGGCGTCCCTCACCCCAGTCATAGCCCGGGCAGCGCCGGCGGCAATACGGGCAACGATCACGCTCCCCAGCTTCGGGCGCAGCGAGACCACCAGCGCCCCGTCCGCTCGAGCTGCACATCCTCGATCACCGCTCGATCGATCCCGAGCAGCCGCTTCCATACCCTGAACGGGCGCACGTCGCCCCCTCCTTTCACGGGGTTCCAGACCTGAGAAGCCGGAAATAAAGGAGCCCTCGAGATGCGAGCCCGCACGATCAACGAAGACATGAGACTCGCCGCCGCCCAGGCGATAGCGCGCGTCATCCCCGAGCACGAACTGCACCCCGGCTACATCATCCGCAGCGTGTTCAACCGCTAGGTCGCCGAATCGGTCGTGCACCCCGTTGCCGACACCGCCCTCACTAGTGGCGTCGCGCGCCGCGCGGGTGGCACTCGCACCCACCAGCCCGCAACCCCGCTCGAACAACTCCGCTGAGCACCACCCCGGTACTCTGCCGTGTCCCGGTCGCGACCGCAACTGTTCGACGTCGACCGCCCCGCCCCTTCTCTCCTCCCACGGGGTCGTAGGTGACCCGCATTCCCTGTTGGACCGAACCCTGCCAGAACCCTGGACTCTCCAGCGCCGCGACCGGGAGCGGTCAGACCTGAAACCGCGACGGCGCCAGCGCTACTCGGCTCAGATCCAGAGCCAGCCAGCGCGAGCGGCGCGAGCGTGAACGTACACAATCGGTGATACCCCACCATTCCGGTCGAGACGATCGACGAGTCCATCACGCAAGACGGGCCGCATCCGGCCGTGAGCACATCGCTGCCCGACCATAAGAATGAGCGACCAGAACCCAGGCCGCTACACCCCCGCCGTGCGAACACTCGAGACCGGCTGGCAATCCGGCGAAGCCCCTCCGACCGTGACACTTCCGCTGCCGCACGGCAAACCGGCACCATCGTTCCGCTGTGTCGCTCGGGACGAGATCCACTCGTCTCGGCCAAGCAGCTGTCCGACGCCACCGACGTGCGCGCGACCGTTCCTTTGCGGAAACCGAGCTGTGGCTCAGTCGGCGGCGAGCTGCTTGTGGTCTCCCGGCGAGCGGGACTCCGTCGCCGGACCCGCCAGCCGCGGTTGCCGCACTCGGGAGCGCGATTGGTGGCGGGCCTCTTCATTTCCGTGGCCAGCAGGAGCAGTCGCCATGGTCCACCGTCGTGCCGTCCGGGCCGGACGGTGCGGCCCCCGGTGATGGAGGACGTCCTGACATGCCCGGACAGCGAGCAGATTGTGAAGCTGAGAGTCGAGAGATAGCTCGACAAGCGGAGCCCGTCCTTCGGGTCGTGTCGAGTCGGCAGACATTCCCGCTGCGGAACGCGCTAATCAAGCATCGCGTCAGACACGCGAACGATTCGACGACCGGAAACCGAAGTCGCTCGGATCCTCACCCAATGCGTCTTTAAGCCGGGCGCCCACGGCTCAAGTCCGAAAGCCTCGAGCCGTTCGATCTCGGCTGGGTCGGTTACTTCCTCGCCCAGGCCCGCGATGATCACGCTCCACCCGGTCCGCTCGACGGGATCCCCGCCGTCGATCTCAAACGTCGCAGGCCCCGAGCTCAGGGCCGCGAGCAGCCTGGAGCCCAGCGCCGAGCGAAACACGACAGACTGCGTTGGTTCGTCGAACGCGTAGTTGACTGGACGAATCGATTCCCGCGAACCGGGCATGCTGAACGCGATCCGCCCAACGCCACCGCTGGCCGCGGCGAGCATGCGCAGGCACCCGTCCCGGTCGATCTCGAGGAACCCGATCATCCCGCGAGTGGGCGTCCCGCTCATGCCAGCATCGTAGCTCTACTTTGTCGCGATTCAGGGACAAAGTGGCCGGGCCGGGCGGAGTCAGCGGTCTCCGCGGACGCCGCAACACCGCTGCTGCTCGTCTCCACGGCGGCCAGCTCGGCGCGCAAGCGCTCGGCCGTCATGTCTGCGGCTCCTTCCCCGAGGTGGGCGCACCATCGTGGGCATGGTCCAGCTGCTCTCGCCACCGCTCGAGTTGCTGGCGCTGGCAGACTGGGCAAGTGCCTACGTGGTGCGTGTGGCGACAGGGCGTCTGCGTCGTCCGCTCAGACGCCGGGGGTGGCGCGCCCAAGCGCCCGAACCAGAGCCCCAGTAGCGCGACAACGCCCCGTGCGTGCGGCGCGCCGTCACCGTCCGGTAGTCGGATAGGCGGCCCACTTTCGCGGCTTCGGTTTGATGGCCTCATCGGACTCTCCGACTGCGGTCTTGGTGCCACTGTGAGGTTTGTACGTCGCCGGGGGTTGCAACGGCGTTGCAAAGGAACCGGCCGAGCAGCCCGCACCAAGCGCTCGAGAGCGGTCCGTCGCAGTTGTCGCTAGGGCCGAAAGCGCGGATCACGGCTCTTGTTTCGCCAGGAAACCCCGCCGCACCCGCGAGGGCTGCGCATCGGCGGGGTCGGACTTGTGGCGCGCCCGACGCGTCAGCGCGCTGCCGCACGCGCCACGGCAAGCCGTGGCGCGTGCGACGAGAGGGTCAGGTCTTGATCAGGCCGTGGGGGCTGAAGACGAACTTCTTGGCCGCCCCGTGATCGAAGTCCTTGTATCCCTGCGGGGCTTGGTCGAGCGAGATCACGGTGGCGTTGACCGCCTTGGCGATCTGCGCCTTGTCGTTCAGGATCATCTGCATGAGCCCGTAGTGGTACTTCATGACCGGGCACTGCCCGGTCGTGAAGCTCTGCGATTTGGCCCAGCCTAGCCCGATCCGGATCGACAGCGACCCGATCTTCGCGTTCTCGTCGATGCCGCCCGGGTCGCCCGTCACGTATAAGCCCGGGATCCCGAGCTTGCCGGCGGCCCGGGTGATGTCCATGATCGAGTTCAGCACCGTGGCCGGCGCCTCATGGCTCGCGTCAGTGCCATGGCCGCGGGCCTCGAAGCCGACCGCGTCAACCGCGGCATCCACGTCGGGCACGCCGAGGATCTGCTCGATCTGGTCCTTGGGCTCGCCTTTGGAGATGTCGATCGCCTCGCACCCAAAGCTGCGCGCCTGCTCCAGGCGCTCAGGGATCAGGTCGCCCACGATCACGACCGCCGCTCCTAGCAGCTGCGCCGAGTGCGCGGCGGCCAGGCCGACCGGGCCGGCCCCCGCGATGTAGACGGTCGAGCCCGAGGTGACACCGGCCGTGTACGCGCCGTGGTAGCCCGTCGGGAAGATGTCCGACAGCATCGTCAGGTCGAGGATCTTCTCCATCGCCTGATCCTTGTCCGGGAACTTCAACAGGTTCCAGTCGGCGTACGGCACGGCCACGTACTCGGCCTGGCCCCCCACCCAGCCGCCCATGTCGACGTAGCCATAAGCCGAGCCGGGACGGTCCGGGTTGACGTTCAGGCACACTCCGGTGTTGCCTGTCTTGCACATGCGGCACCGGCCGCAGGCGATGTTGAACGGCACCGAGCACAGGTCGCCCACCTTGATGAACTCCACGCCCGGCCCGACCTCGATCACCTCGCCGGTGATCTCGTGCCCGAGGATCAGCCCCGGCGGCGCGGTCGTCCGGCCGCGCACCATGTGCTGGTCAGAGCCGCAGATGTTGGTCGAGACGATCTTCAGGATCGCCGCGTGGGGGAGCTTGCGGCCGACGTTGGCCGGGTTGACCCCGGGCCCGTCCTTGAGCTCGAAGGTGGGAAAGTCGATGTCGTGGACCTCGACCGTGCCCGGCCCCATGTAGGCCACGCCTCTGTTGTCCGCCATTACCTCTCCTTTCGTCCGCGAGTGGGGGCGGTGCCTTGCAAGCCAGAGCTAACCAACGCCGCTCTGTACGCAATTCGCATGGGCCAGGCGGTTGCTTTGCACCTGCCCAGGTGGATAAGTCACCGACCTCGCGTGAACTCACAATCATCTCACCCTGTCTTCGCCTGCGCATCCGTAGTTCGCACGGCGTGGGCTTCAGCGAACCACTGAGATGCGCCCCGGTTCGCTGATCTGTCACGCCCGCACGCGTAATTGCGCAGACGCTCGGGACGGCGGGACAACCGCTAAGGATCGCGCGGTGGCTCGAAGTAGGCCGGATCGGGAGGACCTCCCGCGCGCCGAGGTCGCCGCCGGTGCTCACGGTTCACTCAGCACACCGGCCTCCACCTCAGCACCACGCCCCACCGCTCGCAGGCGACGAACGATCGGTAGGAGCTCTCCGCCGCGTCCGCGGCGCCAACCGTCGCCGATGCAAGCCGGTGACCGTTGGGTGGACGGCCAGCGCGGGAAACCCCGGGTGGTCTCGTTGCCGCCCCGCGCTCGCCATCGGTCAGCGCCGGGAGGTGGCGGCCGAGAACTCCGGCCGTGGTCCTCATGTGGCCTAGGCATCATATGCGGGCCGGCGCCGACCCAGACCGGAGCGGGTTTAGGCGGCAGACGGCGCGTGGGCCGCCGCCGCCGGCGCGAACCCGCTTCCTACACCTGGTGCTCGGCGAGCCGGGCGCGCAGATCCCGGCAGCGATCGGCCAGGTGCTCCGTGCACTCCCGCGTCTTGCGGTGCATCGGATGGTTGCCGCCGCCGTCGCGGCTTGAGCCCATCGCGAACGCGTACTCCCAGCTGGCCATGTGAGCGCGCAGCTCGGCCTCGGCGTTCGCAAGTTCCTGTTTGAGCAGCTCTAACAAGTTGACCTCCGGTCTCATTCCCGCCTGATCGGCTGCAGATGCCCGCAGCTCAACGATCGAAACATCCAACGAGGCAATCGTACGAGTAGATCCGGCGCCTCAGCCCGCCCGGTCCGCGGCCAACCGCTCAGCGCCTCCACGTGCGCCCACCCCGCCGGCTTGACCGCATCACCCCTCCAGCTTGGTCGAGCGCGCTCGAGGGTGGGGCCCCAGGAGCCAGCCGGTGTCACCCAATACCAGAGCACCCGCATCGACGACGCCTCCAACCGCGATCGTCATGCTCGGACGGCTAGCGCCGATCAGACCGCCAATCGTCTCATGAGTCAAATTCAGCGGGATCAACACTCCCGCGGGGGTGACCTCACCCCAACGCTCGGCGAGCAGGTCCATCATCGCCAACAGCCGCTGATCGACGCGCGGTAGATGCCCGATCGCGAGCTGCACCGAAATGCGCTCGGCCTACTCGGCCAAATGCTTCAGCAGCCCGGCCATCCGCCGAGGCCACCTTCGCGCCGCGATCAGGATTCGATCCTCGAGCAGCGCCAACTTGGTTCCAGCGCACGCGGTGCGCTCCGACTCGGCGAGCAGCAAGGTGCGCGGCTCGGCGCCCAGCAGGAACAGGTCACCCGGCCCCAACAACCGCAGCGCAGGACGATCGTCGATCCTGATCCGAGGAACAAGTACCCCGCCGAGCACGAGCGCAGCGAACGCGTTCAGCTCCGAGAGCACCACCGCCAGATCGACCAGGCCCTTCGTGACGGTGCGGACTGGCAGCGCCCCGAGTCGTCGCGCGCCGGCTACGGCTACCGCTTGGGCGGAGGAGACGCTCGACGCCGACCGGTGGCAGTTGCGTCTCTCGCCCGCTCCGGAAATCACGGTCGCCCCAGCTTGGGTGCCTGCGTACTCGACGGAGCAGCGGCGCGGGCAGGCCGACGCAGTCGCGGCTAGCACCAACTCCAGCCGAGGTTGCGGATGGTCGCCGAAGCGGTCGCTTCTCCCAAGCGAAGGGACTGGAGGAAAGGAATCGTTGCGGCGCGGCGGTCCGGCGTGTGGACTGGGCGAGCTGGCAAGCGCGTAGCGGTCGGTGCGGGCGACTGGACAAAGGTCTCCTGAGTTGGGATCTGGTGGCGTGATGCGGGCACACCTCGATCCAGCGCGCGATCTCACTCGTCGGGCTTTAAGCTCCTGGGCGCGGTGACGGCCGGGCTGAGCCCGACGGGGTTGCCTCCCCGAGGGCCGGCGCGACGACGTTGCGTGGTGTCGAGGAGGACGCGAGCGATGCAGTTCTATCTCAACGGTTATGAGCCCGGCGATCCGATGATCGAGCATCCGCACCCAGCCGTCGCGGAGCGCCCTGCCGGATTGCCCGAAGAGGTCGATGTGCTGATCGTGGGGTGCGGTCCGGCGGGTCTGGTCCTGGCGGCGCAGATGTCCACCTTTCCGGACCTCAGAACGGCCATCATCGACCGCAAGCCCGGCCCGCTCGAGGTGGGGCAAGCCGACGGAGTGGCCTGCCGCACCGTCGAGATGTTCGAGGCGTTCGGTCTGACTGATCGTCTATTGAACGAGGGTTACTGGGTCAACGAGGTGACCTTCTGGCGGCCGGATCCCCAAAACCGGACGAAGATCAAGCGCGCCGGGCGCGTCCCAGACACCGAACCCGGCTTGTCCGAGTTCCCGCACGTGATCGTCAACCAGGCACGCCTGCTCGCCTACCTTAGGGAACAGATGCAGCGCTCACCCTCCAGGTCAGCGCCGTTCTACGGCCTGCGCGCTAGTGACGTCGAGGTCGATTCCAGCGGCTCCTCGGACTACCCCGTTACGGTCACCTTGCACCACATCAACGAACTCGAGGACACGGGGGAGATCTCGACCATCCGGGCGAAGTACGTCGTCGGTTGCGACGGCTCCCGCAGCCGTATCCGGACCGCGATCGGTCGCGAACTGGTGGGCGATGTCACGGACGAGTCTTGGGGCGTGATGGATGTCTTGGCGGTCACCGACTTTCCCGACGTGCGCGTCAAGTGCGTGATCAATTCGGCAACCCAGGGAAACATCCTGATCATCCCGCGGGAGGGTGGGTACCTGGTCCGGTTCTATGTCGAGCTTCACGAAGTCCGCGACGTGGAGATGCGCGACATCCGGTCTGTTACGCCGCGGAAGCTGACCGACGTTGCCAATCGGATTCTGCACCCGTACACAGTCGAGGTCAAAGACGTCGGATGGTGGTCGGTCTACGAGATCGGCCAGCGTCTGTGTGACAAGTTCGACGACGTGCCGACGGACGAGATGGCCACCCGCCTGCCGAGGGTTTTCATCGCTGGCGATGCCTGCCACACGCACAGCGCCAAGGCCGGCCAGGGCATGAATGTGTCGATGGCCGACACCTGGAACCTTGGGTGGAAGCTGGCTGCTGTTCTCAGAGGGTTGGCCAAACCAGAACTCCTGAGCACCTACTCCGAGGAACGTCAAACGGTGGCCAGAGACCTGATCGATTTCGACCGGAAGTTCTCAAGGATGTTCACGGCTCGCGTGACGAGATCCGGTGACGCCGACGAAGAGGTCGTCGACCCGGAGGAGTTCCAGCGGTACTTCCTCGCGCAAGCTCGTTTCACCGCCGGAGTCGCGACCAGGTACGCCTCGTCGATGATCACCGCCGAAGCAACGTTTCAGTATCTCGCGGAGGGCTTCCCGATCGGAATGCGCTTCCACTCCGCTCCAGTCGTCCGGTTGGCCGATGCCAAACCGATCCAACTGGGCCACGTCCACCGCGCGGACGGCGCCTGGCGCCTCTACATCTTCGCCGACGAGAACCACCCGACCGGCAGAGACTCCCGCGCGCGGGAGCTGTGCGAGTTCCTGGAGTCCGGCGCGTCCCCGCTCAACCGCTTCACGCCAGCCGGTGCCGATCCCGACTCCGTGATCGATGTCCGAGCAGTCTTTCAGCAGAGCCATCATCACCTGGCCGTCGACGAGCTGCCGTCAGTCCTGCTGCCAAGGAAGGGCAAGTTCGGCCTGATCGACTACGAGAAGATGTTCTGCCCGGATCCGAACGCTGATCACATCTTCGAGCTACGAGGCGTGAACCGCGAGCAGGGATGCATGGTCATCGTCCGCCCGGACCAGTACGTCTCACATGTCCTCCCACTGCACGGATACCAGGCATTGGCCGACTTCTTCGCGGGGATCCTCGTCGACGCCAACTAGCGTCCACCAGGACTCGTGCCAAGTTGCTCATCCGGCGCCGCCGAGCATCCGAGAAGAGCAACGGCGCGCGACCCAAGCGCCACCGCTCGCGGGCTCGTCCGCTTGCTTGTCGTTGGTTAGCACCGCGTCCTTCGCGGAGCTGCGGTTGTTGCCAATGCGGTCGTACGAGTGTGGCTCGCCAAAGATTGAAAGGGATCGCCTTGAGCGCCCGACGAGGCGCGGTTGTCAGGGCGGCGCGCCAATTCGCTTGTGGCCGTGATTACGATCGGATTTGTCCTGGTCTTCCTGCCAACGAGCAGGTCAAGGACTTTCGCGCAGACGCATCACCTCCAAGGACGCGGCGTGGGTTCCGGCTCGGACCATCGGCCGCCGCGAATCCTCAAGTGGCGCTCACTCGCTGCGGCCGAGCCCCGAGGTGCGCACTGACCCCCGGCCTCAGTCGCCCATGGGCACCCAACCCGACCGGAGAGCAGAAGTTTATGGTGTGACCGGCAGCGCGGACGACCACCGGCGGCTCGACGAACGCCGAGCTGACGCGGTTACCGACGCCTAAGGGTCCGAGGCGTCGCGCACGTTGACCGGCACCATCGCCCGCAGGCCGCGCGCGGGCAGCTGTTCCTGGCGCTCGATCAGCAGGGACCGATCGGGACATTCACAGACGTGCGCGCCGCGCCGGACACGCCTTCCCGGAAAAGCAGCGACGCGAGCGAACGCGAGCGCGCGAGCGCGTCTCGCGGAGGCAACGCAGCGTGCACGACGGCGGAACCCGCGTGCGCCCCGGCCGTCGCCGCCTGCACCACCGGGTCGACCCTGTGATGTGACTGCTCGCCGTTCGGTGCGACTCATGCTGCGTCCGGATCGAGGTAGCGCCCACCGGGCGTGATGGGGCTGAAGTGCGTATCGAGCTCGTAGACGAGCGGGATTCGGGTTGGCAGATTGAGCGCGGCGATCGCCTCGTCGCTGATTGCGTCGAGGTGCTTCACCAGCGCGCGCAACGAATTGCCGTGAGCCGCGACCAGGACCAGCTTGCGGCGGTTAGGTGGATCGTTCACCGGCGAGAGGGGGTCGTCGTCGGCAATCGGCGGCGGGGGCACGTCGTAGGAGCGCCGCCACAGCATGAACTGCTCGTCACCGAACTCCTCGCGGGTTTGCGCCTTGTGATTGCCCTGCAAAGCTCCGTAATGACGCTAGTTCAGCCGCCACGAGCGGCGGACCGGGAGCCACAGCAGGCCGGCCGCGTCGAGCGCGGTGTTGGCGGTCTGGATCGCGCGCCTCAACACGGACGTGTGCACCACGTCGGGGCGAATCTCCGCCTCGGCCAGCAGGCGGCCGCCGTACGGAGCCTCGCTTTCGCCCTTGGCGGACAGCCCGACGTCCACTGATCCGCTGAACAGGCCCTCGGCGTTGCACTCGCTCTCGCCGCGACGCAGGAGAATCAGCGTTCTCATGTCGCTACATCGGTGCACCCCCCGCGCCGCCACGCGTAGGAACTACTGATGCGACCCGCGCTTATCGCCGAAAAGTTCGAGGCGGCGTTAGCGGATCGCGTCTCGGTGTTGGCCAAATCGTCGGCAGTCGCGCTCTGGAGGGTGAGACCGGCGCCTACACTGTGCGGTGAGACGACCGTAGCGCTCGCTGGGTGTTTGCAAGGGAAGAGGCATCGACGATGACGATCAGCGACCCGCTGAGGGCTTGGGCGAGTACCGAGCGGGCGTTTGCGTCGCTGAGGCGGACGAAGATCGTCGCGACGCTCGGGCCGTCTACCGACGGCCGGCTCGATGAGCTGATCGCGGCGGGGATGGATTGTGCGAGGTTGAACTGCTCGCACAGTTCGCGCGACGATCTGATCGGGCGCACGGCCGCGCTGCGAGCCTCCGCGACCGCCGCAGGTCGGCCGGTCGCGGTGATGTTCGATCTGCAGGGACCGAAGATCCGACTCGCCGGTGACACCGCGCAGCGCACGCTCCAGGCCGGCGAGGAGGTGGCGCTCTCCGATCCCGGCAACGACGAGCGTGACGCGCTCGCGCTCACAGTCGCGTACGACGGATTCTGCGAGCTGCTGACTGATCGCTCGGAGGTGGTGATTGGCGATGGGGCGCCCCGGTTGAGAGTAGTTAGCGTGGACGGGGCGAGTGCGACCGCGGTCGTGAGCGTTCCCGGGCCGGTGAGTTCCCACAAAGGGGTCAACGTCACGCATGCGCACACGGTCGCACCGGCGTTGACGTCCAAGGACGTGGCCGATGCCGATGCCGCGGTCGAATGCGACGCCGATTTCGTCGCGCTGTCGTTCGTGCGGTGTGCCGAAGACGTCATGCAGCTACGGGAGCAGCTGGACCGTCTCGGAAGCGCGGCGAGGATCATCGCGAAGATCGAGAAGGTCGAGGCCTTCGACCGTCTGGACCCGATCCTCGACGTCGCCGACGGCGTCATGGTCGCCCGGGGCGACTACGGCGTGGAGGCCGGCATCGCCCACGTTCCCGAGATGCAGAAGGAGACGATCCACAAAGCCAGCAGCCAGGGCAAGGTGGTCATCACCGCCACCCAGATGCTCGAATCGATGATCAATTCGCCGCTCCCGACGCGCGCAGAAGCAGCCGACGTGTTCAACGCGATCATGGACGGCACGAGCGCTGTCATGCTGTCGGCCGAAACCGGCGTTGGGTCCTACCCGCTGGAAGCCGTGAGAACGATGGCCGAGATCGCCGAGATCGCCGAACGCCAGGAGATCTACTGCGGACCTCACGCGGCGCCGCCCCGCCCCGACGAGGCCGTGATGCACGCAGCGGTCGCGCTTGCCCGCGATGTCGACGCCGCCGCGATCGTCGTACCCACCACGACAGGGCGGACCGCAAGACAGTGCGCGAGATATCGTCCGCGCCGCCCGGTACACGCCCTGTGCGAGGACGAACGCGTCTGCCGCCAGCTGGCGCTCGAGTGGGGAGTGTTCCCGACAATGTCCGAGCATCCGGCGAGCACCGACGAACTGCTGGAAGGGGCGCTGCGCCTCGCCGCCGATCTCGACGGTCTGCACAGTGGCGACGCGGTCGTCATCACGGCCGGACAGATCGTCGGCGCCAGCGGCGCCACCAACCTGATCACGCTCCGCTTCGTGCCCTGAGGCACGCTGTGAGCGCCCATCGCTGATCGCCAGCCCAGATCACGCGCGCCCTCCCGGTGCGTCCCAGGTCAAGGTGTGATTTTGCTCGCCGCGGGACAGCCAGACGCGCGCGGCGAGTTGACGGCACCGTCAGCCACCTCGGTGATCTGGCTGGCCACTGGCTCAAAGACCACCGCATCGAGGTCTGATTGGCTAGTCAAACCGTGGCGGCGCACACCCGAGCAGACCACCACCTTCCTCGCCCCGGCGGATGTGAGCGGCGGTAAGCCGCCTGCCGGCCACCTCACCCGCCGCCAGGCACACGACGCGCTGGCCGACATTCTGACGGAGGAGCGCCACAAGATCGGCCAGCGTGCCTACGACCACCTGGGTGCCACGTTCGCCGACGCTGCCGCCGGATATACCTGCATCACATCGAGCATGTCCGCGGCCGCGGGCGCGCGACCCTCAGCGACTACCGCGGATCGGTGAACAACTACCTCGTCCCGCGCTGGGGAGAGTGGCCGGTAGACGCGATCCACGCCAACGACGTGAAGGCGCTCCGGGATGAACTGATGGCCAGCGACATGTCTGCCCGCACCGTGGTCCGGCACCTGACCGTCGCCCACGGGGTGTTCAAGTATGCGATGCGCAAGTACGGGCTCGCCCGCAACCCGGCCAGTGCTGATCTCGTAGACCGTCCCACCGTCCGCTACAGCGGCGAGTTCCGGACGCTGGACGCGGCCCAGATCGCCGCGCTGATCCGTGCCGCCGCCAGTGCTCAGGACGCCGCGCTCTACCTCACCGCCGCCCAGACCGGGCTGCGCCAGGGCGAGCTGCGGGCGTTGCGCTGGGCGGACGTCGACTTCGCGGCTGACCGTATCCACGTCCGGCGCAGCGCCACGGTCGGCGCGACCGCGACGATCAAGACGCCCAAGTCCGGACAGGTCCGCTCGGTGCCGATGGTCCCCCAGATCGCGATCGCGTTGGCGAGGCTCGGGCAGCGTGAGCAGTTCGCTAGCGCCGACGATCTCGTGTTCCCCAATCGGGTCGGCGAGGTCGAGAACGACACGCTACTGCGACGGCGCTACTACCGCGCACTGGAGGATGCCGGTCTCCCCCGCGTCCGCTTTCACGATCTGCGCCATGCGTTCGGCTCGACCGCGGTCAAGGCGTTCCCGCTCTTCGACGTACAGGCCATGCTCGGCCACGCGCACATCACCACGACGATGCGCTACGTGCACCACCGGCCCGGCAAGGACGACGCGCAGCGTCTCGCGGCGGCGTTCGGCGGCGATTCTGTGTCCCCGTTTGTGTCCCCAACTGGGGACACAGAGCAAAACTCAGAAGAACTGAGAGATACTAACGATGGGGTATAGAGCCATCCTGACCCCCCTGTCGTTGCCTGCAAAGCCGTCTACACCGGTTCGATTCCGGTCGTCGCCTCTAAACAGAACGCCGGCCATCGAGCACAACCACCATTGAAGCCTCAAAGGCACCACCGGCCGTCTCCCGATCTACATGATGTTCGCGCACAGACCCGGGCCTAGCTCCGCGACCAGAGTTCGACCAATACCCCCGCGAACATCTCGCGAGCCGGGACACTTGGAGCAAGCGTGAGGCCCTCCTCGAAGAACCAAGGCGTGAGTCGGCGCGAGGTGGGTCCCGGGGATCCGGCCAGCCCGGAGCCCGAGGAGAGGGCTGATCGAACGAGCCAGCCGGCCGAAACTCAGGGGCCCGCGAGTCCTACCGCGCCGAGGTCCTCTGCGGGATCATCGGCGCACGGAATGCGGCGACCGCTGCGCCGGCTCTGGAGCCAGGTCGTCTCGCTTGTCCATG
>Ga0187770_10000455_pt1 | contig 19934 bp, 13 predicted proteins | sample 0116_SJ02_MP02_2_FD_133154 | JGI IMG/M metagenome (GOLD analysis project Ga0187770, IMG submission 133154) | Tropical peat soil microbial communities from peatlands in Department of Meta, Colombia - 0116_SJ02_MP02_20_MG | ecosystem: Environmental > Terrestrial > Soil > Wetlands > Peat | place...
GATCTGAGAGCAGTGGCTCACGCCGAGGGCGTGACACTGTTCGCAGCCGCGCTCGCCGGATTTGTCGCGCTGTTGCACAGTTACACAAAACAAGAAGACATTGTGGTCGGGACGCTAGCGCCCACGCGAGAATTCTCCGAAGTACAGCGGCTTCTCGGATACTTCCTCAATCCCGTTGTGCTGCGAGTAGATGCGTCAGGCAATCCCACCCTCCGAGAGTTAATGCTGCGGACGCGCGATGTCGTGATCAAGGCTCTGGCACACAGTAGCCTCCCATTTCACCATCTGGTGGACGCTTTGCAGGCTGATCGGGACCGCTCTTCCAATCCGTTGTACCAGGTGCAGTTTTCGTTGGAACCGCCGATGCCCGAGTCGATCGCGGGATGGAACCTGACGCCTATGGATTTAGAGAGCGGTGGCGCGAAATTGGACCTCTACGTGGTTCTGGATGAGCGCCCGAACGGAATTTTAGGTCGCGCGCAGTACAATCCAGATCTTTTTGAGGCCCCGACCGTACAACGACTGGTAGAGCGCTACAGTAACGTGCTCCAGGTGTTGGCGTCCCGGACCGAAACCCGACTGCACGACGTGCCACAGGTGAATACAACCGGGTCTCGCGCAACTGTCTGAACTGCCATGAGCCCATTCGATTCGATGGTCAATTCTGAAAAGGCTTCCGAAGCGAAGCGCATTCTTCTGGAAAAGTATCTGGACCGTCAGCCGAAGGGTCCGGCGAACGGAGGCGGCGCCATTACTCCTCGCTCCGGCACCGGGCCTGTGCCGCTCTCCTTTGCCCAGCAACAGGTCTGGCTGCATTCGCAAATTGCGCCTACCTTACCCATCTACAACGAACCTTTCACCGTACATCGCCACGGACCGTTGGATGTCAGATCCTTCGAGCGAGCCTTGACCGAAATCATTCGGCGTCATGAGGCATGGCGTACTACATTTTCCGTATTGGAAGCTCAGCCAGTGCAGGTTGTACAACCTCCGTTCGAGGTAACACTGCCTGTGGTTGACCTGCGCGAGCTTTCTCCTGCGCAACGTGAGGCCGAAGCTTTGCGTTTGGCCACGGCCGATGCGCAAGTGCCATTCGATCTCACGCAAGGCCCCTTGTTGCGAATGAAGCTGATTCGCTTGGAGGAAAACGAATACCGCCTCTACATGACCCTGCACCAGATCATTCTGGATGGGGTAACGGCCTACCAGGTATTCTTGCCCGAACTGATCACCCTCTATGATGCATTCTGTGCCGGGAAACCATCGCCATTGCCAGAGCTGCCGATCCAAGCGGGGGATTATGCCTGCTGGCAGAGAGAAGGGCTCAAGACTGGCAAACTTGCCGAACACATGACGTACTGGCACAAGCAACTCGGCGGCGAATTGCCCGTTCTCAATCTTCCGACCGACCGCCCGCGTCCCGCTGCCCAAACTTTTCGCGGGGAAATGTATCCCTTAAACATCGCGCCGGCGCTGGTGAAACGTGTGCGCGACATGAGCCAACACGAGGGTGTAACGATGTTCATGGCCATGCTGGCGGCGTTCTGTGTTGTTCTCAAACGGTATACCGCTCAGGATGAGGTCATTTTGGGCACCGTCACTGCGTGCCGGCCACGTCCGGAAGTTGAAAAACTGCTGGGCTATTTTGTAAATCCGGTCGTCTTGCGGATCAACGTCAGCGGCAATCCCAGCTTCCGCGAACTGCTGATGCGCGTGCGTGACGTAGTGCTGGGGGCAATTTCCCACGACGAAGTGCCTTTTGAATACCTTGTCAGAGAGCTGCAGCCACATCGTGATCTCAGCCGCAATCCTCTCTTTCAAATCATGATTTCCCTGGAGCCTCCCATGCCCGCCATAGAGGGCTGGAGCATGACGCAATTCGATGTCGCCAGCGGGGCGTCCAAGTTCGATCTTTATCTCGATATGGACGATAGGGATCAGGGCATTATCGGCCCTGTCACGTACAACCCTGATCTGTTCGATCGCGAAACCATCGCCCGATTGGTCAGGCATTGGGAAATGGTTCTGGCTGCGGCCGCCGCCGATCCCGCATGCCAGGTTGGCACGTTGCCCATCCTTGCTCCCAGCGAACGTGAAGAACTGCTGATCCGCTTCAATGCGACAGAAAAAGAAGAGCCCGCTTACACGGTGCCTGAGTTGTTTGAGGACCAAGTCGATCGAACTCCCCAGTCCCTAGCCGTGGAGGACGAGCATGCCCGGTGGACCTACCGGGAGATCAACAATCGCGCAAATCAAATCGCGCGCCATCTCCAGGGCGTCGGGGTGAAAGCTCAGGATGTCGTCGCAATCTGCACGGACCGGCGCGCGGAGATGGTCATTAGTCTTCTCGCCGTGCTTAAGGCGGGTGCAGCCTACGTTCCGGTGGATCCGAGTTACCCCCGGGAGCGCGTCGCGTTTATGCTGCGCGATTCGGGTGCTCGGGTAATCCTCACCCAGCGCGCTCAAGCCGGAAAACTACTGCCCAGCGACGCTCAATTAGTGCTGCTGGACGACGCACCCACTCCGGGCGGGCAGCAAGACTGCGGTAACCTGAAGCGATTGGTAAATGCGGAAGACTTGGCGTACGTAATTTACACTTCAGGCTCGACCGGCACTCCTAAAGGGGTCGAGATCACCCATCGTTCTTTGGTAAATCTGCTCCTCGCAATGCGTCAGAAACCCGGACTTGAAGCGCAGGACGTCCTCCTGGCCGTGACAACCTTTTCATTCGATATCGCCGGCCTTGAACTGTTGCTGCCTCTCATCCGTGGAGCCCGTGTTGTGCTAGCGACTACAGCTCAGAGCGAGAACGGAACCGAGCTTCTACAGCGGTTAAGCTCATGCCGGGCGACCGTGATGCAGGGAACACCCGCCACGTGGCGCATGCTCATAGATGCGGGATGGAAAGGTGATCCAGATCTCAAAGTTCTGTGCGGTGGTGAGGCACTGTCGCGTGAGTTGGCGGACGGATTACTCGCAAGGAGCTCTTCGGTTTGGAACATGTATGGGCCCACCGAAACGACTATCTGGTCGGCAGTACGGCGTGTGACGCCGGGTGTGGAGGCCGTTGATATAGGAGAACCCATCGCCAATACCCAAATGCATGTCCTGGATAGCTTGGGTCAACTTCTCCCGCCCGGGGTGCCAGGCGAATTGCATATTGGCGGCCACGGCTTGGCTCGTGGCTATCGGAATCAACCAGAACTAACCCGTCAGAAATTTATCGCAAATCCATTCAGCACGCAAACAGACGCTCGCTTGTATAAGACGGGGGATTGCGTCCGCAGGACGGCCGGAGGCCGACTGGAATTCCTGGGCCGTCTTGACAACCAAGTGAAGCTTCATGGTTATCGCATCGAATTGGGCGAAATTGAGAGTGCGTTGAGCCTCCATTCAGCCGTGAAATCCGTTGCGGTGGATGTTCGGAATGGTAGCTCGGCAGAGAAACAGCTTATCGCCTACATCGTGGCCCACTCGAAAGCTCCGGCTACCGAGGAGTTGCGGTCTTTCTTGCGGGCCAAGCTCCCGGGGTACATGCTGCCCGCTCAATTCGTGTTCCTCGAGTCGCTGCCGCTGATGGCAAATGGCAAGTTGAATCGTGCTGCGCTACCTCGCCCCGAGCAAGTAAGTCGTCCCGAGCCGAAGTTTGTCGCGCCCCGCAGCCAAACCGAGAAACAGCTTTGTGAGATCTGGGAAGCTGTGCTTGATGTGAACTCCATCGGCATCGGCCAGAACTTCTTTGACCTGGGTGGTCACTCCCTGCTGGTCACGCGGCTGGTGGTGCGTTTGGAGCAGGTGTTCCATCGCAAACTCTCTCTGGCCGACATCTTTCAGGCTCCCACCATCGAGCAGATGGCCAAGCTGCTGAGCCGGGAAGGCGATCCTGTGCCCTCCGGGGTGGTTGCCATCCAGCCTCATGGACAAAACCCGCCGCTATACTGGATCCGCGGCGGGCCGCTCCTGTTGCCTTTGACCCGTCGTTTGGGGGCGAATCAGCCGGTCTTCGGCCTTCACTTGACCAGCCAGGAAGCCGCCACTCTCCCCATTCGTTGCACAGTGGAGCATGTTGCCGAGGCCTTCGTTCGCAAGTTGCGAAAGCTACAGCCGCACGGTCCATACTACTTGGGCGGCCTGTGCATTGATGGCGTCCTGGCCTACGAAATGGCCTGCCAGTTGCGCCAGCAGAATGAGAAGATCGCTTTGTTGGCACTGGTCGATGCACATAATCCGGTCTTTTACACTGATTTTTCCCAGGACGGACGTTGGAATATCACTTACCGGCGCCTGGCCTTCCATGCTCGCAAGCTTGCCAATTTGAAGAGGAAGGATATTGGGAGATACGTTCGCGACCGGCTGGACGGGGTACAGCGGCGGATTGATGCCCTCCGATGGCAGTTTGCTTACCGTTCTTGGCGGCATAAGAGTCATGCCGGCATCGAGGAGCTGGACTACATTGTTCATCCAGCCGCCAACTCCTATCACCCTCGCCCGTATCCGGGTGCGGTTTGTTTCTTCCAGTCGACCGATTGGCCGGCCGGTCAGTACTGGGATTTTCAACGGGGATGGCGAGATCTGGTGGGTGGTAAATTCAACGTCTACCGCATTCCTGGCGGACATAAAACAACTTTTCAAGAAGACAAAGTGGAGACCTTGGGTGCAGGTTTGAGGCAATGTCTTGAGCGGGCACACCAGAATCCAGCCGCAAAAACTGATGCCCCCGCCGTTGTGCGATCCGGAGTTTCAGGCGATGCAACGTCTGCAACAAATCGGCAGGCGTCCGCGACTGTCCGCACGGCCACATTCGATGACTACGAAGGAGTCGCCGCTCTGCACAGTCAATATTTCCCGGAGACCAAGAGCTACACCGAATGGCGCCGTCTTTGGTCTGATAATCCGGTTTACCAGCAACTCCCGAACTGGCCCATTGGGTGGGTATTGCAGAATCACGATCGGCGGATCGTGGGTTACCTTGGCAACGTACCCTTGACGATGGAATTCGGTGGAGAGCACCTACTAACAACTACTTGTTACGCGCTGGTGGTGGATGTGCAATATCGAAACTACTCTCTGCCTTTGCTGAGTTCTTTCTTCGGCCAGAAGAACGTTGCTCTCTTCATTGACACTACCGTGAACGCGAACGCCTGCAAGGCGCATGAGATTTTCCGGGCACGCCGTGTGCCGACGGGGAAATGGGACCAATCGGTTTTCTGGATTACCAACCCTCAGGGGTTCTTATCGAGTTGGCTGCGGAACAAAGGCCTGCCATTTTCAAGAACGCTGAGCTATCCCTTGGCGGCGGGACTGCACATTCACCAAATGGCGTCTCAAGCAAAGCTGAAAATGCAGCTGAACGGCCTGCACTTTCAAGTCCACCATAGCTTTGATGATCGCTTCGAGGACTTCTGGCAGCGGTTGAGGTGCAGTCATTCTCACTTGCTTCTGTCTACACGCTCACGCGAGGTGCTGGAGTGGCATTTCAACTATTCTCTGACGGATAACCGTGCCTGGGTCGCCACTCTGTCAAATGCGTCCGGGATTGTGGCTTACGCGATCTTTCACCGGCAGGACAATCCTACCTACCAGCTGAAGCGGATGCGTCTGGTGGATTTTCAGACGGTGAATGGAGATAACAGTTTGCTGGCACCTTTGGCTGCATGGGGTCTGGAACAATGCCGAGCCAACGGCATTCACATGCTGGAAACCATTGGCCTGAGCCCGGAGAAACAGCGAATACTCGACCAGCTTGAGCCTTATAAACGGGTATTGCCCTCCTGGTTGTACTTCTATAAAGCCACCAATCCGAAACTTGCCGCCAAGCTCGAGGACCCTGCGGTTTGGGACCCGACTTGGTTTGATGGCGACGCCAGTCTTTAGATAATGGTGACACATTCCATGGGAAACAACGCTGAGCCGGAAATCAAATTTTTCTCGACCTCTCCTCAATTCAGCATGAACATTCGGGAGAGCTTTGTCCGAAATGTAATTCAAGTCGCACAGTGGAGCGAAGAAGCCAACTGCGAAGGCATTCTGATTTACACCGACAACTCACTGCTGGATCCCTGGCTGATCGCACAAATCATTCTGCAGAACACCCGGAGAATATGCCCCCTGGTAGCGGTGCAGCCGGCGTATATGCATCCCTATTCCGTCGCCAAGATGGTGACCTCGCTCGCACATCTCTATGGACGCCGCGTCTACCTAAACATGGTGGCCGGAGGGTTCAAGAACGACCTCGTCGCCCTGAACGACACGACGCCGCACGACAAGCGTTACGCACGTCTGGTGGAGTACACCACCATCATTATGGAACTGCTGCGGGAGGATAAAGCGGTCAGCTATGCCGGGGAATTTTACGTGGTAGACAAGTTGCGCATGGTGCCAGCCCTCCCTCCGGAGCTTTTTCCCGGGGTGCTGGTGTCCGGGTCCTCGGAGGCCGGGATTGCGGCGGCGCGAGTGTTGGGGGCAACCGCGGTGAAATATCCTCAACCGGCGGACTGTGAACCGGCCGACACCAATGGGGGGTCGGCAATTCGCGTCGGCATTATAGCCCGCCAACAGGACAGCGATGCCTGGCAAACCGCTTTTGAACGCTTCCCCGTCGACCGCAAGGGACAGCTCACCCATCAATTGGCTATGAAGACCTCCGATTCCGTCTGGCATCAGCAGCTTTCCGGGATGGCGAGGGTGGAAAACGCGAACCACAGTCCCTATTGGCTGCACCCCTTTGAGACCTACAAGACCTTTTGTCCATACCTGGTGGGAAGTTACGAAAGTGTAGCCGGCGAACTTGCCAAGTACGTGAGAAACGGCTATCAAACAGTTATTCTAGATATTCCCCCTTCCAAGGAAGAGCTAGCGCATATTAAGTGCGTGCTCCAGCTAGCCAGCCGAATGGTGACCCGATGAACCTTTTGCAGGGATGGGTACGTAAGCAAGCCGAGTCCCGTCCCGAAGCACCCGCAATCGTCTTTGACGGTCAGCAGGTCACTTACGCTGAACTGGAAGCGCGGAGCAACCAACTGGCCAGAATTTTGCAATCCAAGGGGTGCAGAAGAGGCGACCGCGTTTGCTTTGCCATTCCCAAATCACCGGCCGCAATCATCGCCCTGCTCGGCATTATGAAGGCCGATTGCTGCCATGTACCGATCGATACCAGCAGCCCGGTGGCGAGGGTGACTAAAATTCTCCAGTCCAGCGAACCGCGTTTTGTACTCGGAGTCGATGCGGCGGCAAACTTGTTGCGGCAACCGCTTGATTGGAACAAACGGCCCCACAGCCTGGAGATTGGTTGGATGGAGGATTCCTCGGCAGTGGCAGAAGGGTTGCAGGCGGCATTTACGTGGAAGGATCTGTCCGCTTATTCGGATGAGCCGCTGAATTTCCGGAATACGGCCAGCGATCCAGCGCACATTCTGTTTACGTCAGGCTCGACTGGAGAACCCAAGGGCGTGGTCATCACCCATTCGAATGTGATTCATTTTATCGAATGGGCAATTCGCTACTTCGCCATCGACTCCTCCGATCGCTTGTCTTGTCACTCGCCTTTACATTTCGACTTATCCTACTTCGACATTTTTGCTGCATTTGCCTGCGGCGCCGAATTGCATCTGGTGCCTCCGGAAGTCAATCTGTTGCCGAACAAGATTGCAGAATTCATTCGCGCCTCGCAGTTGACGCAATGGTTTTCGGTCCCTTCTGTCCTAAGCTACATGGCACGATTTGACGTGGTGAAGCACCACGATTTCCCCCATTTGAAACGCCTGCTGTGGTGTGGCGATGTGTTTTCTACTGGTTCGCTAATCTACTGGATGAAGCGGCTGCCTCATGTCAGCTTCACAAATCTCTATGGACCAACCGAGACGACCATCGCGAGCAGCTATTACACCGTCCCTGATTGCCCGGCAAATGACCGTGATCCGGTTCCAATCGGCACCGCCTGTCCGGGAGAGGAACTCCTGGTTCTGGACGACAAATTGCAACTTATGCCGGTAGGCCAAACTGGAGATCTCTACATTCGTGGCGCGGGCTTGAGTCCTGGATACTGGCGGGACGAATTGAAGACTTCGGCCGCGTTCCTGCGGGGTGACCTCGATCACAGTCAGCGATTGTATCGAACCGGGGATCTGGCCCGCCTGGGCGAGGATGGCTTGGTGTACTTTGTGGGGCGTTCTGATTCACAGATCAAATGCCGCGGCCATCGGGTGGAGCTGGGCGAGATTGAGACCTCCCTGCACAGCCTGAACATGGTGCGGGAAGGCGCGGTCGTAGCGATTACAAGTGAAGTGTTTGAGGGAAATCTTATTTGTTGCGCTTATGCGTCGCTACACCCTGACCGTGACCTTACTACCCTGCTGCGGAGTCAACTCAGCAAGCTCTTGCCAAGTTACATGCTGCCGTCCCGTTGGATGTGTTTGGATCGCCTGCCGATCAACGCCAACGGCAAGGTTGATCGCCCTGCCTTGAAACAACTGTTCTTGAATCAAGAAACAACCACGCTTGGCCGCAGCAAACGCCGGTCTGAGCCAACTTGCAACTCGTCGGTGCCAGATACAACGAGGATGATTTTGGATGATACGACAACAACCGCGGGCGAGTCGCTCGAAGGTGCAGGCCTGCGGGAACCCAGGTCCAGCGCTGCCGCGGGGAGGCTGCCCAGCTGAGCAATTTCTGTATGCGAGAAAACGAACAAAAACGCGTACGAGACCAGGTGGTTTCGTTGTTTTCGTCGGTTCTCCACGTGGATGTGCCTTCCGGTGGAGTAGACCTCTTTGAGGCTGGTATTTTGGATTCCCAGAATCTCGTCGATCTTCTGCTGTCCATCGAGCAACAGTTCGAAATCGAAATCCTCCTTCATGATTTCGAACTGGACAACTTTCGCTGCGTGGACAAGATTACGTCCCTCATTTTGGAGCACCAGGCACCTAAACACGCGTAAATCGTACGTTGCGAATTCGCCGATCAGCGCCGCATGGATCCGAGCACTCGAAAAAAAACACTCCGCTTATTCTCCAATGGTGTCTATATCATCACGTCACGCCATGGAGACCATTTTGGCGCAGCTACCATCACTTGGGTTTCCCAAGCCTCGTTTAAGCCCCCGCTACTTATGGCTGCTCTCCGTAGAGATAGCAATGTTTTCCAATGCCTGTCACGCAGCCGGGTCGCAGCCATCCACATTGTGAACATTGATCAACAAGCGATCGCACAGAAATTCTTCAGTCCGACTGACGCGGGCGCAGAAACCATCAATGGCCAACCATACTATTCCGGGAAAACCTCGGCTCCAATTTTGCGGGACTTGGGGGCATACGTGGAATGCCGCGTCCGACGCATCGTGGATGACGAAGGTGATCACGCTCTGGTGATCTTGGAGGTTTTGGAGGCGGAATGCTCGACCCCTGTCCAGCCTCTAACCATCCGAGAGTCGCCCTGGGAGTATGGCGGGTAACTCCCTCCATCGCGCTCTAAAGCTTAAAATTGTAAGAGCCATATGACATGCTTTCCGAACACCCCCGGGAATTCCCGAGTTCGAATAACCCAGTATTCATTGAAAGAGACTCTCGCATAATGGACTTCTCTCTCGATCCGGACCAACTTACATACCGCGACGCAGTTATCAAGTTCGCGCAAAATGAGCTCAACAATAATGTCATCGGCCGCGATCGCGCCGGTGAGTTCGACCTCGACGCTTTCCGTAAATGTGCAGAATTCGGTATCCAGGGCCTGCCTATCCCGCCGGAATATGGCGGAAGCGGCGCTGACCCGCTGACCGTAGTTGTCGCCATGGAGGCGCTTGGATACGGCTGCAAAGATAATGGCTTGCTTTTCAGCCTTAATGCGCAAATGTGGAGTTTCGAACTGCCTTTGCTGGAATTTGGTCGAGAAGACCAAAAACAGAAATATCTTCCGCGGCTCTGCCGGGGCGAAATCATAGGCGTGCATGCCATGACAGAACCCGAGGCGGGCTCCGATGCGTTCAGCCTGCGCGCGCACGCTGAAAAGAAAAATGGCTGCTACGTGCTGAACGGCACGAAAATGTTCATCACCAATGCGCCTATCTCCGATGTCGTGCTGGTTTTTGCAACCGTGGATCGATCCAAAGGTATGCAAGGCGTCTCCGCCTTCATCGTGGAAAAGGGCACACCCGGATTTAGTGTCAGCCGGCATTTAGACAAAATGGGGCTCCGTACCTCGCCGATGGGCGAGCTGGTGTTGGAAGACTGCAGGATCCCTGAAAGCAACCGCCTCGGACCAGAAGGCGCCGGGGTCGCTATTTTCAACTGTTCCATGGAATGGGAGCGCGGCAGCATTTTGGCCAGTTACTTGGGCACCATGGAAAAGCAGTTGGAAACCTGCGTTCGCTACGCTCGCCAGCGAAAGCAATTCGGGAAACCGATTGGGCGTTTCCAGGCAGTGGCCCACCGCATTGCCAATATGAAAGTGCGCCTGGAGACCGCGCGATGGCTGGTCTATCGCGTAGCCTGGCTGAAGCAGCAAGGAAAACAAGCTGTGGTCGACGCCGCCGTCGCCAAGCTTTACCTCAGTGAAAGCTTCGTGCAGTCCTCGTTGGACGCTGTTCAAGTCCACGGAGGCTACGGGTACATGACCGAGTTCGAACTCGAGCGTGACCTCCGAGATTCCATTTCAGGCACCATTTACTCCGGCACGTCGGAAATTCAGCGCAACATCATCGCTGCCTGGCTTGGTTTGCCAAAATCCGAATAAGCATGAGTGTGGACACATTTTATTTCGGCCCGGAATCGCACAGGCTGTTTGCAGCTTTGCATCACAACGGTCAGCCGGCCAGAACCGGAGTGGTTTTTTGTCCACCATTCTGTCAGGAAATGGTTACCACCTACTCTCGTCTGTCGCGATTGAGCAAGCAACTGGAGGCAAACGGGATCGGCGTGATGCGCTTTCATCCGTCCGGGACCGGAGAAAGCGATGGGCGCACCGCCGAATACACGCTCAGTTCTGTGCTGCGAGAGGCGGAGATGGCAAGCCAAGTTGCCCGGGAGCGGCTCCAGAGCAGCCGCTTGGGCTATTTTGGACTTCGCTTCGGCGCCGCGGTCGCCGTCCTCGCGGCAGCCGCTCAACCGGTGGATTTTCTTATCTTGTGGTGCCCCATCATAAATCTGCAGCTCTACTTTCGTGAACTCTTACGCCTGCAATTGACCAAAGAAGCCATCCATCAACGGCGGAATCAAATCCGTCGCAGCACCCAGCAAATGATCGGAGAATTGCAGAGCGGCAACAACCTGGACATTTTTGGTTATGAGCTTTCGCCGGAACTGTATCTCGAAATGACCCGTCAATCGACTTGGCCGGAGACTCCGCCAGCGCGCAAGATTCTTTGGTTATCGCGGCCGGACGAGGAAACACGTGCGGTCAGGGTTGTGCAGACATGGAGAAACGGCGGTGCCGACGTCGATTTCGAAACTATCAACGAACCAATCTTCTGGGAGGATGATAGCTGTTGGGTGCCGGAGAAGTTTGCCGCGCGCACCTTAGAGTGGCTGGCCGCTTATGGAGATGCCCGTGCCGCGCACTGAATTGATCACGTTTTCATGCGATGGCTGGCCCATGCATGGCATCGTCCATCTCCCGCAGATGGATGCACAGCGTCGCATTGGAGTTATCGTGCTCCAGGGAAACCTCAATTCATCGCCGAAGTTTGGCGCGCACTGGATGTTTCGTCGCGTGAGTGATGCGTTGGCCGAGGCTGGTTTTTATGCGTTCCGGTATGACGATCGCGGAACTTGTGACAGTCCCGGCGATTACGATCTGTCTTTTCGCGATCGCATTGCCGACCTGTGCGCAGCTAGCAGATTCTTCCGTCGCCAATATCATCTGGACGGAGTGATTTTTTGGGGTTTGTGCATGGGAGCGGCGGTGGTGGTACATGCCAGTGCCCGCCTCAAAGGTTCGGAGCAGCCGGATGGCCTGGTTCTGTGCTCGGTGCTGGCCCATGCGCCGGATGCGTCCCTGCCAGAATTTGGCTATCGCGCGACCACGCTGTCGGCGTTCTTACGCAGCACAAGCACAGGAAATTCCTGGAGCAAGGCCCGGCGACTGCTGACCGATGCTTCGTATCGCCGGAATGCTTACGAATGTGTGCGGGTTCTAGTAGCGGGGTACACACAGCGAAGTCCCGTGCTCCAACAGTTGCAGGCTGACGTCGCCAAGGTCGGAGGTCTGCTGGCCGGCTACGATCGCCCTATGCTGTTGATTTTTGGCGAAAAGGATCCTTTCTGGTTCAGCTTCAAGAAATATGTAAACCCGGACGACAAACTCGGGCTGAGCAAAAAGACCTGCCCACCAAAAACAGTCGTAATGGAAGATGGCGATCACGTGTTCGCCTCCCGGGAACAGATGCGGGAATTGATCGAATCGACTCTCGCCTGGCTGCCAACCCTTTGGTCAGACAAGGGAACAAATTTATCTTACGTGGAGAGTGGGAATGGCCTTTTTGCTAAACCAGCTGTTGAGTGAAAGCGCGCAGCGCGTCCCGAACCATGACGCTGTGATCGGAGCCGAGGGTAGCCTCACCTATGCCCAGTTGGATTCCATTTCCAATCAGATCGCGAACCAGTTACGTCAAGACGGGGTTCGAGCTGGAGACCGAGTGGGAATTTTTCTTCCCAAGTCCACGTACAGTGTCGCGGCGTTGTTCGGCATTCAAAAAGCAGGAGCAGCCTACGTACCAATCGACCCTAACTCACCTTCCCAGCGGGCCGGCTATATCCTGCGCAATTGCGACATCCGCGGTTTGGTCACAAATTCAGAAAAGCTCTCCGTCTTGCCGCCGGATTTCTTCCGTTCCGGGAATGTTCGGTCCCTATTACTTACAGATGCTCCCTCAAGAACGGATATTCCGCGCTTTACTACCTGGGAGCAATTGCGGACGCAGTCCAAGGAAAACCCGAACGTCGCCATTACCGACAATGATTTGGCGTACATCCTCTATACTTCGGGTTCAACCGGTGAGCCCAAAGGCGTCATGATTTCGCACCTGAATTCACTGACTTTCGTGAATTGGTGCTTTGATGAGTTCCGCGTGACGTCGTCAGATAAGGTCTCCAGTCACGCTCCTTTTCATTTCGACTTGTCGATTCTCGACCTTTTCTGCACCATCAAAGCTGGGGCAACAATCTGTCTGGTTCCCAACGAGATTTACGCTTTCCCGGTAAAATTGGCAAAGTGGATCAGCGAACAGGCAATCACAATCTGGTACTCGGTCCCTTCGGCCCTCATCCAGTTGGTTGAGCGTGGCCACCTCGAAAACAACGATTACAGCCAATTGAGAACGGTTTTGTTTGCCGGGGAAGTCTTCCCCCTCAAATATCTGCGCAAGCTGGTGGAAGCGATTCCGCATCCGGCCTACTACAATTTGTATGGTCCTACGGAAACCAACGTTTGCACCTATTACAAGGTTCAGCCCTCGGATTTGGACGCAGATCGCAGCGAGCCCGTCCCCATTGGGAAGGCCTGCGCCAATACGGAAGTAATCGCCGTCGATGACCAGGGAACACCAGTTGGCCCTGGGGGCGAAGGAGAGTTATATGTCCGTAGCTCTACGGTTATGAAAGGCTACTGGGCCCGGCCGGACTCTACCGCCAAGGTGGTCCTAGCGAATTGGCTGAAGAAAGATGTTTCCGATGTGCTGTACAAGACCGGCGACATTGTGCGACCGATGCCCGATGGCAATTACCAATATGTCGGACGGCGCGACAAAATGATCAAGAGCCGGGGTTATCGCATCGAACTCGGGGAGATCGAGGCAGCCCTCTACTCTCATCCAGAAGTTGATGAAGCCGCTGCGATTGCCGTCCCTGACGAGAAGATAGGCGCGCGCATCATCGCTTATGTTGTTTGCTCCAACGGGCTGGATCACAAACAACTGCACGCCTATTGCCGCGAGCGTTTGCCGGGGTACATGATCCCCGAGAGATTCGAGTTGCGTCAGCGTTTGCCAAAAACATCTACGGGAAAAATCGACAAGACTTCACTTGAAAAAGAGGAGGCCAGATAGGATGCCCGCAGCACCCATGATCGACATGTCGGCGGTGAAGAAATTTATTGTTGACGAACTGCTCTATGGCGATGAACAGCAACTTGGGCCCGAGACTAATTTAATCGAAACCGGTGTAATCGATTCTATGAGCTTGCTTCGCCTGATAGGATTTTTGGAGGAGCGCTTTGGGGTTGAGGTTCCCGACGAGGCTGTGATTCCTGACAATTTCCGTTCCTTAAAGGCGATTGAAGCATTCCTGACGCAATAGAACCCCTAGCAGCGGACCAGCATCACGCCTTGCTGGCGCAAGCGTCCAATATTTTGTTTGCGAGGATCCTGTAGATCATGGTGACCGAAGTTATCACTGGAAACACTATTACGCCCAACCCACGCACGCTTCCTTTATATAAGCGTTTGTTATACGGACTGATTTCCGTGGTCTTAGGGATCGCAGTGATATTCGCCATGTGCGAGATCTTGCTGCGGGTTGTACCTCTTGGGCGATTCAAGAGTTCCCCTTTTCGACAGTACGATCCGCAGTTGGGATTGTCTCTAGTGCCAAACCTGAAAGTCGTACACAACCGTGGCTGCTTTCAGGGACTGATTCAAACCAATCAATGGGGATTTCGCGACCGTGAGCGCACCTTAGAAAAGCCTGCGGGAGGCTTCCGCGTGGCGGTGATTGGCGACTCCATGGTTGAGGCTGTGCACGTCCGCCCAGAGCAAGTCATTAACATACAGATGGAGCAAATTCTTCGAGAGAAGGGTTATCGCAATGTCGAAGTGATGGCCTTTGGTATCGGAGGGATTGGTACCACGCAGGAGTGGATTCTCTATCAGCAACGCATCCGTCAGTTTCATCCTGATGTCGTATTGGTTATGTTTTCGGAGAACGACATCATGAACAATTCTTCCACCCTGCAGAATGCGTACTACGGTGTCCACACCTGGTATTGCCCCTATTATGACTTGGCTTCAGACGGATCGCTTACCTTCCGCCCAGTACAACCCATGTTTCTCCGACCGGTACGGATGTGGCTGGAGAACCATTCCCTGCTGATGTACTACGGAGAGCGCCTTTGGTTCGACGTAGATTACGGCTGGGGCACGTGGCGGGGAATACCGTTGGTGTTCGGCGCCTTCAGTGACGATCCGCCTGACCCGGATTGGCAACAAGCCTGGCAAATCACGGATAAGGTCCTGGCTCGCATGAGGGACAGCGTTAATGCCGACGGTGCCAAGTTTATGGTGATCGTGTGGGCTACACAATTCGATCTTTACCCCAACACCGCGGAACGGGCCAAAAAGGAGTTCGGCAGCGTTCCTCCTGGATTCAATCCCCCGAAATACAACGAACGGCTGAGGGCCATAGTTCAACGCGAGAACATACCTGCGGCTTTCCTGGCGCCGTACATGCAAAATTATCGCGATGCACATAACCTTCAGCCCCCTTACTTTTCGCTGCCTTGCGATCCTCACTACAGCGCGCTGGGGCACCGGGTGAGCGCGGAGGGGATTGTGGACATTCTCGAACGAAATCAATGGCTGCCTTCAGTTGGGCAATCGGCCGCTTCAGTGGGCGCTGAGTAAACCACGCATGCGCATTCTGGGCCTATCCTCGTTTCGTCACGACACATCAGCTGCCTTGCTCGAAGACGGGCAAATTACGGCTGCCATTGAAAACGACAAGCTTGTCCGGACTCGCACGCGAGGCATTCCCGAGGCAGCCATTCGATTTTGCTTCAAAACCGCGGCTGTCAGTTGGGAAACGGTCGATGTGATCGCGGTCGCGACCAATCCGCTGAGAGCATGGCTGCGGAGGTCGGCACTACGTGCGCGGCTTGCCGCAATGGCACCTTTGTCGAGTGCGTATTACGAAGCGAATGAACTGAGTGCTTTGGCCCGTGGATTGAATGACAGGCGAGTGCTGCACAAGCATGCGCGCGGAAGAGAGAACAAAATCGTTAGCTTTGACGAGCATTTGTGCCATGCGGCCAGTGCATTCTTCCCTTCTGGCTTTGAACGCGCCTTGATAGTGGTTCTGGATGAAGATGGGGACGGAAACTCGGGAACCGTGGCACTTGGAGAAAAAGGGGAGTTAAGGGTACTGCGGAGCGTCCGCTTCCCGCATTCTCTCGCCTGGTTGTACAGTCAGGTGACTGATCTGGCGGGATTCATTCCGCATCAGGAGGAGCACAAGGCACAATGGTTGAGTTTAGAAGGGGAACCGACATTTAAGCCAGTTTTTCTGAAAATGCTTCGCGCCTCGAGTGCGCCTGAGCCGAAACTCGACTACAGTTATTTCAATCGCGGCCTGGCAAAGCGCCTGGCATTCTCCGATAAGTTCTACCGTGAAACTGGTCTTTCGCCAGACCCGACAAAGCTCAGCGAAGATGAACGCAAAGCGCTGACGCGCAGTATTCAGGATGCCTGTTGCGAGATCATTTGCGATCTAGTAGAACACTTTTGCAAAGCGGAAAAGGTGAGTGAGATTTGCTTCGGGGGAGGACTCTTTCAGAATTCTTTGCTGGTCGCCGCCTTGGAACGCAACCTCGGGTTCGAGCGAGTATTTGTTCCCGCAGCGCCAGGCAACGCAGGTACCGCGCTGGGCGCAGCCTACCTCGGCTGGAAAAAATGCGGCCAAACAATGCAAAATCTCAAGCCCTTCAATGTCTATAGCGGACCGCGATACACCTCGCAGGAGATCAAAGACGTTTTGGATAATTGCAAAGCACGCTACATCTTGCAAACTACAGAAGAGCGCAGAGTTGATGCCGCCGCCGAATTACTTCAGGCGGGCAGGATCATCGGCTGGTTTCAGGGAGCCGCCGAATTCGGTTCGCGGGCATTGGGCAATCGAAGCGTCTTGGCTTCGCCATGGGCTCCTTACGTTAAAGAAAATTTGAATGATTTCATCAAACATCGCGAGTGGTTTCGACCCTTCGCGATCTCAGTGCCGGCGGAGGACTTCCCTCACTATTTTGAAGGCTCACGCCAGTGCCACGTCATGAATTCCCTGGCCTGGGTCCGTTCCGGTATCAATTGCCTGCCCGGGGAATTTCTCTTACCCAACGGCCAGGTCCGTCTGCATATCGTGGACAAGCAAGCCAATCCGCAGTTCTGGCTTTTGTTGAAACGGTTCGGCGAGCACGCACCCGCTCCGATGTTGCTCAACACCTCGTTTAATCTGTTCGGCGAGCCTTTAGTACTCAGTCCGCGCGACGCGGTGCGTAGCTATTTTTGCTCCGGATTGGACGCGTTGATTATTCACAATTTCGTACTGTCAAAAGCTGCAACCCGTTTGGCGTTCTCTGAAGCACGGGTTTCGCAAAGGGCGGGTGCAAAGGTTTGACGCGCCATTTACGGGAGAGCTCACATTAACGCCGCAGGAGGGATGATTGGATAAGCAGATACAGATGGTGCAACAGATCGTCGATGATATGCTTGCCAAACGGGAGAGCCTACGGGTGCTTGAGGCCGGTTGTGGGTCCCGCAGTTTCATCCAGTTCGGACCAAAAGCCTACCTCGTCGGCATCGACATTTCGGCCGAGCAGTTGCAGAAGAACAATCTGCTGCAGGAGAAAATTCTAGGCGATATTCAGGAGTTCCCGCTCCAAGCGGCGAACTTCGACGTTGTCATCTGTTGGGATGTGCTTGAACACCTGCCACAGCCGGAGATGGCGCTCAACAACTTTTTGCAAACCATAAAACCCGGTGGCATCATCGTCCTGGGCGCGCCGGTCGTGAGCTCCTTGAAGGGGCTTGCCACGAAGTACACACCACACTGGTTGCACGTCATGCTGTATCGCAAGGTCATTGGGAATCCTTTGGCGGGCACGCCCGGTTACGGTCCCTTTAAGACATTTCTCAAGTCCGCCATGTCCCCGAAAGGCATTCGGCGGTTTGCTGTCGAGAACCATCTGCGAATCGACCTTCTTGAGAGCTTCGAGGGTGTTATGCAGCAGACGGTACGGAGAAAGTATCCATTGGTGGACCTGGTTTTCAGAGCGGTAGCGCCGCTGGTTCGCGTTCTCAGCTTCGGAACAGTGACTCCGCACACCACCGACTTTATTGCGGTGCTGCGAAAACCAGCGCCAGATGCCCGCGACCGCCAAGCCGAGCCGGCGTTTGCGGGAACAACGGTTCTCAACACCGCACATTAGAATCAGGAAGGATTCGCGGAAAGAAAGCTATGAGCAGAAAAAAGGTTGTCGTTGTCGGGCTTGACGGTCTAGAACCCTCAATCGTCGAGTCATTGCTGGAACGTGGAGACCTCCCCAACTTTGCCAAACTGAGGGCGAGCGGGTACTACGGGAGAATTCAAACTACCTACCCGGCGCAGACGCCAGTCGCATGGTCGACATTTGCTACGGGGACCAATCCCGGAGGTCACGGAATCTTCGACTTTGTTCGCCGCGATCCCAAAACATACCAACCGGATTTTGCGCTCAGCGAATTCCTGCCTCCCAAAAACGTGGTTTCTCCGCCCCGAGTGGTGAGTCTTCGTAAAGGGGTACCGGTTTGGAGGGTGCTGTCGCAAGCGGGCATTCCCAGTGTCGTGCTGCGCTGCCCGTGCACATTTCCGCCGGATACGGACTGCGGGAAAATTCTGGCGGGAGTAGGAGTTCCTGATTTGCGGGGCGGTCAGGGTACCGGTACCTTTTATACTCAGGATCGGACCATCGCAGCCAAGGAACATGAGCAGGTCGTACACCTACAGGACGGCGACCGCTTAAAGACCCATGTCATCGGTCCGCGAAACACCCGGACAAAGCCCATCACGGACATCATTTCCGAACTGAGCGTCCACCTGGATCGCGAACGCCGCGCGTTGATATTCGAAACCAATGGTACTCCCGCCAAAGTAGAGGTTGTGGAGCAGCAGTGGAGCCCGTGGGTACGGCTGAAATTCAAGCTGTCCATGCTGCAGTCCTTCGCGGGCCTCGTGCGTTTTTACGTGAAGCAACTGTCGCCGCACGTAGAGTTTTATTGTTCGCCGGTGAATTTTGATCCGGCCGCTCCCCTTTATCCCATCTCCGCGCCCGCTGGTTATGCCCGCGAACTATCCGAAAAAATCGGCTTCTTCTCTACACTAGGAATGGCCGAAGACCACGATGGCCACAACAATGGACGCCTGGACGAAGACGCATATAGCGCGCAATGCGAGGCCGTGTTCCAGGAGCGGGAACAGATGATGTTCTCGGAACTGAGTAACTTCACGGAGGGGTTCTTCTTCACCTTGTTCGATACTCCAGATCGTTTCCAGCACATGTTCTGGCGCTTCATCGACCCGCAACATCCCTGTTACGAGCGCGATTTGGCTGAGCAGTATGGCAGCCGCGTGGCGGATTTGTACCGACGATGCGACCGATTGGTTGGACGTGTACTCGACAAGGTCGATGAAAACACGCTATTGGTTGTCCTGTCTGATCACGGCTTCAACTCCTTCCGTCGTGCCTTCGACACCAACACCTGGCTTTGGCAACAAGGCCTGTTGGCGCTGAAGGATGGCAAGAAACCCCGCGAAGAGCGTGGCATTGCTTTCCAATCTGTGGATTGGTCGAAAACCTATGCCTATGCTGTCGGTTTGGGCGGAATCTATCTCAATGCTCGCGGTCGAGAGCAGGGCGGGATCGTAGAGGAGGGGGCCGAAGCCGAACGCGTCCGCAACGCCATCACACAGGGTCTGCCCGGTGCATTAGACTGCGAACGGCAATCGCCAGCTATTTGTTCGGTCTCGCGGCGCGAGGAGCTTTACAGTGGACCTTATCTCGAGCAGGCGCCTGATCTGCTGGTGAACTTTATGCCCGGCTATCGTGTCTCGTGGCAGTCGGCAGTCGGCGGCTTCGCTGACACCCCCTTCTCGGACAACACGCGACGATGGAGTGGCGACCACATCATTGATCCGGGGTCAGTACCC
>Ga0187770_10000456_pt1 | contig 19930 bp, 15 predicted proteins | sample 0116_SJ02_MP02_2_FD_133154 | JGI IMG/M metagenome (GOLD analysis project Ga0187770, IMG submission 133154) | Tropical peat soil microbial communities from peatlands in Department of Meta, Colombia - 0116_SJ02_MP02_20_MG | ecosystem: Environmental > Terrestrial > Soil > Wetlands > Peat | place...
CAGCAACGCAAACGCTACGGTCCAGGCCATGGGCTTGAAAAGCCGTCCTTCGACGCGTTGCAGAGTGAAGATCGGAAGATACGCCGTGATGATAATTCCGATCGCGTAGAACACAGGGCGCTGAACTTCGTGCGCCGCTTCACGGATCACTTCAAGCGTGGGCTTCGGCTCCTCGCCGGCCAGAGCTTGGCGCTGACGATTGTGAATGTGGCGGACGATGTTCTCGATCATCACAACCGCGCCGTCCACGACCATTCCAAAATCCAGGGCACCCAGAGAAAGCAAGTTCGCGGGAATGCCTTTCAGGTTTAAGCAAGTCGCCGCAAAGAGCAGTGAAAACGGAATCGTGAGGGCCACGATGATCGCGCCGCGAACATTGCCGAGGAACAAAAATAGGATGATCGAAACGAGAATGATCCCCTCGGTAAGGTTGTGAAGGACTGTGTGCGTGGTGAAGTGTACGAGGTCGCTGCGATCGATGAACGGGACGACCTTCACTCCGGTAGGCAGAATATGGTCGTTCAACTCCTTTACCTTATCCTCGATTCCTCGAAGCGCATCGTCCGCGTTGGCACCTTTGCGCAGGAGAACGATGCCGGAGACGACATCGTCATTGTCGATGATGGTGCCGTCAGCTCGGTGATAGGCGCGCGCAAATTGGCCCAGACGAATCTTGGGGCCCTGCGCTACCTCGGCGATGTCTTTGATATGGAGAGGCGTACCGTTTTTCGTGTAAAGAACGGTGTTTTCGATGTCGCGGACGTTGTCGACGAGGCCTACTTCGCGGATGTTCACTTGTTGCAAGCCGGACTCGATGAAACTGCCGCCGGCGTTCACGTTGTTATTGGTCAGCTGCTGTTCGACTTGGCCGAGACTCAGGCCGTATGCGATCAATTTGTTGGGATCGACTCGAACCTGGTATTCGCGAGTGGGACCGCCGAAGCTAGCCACGTCCACGATGTTAGGCACAGCCTTGAAATTCTTCTGGACGACCCAATCCTCAAGCGACTTCAGCTCCATCACGTCGTACTCGGGATTGGTGCTTTCCAGCGTGAAGAAATAGATTTGGCCGACGGGGCTCCAGTCGGTGCCCATCTGGGGCACGACGCCGGGCGGCAGTGTGACTTGCGATAGACGCTCGAGCACGCGCTCGCGATCCCAGGCGTTGGCTTCTTGGTCGTCGAAAATCAACTTCAGGTCCGAAAGCCCGAAAAGAGAAAATGAGCGCAAGTGGACCACGTGGGGGATGCCGTTCATCACGATTTCCAGAGGGATCGTGACTTGCTGCTCAATCTGCTCCGCCGAAATACCCGGCCACTGCGTGATGATTTCGACGTAATTGTCGGCGACGTCGGGATACGCCTCAACCGGCAGCTGATGGAAAGAAATCGCACCCCAGCCGAAAAGCACCAGCGCGGCCGCCAGCACGAGGAAGCGATTTCCCAGCGCGAAATCAACCAGCTTGCGGATCATTCCCCTTGCCTCAGCCCTGAATCAATGGGGAGCGCGTTATTCATTGTCGATCGCGTTCTGCAGTGACAGAGCATTCGTCACGACTTGCTGCCCCGGCTCTAAGCCCGAGAGGATTTCTTGCTGTTTGTTTGGAAGCTGATCTCCGCTTCTAACTTCCAGCCGGCGGAATTTCTGATCGGGGGCCGGCACGAACACCCAGTCGCGGTCGCGAAGGTGCAAAATCGCAGAGGCTGGTACGGCCGTATGCGTCTCTTTCTTCAAGCCGTAGAAGGTAGCCTTCACAAACATTCCCACGCGCATCAGACCAGGATTCGCGACCTCGATACGTACTTTCGCCGCGCGAATCGTCGGATCGAGAATTTCGCTGATGTTGCTGATGGTCCCTTTCAAAACGCGGTCGGGATATGCATCGAGGCGGACGTCGACCATTTGCCCTACGTGCACGCTGGGCAGATCGTTTTCATAGACGTCACAGATGACCCAGACGTAGGACAGATCCGAGATCGTGAACGGATTGGCCGAATAGCTTTGCACGCTGCTTCCGCTTACGACCTCCTGGTCGGTGATCACTCCCGAGATCGGAGCAGCAATGTCGACGATGCCGGAGGGATGGTCGGGATCATTCCCAAGCAGCTTCAGGTGCTCGGTGGTGGTGTCGAGAGTGACCTTCGCGTCGTTTTCGGTGTCCTGGGCCGCTTCCAAGGCGGACTTTGCAATCGCGCCGTGTTCATAGAGTTCTTTGGCGCGATCGAGTTGTTGGCGGGCGTAGAGCTCGTCGGCTACAGCCTTGCGATAATCGGAGTAGCCGCCAGAAATGTCATCGCTGCGTATGCGCAGGAGCACTTGCCCCTTCTTAACGGTATCCCCGAGACGCGCGCGGATATCCACTACGCGGCCCGAAGCGAGCGTAATCACTGGAACGGTCCGGGCGATGTCCGGATTCACCGTGCCGGTGACAACCAGTTGCGATACGGCTTCGCGTTTGACCGCGGTCGAGAGTGGGTATTGTTCGGGATGATCCACGTGAAAGAGCGAAAGATCGCCCACTTCAACGACTTTTGCCGGAGGCGGCGCTCCGGCGTTTGAATCGGCCGCGCCACCGCAGGCCTCCAGAAGGAAAGGGGTGGCCAAAAAAAGAATGGTTCCATAAAATCGTTTGCAAATCATCGAAGTGCCTCATTCATGCGACACGCAGTGCCTCGTTCGGTGGGATGCCATTGCGCGACAAAAGAGCCAAAGGCCGGCGATCAATCCGCGTGGACGTTTGAAATCAGAAAACCGGGACGATTAAGCGCGGTTAACCGAGGTAGGCGGCGCGCGACCGGAAGGCGGTGCGCCATCCAAGAATTCGAAACGCGCACTCGCAACAATAGCCAAACACCGAAACGCGCAAGGGGAGGTTTCTGTTTCTACAATGGACGGAGCGATGGCGGCCCCTGCACCATGCAATGCAGCGCTGGAATGTGCCGTAGGGTGTTGAGCCTCGATGGAGTGAGACGAACTGCGGCGGCTCGTTGCGGAGTCCTCGAAGAGCGCCATCTCCATATGCAAATCGTCGGACATCGAAACGGCGAAGAACAGCAAGATGAGCGCTACGCTGACGGCCGTCCATTCACGCAGAGACACTCCGATTCTGCGCTGCCGCTGGTGGACCCAACGCGTGCGCCAGGTCCAGAGGACGCCAGCCGCCATCAAGAGCCACACCAGGTTGAGAAGTAGTTCCATGGCTACGGTGTACGGGATTTAAGGTAACTTACCGGCGGCGTGCGCCGCAATAGCAGCGGGCACTCTTTTTGGCGAGCTCCGCAACCATCATCAAGGGTTATGGGTGATGAGCGGTCTCTTTTCGAAAGACTATGTTTTCGGGTGAGACTTAGGAACGAACCCTAAGATCGACGAATCTAGAATCGGCATGAGGGACAAGAAGTCCCGCATGAGCGCGCCTCGCAGATCGGCAAACTCCGCACGCTGCCGGTCGAGCGCGAAAGAAAACATTTCGCTGTGGAGGATCGCCGCGTCGGGCGAGTCCAACCCGAGATAGCGCAGAAAGCTCGCGAGATAGAGCGCTTCGGGGGTCCAACTTTTCCACGCTGTCTGATGGATTTGCTGGAGCTTGCGTTGCATTAGCGACCACGCGTAAAGCAACACGCGTATTCGGTCTGGACCCAGCACCAAGACTGCGTCTTCCAGCGTCCGCAGCAACTCTGCCGGCGACAGCGCTAGAGAAACAGCCGTCCGCAACACCAGCGATTCCAGATCGGGATGCGAGCGGATCTCGCGCGCGACACGATTTAGATCCACAATTTCGGCGTCGAGTAAGCGATTGATACGCCGCACCGCCTGCGGGGGTTCTGGAGCCGGCGTCGGACCGCTCACCAAATTCTTGCGTCGACTCGACTCAGGAGATGAAGGGAGTTTGCGCATTTCAGCCTCGGCTAGACCATTGCCGTCAATGCACAAATCGACTTTTGCAAACGCGCTCTTTAGGCCAAGGCTGTTTTGCAGCGTACCGCGGGGGACGCTGCCGAGGTTCCAAGATTAGAAGGACGTGCGCGGGACAACAGCTTGGGAAGTCGTGTTCGCAATCGAAGGAGCGCGGCGCTGTGGATTTGTGAGACGCGAGACTCGCCGATACTTAGAATCCGGCCGACTTCCTTCATCGTCAGATCCTGAAAGTGATACAGAGACAGAACTTCGCGCTGGCGCTGTGGCAGCTCGTTCATCGCTCGCGCGAGCAACTCAGCCATTTCGCCGCGCAGGGCCTGGTGGTAGGGATCTTCCTCTTTTGATTCGCAGCGCTCAATCTGTTCCTCGCCGCTTTGATCGCTGGATTCAGTCTGAAGGCTACCGAGGTCGAGTCCGCGCAACCTCGCCCGCAACCGTTGCAGGTCTTCAAGGCTCATATCCAGCTCGGCGGCAATTTCTTCCTCGGTCGCGTCTCGCGTGAGCCGCGTTCTAATTTGGGAAACGGCCTGTGCCAGACGCCGCGCCTGGCGGCGAAGCGCTCGCGGGCTCCAGTCGATCAGTCGAAGGCTATCGAGGATCGCGCCGCGAATGCGGAATTCCGCGTAGTGCTTGAGACGAACATTCTTGGCGGGGTCGTACTTCTTGACGGCGTCAATCAGGCCGAGAATCCCTGCGTGTACAAGATCTTCCAGCGGAACCTGCGGGGGTAGTCGAAAATGAATGCGCCGCGCCACGTAGTGAACTTGCGGAAGATGTTCCAGCAGCAGTTGCTCGCGCTGCTGTTCGTTGAGCGCTGTAGTGAGCATGGGTCGCTGAAAGATGCACGAAAGATTCCAGTTGTGCGGAGCGATTCATTAGAATCCCTAATCAACTGCCTTGCGCCGGCGTGGCGAGGTCTGTCGTGCAGATGTTTTTGATCTCCAGCCTCAAGGCGGAGGCGCGCTCCATCGCCAGCCAGAATGGTGCTGCGGCGCGAGCGATCGGAGACTCACTGCTGGTGCCCTGCTCGAGTTGTCCGCCGCCAAATTCGCACGGGAGTTCTTTCCCCTTGCGGTCGCCATCGGGAAACGCCACAAGCAATTCCCGATGATCTTCGCGAAGCGCCGCGATAAGCTGCTGAATGCTCAGGTCGTCGATGCCCTCATCGAGCAAGATCACTTTCAAGCCGCCATTGCCGGACGCACGAGCTTCGTCAGCCGCACCGCTTGCTTCAATCGAATGAACCGGCAAGAGTCCCACAATCTGCAGAAGTCGCTCGCGGACCGCGCCCCGCAGGTCTGGAGCGTTCAGGTCTAGCGTGAGACCATTTATCGACCGAGCCATCTCGTTCTCGCTTTCACGCCACCTTTCCGCCGGAAGTGTTTCGTGCCTTTAACTGGTAGCCAAGGCCGCGCACGGTGTGAATCAACTTGGGCTCGAACGGCACATCTACTTTTTTGCGCAGATAATTCACGTATACGTCGACGATATTCGTGAGCGGGTCGCTTTTGTGGTGCCACACATGACGCACGATTTCCGAGCGCGTGACGCACTCTCCCGCGTTTGCGAGGAGACATTCGAGCAGCGCGAACTCTTTGGGCGTCAGACGGATTTTTTGACCCGCGCGAGTCACCACGTGCGCGTCGCGCCTGAGCTCGAGATTGTCTATACGCAGCACCGTCTCGGCCCGACGGTCGCGACGACGCACCAGAGCTCGCAAGCGCGCCAACAGCTCGCACGATTCGAAGGGTTTCGAAAGACAATCGTCGGCGCCCGAATCAAGCGCCTGCCTCTGCTGGCCTGGGCGCGCGCCCGTTGCAAGGACCAGTATGGGCAAATGTTCGCGCGTTGAACGCAAATCGCGCAGCAGCAAGTACGCGTTTTCGTTCGCCGGATCGATATCGAGAATCGCAGCGTCGTAACTCCCGCTTGCGGCCAGCGATTTCAACTGTTCATCGTCGTGCGCGAGGTCTGCCACGATTTTCTCCGCGGCGAATTCTTCGTTCAGATAAGCTCCGAGCGAGGAATCGCGCTCAGCGACAAGGATCCGCATAGCTGCTCCTGCGGAAGGGGAACATCTAGGAAGGGTGCTACGACTCTAGTGAAGCCACGTGAGGGAGTCAAAAGAAATTGTGATTCTTGCGCGTTCGTTTTCCAGGACTAAGAGCTCTCGACGAATATGTTTCACAACGAAACGCATGGAAGCCATCGCCGCATCTTGATTAAACCGAAATCGAACACGCAATTCCATTTCGGCACAAGACTTCAAGGATGGGTCATTTTTTGGGGACGAACGATTTCATCGAACTCTTTGTCGGTAAGGTAACCGAGCTTGAGGGTCGCCTCGCGAAGCGTGAGCCCTTCATGGTGGGCCTTCTTGGCGATTTCGGCGGCTTTGTCGTAGCCGATTTTCGGTGTCAGAGCGGTGACGAGCATGAGAGAGCTGTCGAGGTGGCGTTGAATGCAGTCGAGATCGACCCGCATGCCTTCCACCGCATGCTCTCGGAATGAGCGGCAGGCGTCGGTGAGCAGGCTCACGGAATGAAGGAAATTGTGGATGATGACGGGCTTGAAAACGTTTAACTGAAAGTTTCCCTGCGAGCCCGCGAAACCGATGGTCACGTCGTTGCCCATCACTTGCACGGCAACCATCGTCATGGCTTCCGACTGAGTCGGATTCACTTTGCCGGGCATGATCGACGATCCCGGCTCATTTTCCGGAAGGATCAACTCGCCCAGTCCCGCGCGTGGACCGGATGCCAGCCAGCGAATATCGTTGGCAATTTTCATTAGTGAAGCCGCGAGCGTTTTCAGCGCGCCACTGGCGAATACGATCTCATCGTGAGCGGAAAGCGCGGCGAACTTATTCGGATGAGACTTGAACGGCAAACCAATCAGCTCCGAAATCTTTCTTGCGGCGCGTTCAGCGAATTCAGGATGCGCGTTGAGACCTGTCCCGACTGCCGTGCCACCTATGGCGAGGTCGTACAGTCCCCATAGCGACTCGCCCATTCGTCCGATGTCTCGGTCGAGCAGGCTGACCCAGCCGGAAATTTCCTGGCCGACCGTGAGCGGAGTTGCGTCCATCAGGTGAGTGCGGCCGATCTTCACGATGCTCGCGAATTCCTTTGCCTTCGCGTCGAGCGCATCACGCAGTCTCTCGACAGAAGGAATCAAATCCTGAGCGACGCGTGAGGCTGCAGCGATATGCATGGCCGTCGGGAACGTATCGTTCGACGACTGCGACATGTTGACGTCGTCGTTCGGATGGATCGGCTTCTTGCTCCCCATTACGCCGCCGGCGATCTCGATCGCGCGATTTGAGATGACCTCGTTCGCGTTCATGTTGGTCTGGGTACCACTGCCTGTCTGCCAGATGCGAAGCGGAAAATGACCGTTGAGCTTTCCGGCGATCACTTCGTCCGCGGCGTGCACAATTAGCTTGGCTTTATCGTGCGGGAGTTTGCCGAGATCCTGATTCACCAGCGCCGCGGCCTTTTTCAGAATGCCGAAGGCGCGGATGAGTTCAGGCGGCATCGTGTCCGTGCCGATATTGAAATGGATCAGCGAGCGCGCTGTCTGGGCGCCGTAATAGCAGTCGATGGGGACTTCGATCTTCCCCATGCTGTCCGATTCTGTACGCGTCTTCACGGCTGTGGCGGGCGAGGCTTTGGCGTCCACGCGATTCATCCCCCTCGACTATTGTGACCCAACATAAACAGCATACTGCGGATTATCGTCCGTGCACATCCCGGGCGCGTTTGCCGAGTCCGTTGTAGCTACTGCGGAAGGATTGGCGTTCAGCCGAATTCGATCAAACTTAAATTCATTGACTCCTAAGGAGTCCGCGTGCAGACTATGCGCGCTCGTTAGGCCCCACCGAGGAGTAAACAAAATGCAAAAGCTGGATCGACGTATATTTCTGTCGGCGCTGGTCCTGTTCGCTGCGTCCGCCGCAAATTCTCCGCGCGTCAACGCGCAGACTACTGCGCCCGCGAGCTTCAAGGTCAAACACATCATCGGTTTGCAAGCCGTTCAACACAACACAAAGGGGCTAGCCACTGTGTCGAAGGACGCGTTGACATTCACCAGCGGTCCGACGAAAAGCGACCTTGCCATCAGCGGTATCGAGGACGTTCAGACGGGCGTCGATAGCCAGCGACTCATCGGAGGCACAATCGGAACATTAACGATGGTCGCTCCGTACGGGAGTGGCCGATTTCTAAGCCTCTTTCGAGAAAAGATCGACACTCTGACGATCGAGTACCGCGACACCAATGGCGGATTGCATGGCGCCATTTTCACTTTGCCGAAAGGACAAGCGTCGGCACTCAAAGCCCAGCTCGTGGCCGCGGGAGCGAAAGCGAGCCCAGTTCCTGCGCAGGAGGCGGCGAAACCATGAATCGTCAAACCCGAAGTCGCACTCTGAGTTCGCTCGTGTTTACAATTTTCGCTCTCGTGGCATATCTCGCGTTCTCGCGCCCGACGGCACAGGCAGCGCAAGCGTCGACCGCAACGCCTCCCACGCCGATGCACGCGTCCGCACTTCAGGTTCTGCAAATCCAGGCAGAAGATGTGAAGTTGCCTGCCGAGTTTCAGATGGCGATGTACGAGCACGTAATGGAGGAAGTCGGAAAGACAAGGCGATTCGAGCACTTGTATCGCGACGGAGATCGCGATGCCGCAAACGCTCCCGATCTGGTCACCTTGCGTTGCACGGCCACAGGTTTCAAGCAAGGGAGCGCGGAGAAGCGCCAAGTCACTACGGTCAGTGGCAAGACGTCCATCAAAGTTCATCTGCTGTTCACGGACAAAGACGGCCAGAAGCTTTTTGAAAACGACGTCGAGGGCAAAGTGCAATTCCTCGGCGAGAACCTGCGCGCGACGTTTGATTTCGGCAAGAAAGTCGCTGCGGTGGTGCGACAGGATTTTGCGCCGACAAAGTCCGCTAAGAAATCGTAGCGTTCGCTTCGAGCGCGCGCGCAGTCTTGCTCATTTGAGCAAACACAGTTTTACTTTCCGAAGGAATGGACTCATCATGTCTCCGCGGTTCTCTCGGCAGGTTCCGAAGACCCAGCCCGGAACAACAGCAGCGGATTCGCGGTCGAGAGACTAAGCGCGTCCGCTGATTGACGGGCGGGAGTGGGCCATGAGTAATACAAAAGTCCAGTGGTTGGGCCAGGTCGTCGACGGAAAATTCGAGCTGCGCGAGTTCGTAGGCAGCTCGCCTCGAAGTTGGGTCTACCTCACGGAGCGCGAAGGGCAACGGGCCGCAATTAAGCTGATCTCCGCAAATGCGCGACAAACCGACGCGCGAATTTCCGGTCTGGAACAAGCGAAGAGCTTTTCGCATCCGAGTCTTCTGCGCGTCCATGAGGTGGGACGCTGCCGACTCGGTGATACGCCGCTGGTCTATGCCGTCACCGAATACGCCGAAGAAAGTCTCGCGGACATTCTTGCTCAGCGTGCGCTCAGTCCCGCCGAAGTCGCCGAGCTGTTGCCTCCAGCGCTGGACGCTTTGACGTACTTGCACGGCAAAGGTCGGGTCCACGGGCACTTCAAACCCGCCAACATCTTAGCGACCGGCGATCAAGTGAAAATTTCGATCGACGCCGTCAGCGCGATGGGAGAGATGCCGGTACAACCGAGCGCCTACGACGCGCCGGAGATCGCAAAGACCGGATTCTCTACGCAAGGCGATATCTGTTCACTTGGAATGACCGTAGTCGAGGCGCTGACGCAAAGGCTCCCCGTGATACCGCAGAATGTATCGGACGACCCCGAGCTGCCGGATTCCCTGCCCCAACCGTTTTTGGATATCGCGCGCGAATGCCTGCGCCGGCAGCCGCGCCGCCGAACAACGATCGCGGACATTTCGGCCAGATTACGGACTCCCGCGAGCGTGCCTCGAAGACCAATGACCGCGCCAGAGCCAGTGGCCCGCGCTAAAGCTCCCGTAACTCAAAAAGCGCCCGCGAAAGCGCAGAAAGCACCCACGAACTGGCGGAGCGCAGTGCCAGCGGCAGTACTCATCGGGCTCGCGCTCGTCGTCATTTTCATCGCGCCAAGGCTTCTCAATCGTTTGCAAGGACAGTCGGCAGGCGCTGCGGCAGTCGAGCCAAGTACGTCTGCAGCAACGGCACCTGTGGTAGCGACGCCCGCGAGCGAAGCGGGTTCAGCTACCGCGCCCAGTGCCGCAGCCCCTACCGAAGCTGCGCCTCCGACTGAGAATTCGGAAGCAACGCCTTCGAGCGCTCCCAAGGGTGCGGACGAGTCGAGCAAGGACAAAACCGCCGTGAGCCCAGCTCCGCCACCTCCGCCGCAACCTGCGCCACCAGCGGTCGCGACAACAAGGCCCACGTCATCGGGAGATGTTCTCCAACAGGTTCTGCCCGACGTGCCGCAGAGAGCTCTCGACACGATTCAAGGCACGGTAAGGGTGGGTGTGCGGGTACAAGTCGATGCATCAGGTAACGTGACGGACACCAGCCTCGATTCGCCTGGGCCCAGCAAGTACTTTGCGAATTTGGCGGTGAACGCAGCGCAGAAGTGGAAGTTCAGTCCCATGGCAGACGGCAGCAGCACTCGCGAATGGGTCCTGCGATTCCAATTCAGGCAGGATGGGCCGAAGGCGACGCCTTCGCCAGTTCATCCGTAGCCGCATGCTCGATTTCCGCGTTGATGGCCGCTCCGATCAGAAATGCGAGACCCGTCGCATAGAGCCACACCAGCAGGATCATCACAGCCCCGAGAGAACCATACGTGGCGCTATAGGTGTTGAAATAGTGCAGGTAAGCACGGAATCCCGCAGACGAAACAAGCCACAGGACAACTCCAAATACGGAACCCGGCGTGAGCCAGTGCCAGCGACGTTCCTTCCGGTTCGGCCCGAAGTAGTCGATCGAGGAAAATGAGATCGCTACGAAAAGCGCTGCGGCCGGCCATTGCAGATCTCTCCATATGAGCCAGATCACGGATGTCCATCGAAACTTGAATCGGAGCCAATCCACAAAGTCGTCGCCGATCACGACCATGAAGAGGGCGGAGAGAAGCAGGATCGAAATTCCGATCGTCAGCGCGATGGCGATCAAGCGCACTTTCCACCAGGAGCGAGTCTCTTCTGTACGGTACGTCACATTCAACGTCGAAACCATCGCGCTCATCCCTCCGGAAGCAAACCAAAGCGCGGCCACGATTCCAAACGTCAATTTACCGCCGCTGCTATTGGCCGCCAGTTCGCCCGCGACACCGCTGATGAGCTGATACGCCATTGGAGGTATTGGTCCTGCGGGCAACGAAAACAGATGCTGCTGAAGCTCGGAGTAGTGCGAGGCGAAGAGTCCGAACAGGGCAAACAAAAAGACCAAGAGCGGGAATAGAGCCAGCAGCAAGCTGAACGCTAGGCTCGACGCGCAGTCGAACAGTTCGTCACGAATCGCTTCGCGAACAACCCCTCTCAGAAGTTGCCATACTGATAGCCCACCCAACTGCCATAGCGAACGTCTTCGCAGAGTCTTGCCGGGTTGTGTGGGCGGCATAGAGACAGCCTGCAAGAATTCGGGCGCGATTCTAACTGATTGCCCGTGTAAATGGCAGACGGAGGTATCTGGACAGTTTCACTTGCGAATCGAAACTCGGCGAAACCCTTGACCAAATCGCCGAAAGGCCGCTTACTATAAGAAAGTAGTTCTGCCTGTTTGGCACTGATTCCAAAGGAGATTCGTCATGGCGACGACGCTGGAAACTACCTCAAAGCCGCTCTCAAAAGAGCTCCCCGTAGTGCTGGCAGTGGACGACAGCCCTGTGCAATTGCGGCTGATCCACGAAGCGCTGGCTCGAAACGGGTATACAGTGAAAACTGCAACCAGCGGCGAAAAAGCGCTCGATGTGATGAAAACATCCGTGCCAGCCGTGGTAATTTCCGACGTAACGATGACGGGGATGACTGGCTACGACCTCTGTAAGGCCATCAAGAAGGACTCGAAATTGGGCAGGGTTCCGGTCATCTTGCTAACGAGCGAAGGCGCGCCCAAAGCCTTCCAGGCGGGACGTGAAGCGGGAGCAGTGGTTTACATCACGAAGCCCTTCAAGCCCGAGGCGCTGCTGAACGCCGTGCGGATGGTCTGCCCCGTGCCGCACTCTTAGTTCCCTGCAAACAAACTCCTGCTGAAATCCCGCTCAGCTGCGGCGCGCTTTCGCCAGACCGAGCGACCAGCTGACCAGCTATTGCACTCCTGGACAGGGGGTCAGCAAGCTTTGCCCGGGATATGCTGGTCGAGGCGTAGACTGACCTCTTCAGGAGTCTAGGGTCTCTCAGAGTAAAGGACTACTGTGCCGTCACTGTTCCATCGTCTCTTGCAAGGCGACGAGGTTGAAGAACGCGCGGCACCCGCTGCGGATCCGCCTCCGACCGCGCCGGCTGGCACGGCGACCGAAATGATCAACGCGGAAGACTTGCCTTCGGCTGCCGCGAAGCTCGCGGAGCTCTTCCCTGAAGCAGCGCTCGGGGAAAGCGCCGAAGGCCACGAAGAAACCGAATCGGAAGACAAGTCGACCACGGCGATGGTTGCCGAAGCTTCCTCGGAAACAGCACCTGAGCCGCCGCCTGCGCCCAAGCGGCGAAGCATATTTTCATGGCTATTCGGACCGAAGGACTCCCCGAAAGTCACCGAGGAAATATCGCTGGTCGCCGAATCGGCTCCGGCAACGCCTGTAAACGACGACGTCGCACCGGCGCCTGAAGCGGCGACAGCTCTCGCACTGGAGACTGTGCAAGAATCGGTCGTGCCTGCGGCGGATATGGGCGCAGATCCGATACCGGCGGACCAATTACCTCCCGCTGGCGAACTCTTCGCGGAAATGTTCCCGCAAGATGAGCGACCGGATGCGGCTGAGGCCATCGTTTCGACGAGCGAGCCAGTCGACGAGCCCGCGACCGCGCCACTTGCGCATATCGAACAGCCTGCTGAAGCCGCTTCGCTTGAAACTTCGGTGTTGGTCGAGCCGCTGCCAGCTCCCGAGTCGCCGCAGGTTGAGGAACCGGTTCTAAAAGATTTCGACGACGCGCCTCCTTCATCCCTGTCCGCGGATTTTCTAGGTGCGATGAAGAGCGCCATGCCCGGCGCTGAACCCGACCCCGTACACCAAGCTTCGGTCGACGATTCTGATGTCGCGGAGGAACAAGAGCCCGCAGCGCCCGAGCCGCTCGCCTATTCTCCGCCCTCCGCCGAACAGGCCGAGCCGAAGCGCCCCGCGTATCGCGATTGGGCGCTCGACGAAAAACTTGCGAGCCACCGCGAATGGGTCGAATCGCACGGGCTCGCAGGCACGCGCGCCGATCTTTCGTGCGCCGAACTCGAAGGGGCCGACCTGATCAGCGTCAACCTCCGAATGGCCGATCTGCATGACGCAAATCTGAGAGCAGCGGACATGCTGCTGGCCGATTTGCGGGATGCTTGTTTGGTGCGCGCCGATCTCGAGGAATCGTGTTTGGTCGGGGCGAATCTTGAGGGCGCGAATCTCGAGGGTGCAACTCTTGAGACCGCAATGGGGCTCGTGCCTCGTCAGCTTGCGGGCGCCAATCTGCGTGACGCGCTCCTAGCACCACAACTGATGGAGTTTGAGGCGGAATCTAAATTTGCGCACAACTCGCGGCAAGCGCACCGCTATTTTGGCGCGATGACCTTCACGAGTCTGCTTTCCTGGCTGCTTCTCTGGAAGACAAAGGACGCGCAGATTGTGAGCGATTCAGCCGTCCTGCCGTTTCTCCATTCGCACGCGGCCGCGGCCGCACTTCCGACAGCGGAGTCTTATCTGATCGTTCCCGCAGCGCTGTTCCTACTCTATCTCCTTTTTCACTTTCACTTGCAGCGGCTCTGGGAATCGGTCGAGGAACTGCCAGCGATCTTTCCTGACGGGCACGCGCTCGGCGACGAAGAACCTGCGATCATTCTGGGCCTTTTGCGCACTCACTTTCGTTGGATGAATCCTGATCCATCGTCAACCCGAATCGTCGAGCGCGGAATTTCGGCGATGCTCGCTTATGGAATCGTCCCCGTGACGCTGCTTCTTTTCTGGGCGCGCTACCTGACGCGGCAGGAAGTTCACGGGACCATCTTGCACACGATCCTCGTTGTCGTGTCGAGCGGCATGTCGATTTATGCCATCACCAAGGTCGGCCGCCGGCCTGAGCGCTGGGAGCTCGAGCGAACCTGGTTCCGACGGCTCGTCGCGCGCATTAAGGCAGTCAGCCCTGTGACCGTCGCCACTGCATTCGGTTTCGTGTTGCTGCTGATCGCTGCCGGAACGCTGCTTGGCGTGCCTCATGATCGCGCGCGGGCACCCCAGTACGGGCCAGCGAATATACGCAGGTGGGCACCCACGCTTTTCTGGTGGACTGGGTTCGATCCCTATCCCGACCTCACCGAAGCGTCGCTTTCTTCAAGGCCGGCGACGTGGAATGTGGAGGACGATCAGGTTCCTTCAGTCGATGGAGCCCGCCTCAACGACGTGCATTTGCGATACGCCCAGGCTTACGGGGTTTTCCTCGCGAACGCGCACATGCTGCACGCGAACCTGCAGGGCGCCTTTCTCTCGCAAGCGGACCTGCGCGGCGCAGACCTTGGCCAGAGCGATCTACGATATGCAGTGCTCGATCAGGCGCGCATGTACCGCGCCAACCTGGACCGATCGAATCTCGATGGGGCTGACCTGCGGCGAGCTGATCTCCGAGCTACCAATCTCTCGCACTCTTCCTTGCACGACACGATTCTCGAGGACGCACGGCTCGAAGGTGCCAGCCTTTATACCTCGCGGCTCGACGGGGCAATCCTGATCCGCGCGAATCTAGAAAAAACGGATTTGCGCGACGCATACATGGCCGGGACTCACATGGACCACGCCGACCTTCGTAACTCCTATCTGTGGTCGGTCAGGCTTACCAGCGCGGATCTCGGAGGCGCGCAGCTCGACGGAGCGATTCTAATTGATGCCGACTTGCGCGGCGCGAATCTTGGCGGAGCGCAGTTTGCAGGAACTGTCTTGAACAACGCTAATTTGAGCGGGACAATTCTCGAGGGAGCGAACATGCGGGGCGCGTTTGGACTGACGGCGGCGCAGATTTGTTCAGCGAAATCGCGACGCGGCGTGATCCTCGACGACGCGCTTCAAACGCAAGTCGAAGCCGAATGCGGCGGAACACGCTAGCTTCAGCAACCCTCGAAACGAATCAAGAAAGCGCCGAAGCGGAAGCTGCCCCATAGAAGCTAAACCACGGACTTGCAGCCTTTAGGCGCTCATTCACATTCTTGATATTCTTCACGCCCTGATCCGCAAGCCAATCTTCAAGCGCCTTCACTCCCTGCTTCGCGTACACCGGAATGCCATCCTTCCATGTGGCGCGTCCGCAAAGGACACCTGAGAATTTCACGCCCGCATCGGCCGCCAGTTCGAGCGTTTCGTTGAACACCTCATTGCTCACGCCGGCGGAAAGATAGATGAAAGGCTTTTTCGCAACAGCAGCGGCCTTGCGGAAATGATCCTTGGCTTGATCGTGTGTGTAGGCGGCGTCGCCCTTGCAGGCCTTCGACCCAGCCACATACGCCATGTTGACCGGAACCTCGACCTTCAGCACGTCGACGCCATACTGGGGTTTCGAAAACTCTTCCATGCTGCGCGCGACGATTTCGGGCTTCTTTCGCGCGAACTCGATGCTCTTTTCGTCCCCGCCCTCTTCGTAGCCGACAAATTCGAGGAAAAACGGCACGTCCGCAGCAGTGCACTCGCCGCCGATTCGCTCGATCCACGCGTGCTTGATATCGTTGATATGGGGCGGATCGAACGGCGTGTAGTAGAGCAGAATCTTGATGCAATCCGCGCCAGCAGCCATCAGGCGGCGCACGGACCAGACGTCGAGAAGATCGGGCAAGCGGCCCGGGCGCGTGTTGTCATAGCCGCTGTTCTCGTAGGCAAGAAGCAAGCCAGCGTTTTTTGCACGCAATTTCGCAGCGGGAAGACCGTACTCGGGATCGAGAAGAATCGCGCTAGCGTGCGGCGTAAGCACGCGGACAACAGCGCTCTTGAATTCCTCGAGCATTTGCGACGTGACGGCGCTCTTGTCAACACCCTTGTCCTTGGCGATGGCGCTCTTGAGCGAGCCGCGCTGGTCCATGGCCGCAGCGGCAATCACTCCGCGCGAGTCCGAGACAGCCTGCAAGCCCTTTTGTTTTCCTGGCGTGATCTTCATGGCGTGCGATCTCCCGGCGAGAATTTTTCAGAGGCCAAGTGATTTTAACATAGCGGCCATGGGCTGAAGGATCGAAACACGGTAGCCACAGACTAGGGTAACCGGCTGTCTAGGGTCACCGATCCGCCGCTACAACGACAAAATCTGGTGCTGAGCGGCGCAGGAAGGCCCTTCACCGGAACCCGCAACCGAACTCATCGAAGTGAGCTTGTCGAGAAGCTCTCGTCCTTGGGCCGCGAGCTGCGGCAGCAGACACAATGTGCGCTCCTGCAGTTCGCCGTTCGGCGTAAGCGAATCAGTCAGGATTTTTTCGTGCCGGTCGAGCACGCCTGAACGAAAGTTTTCGGCGCGCGCGACCTTCCCCTTCAGTTGCGTAATCTGATGGAGCATCTTGGCTTCGGCTGTGTGAAGCGATTCCACGAGCGTGGAATCGAGCTTTGCGAGCGGCTCTTCAAATGACTTCATCAAACGGCGGACTTCATCCTCACCCGCGTCGAATCGGCTGGAAAGTGCGCCAGGCAACGACTGCTGTTCCATTTTCGAGCGCAAATGCTGGCGTCCCGCGAGCAGGTCACGCAGATGAAGACCATACTGCGCCAGAAAGCGTGCGATCGGTGGTTCGATGATCGTGAAGCTCGCGCGCGGCAGGATCGCAGGCATGCGGACTCCAAGCTCCCGATAAACGACCTGCGCTTGAGCCATGTACGCGACTTCTGCGGGTCCGCCGATGTACGCGGCAGTCGGCAGGATCGAGTCCTGGATGACGGGTCGCAACAAAGCGCTCGGCGAGAACGCCTCCGGCTGACGTTCGATCTCCCGGATAAGTTGCGGAGGCGCTACCTCCGAATCGCCAACCAAGAAGGATCCGTTCTTTCTGCGAAGCGGCTCTCGACGGCCCGCTTTGCTCCAAAAAAGAAGTGTCGTCTCGTTCGTGACCTTAACCTGTGAATGGAAACCGGCGGTGTCCAGTTCCTTTGAGCGCGCAACGAGCGCACTTCCGAGTTGGTCAGCCTGTTGAGCCGCATGTCCCAAGGTGGGAGCTGCGAGACGGTGCAACTGCGGGTCAAGCTGGTCGACAAAGATGATCCCGCGACCCGCGAGAAGTCGTGCCATGAGCTTACCGAAAGCCGAACCATACGTGTCGCGAGGCGTATAGGACTCGTGCAGGGCGCGTGTGACTTCGGCAGTGAACTCGCCTTCGAGAGTAGACGCCGCGGCACCTACAGCAGCCTCGATCCCATCGCCCAGTAGGATTTCGCCGACGCGGCGTCCGGAATCTTCCGGTGGCAACTCATAGCGCGCGAGGCCGCTGCGGGTGCACCACAAAGAATGATTGATCTCGGCTAAGTCATGGTCCTCCGTAGCAAGCCAGAAAACGGGAACCGCGTCGATGCCACGCCGAGTAACTTCCTCGGCGCAACGCAGCGCCGTGAGCGCCTTGTAAAACGTGTATGCGGGTCCGGAGAAAAGTCCGGCCTGCTGTCCGGTGACGATGGCGACGGCACCTGAGGCGAGGCGATCGAGATTGCGCGCAGTCGCCGGATCAATTTCGCCTCCGGGGCCAAACCTTCGATTCTGTTCGCGTAGTACATCGACGATCCATCGCCGCGAATCCGGGCTGAGCTGCACTTCGCGAGCAGCCGCATCAACGCCAGCCGCCGTCGGAGGATGCGCGTAATAGGCCGCGACCTTCGAGAAATCGTCAAGAAATGTCGAATAGAGCTTGCTCGTGTGTGGAATGTCGTGGAACAGAAGACAGTGAGACTCCATCGGGGCAGTCATGATACACGGCGCTCCGAGCACCGGCAACAGGAGCGGATAGCAGCATTCGAGGCCCGAGAATCAATTGAATGCGTCACAGGGTCAATTGGATTAGATCGGGGCCGCTGAGGATTCCGGGAATTGGCGTACTGTGCAAAGAGCAGCATTGCAGGGACGCAGAAGACCCGGACACGTACCCCGCGTTCAAGGCAAAGCGACGGACTTGCGGCGATGCAGATCCTGGATCGCGGCGACGTCAGCAGCATGGCCAACCATCGCGCGAATGCCGCGCGCAGCGGCGCTGGCCGCCGAAAGCGTGGTGATGCAGGGAACGTTGTAGCGCACCGCAGCGCGTCGAATCGACTTTTCGTCATAGAACGATTCGCGGCCGAGCGGCGTATTGATGATCAGATTGACCTTTCCGTTTTTGATCAAGTCGATGATGTTCGGCCGGCCTTCGTTCACTTTGTAGACCGCTTCGATATCGATTCCGGCGCGCTTGAGCGCCGCGGCTGTGCCGCGCGTGGCGATAATCCTCAACCCTGCTGCCGCGAGGTCTTTGGCGACCGGCGCGACGTGGCTCTTGTCGTGGTCGTTCACGCTGATGAAGACGATGCCCTCAAGCGGAAGCCTCTGTCCGGCGGCAAGCTGCGCCTTCGCAAAGGCCTGTCCGAAGGTGGTTGAAATGCCCATCACCTCGCCCGTCGAGCGCATCTCGGGTCCGAGGATGATGTCGACGCCGCGGAACTTGTTAAAAGGAAAGACTGGCGACTTCACGGCGTAGAAATCATGGACGGCCAGTTCTTTTGTACCGTTCACCATCGTGACAGGCAGATGCATTTCCTTGAGTTTCCGCCCGGTCATCAGGCGCGCGGCCACCTTGGCCAGCGGCACGCCAGTCGCTTTGCTCACATACGGCACTGTGCGCGATGCGCGGGGATTCACTTCCAGGACATAGACAGTGTCGTTCTGGATGGCATACTGCACGTTCATCAGCCCTACCACGCGAAGAGCTCGCGCAAGGCGCGTCGTGTAGTCGCGAATCTGTTCGAGTACAGCCGGCTTCAATGAAACAGGCGGCAACACGCACGATGAGTCGCCGGAGTGAATTCCGGCTTCCTCGATGTGCTCCATGATGCCGGCGATCACCACGTCATCGCCATCCGCAACTGCATCTACATCCACCTCAGTCGCGTTCTCAAGGAATTGGTCGATCAGGATCGGACGCTTTGGATCCGACAAGCCGCCGATCTGCGTCGCTTGCGTCACGTACTCTTCTACAGTTTTCAGGTCGTACGCGATCACCATCGCGCGTCCACCGAGCACATAACTCGGCCGTACGAGTACAGGCAGGCCGATTTCCGACGCGGTAGTGACGGCCTCCTGTGGCGCGAGCGCGGTGCCGCCACGCGGCTGCGGAATGTTCAGCTCGGCCAGTAGCGCGCCGAATCTCCGTCGATCTTCGGCGAGATCGATCGACTCAGGATCGGTACCGATAATCTTGGCCTTATTGCGTTTCAGTTCGAGGGCGAGATTGAGCGGAGTCTGTCCGCCAAACTGCACGATCACACCTTGCGGATTCTCGCGGTCCAGAACCGCGAGTACGTCCTCAAGTGTGAGCGGCTCGAAATACAGGCGATCCGAAGTGTCATAGTCCGTCGAAACGGTCTCGGGGTTGCAGTTAATCATCACCGTTTCGTAGCCGTCTTCCTTGAGCGCCATGGCAGCATGGCAACAGCAGTAGTCGAACTCAATTCCCTGCCCGATCCGGCTCGGGCCGCTCCCGAGAATCACGATCTTCGGCCGCTCGGTGACCGCGGATTCATCAGAATTCTCGTAGGTGGAGTAAAGATACGGCGTGAACGATTCGAATTCCGCCGCGCACGTGTCCACGCGCTTGAACACCGGCGCAACGCCGTAACGCGCGCGCTGCAACCGCACCGAAGCAGGCGTCGTCCTCCAAATCTGCGCTAACTGCTCGTCGCTCGTGCCGTGGCGCTTCACTTC
>Ga0187770_10000457_pt1 | contig 19926 bp, 19 predicted proteins | sample 0116_SJ02_MP02_2_FD_133154 | JGI IMG/M metagenome (GOLD analysis project Ga0187770, IMG submission 133154) | Tropical peat soil microbial communities from peatlands in Department of Meta, Colombia - 0116_SJ02_MP02_20_MG | ecosystem: Environmental > Terrestrial > Soil > Wetlands > Peat | place...
CAGGAGTGGCCGAACGTGTCGCTTGCGTTCTCGTTCGCGGATGCGGGAGGAACCGTAGCAGCGAAGTGAGCTTGTCCCCCTGTGATCATTTGTCATCCTGAGCGGAGCACGGCGGTGAGCGAAGCGAGTCGTCGTGCGCAGTCGAAGGATCCCTGCCCCATCCGGAGTCGCGGGAGGGTAGGGATCCTTCGACTCCGCAGCAAGCGCAAAAAGCGCTTGCTGCTTCGCTCAGGACGACAGCGGTGAGGATTTCGGCTCGCAGCCTTACCTCAACCCCGCCCACATCGCGCCCGGTCCGGGATCTCCCGGTTGCGGCAACTGTGGCGGAGGAACTGGCTGCGTGGGACTGGCTCCGTTGGCCGGCTTCGGCACATTCTCCGGATCTTCCCCTGGCCTCCGCAGGCTCGGCGCGTTGGAGGGATGTTCTTCCTGCTGCTTCTTGGCCTCCACGTCTTTGTCGGCCTTGTTGAGGATCACTTCCTTTTCGGTGCGGACGATTTTTTCGCCGCCGACCTTCATGGTCTCGACGCGCACGACTTCATCGTTGACGATGCGGACGAAGTCCACATCCTGCGGCGGCTGGCCGTAGATCCACTCTTCGTATTGCGTCTCGCCGTCGTTTTCGCGAACCTTTTTCGGCGGCCTGCCCTTGGCGTGCAGCACCATCTCTGAGTCCATGCCAACCAGTACCCGGTGCGCCTGAATGGCTTCCTTCACCTTCGCGGGCAGAGTGTTGAGATAAGCCTGCTCTTTGTTCCGAGCGCTGAAATCGAGCACGGGAAGCAGCAAGTCGCGCAACTGCTGTGCGCTCATCTCCGGAACATACTTGTCGAAATAGATCTCCAGGTACGATCCGTGAGGATTCTTCACCCTCTCACTCTCCTGCGGAGTAACTTCTTGCCCGTATGCGCCGGTGACCTCAATGTGCTGGTACCACTTCTTGCGGCGTATCGGGCCATTATTGAGTTCGAACTGGATGTGGTCGTTCGCAATTTTGACGAAGGAGATATTGGCCGGGTCGCCGGGCTTGATCGCGGGTCCCCAGAGCGCCAGTTGCCGCTGCAACTCCGGGCCGTTGGGCATGGTCACGCCATCTTTCAGAATCAGGCCCTTTGCGCTCATAGGAAATGCGGTGCGCGAGTAGACAATCTGGGTCTCGAAATCACGAATGATTTCATAGCGCGTCTGCTTCGACATGTGCGGCGCGTGGGGGTCAATGGGCGGAGCGAGCGGCCGGTAGTCCGCGCCATCGTTTGTCGGGGTTGCGGGTACGGGGGTTCCTGCTGTCGGAATTGCTGCTGAAGCTGGCGCAGGCTGCTGGGCGTCGTTTTGCGGCGGCGGAACAGTCTGCCCGTAGGCCATCGCAGAAGTCAGAAGAAGAGCAGAACACAGGAAGGGCGCGCCACGCGGACGTTCCATAAGACCACCCCAGGCCGACTCAGATCATTATAGCGCCGCTCGCAAATTCAGAAACAGACGCGGAGAGGTAGTGGTCAAAATTGAAGTCAAAATAAACCATTAGCAAGAGACGACAGCAACTGCCATCGACCTCACACTTTCGATGCAGATTCCAGCGCGTCAAAGGAAAGCTTTTTTCATTGACGGCCAACAGGTTTTGCGCCAAACTCGGCTCACTGCTGCGCCATCGCCGTATGAACGGCTGCTTCGTCGGGGCCATTTCTGGTCGTGTGAGTTGAGTGTGGGTGATCCGCTCCCAAGGGATTGCTGTCGTATCGGCGAACCAAGTCCCGCTGCCGCTCCCAGCGGAACAATCGCCCCACCGTCCCATCCGGCAAAATCGCAGCACCTGCTGAAAGTCCTGCACCAAAGCCTAGCCGATAGCTCGCAACCGCCCGCTGCCGTGATGCAGGCCGCGACCGAACTGGCCCGCTTTCTCACCGGTGCAGAAGGAGTCGCCCTGGCGTTGCGCACGAAGGGAAGCATGGTGTGCCGCGCGCGCACCGGCGATCCGGCGCCGGAGCTGGGAGCACCGGTCAATGCCGATTCCGGCATCTCCGGCGAATGCCTGCGTACAGGGTCGGTTCTGATCTGCAACGATACGGCCAACGACCCGCGGGTAGACCCCGAGGTCTGCCGCCTTCTGGGAATGCGCTCCATCGCAGTGGCACCGGTGCATTCGCGCGCGGGAGTGGTTGGAATTCTGGAGGGATTCTCAACCCGCCCGCACGCCTTTGGGGAAGAGCAAATGAGTTCCCTGAGCGGATTGGCCGCAATCGCACAAGCGGCCTACGAGCGTGAGGTTCGCGCATTGCCCCAAGAGCTGGCCGCGCCTCCGATGCCCGCCGATGAAACACCACCACCAGTATTGACTGCTGAAAACGAGCGCAGCCGAGCACCGATCTGGGCCAAGCTCACAGATCGGCGTTACTGGATTCCCGCGGCGGGTGTGGCTGCCGTAGTTCTGATCCTGAGCTGGTGGTTAAGCCGGCGCCCGGTGGCGAAGACCGCCGCCAAAGAACCCGCTCCGGCGGCGTTGGTCAGCACGAGCCCTCAACCAGCAAAGCCGACGCCTGCGCTTTCGCTGCCGACCTCATTCACCACCTCCAAAGCTGGAACTGCGAAGGTGGAACGCAAACCGGAAACCCCACAGGCTCCTCTGAAAAACGCTGCCCAAATCGAGCCCGAGCGCCTTGGGCCGGAAGCAGGCGCGATCGTTCCTGCCGCCGCAACGCGGCAGGTGGAGATCGCAAGCGCAGCGGAGACGGACTCCAGCGCTGAGAATCCTCCAGAAATTACGATCGAAGCCCGAGGTCTGGCCCCCAGCCTGGGACCGGCTCCCGAGGTTGTCCCGGCGCTGGTTATGCCAGTTTCCCAAGGAGTCAGCGAAGGACGCCTCATTCACCAGGTGAATCCGGTATACCCCATGCTGGCCCTCAACCAGCGTGTTCAGGGACCGGTGGCCTTGGACATCACCATCGCCGACGACGGCAGCATCCGAGAGATCAAGAAAGTCAGCGGGCCGCCGGTGCTCGCCGATGCCGCCGGCGCCGCCATACGGCAATGGCGCTACACCCCGTTCCAGCTCGACGGCAAGCCGGTAGAGTTCCACGAACGGATTACGGTTGTCTTCAAGCTGCCCTGAAGAGAAAAAGAGAAAGCAGGTAGAGAGTGGCCGTGCTGTTCTAGGCCAGGTTGAGTGCCTTGCGGATAGTGCCGCGCTCTTTCTGGATTTTTTCCTGCAGCAGCGTGATGGCGTAGATGAGCTGCTCGGGCCGCGGCGGGCAGCCGGGCACGTAGATATCGACCGGGATGACCTGATTCACGCTCTGCACCAGCGCATAGTTCTGGAACACACCGCCCGAGGTCGCGCATGCGCCCATCGAGATGACCCACTTGGGCTCGGGCATCTGCTCCCAGAGTTGCCGGATCACCGGCGCCATCTTGTTGGAGACCCGGCCGGCGATAATCATCAGGTCGCTCTGCCGCGGCGAAGGGCGGAACACCTCGGCGCCGAAGCGCGCAATGTCGAACCTCGACGCCCCCATGGACATCATTTCGATGGCGCAGCAGGCCAGGCCGAAGGTCATGGGCCAGATCGAGCTTTTACGCATCCAGTTGACGGCGGAATCGAGGGTGGTCAGCACAACGCCCTCGGGCGTGGGATTGCCGAAGGTCAGGTCCTTGACGACCTTGTGCCCGTTCTCGACGTCAACGTAGGGGCCGAAATTCAGTTCGCGGGACATACAGATATTTTAAACCACGGAGGAGCCCGGAGAGTTCGGTGAGTGTCTTTTCACATCATGATCCCGATGACGATCTTGAGCACTAAGGGCGCTCTGCTTTCTTACCAGTCTCGGACTCAGCCCTAGTCAGGGCCTCCTGAAAGTTGCTCTTGTCGAGGTTGATGATCGCATATTGGGGCGTTCCAGCATTGTCAAGATAGTCGATGGTCAAGTAGTGCTTCTTCTCCTTAGTGAAGATCAATGGCGGAACCACAAGACTGGCTGCGTAACGGGGCTTCGCGACATTTTCGTATAACAGACCCTTTATTGCCTCATACTTCACGCTAAGCGCCGGAGGTCCGCCTGTTTCGACAAAGTGCACTTCTTTCTTCGTGCTATCGAAACGCAGGAAACCAGGGACAGGCTTAGCTTTCGACCCCTCCACCCTGATGTAAACCGCGTTGCCGAAATCGTATTGATATTGGGCAAAGCAAACAGACACCAACAATAAGAAGACTATCCCGGGCGCCGCGAGCTTTCGGAAGGGCATAACAACCTCCTTTTTGGCGGGAATCATACATCCAGAAAAAGCTGCGAGCAAGTATGACTGCTCTCCCCTGATCCCCACTCAGGCAGCTTGCCGAGTTACGGATTGACCACGATCTTGCCGAACATCTGGCTCGTCTCCAGAATTTCATGCGCGGCGCGCAAGTCTTTCAGCGGGAAGACGCGGTCCACGATTGCTTTCAGGCGGCCGGCGAACACGTGTCCCAGCACTTCATGCAGTTCGCCCATCGTACCCATGTAAGAGCCGCGCAGGGTCAACTGCCGGCCAAACAGGTGCCCCAGATTGAGACCCGCGTCGCGCCCGGTAGTCGCTCCGCAGGTGACCAGCGTGCCTCCGGTCTTGAGCGAGCGCACGCTCTCATCCCAAGTGGCAAGGCCAACGTGCTCAACGACGATATCCACGCCTTCCTTATTCGTGATCCTGCGGACTTCCTCGGAAATTTTCTGTTTGTAGTGATCGATGCCGTAGTCGGCGCCGAGCGTCCGGGCTTTTTCGAGCTTGGTCTCGTCGCCAGCAGTCGTGATCACGCGGCAGTGGAACATTTTGGCAATCTGAATCGCGGCGGTGCCCACGCCCGAACTTGCACCAAGCACCAGCACGGTCTGCCCCGACCGAATGCCGGCCAGCCCCACCAGCATGTGCCAGGCTGTCACAAAGACGAGCGGCACGCTGGCGGCCTGGTTGAAATCGAGCGAGTCGGGAATGGGAATCACATTCGCCGCAGGGACAGCAATCAGCTCGCAATTGCCCCCGTCCACGGCGTTGCCCAAAACCGTGAACTCGCGGCACTGGTTCTGCACTCCCGCGACGCACTTGGTGCAGTGTCCGCAATAATGCATCGGCGCGAGCAGCACGCGTTGTCCCGCGTTGAAGCCGCTGATGTACTCGCCGGTTTCGACCACTTCCCCGGCAACGTCGCTGCCCAGGATGTGCGGAAGTTTCACCCCCGGCAATCCCTTGCGCACCCACAGGTCGAGATGGTTGAGGGCGCAGGCCCGGACGCGCACCAGCACGTGGTCTTCGCGCAGCTCAGGATCGGGGATGTCTTCGTAACTGAGGACTTCCGGACCGCCGAATTGATGAATGCGAACGGCTTTCATATGGAGTCCTATTTTTGCGACCAGCTCGCGTCAGCCGAGGGCGCGGTTGCGAGAACTTTCAGGCGATTCACGACTGTGGTCATGGCTTGATCGAAGTTCTTGTCGCGATTGCTGAGGAGCATGGCCCCGCGCACATATTGAGTCAGATTCCACAGCGTGACGTGCGTTTTCGGATCGATCACTGCAACTCGAAGCTGCCCGAGAACGGGAAGCCTGAGCGCGGTGTCGGTCAGCGCCCAACTCACCTCGAAAACCAGGTCTGCGTCGGCGGGCGCCGATACGATCTCATATCGGCCCCAATCTTTCATGGCGGCGTAGAACTGGTTATAGGGCCGGTCGGGCCCGCCATTGAACACCGTTTGCTCAATGATGTCCTCGAAACTTTCTCCGCCTGCATTCGAAATGAAGCTTCGCTTTGCGGTATAGATCTGAGGCGGGACAGGAGCGGGTGCCGGTCCCTTCTGCTGCTGACCGATCGCCGCTGAGACTGCGCTCAGCACCACAACGGCCGTGCAAACTGCAAACCGGCCTCGTTTCGCAACAATCCGTGCTCGCGCGATATGAACAGGATTCATCGTGACCGCCTTTGTCGCCAGTCAAACTGACTGACGATTGTATCCCTCGGCAAGCTCGGGCCGCACCACGCATCGTTTCGAGAATGAATTGACTCGTTCTTGTTAACCGATTGATAATCATCAGAGCGAGGGCAATCTCCGGTCGGCTTGGGCATGGACATCTACGAACAAATCGTCGAGCTTCGCCGCCAGGGACGCCGCGGCGCGGTCGCGACCATCGTCAACGTGCGCGGATCGATTCCGTCGTTCAAGACGGCGAAGATGCTGGTGCGCGACGACGGTTCGATTGCGGGCACGATCGGCGGCGGCTGCGTGGAAGCCGAGGTCTGGCAGGCGGCACGGGAGGTCATGGAGTCGGAGAAGCCACGAACGCTCACGTTCGATCTGAATCAGGATCCAAAGTACGACACCGGGCTGGTGTGCGGCGGCACGCTGGAGGTTTTCGTCGAACCGGTGCTGCCCCCAGCATTACTTTATATTTTCGGTGCCGGTCATGTAGCGGCAAGTCTTTGCCAGATGGCTGCCGCTGCGGGCTTCGACGTGATTGTGAGCGACGACCGCTCCTCTTACGCGACCCAGGAGCGCTTCCCTGCGGCGCGTGAGGTGCACGCGCTCGAGTTCGATGAAGCCATGCGGCGGCTCGACCCGAACGAGTCGTCTTCGATCGTCATTGTGACCCGCGGGCACCGCGATGACATGCACATCCTGCGTTGGGCAGTGCAGACTCGGGCGCGTTATGTGGGCATGATCGGATCGAAGCGCAAAGTGATCAAAATTTTTGAGACTCTGCGGGAGGAGGGACTGCCAGCGCATCTTTTCGACCGCGTGCACGCCCCCATCGGGCTCGATATCGGCGCGATTACCCCCGAAGAAATTGCGGTGGCCATCACGGCCGAACTGATCGCAGTCCACCGGAATTCGACCGCGACTCCGCTGCACATGAGCTGGTTCAAGTCGGCTGATCAGCCCCGCGCCTCGGAGCAAGACCAAGCCTTGGACCAGACTCTAGTCGACCGGGCTCTAGATGAGGAGTAGGCCTTCCGCTCGCTGACTTTCTTCTCGCTTTCTGCTATGTTCCGCAACATGGCCCGTTCCGTGAGCTTCGCCGGTGTGATCCTGGCTGCGGGCGAATCCTCGCGCATGGGCACGGAGAAAGGACTGCTCCCCTGGCCCCCGCAGGCAGCGGGGCAAGCGGGGCAGAAGGAGACCTTTCTTTCTGCCGCTATCCGCTCACTTTCGCTTTCCACCGATTTTGTTGTCGTAGTTGCCGGCCAGAATGAGGCCGTTCTGGCGCCGGTTGTGTATGCCAATGGCGCTTCAATCGTGGTCAACCCGGATCCGAGCCGCGGCCAATTCAGCTCGCTGCAAGTAGGACTGCAGGAAGTGCTCAACCGCGGCCGCGATGCCGCGATGATCACGCTGGTTGACCGGCCTCCAGTCCGCGCGGCGACACTCGACGTTCTGCGCGTAGCGTTTGCAACGGCTCCTGCGACAACCTGGGCGGTGGTGCCGGAATTCTCCGGCCAGCACGGTCATCCTCTCCTGGCCGGCCGCGAGCTGATCGAAGCTTTCCTGCAGGCGTCCGCGACGGCCAGCGCCCGCGACATCGAGCATCAGCATCAGGAGCACATTCGCTACGTTAGCGTGAGCGATCCATTCGTCGCGCTGAACGTCAATACTCCCGAGGAGTACGCCGCGCTGGTCGAAAAAGTGACCTGATTTCAGATTGAAGATTGCAGATTTGTAAATCGGCGACAATTTGCAATCTGAAATCTTCAATCTGCAATCCGCGCTCACTGCCAGAATTGCGTCCCGCCGCTCTCTCACGTTATCGTCAGAGTGCATGGTCAGTTCGAACGCGAACATTCTCGCCCGGCAGGACTTTCTCGACTCCGTTCTGCGCCTCGAGCCGCGCGTGGCCGCGTTCGATTGCGACGGGACCTTGTGGTCGGACGATGCGGGTGAGAGTTTCTTTGACTGGGAAATCAAGCAAGGGGTCGTGCCGGCCGAGGTCGGCGTGGCCATGCGCGCTCGTTACGCCGAATACAAAGCCGGGAAAGTCAGCGAAGACGACATGTGCGGCGAGATGGTCACCATGCACCGCGGCCTGTCGGAAGAAATGTTGATGGAGGCGGCGTCGGATTTCATGAAGGAGTCGTTCCCGGGCTCGATTTTCCCTGAGATGCGGGAGTTGGTTTGGCGCTTGCGGCAAGGCGGCTGCGATGTGTGGGCTGTGTCATCGTCGAATGAATGGGTAATCCGGGCAGGAATGAAGCCCTTTGGCATCTCTGACGACCACATTCTGGCGACGAAGGCGGAGCTCGATAATGGCACAGTGACGGACCGCCTGGTACGCATTCCGTCGGGTCCGGGCAAGCCGCAAGCCTTGCGCGAAACGGTGCGCCGGGAGATCGATGCCGCCTTCGGCAATTCGCGCTGGGACACGGAAATGCTCGAGCAAACGAAGCACCCATTTGCGGTCAATCCGAATCCCGATCTCGAAACGAAAGCGCGCGAGAAGGGATGGCCTATCTACTTTCCCGACGGCAGACGGTGAACTCGTCGCCACACGTTTTCTGCAGATCGCTCCAAAATGCCCTTCCACTTGAAAGCTCGCCTTTGCCCCGCCCACCCTCAGGCGGTTCCACGTTTACAATCTGAGCACGATGTATTCGGCTGAACTGCTCGATCATTTTCAGAATCCGCGCAATGCCGGAGATATTTCTGACGCCGACGCCACAGCGGAAATTGAGAATCCAGCTTGCGGGGACCGGCTTCGTCTGACCGTGAAAGTCGACTCCGGCCGCGTGATCGATATCCGATTCAAAGCGAAGGGCTGCGTGCCCTCGATGGCATGTGCGTCGGCGTTGACGGAGATGGTCGCGGGAAAAACTTTGGACCACGCCCGCCGACTTCAGCGTGAAGAATTGATCGCTGCGGTCGGGGGACTACCGCAGGCTTCGACACATGCCGCACAGCTTGCGCTGGACGCGTTGTCGGCCGCACTCCGGCAGCTGAACCGATGACTCACGCCATGCCACATTCTTACGCCCCAATTCGCATCGCCTGCCTGCAACCGAGCGCTACCGTGATTCTTCATGCGATCGGGGAACTCAGCCGAGTTGTGGCCTGCACGCGGTACTGTGCGGACATCCTGCGGGAGGTTGCGGTCGGAGATCGCGTGATTCTGTCCGATTCCTGGACGGCCGACGCGAAAGAGATTGCCGCAGTGCGGCCCGACCTGGTGATTGCGGCGGTTCCCTACCGAGAGAAGGCGCTGAGCGAAATTTTGAAATCCGGTGCGCGCTTTCTCGGCCTGGCGCCGAAAACTCTGGCGGACATCTACACCGACATCGCGACAATCGCCGGTGCGGTCGGAGCGACGGAGCGGAGCGAAGAAGTCATTGCGAAAATGAGGCACCACTTCGACGAAGTACGTTCCCGAACGGCGGCAACGAAGCGACTACGCGTTTTCTGCGAAGAATGGGGCAAGCCGATCATCGCTTCGCAAGCATGGGTAGCGGAACTGGTGGAGATCGCCGGCGAAGATTTTATCGGCAAACCGGGGGGTTCCGTTTCACGCGAGGAAGTGCTTCGGCTCGATCCCGAAGTGATTATCGCTGCGTGGTGTGGTGCGGGAGAACGGGTTCCGTTGGAAAAGATCGTCGCGGAACGAGGCTGGCAATCAACGTCAGCCGCTAAAACCGGGCGTATATTCTGCATCCGCGACGAACATTTGAATACTCCCGCGCCCACGCTGGTCCGCGGTCTGGATGCGCTGGCCTTCGCAATTCACCCCGAACTCTTTTCGCGCACGAAAGGAATACGCCAGATTACCGACGTTCCAGCCTTCCAAGTGTCGTACTCGGGACCTTGAGGTAAGATTTCATTCATGCCCATAGCCAGCAAGATTGCAGACCTGCGCACCGAGGTGGAGGATTTGTCCGCAGCGTCGCCTACCGCCCAGGACCTGATGAAGGGGATGGTGAAACTTCTGCACGATCGCATGCTGAAGTACAACTGGGTGGGTTTTTACATGCTCGAACCGGGAGCACAGCCGCCGGTTCTGGTTCTGGGAGCTTTCGAGGGCGCGATGACGCCCCACACCCGCATCCCACTCAACCAGGGCATTTGCGGCGCCGCCGCTTCGAGTGGACAGACCGTTGTGGTGGACGACGTTAGTAAAGACCCCCGCTATCTTGCGTGCTCGCTGGAAACCAAGTCTGAGATTGTTGTGCCCGTATTTGTGCGGGGAAAGGTGACCGGTGAACTCGACATTGACAGCCATTTTCCGGCGGCCTTCACACCGGAAGACCAGGAACTGGTGCAGTTTTGCGCAGCGGTGGTGGGGAAGAAACTGGAAACCTCCCGTTCATGAAGCGCGTGGTGGCGGGTCTGATTGTGAAAGACGGCAAAGTACTGGTGTGCCAGCGCACGCGCCACCAGACCATGCCCCTGAAGTGGGAGTTTCCCGGGGGCAAGATCGAAGAAAAAGAGCAACCGCGCGACGCGCTACGCCGCGAACTGGAAGAAGAACTGGGGATTGTGGCGACCATCGGCGATGAAGTCGCGCGCATCCAGCACGAGTATCCGAATCATTCCATGGTGGAGCTGCGATTTTTCGTCGTGCGCGACTATCGCGGAGAGATCGAGAATCTCATCTTTCGTGACATTCAGTGGGCCGCGCCCAAGGATCTTCCGAACTACGACTTCCTCGAAGCCGACCTGACACTGGTCAAGGATCTGGCCGCCGGGAAACTGCTCTAGCCCGACCGCAGGGTCCAGAACCACGCTATCGTCAGTCCGATCATGACCACGGTTGTGACCCATGCAACTGCGTTGAACAGCCGGGTGTTCACGTATTCATCCATCAGGTCCTTGCGGTTGATCAAGAGCAGCATGAAGATCAGCACAAACGGCAGCACCACTCCGTTCACCACCTGCGACAGGATGGCAATTCTAACCAACGGCAGGCCGGGGATGAGCACCACCGCACCGCCCGCCGCGATCAGCAGCGTGTAGAGCCAATAGAAAAGTGGCGCCTCGCCGAACTTCATGCCTACACCGGATTCGAAGCCGAGTCCCTCGCATACCGTGTAGGCGGTCGAGAGCGGCAGGATGGAGGCTGCGAACAGCGACGCGTTAAACAATCCCACCGCGAACAAAATGTAAGCGTAGTCACCGGCCAGAGGTTTCAGCGCCTGGGCGGCGTCGGCAGCGTACTTGATGTCGCGGTATCCGTGAATGTAGAGCGTAGCAGCACAGGCGACGATAATGAACCAGGCCACGATGTCGGTGAAGATGCAGCCGGTGACCACATCCAGCATGGACGCCTTGTACTGGCGGCGCGTCACTCCTTTCTCGACGATCGACGATTGCAGATAAAACTGCATCCACGGAGCGATGGTCGTCCCTACGACACCGATGACCATGTATAGATACGCCTGTTCGCGGAAGGCACTCAGCTTCGGGGGGACAAAAGTGGCCTTCGTGGCGTCAATCCAGGCAGGATGAGCCAGCACGCCGGCAAAAATATATGTCACGTAAAAAAAAGACGCGGCCAGAAATATTTTCTCCACACTCTTGTACTGTCCGTACACCACGATCAGCCAGACAATGACGGCGCAGACCGGCACGGTGATGTAACGCGATAGTCCAAACAATTCCAGGCTGGTGGCGATGCCGATGAACTCCGTCACCACGTTGCCGAAGTTCGTGATGAGAATGCCGATCATCATGAAGAAGGTAATCCGCAGACCGAACTCTTCGCGGATCAGGTCGCTCAGGCCCTTGCCGGTCACGGCGCCCATGCGCGCGCACATTTCCTGCACCACGATCAGCGCGAGCGTGATCGGGATCATGGTCCACAGCAGAAGATGTCCGTATTGGGCCCCCGCCTGGGAGTAGGTCAGGATGCCGCCGGCATCATTGTCGACGTTCGCAGTGATGAACCCCGGGCCGACCACGGCGAAGAACAGCAGAATCCGGGTTTTCCAGCGTCTCAGGAACCTCATGCGCACATTTCGCCGACATAAGAATGGTGCGGATTACGACTGACGACGCCACAGGATAAACGCAGCCGGGGAGTCTGGCCAAAGGAAAAGTGCGAAGGAACGAAACTTTTGTGGCTCGCTAGCGAGTCAGGTTGTAAATCAAGCCGAAAGGATCCTTGACGTAGACTCGGGGAAATTGCGGCTCGTCTTTGACGACCGCGCATCCATTCTTGATCAGGCGGCGCTTCGCTTCTTCGACGTCGTCCACCGTTACCTCGAGAACCGGTCCAAGCGGCGGGCCGGGCTCGATAAACAGATTAATGTGGTTCCCATGCAGTCCAATCATCTTAGGGTTGGGGTCGGTGATCTCGAATCCCAGATGTTCGACATAGAAGGCGGCCGCCTTCTTCGGATCCGGAGCTTGGATGAGGATGTCGGTTCCAAACTTGTTGACCACGATTTAGACTCCTTACAACTTTGCCCGCAGCATGCTGATCACGTCGTCGGACGTGATGATGCCAGTTAGCTTATTGTGTTCGTCCACGACCGGCAACGCGCTCAGGTTGTATTTGTCGAACAGCTCGGCGACTTCGTTTTCCGAAGCAATTTCATGCGCCAGGATCAGCGGTTCCTGGGTAAGCGAGAGCATGGGAGTTGTGGGAGGAACCAGGACAATTCTGGCTAGCGGCACCGCTCCGGTCAGCGTGCCGTGCGAATCCACCAGGTAAATGGTGCTGACCGCCTCCACGCCGCCTTCAAATTCGCGCATGGAATCGACGGCATTCTGCACCGTTGCCGACACCGGCAGAGCCAGGAATTCGGTCGTCATCCGTCCGGCAGCGGTTTCTTCCTTGTGCTCGAGGAGTTCGACCACGTCCTGCTGCGCCTCCGGTTCCATCTGCACCAGGATCTGCTCGGTGCGCTCCTGGGGCAGTTCGCCGAGCAGGTCTGCCGCGGCGTCGGGATTCATTTCCTCGACGATGTCGGCGGCGCGTTCGGAGTCAAGCGACTCGACGATGGCCTTCTGAACCTTGGGTTCGACCTCTTCCAGGGCTTCGGCCGCCGTTTCTTCGGGCAGAGTCTCAAACACGGCCTCGCGCTCGTCGGGCGCCAATTCTTCGACGATGTCGGCGATGTCGGCCGGATGCAGTTTGGCCAGGCCTTCGTGCGAGATTTTCAGTTTCACCCGGCGCGCCGGATCGGTCTCGATCACGTCGACAAAATTCCACGGAATGGTGCGGGGCGGAATCTTGCCGAGCAACGCGTGCAGAGCGGCCCTCGGCGCCACCCCTCGGAGTAAGCGCCGCACCGCGCCTCGCGCCCCAACGTCAACGGAGTAAACACGAAGCACCGGGTTCTGTCCGGGAGTCTTTTGCGTTTCAAGCTGCAGATCGACGTCGTTCACCCGCACGACTTTTCGCCCGTTAATGTCGATGACCTGTTGATCGAGCAGATCGCGCTCCAGCAGAAACAGACCCTCCGTGCCATTCGCAACGGGCCAGTCTCCAGCCGAGGTAGCCGCGCGAACTCCGCCGTTGATCGCTGAAACCGCTGAGGTCGGCAATATCCGGTTGCCCGATTTCGTCTTTACGATCAGCGAGGCAATCCGCGAACGGTCCTCCTGCGGGGCAAGCGCGACTTCGCGCACACGCCCGCTGGCGGCGCCGGACGGGTCGTAGACCGTGGCGCCCAACAATTCGCTGAGAGCAAGCGTCATCACCCCGCCAGCATAACCAACTCATGCCGGATTCGGAACGAAAATCTGGCGTCAGGCGTCAGCCCTCGGCCCTCGGTTCTTGAGGTGCGACACGGGCTCACGAGCCCAGCCACCCTGCCCGTATAATTGCTAGCGTGCGTTTTCTTCGCTCCATTCCCGATATTTTCGGCCAGACCCTGCGAACCCTCTGGGCGCATAAGCTGCGGTCCTTCCTGACCATGTTCGGCATTGCCTGGGGCGTCGGTTCCCTGCTCCTGCTCGTGGGTTTGGGGGAGGGTTTCCGCTCCGGGAATCGCAAGCAATTCGACTCTTTGGGCGAGAACGTCATGTTCATCTGGTCGTCGCGCGCGCCCATGGTGCAAGGCAGCTTCACGGCGCTGCGGCAGTACTACCTGACTTACCGCGATTACGAGGACATCCTGCGCGACTGCCACAGCGTGGGGAAGGCGACGCCGGTCATCCAACGCAGCGACATTCGCGCGGTCAGCGATTTCTATCAGGCCAGCGGGCAGATTCTCGGGGTGCAACCCGAGTTCAGCCAGATCCGCTACATGCCCATCAAAGACGGTCGCTGGATCAACGAGATGGATGACCAGCAAAAGCGCCCCGTAATCGTGCTCGGGGACGAAACGCGGCGCACGCTCTTTCTGGGACGGCCCGCCGTGGGCAGCACGATCCTGCTCAACGGAGTGCGGTTTACGGTCATTGGAACATTGCAACGCATAGGCCATGGCGACAACATGGCGCTGAATCTGAAGAGTGTCATTCCGTTTAACACGATGCGCGAATATTTCCGCCTGACCAATGTCGGGATCGATCCGGATGTTATCTCGGTCATCGACTATCAGCCAAAGTCGCGAGCCCTGCACGCGGCGGCGCGGGAGGAAGTCCACAAAGTGATTGCCCGCAATCATGGCTTCGATCCGGAAAATCCCGACTCGTTTGACGAGTGGGACACGGTGAACACCGTGGATCAGGTGGGCAAGATTTTCGATGCGATGAATACGTTTCTGGGCAGCGTGGGACTGGTCACGCTGGCGCTGGGAGCCATCGGCATCATTAACATCATGCTGGTCGCGGTGGCTGACCGCACGCGCGAGATCGGCTTGCGCAAGGCGCTAGGCGCAACCAACGGCAGCATCATGTTTCAGTTTTTTGTGGAAGGCGCGTTTCTGACCCTGCTCAGCGGAGGTATTGGCATTGGCGGAGCGGCGGCCCTGATGGCGCCTTTTTCAGGAATCGAAATCTCGCCCGGTTTCGATGCGCCGCGGCTGGTGCCGGCGACGGCGGCCTTGGCGGTTTTGTCGCTGGCAATCGCCGGCGTTGCGGCGGGGCTCTATCCTGCGCGCCGCGCCGCATTGCTGGAACCGGTGGAGGCGCTGCGCAAGGAATAACATGCACCGCGACCTTCTCCAGCAAGCCGTCTCCGCGATGCGCCATGACCTGCGCCGCACCTTGCTCACCATGGCAGGAATGGCATGGGGCATCGCGACGGTGGTTTTGCTGCTTTCCTACGGGAATGGCTTTGGCCGCGCCATCGAGAATATTTTCGAGGCCTTCGGCGCAACTTCCGTGGGCATCTTTCCCGGCCGCACCTCACAGCAGGCAGGTGGCAACAAGGCGGGCGTGCAGGTTCGCTTCACCAATGACGATTTGGAACTCCTGCGCAATAACGTACCTCTGTGTCGCCACGTTTCGCGGGAACTGGACAAGCAGTCCACGGTGCAGAACGAAAACCGTTCCTTCACTTTCCCGGTCATGGGCTTCGATGCCTCGATTCAAGACATCTGGAATCTCGATCTGGAAGAAGGCCGATTCATCGACGACGCCGACAACATGTCGCACGGGCTGTACGCCGTGCTCGCATCGGAAGCGCGGGACAAGCTTTTTTCCGGCATGCCCGCACTGGGGCAGACGATCCGCATCGACGGCGTGAGCTTTGAAGTGATTGGCGTGGGCAAACCGCGCATGCAGGAAGGTGACAACGACAACAACCGCATCGTTTATCTTCCGTTCAACTCGATGGACGTTCTGAAAGACCCTCACTACCTGGACGGGATCTGGCTTGACTCCGCGGGTCTGGACCACGACAAGCTGGACAAGACCATCCGCGAAACGCTGGCCACCGCCCACAATTTCAAGCCGGACGATCCTCGCGCCATATATGTGGATGACGCGCAGAAGCAGTTAGCTCAGTTCGGCATTCTCAGCATGGCCCTGAAGGTTCTGCTGGCCTTCATCGGAACGATCACATTGGGCATTGGCGGCGTCGGCCTGATGAACATCATGCTGGTGTCGGTGACACAGCGCACGCGCGAGATTGGGGTGGAAAAGGCACTGGGCGCGCGGCGGCATGACATTCTGTTTCAGTTCTTGGCCGAAGCCATGGTGATTACAGCTGTAGGTGGAATTCTGGGAATCTTGCTCTCCTACGCTGTTTCGATTTCCGTCGGGCGCCTGACGCTTTACAGCGCGCTGGCCAAACACGCCGAAGCAGGCGACATTCGCCTCGTCGTTTCTCCGATGACTCTGCTAATCGCAACATCAATCCTGGCTGTCGTTGGCGTCGTCAGCGGCATGGTGCCCGCGATGCGCGCCGCCAGCCTGGATCCCATCGAGGCGTTGCGCTACGAGTAGCGCAGGCCACAGCAACGCGTCCCTTCATCTAGAATCAGAATCGACCATGTCTGAGGACATCCTCACCTTGCCTCCGCCGCGCGCCAATAAGCGCGTTGCTTACGGCTCGGACCCGAATCAGTTCGTGGATTTGCGGTTCCCGGCGAAGATACCAGCGGGGGAAAAGGTCGGCTCGCTCTGTCCCGCGCTCATCAACATCCACGGCGGATTCTGGCGCGCCACGTATGGTCTCGATCACGCCGGCCACCTATGTGCCGCCATCGCGGCTAAGGGACTGGTCACGGCCAACCTTGAATACCGGCGCGTGGGCAATGAAGGCGGGGCGTGGCCCGGCACTTTCGCCGACATTCGGTCCGCGTACAGCTTTCTGCTGCAAAACGCAAAAGAATACGGAATTGACCCGCGGCGGATCGTCGTCATGGGCCACTCCGCTGGAGGCCAGCTTGCTCTTTGTCTCGCCGCGCACGAACCGGGCGTAACGCGTGTTGTCTCATTGGCGGGCGTAGTCGACCTGGAGCGCGCTTACCAGCTTCATCTGAGCAATGATGCCGTTGTAGAGTTTCTCCGCGGCGCGCCCCGTGAAGTTCCCGATCATTATCTGGAGGCCGATCCCATGCAGCTTTCAGTCCCTCAGGCGCGGCAATGGCTGATTCACGGCTCGGCCGACGATGTTGTCCCTTTCGCCTTCAGCCGCGACTATGTTGCCGCCAAGCAGAAACAAACGGGCAAGCGGAAGGAAGATCTGAATTTGCTCGAAATTCCAGGCGCCGGGCACTTCGACCTGATCGACCCGCGGACCGCGGCCTGGAAGCGGGTGGAGCAAACAGTGGTCGAGCTTCTAGCTTGAGCGTAGCCTCCGCGCGTTGACACGCGATCTCTCGACCTCCTACGATTCAGGGTCTACGGAATGCATCATGCTGAATGGTCACAGGCTTCGTCGTTTCTTTCTCGCTCTTGCGGCGCTGCTGCTCACTGCGGCCTCCACCTCGCTCCAGCCAGCCGATCCAGGGCGATATCTCAACGACGTCAAGTCTCTCGCCTCGCCGGAAATGGAAGGCCGCGGCGCCGGCACAAAGGGCCTGACTCGCGCCGAACATTTGATCAAGAAGCGATACAAAGAACTCGGCCTGCAGCCCGCCGGCGTGAACGGCTATGCCCAGGCTTTCACGGTTGTAACCGGGGCGCGGCTGAAATCCGACAATCATTTTTCGGTGCAGAGCGCGGAGGGCAAGAAAAATCTGAAGGTCGATCAGGATTTCGTTCCTTTCAGTTTTTCTTCTTCCAGCGAAGTCGAGGGACCGATCGTGTTTGTCGGATATGGGGCCAGCGCCGATGAATTCAATTACGACGACTACGCCGGGCTCGAGGTGAAAGACAAGATCGTCGTCGTGCTGCGCTACGAGCCGTCGGGCTTCGCCAAAAAAAGCGGCAATCACGGGCTCACGCAACATTCCCAGGTCATTACGAAGGCAATCAACGCGCGCAATCACGGTGCGAAAGCCGTGGTGGTCATCAACGGCAAACTCGGCGATGGCGAGGAAGATCTGCTGACGCGCTTTGGCAGTGTCAGCGGGCCGGAAGACGCCGGCATCGTCTTCGTGCAGGTGAAGAACGCTGTCGCAGAATCCTGGTTTCAGTCTGCCGGCAAATCTCTGAAGGATGTGCAGGATCAGATCAACTCCACGTCGAAGCCCGCGTCGTTTGCCTTTCCTGAGGCCCTGCATGCCTCGCTGCACATCGACATTGAGACCACACGCGCCACTGTGCACAACGTCTTGGCTTGGCTGCCGGGGCAGAGCGACGAATATGTGATCGTCGGAGCGCATTACGATCATCTCGGGCGCGGCAACGTCGACTCACTGGCGCCATCGCAGATCGGGCAGATTCATCCGGGCGCCGACGACAATGCCAGCGGCACGGCCGGTGTGCTGGAACTGGCGCGACTGCTCGTTCCTGAGCGCGGACAGTTGAAGCGCAGCATCCTGTTTATGAATTTTGCAGGCGAGGAGCTCGGCCTGCTCGGCTCGGCGGCATGGGTGAAGAATCCAACCCGCCCGCTCGACAAAGCTGTGGCCATGCTGAACATGGACATGATTGGCCGCATCAAGGACGACAAGGTCTACATCGGCGGCGTGGGAACAGGTTCGACGTTTAAGTCGGTGCTCGAGCAGGCGCAGAAAGATGCGCCCTTCAAAATTGAATACTCGGCCGGCGGGTATTCCTCGAGCGATCACACTTCTTTTGTTTCGAAGAGAATTCCGGTTCTGTTCTTCTTCTCGGGCCTTCACTCCGATTACCACAAACCGTCTGACACCTGGGACAAGATCAACGCGCCTTCAGCAGCTCGCTTGCTCGACCTGGTGGAAAGAGTGACCGTGCAACTGGCGAATGCCCAGGACGCGCCTGCCTTTCAGGTTGTGGCCGAAGAAAAGTCACCCGGCGGGGGAGGAGGCGCCGGCTATGGACCGTACTTTGGATCGATTCCGGACTTCGGGCAGACGGAAAATGGCGTGAAGTTTTCTGATGTGAAGCCGAACTCCCCGGCAGCAAAAGCCGGGCTGAAGGCCGGAGATGTGCTCGTTCAATTCGGCGACAAGCCGATCAAGAATCTCTACGATTTCACCGACGCGCTGCGGCGCAGTAAAGTGGGCGACGTGGTCGAGGTAAAGGTCCTGCGCGATGGCCAGTCGGTAACTGCGAGCGTAAAGCTGGAGCAGAGAAAGTAAGGCCAAGTTCACAGCCGTCTAGCCCTCAGGCTGAATCCCGGTTTGGTGACGAGCTTTTGGCGGCGCGGCTGAAAGCGGCGCCCTTTTAAAGCGCGCATTCTGAGAGACAAGATTCGCGTTCATCCGTGTAAATCCGCGGCGAAGAAGTTTCGCGCAGGCGAATCCCTTATAATCGTGCGTCGCACGAATCTCTCGTCATAGCTGAGGAAATTTCTTGCCCTTCGACGACCTGCGCCAATGGATCGCCGCGCTCGACAAAGCCGGTGAACTGAAGCGAATCCGAACCGAAGCCGATCCGATTCTGGAGATCGCGGAAATCACCGACCGGGTTTCGAAGGGCCGCGACGCCAAGGGCGCTGCTGGCGGGCCGGCACTGCTTTTCGAGAACGTTAAAGGGCATCCGGGGGCAAAGGTCCTAATCAATCAGTTCGGTTCGGCGGCACGGATGAAGCTCGCCCTGGGCATTAACTCGTACGACGAAATCGCAGATCGTGTCCGCATGTTCATGGACGTCAAATCGCCCGAAGGTTTTCTCGACAAGCTCAAGATGCTGCCTCTGCTGACCGAAGCGGGAAAATTTTTCCCACACACCGTGGCGACCGGTCCGTGCAAGGACGTCATCAAGCGCGACAATTTTTCGCTTCTCGACTTTCCCGTGCTGCAATGCTGGCCCAAGGATGGCGGCCGCTTCATTACGCTGCCCTGCGTCGTCACACGCAGCCCAAAGTCCGGCAAACGCAACGTTGGCATGTACCGCATGCAGATTTACGACGAGCGCGCGACGGGCATGCACTGGCAGCGCCAGAAAGTCGCGGCGGAACATGCGCGCGACCGCATGCGGGCGGCGGTCGAAAGCAAGTCGGCAGCGGTCGATATCATGGCGCGGTCTTCTGGCGGCAGCGTACTGGCCGAGGGCGAGCGCCCCTC
>Ga0187770_10000458_pt1 | contig 19919 bp, 13 predicted proteins | sample 0116_SJ02_MP02_2_FD_133154 | JGI IMG/M metagenome (GOLD analysis project Ga0187770, IMG submission 133154) | Tropical peat soil microbial communities from peatlands in Department of Meta, Colombia - 0116_SJ02_MP02_20_MG | ecosystem: Environmental > Terrestrial > Soil > Wetlands > Peat | place...
CCCCTCGATCACTCCTGCCATCGGGTTCAGGCCGTACAACCAGCGCCACCTCGCGGGGACGAGGGACGTTGGATAAGCCACTGGCGAAGCGAATAGCCAGAATTGTACAAGGAACGGAACAACGTAACGGACGTCGCGATAGATAGCATTCATCGCCGATAGCCAGAGTCCCACGCCGAACGCCGTCAGCACAGCCAGAAGCAGAAACGCTGGGAACCAAAGCATCGCGAGCGTGACGTGCACTCGATAGAAAATCATCAAAACGAGGAACATCAGAAATGAGATACCGAAATCCACCAGCCCGGAGAGCACAGAGGACAACGGCAGGATCAACCTGGGGAAATAGACCTTGGTGATGACGCGCTGATTTTCGACGATCGTGCTGGTGGCGTTCTGCAACGACGCGGCAAAGTACATCCAGGGCAACAATGCGCTGTAATAAAAAATTGGATAGGGCAAGCCCTCGGATGAAATGTGCGCGAGCCTGCCGAAGAAAAGACTGAAAATCAGCATAGTCAGGAGCGGCTGAAGCACGGCCCAAGCCGCGCCGATCAGTGTTTGTTTATAGCGGACCTTGATATCGCGCCAGACAAAAAAGTAAAGCAGCTCGCGATAGTCCCACAACTCGGCGAAAGGGAATTCCCACCAGCGGCCTGGCGGTGCGATGCGCAGCACGGGAGGTTTTTCGGTTGTTGCCTTGATTTCGACCGCGCTCACGGTGTTCATTGCCTTTCCTCGGGCAGCTGCGAATTGAGCTGCTTCACGTCTTCCTTTTCGATGCGGTCGAGCAATCCTTTGCGGTGCGTCAGATAGCGCTTGAGTGTGCGTACGGCCTCTACAGGGACGACCGCAACCTGATTATATGCCGCGGTGCGCCAAGAGATCGGCCCGCGCGCAGGGATTAGATGCGTCCCCCATTGGAAAATGAGACCTAGATTCCATACGATGAAAATCGCAGTGGCAGCCCAGGCGGCAATCTTCGCCCGTCGCTCCTCCCAGGCTCGCGCCAGCCAGTCGAAAAACGACGCGAGCCCCAAGATAAACAGCGATGTCAGCGAAACGAAAAACCGATTGCCGAACGAAGATAGTCCGTCCCAAGAAGGATGCAGGGCAATCACCACGTAGAACGCCAAAAAAGCGACGATCAGTTTGATCGCAAATGGTTTGTCCAGACGCCCCAGGAGCACAAGGCCAATGAGAGACAAAATCAAGATGGGTGTCCAACTGAGCAAACCATGGTCCGAGGAGAACAATACAGAAAGAAGCGCTGGGGACTTCCAAGCCCAGTTTTCGGCGGAAGGGTATCCCGTGCTGAAAAAACTTCCGAAAATGATCTTTCGCGTGATCAAGGTCGGCAACAACGCAATAAGGAAAACGCAAAAGTACAGGACGTGCACGGCAAACAAACTCCGCAGGGACTTGATTGGCGTGGGCGATGCAAGGGTCTGCCGGTAACGAACAAGAGCTTCGAGCAGCGGAATCAATAGTAAAACACCGTTTGGATAGTACACATCCACCAAGAGACCTGAAATCAGACCGAGTACTGTCCATTGAGCAATTGTCCGCATGTCCCGGGTACGGTGCCAGTACCAGAGAAATAGCGCGACAACAAAAGCCGAGTGCGCGTGAGACCACGATGGATTGAAATACATGTATACCGGCAGTGAACTACCCCACCAAATTCCCAGCGTCGCGAGAAACGCCCACCGTTCCCGGAAATACTTGCATGCCAGATGAAATGAGATCCAGAGGCCCAGGAATCCGTAGAGGGACGTGGCCAGCGCCATCGTAATCAGATAAGGGATCGAAAAGCCGTCGGCAGGAATGTGTGCGCCGAGGTGATTGCAGGCGAGCACCGCTAAGTGAGTCGCGAGAAGGAATGGTGCCCAGAGAATTGAAGGCCCGACGGTCCACAGATTGGCGATGTGTCCTGTCTCCGTGTACTGGTCCGCGACGACATGGCCATCATCGGCTATCCGGTTCATTACGAAGCTCTCGTTGCCGTGCTGCCAGTCCTTTTCGAAGCGAAGGTGTCCTTCGATCAGGAGAGAACGCACATAGGCGTAATACCCCACTCCGTCGCCTCGTACCCACGGATTACTGAGAGGCAAGCTGAGAACGAAAAGGATGATCAGGGCCCTGGCGTAGTTCGTCGCTTTATACAAGCACCATCAGCCTCATTAATTGAGTTCGAGCTCCGCATATCGCCTGAGTATGCACTGTCGCCACAGGATATCTCAAGAAGTCGGGAGAGAGTTGCCTATTGTGGCCGCCGCTTCGCCCGGTGCACCAGGCTTCGGGCTTTTCCGCAGAATCGCAATAATCGACAGAGGAGGCAGCGGAAGCCACGCGTCCAGAACACGGAAAATCGGCGTCAGCAAGTTCAACAGCCGCACCTGTCCCAGGCCGAAGGATTTCTTCCGCAGCAGATGCCCATTCAACCACCAGGCCACGACACCAGGCCGGTTGAATCTCAGGATGCGCTCAACACGAAATCCCGCCTGCTGCGCCACGTTTGCGAGCTGCTCCTCTGTGTAGCGCCTGCAGTGTCCCAGCACTTCGTCGAAGGTACCATAGAGACGCGGTCCGTTGGGAACCAGAATCACAGCCCGGCCCCCGTCGTCCAGTGCGTTCCACATAGTTCGCAACGCACCGACATCGTCTTGCAGGTGTTCGATGACATTGAGAGAAACGACCGTGTCGAATATCTGCCCGGCGGGATACGTTTCCGCCTTCGTTGCGTCTGTATAGGCCACATGCAGGTACGGCCGGGTCGATCGCAATGTCGCCAGGAAACCGAGATAATGTGCATTCACATCTGTTGCCCAGTAAACCGAGCGGGGCATCAAGTTGAGCGTCATGTTGCCGGGTCCCGCCCCAATCTCGAGGACACGATCTCCGACGTATGGGCTAATAACATCCGCCATCCATTGATTGAAGCGCGGAGCACGGCTCAGGCGTTCGAGCATCTCGCCGCCGTGCTCGTCTTCCTTGTAGATTCGGTCGGAAATTGCAAAGCGCAGAATGGCCCAAAGAGCGCGGATGCCGTCTCTCCAACTGACTTTCTTCCCCTCGCGATAAGTCCGGCCTGAATAGCTTATGGGGACCTCGAAAATTCGGCTGCCTCGTTTGGCCAGCTTGATGGCGATCTCAGGCTCGACGTCGAATGTGGATGCCGTCAGGGGAATACTCTTCAAGAGGTCAGCACGCACCATTTTGTAGCACGTTTCCACGTCGGTGAGGTTCAGATCACACACCAGGTCGCACAAGAATGTCAGCAGCGTATTGCCCAGCGCGTGGCGGAAGAAAAGGGCGCGCTTGTATCCTCCCGGCAAAAAACGAGAGCCGAAAACAGCATCGGCTTCTTCGCACAAAAAAAGTTCCGCCATCTGGAGAAGATCGCGCGGATGGTATTCGAGGTCGGCGTCATGAATGACCACAAGCTCCGTGTCGACCTGTGACAGACCCGTCCTGATGGCGGCCCCCTTGCCTTCGTTCTTTTCATGCCTAAGAAAAACCCAGGAGAATTTCTCACCGAACCAACCTGAGTCCAACGATGCGCGGAACTCCTCGATGGCTTCGGCGGTACCATCCGTGGAGCCATCATCCACAACAACCACTTTCACCCGCTCTAAGAGGCGCGACTCTCCCAAATCCCGAAGTCTCGATAGGCTGGTAGTGATCAGGTATTTCTCATTGCAAGCAGGAACAATCACCGAGAGACTTGTGCTCGCCCGTCGGTTGTTTGCTTCCTTAAGAGATTGAAGTGTTCCCGTCATGCAGCGCGGTGACCTTGCTCTCTTCTGCTGATTTGTTGTGGAAGCAACATTCATCATCTCGAGCTAGTTAAGAAAGAATACGCCAGAAACTGGGATACACGCATAAGAGTCCACCGTCTCAGATAGAACTCACGGCCGCTTAGGAGCAGTTCCTAGGACACAGCCCGTTCCTGGATCTTCGCTGGGAGCGTCTGCTTCATTGCCTCTCGCAAACTCGCCGCAACATACTGTTGCTGTGCAGGAGTCAGCTCCGGATACATAGGCAGCGAGAGGAGTCGAGATGCCGCGCGCTCCGTTTCTGGGAAATCGCCTTTGCGATATCCGAGATTGGCGCAAGCTTCCTGCATGTGAATCGGAATCGGGTAATGAATCCCCGTTGCAATCCCTCGTGTGTTCAGAATCTGCTGCACGTCACTTCGATTATCTACTTGGACGGCGTAGACATGATAGATGTGCGTTCGATCGGGGGCCTCCGTTGGCAAGAGGCACGGCGCGCCAGCTAAGAGAGTCCCGTACATAGCGGCATGCTCGCGTCGAGCGTCGTTCCATCGGTCGAGCTGACGGAGCTTCACGCGCAGGACGGCCGCCTGCAGTGTGTCGAGACGGGAATTCGTACCGACGCTGACGTGTTCGTACTTGACGCGCTGGCCGTAATTTCGCAATTGGTGAATTTTTTCCGCGATAGCGGCATCATTTGTGACGACCATTCCGCCATCTCCATACGCGCCGAGATTCTTGCCAGGATAGAAGCTAAATGCCGCGGCATGCCCCCACGACCCTGCGCGCCGGCCCTTATACATCGCCCCATGTGCTTGCGCGGCGTCCTCAATAACGAGCAAGTGACGCTTGCTCGCAAGGGCCATGATTGGCTCCATTTCAGCCGGCTGGCCGTAAAGGTGAACCGGGACAATTGCCCGCGTTCTCGGCGTGATAGCCGCCTCGATGGCGCGAGGACAGATGTTATACGTCACGGGGTCGATGTCGACGAGAATGGGGAGAGCACCTGCCGCAAGAATCGCCAGCACCGTGGCGATGAACGTATTCGCGGCCGTGAGTACCTCGTCGCCGGGGCCAATGCCATACGCGCGAAAGGCCAACTCGAGCGCGGCAAGTCCGGAGCCGACACCGACGGCATGGGATGTCCCTGTGAAACGGGCGAAATCTTCCTCAAAGAGGCGTACTTCCTCGCCCAGAATGTAGTCCCCGCGCTCGATCACGCCACGTATGGCAGCGTTGACATCCGCAGTGATGGATGTGTATTGGGCTTGCAAGTCGACAAAGGGAATTTTCATGTTTTCGCTCATCTATTTCTTCATCCTCAAGCCAAGGTAGACAATCGGCCGGAGAATGCTCCACCAGCCGGTGATGGGTCTCATTTTCGTATAGCCCAGCCTTCGAGGCGGGTACACCTTCGTCACCGGCACCTCGCAATGACGATAACCGAGCCGAATCGCATTGAACAAGAGATAAGGCTCCAATTCATACTTGTCGAGCCAATCCTGCCGCCAATTGACCCGCGCATCTTGCAGGATGGTGGTGCGAAAGGCCCGGAATCCATTGGTAGTCTCGGTCACGCGCTTCCCAACAGCCAACGAAAAAAATAGTGGGTGGACGAACTTGGTTGCCAGGATGCGATAGGCGGGCGTATTGCCATATCCACCGCCGGGAAGGAAACGCGATCCCTGAACAAAATCCGCACGACCCGAGGAAATAGGTTCAAGCAAACGGGGAATTTCGTTCGGATCGTCCTTGTCATTGCCTGCCTGGATCGCCAGAACTTCGTAGTTGTTCTGGAGAGCATATTCAAAAACCCGTTTCATCGCCGCCCCGACCCCCTGATTGGTCGAGTTTCTCAGGTGCACCCAGCCATCCTTAGGGAGAGATTCAAGAACGCCGTCGGTTGAACCGTCGTCCATGACCAGCAGGTCATAGTCGTGAGAGCAGGGATGTCGCGCAATAGTTCGTCGGATCTTCTCGCCCTCGTTGTAGACAAAAATGGCGACAAGCGTTTTCATTTCTTCCGTTGGCCCGGTCGCGTGATTGGTCGAGGGAGAGGAGCGACTGTCGCCCATTCCAGACGGCGTCGAACATCCAAACCGTCCTGATATGGTTTGACGATGTCGAAGGGACATTCGAGGCTATCGACTTCACCTATTACGCGGGCCGGTGATCCCGCCACGACCGCGCGCGGGGGGACGTCCTTAGTGACCACGCTTCCCGCGCCCACGAGTGCATTCTCACCAATGATCACGTGGGGGAGGATGACGGCGCCGACGCCAACGCGCGCTCCGGCTTTGATTGTCGGTCCCTGCATGCACTTCGTGCACACTGGGTGGGGGTCGTTCGCTATCGACACGCCGGGGGCGAGGAATACATTGTCTTCAAGGATGGTGTATTGAGCCACGTACACATTGCAGTGGATTCGGACGCCGTTGCCCAAAACACAGTCGTAGTCAACCGTTGAGTGATTCCAGATTGCACAATCGTTCCCGATGCGGTTCCCCTCGCGGATAACGACCCCGTGGCCTGTTTCGAATCCATGACCGATTATGACTGAAGCATAGATTACGCTCCCCGAACGGACCCGCGCGTTGTCGCCGATCCGGAGGGGCTTGCGCTCAACCGGGCGTCCCGGTTGGTAACCCAGAATGACGTCCGGATCTATCGAGCAGTTCTTTCCTATCTCGAGCGGGACGCAACTCCCCATCGCGCCACCTCCACAGCACTCCCTCGGTCCCGGATCGAGGCGTCAATGGCTTTCAAGGTCTGGACGACTTGGATGGCAGTGACGGCATCCGAAACGGGTTTCTTTTTCCCCAAGATAGCCGCGACAAAATCCGTGGCTTGGTTCTTCAAGGGCTCAGTGAAATCGATCTTAGGGCTGACGATGTCCCCATCCCGCATTAGTAACTTGAACTCTCCGAACGATTCGGCATCCATTTCGCCGACTGAGACACCCTTCTCAAAAACGCGCACGCGCTCAAGATCATTCAAATCGTCAAAAACTGCGCGCTGACGGCTCCCCACCACAACCACTTCGCGCACCTTGTTGGGATCCGCCCAGCTCACGTGGATGTTTCCAATTACGTTGTTCGCGTACCCCAAGGTAATGAATCCTACATCCTCGCGCGGATTCCCCAGAATCCGGGACCCGATTGCACTGACCCAGACGGGCCCTTCATCAAGCAGAAAATTGAAAATGGAAATATCGTGCGGCGCCAGGTCCCAAATCGCGTTGACATCGTGGCGAATGGGGCCGAGATTGGTCCGTGTTGAATGGAGATAATAGACTCGTCCGAACCCTGGTGAACGAACACATTCCCGCAGCTTCTGAATGCCGGGGTTGTAAAGGAATGTGTGTGCGACCATGAGCACACGGCCCTTCCGTTCCGCGAGTTCCCCTAGTGCCTCGCAGTGCTCGACTTCGAGAGCCAGTGGCTTTTCGACCAGGGCGTGGCGTCCGGATTCGAGCACAAGCCGAGTGACAGCGTTGTGCGTGGAAGCGGGGGTTGAAACGACAACGGCGTCAATATCGTCACGCCGGAGAACCTCTTGCAAGTCGCCAGCAGTTTCAATTTGCGGGAATCGGGAGGATGCTCGCTCAAGCCTCTCCGGCTGCATGTCACAAATCACCTTGACCGTCGTATCCGGCAGCTCGTTCAATGCACGGGCGTAATTGGGACCCCAATAGCCGTAACCGACCAATGCGAGACGAATTTTGGCTGGCAATTTCGCTATCCCCCTTGCGCAGACCTCCGAGAAAACTACCAGAGTCTGGGCAGTTACGGAAGGTCTAAGGAGATCAAGAAGCGACTGATCCCGTCGTGAGGTCTTCGCTCATGTTTCTCGTCGTGCCGCGGATGGCCAAATCATCTTCTCGCTTCTTTTGACAAAAGCCAACGACGCGGTCAACAATCTCAGTGAGCGGAGTCTCCGGGCGAAAACCGGTGAGTTGCTGAAGCTTATCCAGAGCCGGCACCCGGCGCAGCATGTCTTCGAAACCCGGTTCGTAGGCTTGATCGTATGGGATGCAGGTAATCGGCGACACGCTGCTGGTCCGCTGCTTCACAAGGTGCGCAAGACCTTCGATCGAAATCTCCTGATCGTTGCCGATGTTGACGACTTCTCCGACGGCGCGGTCCCCTGCAATCAATCGCAGAATCGCTTCGACCGTGTCACGAACGTCGCAGAAACAACGCGACTGCTGGCCCGTTCCGTACACCGTAATAGGAGATCCCTCGAGAGCCTGGCGAACGAAATTCGGAAGCACCATTCCGTAGCGCCCGGTCTGCCGCGGTCCAACGGTATTGAACAGCCGCCCTACGACGACCGGCAGGTGCTTCTCCTTCCAAAACGAAAGCGCCAGAAACTCGTCAAGCGCCTTGGACGCCGCATAACTCCAGCGCCCCTTGGTAGTAGCTCCGAGGACGAGGTCCGCATCCTCGCGGAACGGCACTTTGTCGCTCTTGCCGTACACCTCGGAAGTGGAAGCAGTGAAAACCAGTTTTTTCTTCTTAGAGGCTGCGTCGAGCACAAGCTGCGTTCCATACACGTTCGTCTCAATGGTCCGAACGGGACTGTCCACAATCAGACGTACACCGACGGCGGCAGCTAGATGAAAGACGACGTCCGATTCGTCGACCAGTTCGGCGAGCAGAGGCTTGTTTGTAATGGAATCAAAGAAGTAGTGAAAGCACCCATTCGCTTTCAGGTGGCGAACATTCTCGACGCTCCCGGTCGACAGGTCATCGAGAATAAAGACTTCGTCGCCACGTTCCAGCAATGCCTCCGCCAGATGCGAGCCAATGAATCCCGCTCCGCCGGTAATCAGATATCGCAAATGGGCCCCCTAACGTGAAGGATCTTCTGGTTCGTCCGTTGGGGACGTGGAGGACGCCGTCTGGGCAATGTCTTCTCCGTACCCGTAGCCGTAGGCATAGGGATAGTAGCGATAGGAATAGTAATAGTCGGGCGAACTGGAATCCACGGCATTCAAAACAACACCCAGCAAGCGGCACTTGACACCGGAAAGGAGATCTCGCGTTCGGGTGAATGCTTCCTTTGGAGTCTCGCCGCTTCGTACTACCAGAAGGACGCCGTCTGTCAGGGCAGAGAGTATTACGGCATCAGTCGCAGCCATGATTGGCGGGGAGTCAATGACGACAAACTTGAAGCGGCGACGCAGTTCCACGAGGGCTTCGCGCATCCGGTGCGAAGAAAGCAAGTCCGCCGGGCTTGGCGGGACGGGTCCCGTTATCAAGGCGGCCAAGTTGTCGATTGCCGGGTGGGCGATCAGAACTTCATCCAGGCTGGAAACACCAGCCAGATACGAGCTTAGCCCTGCATCCTTGCTAGTGGTGAGATTTAGAGCTCGACGGACGCCGGGCTTGCGCAGGTCGGAGTCCATCAACAATGTACGGTCGCCGAGTTGAGCCAGCGTGACCGCCAGGTTCACAGCCGCTGTGGTCTTCCCTTCGCGCGGCAATGCGCTGGTGACCAGAATGACTTGTGGCGGATGATCGGCTTGCGAAAGCAGCAGCGAAGTTCGCAGAGCGCGAAATGCTTCCGAAATCTGTGATTTTGGCTGAATGTAAGACAACAATTCCACGCGTGGGCCCGTGGACGCCGGGAGAGCTGTTTCGCGCGTAAGCCGCGGCAGTTGCCGATGGTGGTGGCCGTTTAACCCGGGCAAAGATGGCACTACGGCGAGTGAAGGCAGTCCGGTCAGAGACTCGATGTCGTCGGGCGACTTAACTGTGTTATCGAGATACTCGCGGAAAATCGCCAGGCCAATTCCGCCCACCAGCCCGACAAGGAACGCAAGCAGTATGTTCCGCGCTTTCTGAGGCCGCGAAGGACCCGAAGGCGCCAGCGCCGGATCTACAACATGAATATTGCTGGAACGCAGGCCGGCAGTAATGCCCGCCTCCTTCAGCTTCTGCAGCAAACCGTCGTATAGCTGTTTGTTGGATTCGGCATCGTGCTGGAGAATGTGGTATTGCACCAGCTTCTCCGCCAGCTCGTTTGCTTCGCCCTTTTGCTTGTCCAGGGCTTCCTGAAGGAGTTGAACGTGGTTGCGCGCAGTCGTGTATTCCTCCCCAATGCTTTCCACCAGCGTCTTGCGCGCATTTGCGAGATTGCTCTCCAACTCCTTTTGTTGCGCGGCCAAACGCAGGACTTTGGGGAAATTCGGCCCATATTGGTTCATGGCTTCCGCATATTGATCATCCAGCTCCGCTTTCTGTTTCATCAATTCCTGGATGACGGTGTTGTCGCGTGCAGCGGGCAAGGCGTCCACGTTCCCGGATGTAGCCATCTGGTAGAGGGCCTGCTTCTCGGCGAGAACGGTCTGCGCATCGGTGACGGCCTTGCTCAGATCGGCGAGCTTCTGCGTCGTTATGTTCTGCTTCTCGTCGATCTGCCAGATCTGGTTCTCCCGTTCGTAGGCGATTCGCGCGTCCTCGGACTTCTGCACCTTGATGCGAAGTTCTTCCAGCTCCTGCGAGAGCCAAGTTGATGCCTGCGTCGTCGCATCGTACTTGCTTCGAAAATTCTGTTCGATGTAGTTTTGCAGGTGAGCATTTACGATCTGGGCAGCGAGCTGCGGGTCTTCTGCTTCGAACCGCACTTCTATCAACCGGCTGTTCGGTACGCGTTTGACATTCAGGCGCCCCAGGAACGCCCCGAGTATCGCTGGACGCCTCGCAGCTGCCCCGCCCTGTCCAAAGGCTGAGGCTTGGGATGTTCCTCCGAACTCCGTATAGCGTCCCAAATCAAGCGATTTGATCGTTTGAAACGCTAGCGTTTCACTTTGAAGTATCTTTGCCTGCGTTTCGAGATAGCTCTCCGTGTCCATGTACTCGTCATAGGAATTTGCATCCTGGAATGGGAGCATGGTCTGGGATTCCTTATCCACCTCCACGCGCGCAGCGGCCTCATAGACCGGCTTCATCTTGAACGATGCAATGGTGACGACCGTTACCACAGTTAAGAGGAACGTCAGGATCAACCATTGGTGTTTGCGTAGGATGATTACGTAGTCGAGGAGATGTGGCTCGCGCGGCACCTGATCCCAAGAGACGGCAGGAGTGCGATCAATCAGGGCGAGTGACTCAGCTCCCTTACGCTCACGAATCGCTAGTCTCGGCGCTTCTTCCATTTAGATCGTGGCCCTCAGTCCGCTTTCAACACGGCAAGCAGTCTCCGCTCAGTGGTACGCCGCACGGAAGACGGCGACATTTGTTCCGATCCCTAGTGCCGCCTCGGTTCCGCGGGCCAAAACTTTCTTGCCTGTGCTGTCCGGGACATAAAGTATGTCATTTGAATTCAACGCCATATCGTCCTGTTTGTGGTTTTCGATTTGTTTGATGTGCACGGGTATTTGGTTCTTTTGACCGGTGGCAGAGTCTGCGCGCATAATCACGGCATCATCCGCCTTAGCGAAACCGGTCAACCCGTGTGCCAGCGCGAGTGCCTTCAACACTGTGATCTGCTCGCCGCGGCTTTGCATAACATAGCCTCCGGGCTGTGCAACACCGGCTCCGAGCACGTAGACGATCCCGGCCCGGGGGATACTGACGGTATCCCCGCCATACACCTGGACGTTGAACGTTGCGTCGCCCGATTCCAATAAGTCCTGCAGACGTACGGTGATAGTCTGCTGGTCCGGGTCTGAGTTCTCGTTGCCGGAAGCAGGTACCGTTTTGGCCTCAGCCGTGTGTGTGGGCCTTGATATGAGCACGAAACTTCCTGCGTCGTCCGTAATTCCTCCTGCTGCGGCTATGATTTCGAGCAACGTTGTCGGGCGGATCACCTGATACACCATAGGATGGTTCACGGCGCCAATGATGGAAACAGGCTGGCTGTTCTGCTCTTTGACGAATACGGAGACCTGCGGGTGCGAAACCAAGCCGTTCTCAACAAGAAGCTGCTCGAACTTTTCTTCCAATTGAAACGGAGTCATTCCAGCGGCTGCGATCCTGCCCGGAATCAAAGGATAGCTGACATCGCCGGTGTCGCTGACGCGGACATCGCGTGAGAGCTCTGGGACATCGAAGACATCAATGTGAAGAAGATCGCCTGTTCCAACCGGAGTATCCGCGGGCCGAGTTCGCGCTAGTGCGGCGAGCTGCTGGATTTTTGCGTTTGTTTGTTGAGGAGTTTCGTATTTCACCTGGCCATATGTCGTCCGCGAGCCCCACACGGCCGAAAAGACGACCAAGAGGGCGAGCCTCAACCACGGCCAGTCCAAAACTCCGTGGACCGTAACAGCCATTGAGAGAGATGACCCCATGGATACTGTAGCCTAGTTCACAGAATAATATCGATAGCGAGGTTGTCCCAGGTTGCCTAGTTTGTGGGCTTCCGTTCCTCGCTACGTAGCTCCCGAGCCAGTCTCCATTTTTCAGCGCGCCATTACTTTGCGCCAATAGCTCCGGCGGCATATCTTTCGAGTACGTAGGTATTGGTACCGCAGTCAATCGTAACCCTAATATGCTTCTCTGAATGTTTCAGGCTGGAACACATCGTATCAAGACACTTAAGAAGTTAGTTTTGTCCATGCTACTGGATGCGCGAACCTGAATTCACTCGCGGCGGCGACGAGGTGCGTTGTGTGCTTCCGTGGGCAGAGGAGCGGTTGTCACGATATAGGCCTGTAGGAGGAACAGTAGGGCATTCGAAGGTATGTGCAGATTGAAGTCGAGAAAACTGTGCAACAACATACCGCTCAAAGCCACGATAGCTGCAGCGTGAAGACCTCGCGAGAAATGCCCTTGCTCTGCCTCGAAGTTCTTTTGTGCTTCGCGATAGAGCAACCAGAGAAATACCATCCCGCACAGGCCGCCAAGAAGCCCCGTGTCAGCGAGGGTTTCCGCGTAGTCGTTGTGAGCATGATCCACTACGCGTCCGTCGTACGACGTCTCATAACGCGGGTAGGCGGCAACCAGGGTTCCCAGCCCCGAACCTTTGATGGGATGATCATAAAAGACGTGAATCGTGCCTCGGAACATCGAGACGCGTCGATCCAAGGTCACCTCGCTTGGCTTCAGTGTCGAAAGTCTTTCAATCGCTTTTCCAGCCCCCACCCATGCGATCAGCGCCAGAGCCGCAAGCACAACGATTGCGACACCCGCCATGTGCGGCCCTCTCGCGCTCCTCCGGTTTCGGACCAGCAGAATAAGAACGCCGACTTCGAATGCGAACCCTATAATCCCGCCTCTCGAACCCGAGAGGATCAGCGCACTCACCGGAATGACAGTCAGCACAGTGGCGAGCGGGAACAGTTCCCTGCGCAGCCCACGGAATGCCATCAACGCCAAGCCAACCGGCAACACCAGTTCCACGAAACCGGCGAAATGATTGCGATTCACATAGGGTCCGAATACCGCCCCGCCTTCCGCAGGTTCGCGAAACCAATAGATCTTATCCTCGGAAGTGAAGTGTTGAACGATGCCAAGCAACGACACAGCAAAACACAGCAGAATCAGGAACCACGCCAATCCCTCCAGGCTGGAACGGTTTCGGAACACCTGAGCGGTCAGGAAGAAAACGATGAAATACGCGACCAGTTTCAAAGTTTCCGTCTCCGTAAGGAACGGATACAGAGTTCCGTGGAAGAGGAGCTGGAACAGACCAATTGCAATGAAACCCAAAAGCGGCCAGTTCAAAACGTTCCAGAAAACCTTCTCTTCGGCGTCGCGATAAACGCATATCGCCCAAACAAGCAACAGAGCTGCTGACCCGGCTTCGAGAATCGTCAGGGACCAAACCTCGACCGCGCCGTGGGCCAGAACGCAGAATGCGAACAACGTGCACAAACCTACGCGTAGTCCCTTCATTGCGAGTGCGCCTCCTCGCCTGATGGGACAAGCGATACACCGGCGATCCAGGCCGTTCCGCTCAGCTTGTTCTCAAACAGGCGGCTCGGCGCGCGAAGGAGCCGGACAATCACGAAATGCGTGACCGAACCCGTGCTTACATCCGCATCCACGGCCGTCCATGGGTGAGAGCCGGTCAGATTGTCCGTTTCCACGTTCACTTGATTTGGATTCCGAGGATCGACAATCGAGAAGCGCATGCCGCTCTCGGTTGTAATCCCCTCCGTGCGAATCCAAGCGTGAAAGTGCAATTTGCGATTGGGTTCGACCACGACATATTGTGCAGGCTGTTCGATTGAGAGGTTGCTGCCACCACTGAAATCGAGCCGGACAGACCGCGCTCCTCCCGATGGCGGTGCGGAATCGAAGTCTATTGTTATCCCGCCTCCGTAAGGAGGGTCCCAGCGCCATCCCAGGCCGCCATTCGTAAAGTCCTGCGCAAAGTCGCCATCCCAGACGAGCGAGCTATCGCCCGAATATCCCTGGGGCAGTCCTGCTGCAGCCAGTGCACCGGACCATACGCGCTTGGCGTCATCAGATCGATCTTCTCGGATCAGTTCCTCGAGAAATGAATAGGTGCGCCGCAGAGCGAAGGGCTTTCCCAAACTCATCAACCGATTCCACACCACAAGTCCAGGGTCGGCATCGTGAATGGACTGAAAGAAGTCGAGAGCCTGCAGATATGCGTCTGCGTCTGCTGGAAGGACATTGTTCAACATTTCATTCACATCGCCGCTGGATCGCCAAGTGCGCGAGATCGCCAGCGGCAGGAGCTTTGGGTCAGTTCGGACTGCCCGCCGGATCTCTGCATAACCTTTGGAAGAATCCTGCTGGCGAAGGAGAAAATTGCCATAACTCCACGCCACTTCCGCTGAAATTGGATAGGCGTCTTTCGCTCGCTCGAAAGCCCGCTGTGCGCGTTGAAGATCGCCGCTTGCCTCATAAGCGCTGGCCAAGTCCATCCAGTAGTGGGCGGAGCGGGGATCGATTTGGATTGCCTTTTGATATTCCTCGATTGCCCGAGAAATGTCCGGGTTAGCATAGTCCCATTGGAGGAAACGCCCGAGCCTGTCCCACGAATCGGCATTTCCGGGAACGAGCGCCGCGCCGCGTTCCATCCATTCGAGTCGCTCGGAATAAACCCAGTAGTGGGCGAGGCAGAACCGTGCAGCTTGCATCGTAACAAGCGCAGCAGCGACGGCCGATGCCACGAGCACCGCTCGTCTGAGCCTGACGCTATCGAGTGGGATTTCCACGCTGCGGTAATTTCCTATGAGCGACGGTCGCTCGGCAAGAGCAATTTAGCATTGGTTACGACTGGCGGCTTGCGACCCGGTCCGCGACGAGAATCTCATCCAGTCCTGACGCCGCAGGGAAAGGCAAACTTCAGTACTGACGCTACCTCGTGCCAAAGCGATAGGTGATTCCCGTCGCGACACGAATATTGCGCTGACCGGTATATCCGCCCATGAACTTCGTTTGGTCGCTGTCAACTTGAATTAGATGGATTGCCCAGCGATCCGAATGGCGCAGCGTCACGTCGATGCCCCCGCCGGCTTCCCACGCATATTCAAAATCGTCGTACACGGAAGCGTTAAAGCCACCAAAAGCGGATGTCACCCTCCGATAGTATCCTTCGCCCAACAAGAAATGAGCGAATGGCGTTATCTTGTGCCGGCCGGGCCATGTGAAACGCGGACCCAGAAAAGCAGTGTAGATACTCTCCCCCGTATGTGCCTCGAAGGAAGGCGAGGTTCGGCCATATGTGCCGGACAACTCAACTTCCGCGTTGACCCAGCTTTTCCATCGCCAGATTCCAGAGGCGTCCCAGCCATTCATGTCGAGGTGTGAACTATTCTGTTCCGTAAAGCGCCGAAAGACATAGACAGCGTTGATCTCATACTTGTGATCTTTCTGTCTGGGAGCTACCGCAGCGGGCGCTTCCTTTTTGGGGGCCTCCTGTTTTGGAGCTTCCTGGCTTGGAGTTTCTGGTTGAGGAGTTTCCTGAGCAATGGCTGGCGAGATCGAAAGTGCCAGGAAACACATGAGTCCGAATGCATTTCTCATCTACAACACCCTCCTTGGGAATTGAGGCACACAACAGCTTTGGTTTGATGCCGTCTCAGCCGATATTGGCTGGCCCCCTCAGACATAAACAACCTCGCTGCGCGCGGCGCTCTATTACAGCATTCGGCGCCCAGAATTTCCACGGCTGATTATTCTGGATAGCTCTGCGCAAGAATTCTTCCGTCTGGAAGATGCTGGCTCGTATCACTCGGCGAGGTACCTATGGGCGCAAAAGGCTGTGCGCTTCGTCTGGTTCGCGCGCAGCCTTTTTTGAAAACGCTGACCGGCTAATCCACAGTCAGAGTAACTGCCGTTGAGTGGGTCACGCCACTTGCGGTCCCGGTAAGAGTGAGGTCGTAATTGCCCTTTGGAGTTCCCGGATTCCCGGTGCAACCCGCAAACAAGACCAGAATAAGCACGGTGCCCGCAAGAACCAACCGCATGCGAAGCCGTCTCGTTACGGGGAACACCAGTGAGAGCAGGAGCGCCATGCACAAGGGGACCACCTGCCGCACCGGCACGCGGGGGACCCGCATCGGCAATGGATTGACCATGCCGCTGCTCTCAGTCGTGATTGTAACTGTCGCAGAGGTAGTACCCGGAGGAGTCACTGATGTCGGTGAAACTGTGCAAGTCCCCTCAGGGATTGTTCCAGAGCACGCAAGCGAGACGGCCTGGCTAAAGCCATTGATCTGCGAGACAGTGAGTGTGAGTGTCCCCGATTTCCGGCGTGGCACGGTGATCGTCGACGGCGCGCTCACGCCAAAATCCCAGCCGATTCCCGTCAAGCTGACGTTTTGTGGCGTGCCCGGATTGGGAGTAACAACAAGTGTCGCGGTGCGTGTGCCCGTCACTGTCGGCTTGAAAGTGACGCTGATTTGACAGCCATTCGTTGCCATGCCGGCGCAGGTATCTGTTTCGGCATAATCACCTGCATCCGCTCCCGTGAAACTGATGGTAATCGGGATTGCTATGCCCGAGTTTGAGAGCGTCACTGGCTGGGAAGTGCTTGTGGACGTCACCTCTTGGCCGGGGAAAGTCAGAGTCCCGGGCGATAGACCGATCACGGGCGTCGCAGATCCCGTGCCGGTCAGGGTGATTATCTGGCTGTTTTGGATCCCAAAGACTGTGTAGGTGATTGTGAGGTTGGCCGACTCGGCCGCTGTCAGAGAGGGTTTGAACGTAACGCCGATCGTGCACGGAGTCGAGCTGGACGAAAGGGGCGATGCCGAACAAGTGCTGCTGGCCGCTGGTGCTGTGAAATCCGCGGCGTTTGTGCCCGTCACCGCAAGTGTGTACGGAATTGTCGATCCAGTGTTGTTCGTCAATGTCACTGGCAGCGTGCTATTGCCTCCAACGACCACCGAGCCAAACGGCAGGGTGAGAGGAGAAATTGCAAGCGTGGGCTGCAAGGCCAACTTCGCCACAAATGCGTCCGAAGTGCCGTTGAGCGACGTTTGGAAAGCCACCGGACTGGCTGGGGCAACTGGCCAAACAGGGAGATCTGAGGAGAAGGTTTGGCCCGCTATGTAAGCGTTAGGCGGGCTGGCAGCATCGATCGCGATCGCGTTTCCGAAATCTGCGTCGGTAGCCGGCGAGTCTCCGCTACCGCCAAAGTAGGTTGCATAGATCAAGTCGGATGCTCCAGCGCCAGCCGGATTGAGCTTGGCGACGAAGGGGTCACCATGAGTGTTTGCGCGAGAGAACTGCAAAGCTCCCCCAGTCACAGGGAAATCGGGAGAGTTCGTCGACCCGCCTATGTAAGCATTGCCCTGCGAATCCACAGCGATGCCGAAACCTGTGTCACCATTGCTGCCCCCCAAATATGTCGAATACTTGAGAGAAGCATTCCCGCTTTTTGTGGTGTCGATCAAAGTGACAAATGCCCTGCCTTGCGCGGAGTCCGTCGTTTGGTACGCTCCAGATGATGGGCCCGTTGGCGCGGGGAAACCTGGATCCAGCGTAGTACCTGTAACGTAGGCGACATTATTTGGCCCAAGAGCGATAGCATAGCCGAAATCGCCGTTCACCGTTGACCCCAAAAGATAGGTCAGGTACGTCAGTGAAGATGACCCTCCCGGCGGCGCAGTGTTAACTCGGGCGACAAAAACACCTGCCGTTGTCCCAACAGTCGCTGGCGCAGTCGCTTGCAACGCATTTGCCGTGGTCGGGAGATCGGTAGAAGACGTGATGCCCACGACATAGGCGTTGTTAGAGGTATCAGCCGCAATGCCCCACCCGGCATCGCCATATGGGTAGCTGCCTGAACCTGAGCCGGTTCCTCCCAAGTATGTGGAGTAGATGAGCGAGTTGGTTCCAGTCTTGGTTGTATCGATTCTCGTGACAAACGCGCTTCCGTATGGGCTAGGAAGGGTCGTTGTGATGCTTCCCTGGGTTGGAAAATTCGTCGAATGTGTGAGTCCGGTGACATAGGCGTTGTGGGCCGCATCAGCAGCGACAGCAAGGCCCAGATCCCCACCATTCAGGTTTCCTGCGCCACCTAACAAAGTAGTGTAAGCAAGATATGGGCTTGGCAGGCTCCGGTTAATCACGGTAAGAAAAGCTACGCCGTTGCCCGCTGAAGCAGGTGGCGTAAGACCATTGGGCCCAGGGAAATCTACCGAATACGTTGTTCCCGTCACGTAGACGTTGCCCGACCCGTCTAGCGCGATTGCACTTGCCTGGTCTGAGGCGGGAGTGCTTCCCGTAAGGTATGCCGAGTAGAGCAGAGCAGTTCCCCCGGGATTCAACTCCGCGACAAACACAAAACTCGTGCCAGCCGGAGAAGTCGGGGGTGTGCCGGCAGAAGGAAAGTCCGTCGAGGTTGTGCCGCCAGCCACCCAGGCGTCGCCGCTTGAATCCACTGCAATCCCATTCGCGAAGTCATCTGCACTGCCGCCGAGATAGGTCGAATAGCTCAAGATTGGGTCGATAATCAGAGGTTGGGTGCGGTCGTAATCGCCAATAGCAAATCTAATTTGATCTTTTCCGGAGACAGCGTAATTTCCCGCAATTTCCCGGCGCTGGCCGTTGGTTTCCTGATAGACGGCCGGTTTCTGTAGTTCCACGTCACCCGCGCGAACGCTCATCACCACATTGCCGTCGAGACCAAGGCGCACTTTTCCTGCGCCACTTACATCAAGCGCAATGGTCTTCGGGTCCGCTCCGGGGGCCACAACAAAGTCATACTCCAATCGACGCTGGTTCCCATAGAAGACCACGTCAACGCCCGGATACACTTGGCGATATCTCACCCGCGCAAAGGACGGCACGCCCGTGTGCCACTTTTTTGGATCGTTGCCGATGTAGTAGTCGGCTTCCCCGGGTAGTTCGTCGAGCGCTTCGACCTCAGCCGCTGTGTTGGCGCCCGCCAAGCGCATGCGGAGAACGGAAGCGACCTCGGACGGATGTTGGCTGCGCGCGGCACGGAATTGGGCGAAACGGTCGACTGGGGATATGCGCTTGGTTGTGGTTCGGTGCAGTGAAAGGACCGCTTCATCCGAAGTTAGGAACAACTGGTATCCGCTGCCGCGAGAGACGAAGCGAACGCGCGGGTCCGTTTGGCCCACGTTTCTCTCGAAGGCCAGAGGCAGCTTCCCGTAGGCTTCCGTCCACCTGCCGTCGGCCTTCTGCGAGAATGCCGATGATGTTCCCGCCGTGGCAAGCGCCGTATGGCCAGGATAGGCGAGTGGAGATCTTGTCCCGACGTAATGAAAGGCCACCAGCAGCAGGCACGTCGATAGTGCAAGCACCGCCGCGAAAGTCGCTAGTCTGGCCCAGGGAGCCTTCGTCGTCATTGTGGCAGTCCTCCTCAGTCTTTCGAACTCAGCTCTTGGAAGGGCCAACTGCGGGGCTGTGCCTGTCCCCAAATGCCCTTTCGCGTCTTCCGTTTCGGAACAATGGCACGCTTTGGGTCACGATGACAGACAAATATGAAACAGAACGAATCAAATCGTCCCACACGATGTTAGCACATTTCCGTTTTGATATTGTCCCGCGGCCAAAACGGGATTTATGCTGTGCCGAAATGAACAACCGGCGAAGGTTTATCGCAAGCCGGGATCGTGGATCTGCCAGTCAGTTTATCTGGTTCTGTCCAGATGCGTTGTGCTGGCTAGTGTGACTGAAGGTCCCTCAAGATCAACTGACAGAGTTCGTCGAGGAGGCGGGAATCTTGATGTGGATGAACCCTGCG
>Ga0187770_10000459_pt1 | contig 19907 bp, 18 predicted proteins | sample 0116_SJ02_MP02_2_FD_133154 | JGI IMG/M metagenome (GOLD analysis project Ga0187770, IMG submission 133154) | Tropical peat soil microbial communities from peatlands in Department of Meta, Colombia - 0116_SJ02_MP02_20_MG | ecosystem: Environmental > Terrestrial > Soil > Wetlands > Peat | place...
CTCGACCTGGAGCGACGGATCCGCGACTCTCGTGGAGATGGCGAAGGGCGCGAGGGATAGGGGGTACGAGTACATCGCAATCACCGACCACTCCTTCTCGGTCCGAGTGGCGAACGGGCTCTCAGAGGAGAGGTTCAGGAAGCAGTGGCAGCAGATAGAGGAGCTTAACGATGAGCTCTCTCCCTTTAGGATACTAAAGGGGGCGGAGATTGAGATCAAGAGCGATGGGTCGTTGGACTTCGACAAGAAATTCCTGGACGAGTTTGACCTCGTGGGGGCGTCACTTCACCAGAGTTTCAAGCAAGACGCGGCCAAGCTGACGGAGAGGGCGGTAAGGGCGCTGTCCCACCCCTCGGTCGACTTCCTTTGCCATCCGACGAACAGGCTGATTGGAAGAAGAGAGGGAAATCCCATCGATCTGAACAAGGTGATACGTACCGCAAAGGACAATGGGAAGATGTTGGAGGTGGACGGGCAACCAGAGAGACTGGACCTAGACGAAATCTGGGCAAGGAAGGCGATGGAGACAGGGGTCCCAATCGTCATCGATTCGGATGCGCACTCCGTGGGGGAGTTGGACAACATGAGCTACGGCGTCATTGTTGCGAGGAGGGCGTGGCTGGAGGCGAAGCATGTTATGAACACCAGGAGCCTGAAGGAACTTCTCAGGTCCGTGGCGTGATTCCAATCTTAATAATGGAAGACCACCGCGCGCGCCTCGCGGGGGTAGCTAAGACTGGCTAACAGCGTGGGACTTAAGTCGCAATCGAGGAAATCCCATCCCTCAGGGGTTCGTGGGTTCGAATCCCACCCCCCGCACCTATTCCCCTTGTTTGGTGAGGCATCCATTGTTTGGTACATGGATAAATGTTAGGGGCGTCTAACTTTAAATAGGCGGCGCAGAGGACCCGAAAGGGCGATGAGACACGCGAGAAGCCATCTCTGCCGAGGACTTGGTCGTGGTCTACAAGGACGGGACGAGGGCAGTGGAGGGCATCTCCTTCAGCGTCGATGAGGGTGAGTTCTTCGGCTTTCTTGGCCCGAACGGCGCAGGAAAGAGCACCACAATCAAAGTCCTCACTACTCTCCTGAGGAAGACCTCAGGAAGAGTATCCGTCTCAGGCTACGACCTTGACGAGTCTCCCAACGACATCCGGAGATCGATGGGGGTCCTGACGCAGGAGACGAGCCTAGATGTCGACCTCACGGGATGGGAGAACCTCCACCTACAGGGGCGCCTCCAGCAACTCCATGGCAAGCAACTGGACGAACGCGTCAGCGAGCTGCTCAAGCTAGTCCAGCTCGAGGACGTGGCAAAGAAGCCCGTCGGGCGCTACTCCGGGGGGATGAGGAAGAGACTGGACCTGGCATCCGCACTCATCCACAATCCGAAGATGCTTTTTCTCGATGAGCCGACCACGGGCCTCGATGCCCAGTCACGGACGGCAATCTGGGAGTACCTCGAAGACCTGAACAAGAACCACGGCATCACTATCTTCCTCACGACGCAGTACTTAGAAGAGGCGGACAGGCTCTGCCGTCAGCTATCGATAATAGACCACGGGAAGCTGATTGCGAAGGGCAGCCCCTCCGAGCTCAAGAAGGCATTGGGGGGCGACACCATCGCTTTGACGCTCGGCCCCTCCGTGAGGGCGAAGGCCAAGGAGGTTCTCAGTACGATTCAAGGAATCTACAGTGTCCTCGACTCTGAAACCGGCGTCGCAGCCTATGCGAAGAACGCGGGCCAGATTGTCGCCGAGGTGGTCACGACTCTCGACCGAAACGACATCCACCCCTCGTTCCTTAGCATCTCCTCTCCCACCCTAGACGACGTGTTCCTGGAGAAGACCGGTCGGCGTATAAGGTCAGAAGAGTTGCTGAGGAAGGAGACCGAGCCGTTCCTGATGTGAGTGGATGGTCTTGGGCATACCCTACGACACTGAATCGCTCTTCCAGAGAGGCCTGACGAAGATGATCAGGAATCCTACCTTGCTCGTTACCTACCTGGTCGAGCCAATCGCCTTCCTCGTGCTATTCTCTCAGATGTTCACGAAGCTGGGCGAATTTCTGCCAAGCACCGCAGGGGGATACGTTGCGTATCTTACCCCGGGGATTCTGGTCTTCTGTGCCCTGATAGCCTCCCCTCAGGGCGGTGTCTCGATTGTGAACGACATCAACTCCGGTTTCCTGTCAAAGATACTCCTGACCCAGTCCTCGAGGGCAGCAATACTGCTCGGCAGGCTTTTGACGGACGTGTCCCTTTCCGTGGGGGAGGCGGTCATCACGATCATAACCGCAATGGCGATGGGAGTGACCATCTCGACGGGGCTGCCCGGGGTGCTACTGATTTTCTTGACGGTAGCATTCTTTGAGATGGCCCTGTCGGGCCTGTTTCTTGCGATAGGGATTGCCACGAGGAAGACAGAGACGCTTTCTGCGGTCTCTGGTTTCCTCTACCTGCCATTGATTTTCCTTAGCACCGCAATGTTCCCTACCTCCTTCCTCCCGGGTTGGGCACAGACCGCCTCCAACTACAACCCCGTCACCTACATCGCGGATGTGGCGCGCGAGCTTGTGTCAGGCGGGCTGAATCTCAACACGCTGGTCGAAGGTTACGCCTTGACGGGTGTCATCGCACTGGTGACTTTCGCCGCTACCCTCTACCAGTTCAGGAAAGTAATCTCATAGGGGACGCCTGACACGGGGAGTGTCTTCAAAGGGGTTTGAGTTCTAACAGCTGATGGGACCAGGACCGCCTGGTGTACCGACTCCTCGGTGGTGCACATAGAAATCAACGCTTACGCTAGCTCGTTCGCCCCGTTTACTGCTATTGGTTTTCTACGTGATCCGAGCGTCTTCAGATGCCATCATGTGGCCGCCGAACCCGATTGACCAGGCAAGCACTGGGTAGACGACCATCCTCTCCATGCCGCCTGGCCCCAAGCCGAGGTAGTTCCCCCCTATGTAGAGGAACAGTGCCGCCAGAGTCACAAGCCCCAGAATGATGGAGAAGTAGAACATTGGCTTCTTCTGGAACCGGGCGGTAACGAGGGCAGCGAGCCCCGCGAAGAGGAAGACGATTAGTGAGAAGATGCTGTGCCAGATTCCTGTGGTTTCGGGGAAGAGGCCGACGCCCAGGGCACCGATGCCTGCCAGACCGATCATGACTGTTGCCGGTGTCCAGTGATACGCCCGCTGCAAGAAGTATGCGCCCACCAGAATCAGAAGACCCAGAAGTGCGATAGATGTGTCGAACAGGTATGCCGATGGTACAGACGTGCAGCTTGTGCGGCAATTGGCGCCCAGGTCGCTGATGTAGTTGTTGGCGACGCTGTAGATGTACCCGGTCGTGTTTCCAGACCCTGATGTGTACAGGGGGCCGCTTGTCGAGTAGACGATTTCGGCAACGATCATGCTGATGCTGAACTGGACGGCACCCACGAAGATGGCAACGCCCGCTTTCGAGGCGTTTGAAAGTGCCAAGGGCCGGAGGAACGGGGAATCATCCTAAAAGCGTGAGCCTCGGCTCTCAGTATAGGTCAGAATCATTAAATCGCCAGGGCGTCCTGACGCCGCGTGTTGAAGATCCTCATTCTTTCCCCGATGCCCGAGGGCCTAATCAGGCTCTTTTTCGCCGAGAGCATGGAGAAGTTCAAGATAGAGGCGGACTTCAAGACCGTTAATGAACTGAACATGGAGATACTGAAGGCCGAGGTCCGCGACGCCGACGTGATAATCGGTGATTACACGTTCAAGATTCCGATTACTTCAGAGATGGTCGACGCAATGACAAAGGTCAGACTGATCGCCCAACCCTCCACGGGCTATGAGCACATCGACCTGGCCGCCTGCCGGAAGAAGGGAATCCCCGTGTCTAACATAGGCGGGGCGAACTCCGTCTCGGTGGCTGAACATACACTAGCCCTCGCGCTCGTCCTGATGAAGCGCATGGGGTACGCCCACAGGAGAATCACCGAGGGCGCCTGGGTTCAGGAGGAACTCCTGAACGTTGCTGCTGAAGTCTATGGCAAGACATGGGGGGTCATAGGCATGGGCAGAATCGGCAAGGAGGTCACCGCCAGGGCGAAGGCCATGGGCGCGAAGATCGTTTACACAGACATTGTCAGGCTCCCTGAGCCCGATGAACAGAAGCTCGGTATCACGTTCCTCCCGCTGCAGCGCCTGCTCGCGGAAAGCGACGTTGTCAGCATCCACGTCCCGCTGACGGACAAAACGCGGGGGATGATGGGGGAGAAGGAGTTCAGACTAATGAAGTCCTATGCTGTCTTCGTCAACGTCTCTCGCGGCGAGCTGACCGACGAGGGAGCCCTGGCGAGGGCGGTCAACCAGGGATGGATCGGCGGAGCAGGAATCGACGTGTTCACCATCGAGCCCGTAGCGCATGACAACCCGCTGCTTGCGGCTGCCAGGGAAGGTGCAAACGTCGTGTTGACTCCGCACATGGCTGGCGCCACCAACGACGCCAGGCTCAGGATAATCCAGACGACGGTGGAAAACGTGGTCCGGGTGGCCATGGGTCAGCCACCAATCAATGTCGTGAATCCATGAAGGTCTCCGAGCTCCTCGTCCGTTCTTTCGAAAGCTACGGTGTGACGAGGGCTTTCGGCCTCGTCGGGACCTCCATCATCGAGCTGATGGACGCTCTCTCGTCGAGCAGGATAAGGTACGTCTCCACCAGGCATGAGCAAGTCGCTGTCAGCATGGCCGACGCCGAAGGACGATTGACGGGCAAGCCGGGTATAGCGTTGGTCCACGGCGGCCCGGGGTTTCTCAATTCGCTGATCAGCGTCACCAATGCCTGGAAGGACGGGTCTCCGATGGTGCTCGTCGCGGGGGCGGTGAAGAGGAGGATGGTGGGGATGGACTCCTGGCTCGAGGTGCCGCAGTCCGCCATGATGGCGAGCGTCGTCAAGAAGGCCTGGAGGGTCGAGAGAGGGTTAGAGGCCGGCCGAGTCTTCGCGGACGCCTACTCCCTGGCGGGTTCGCCGCCGTACGGGCCAACTTTCGTCGAGGTGCCGGAAGACGTCTGGAGCCTCGAGGCAGGGAGCGAGGTGTCAGGTCCCGCGATACGGGCGGCCAGGGCCCCAACCGAAGCGGAGGTGACAAGTGCTGCGGAGCTACTCGCAAGGGCCAAGAAGCCCCTATTGGTGGTCGGTGGAGGCATCAACACCCCCGAGGGGGCGGAGGCACTACAGGCGCTCCTCTCCCGAGTCGAGGTCCCCGTTGTCTCGTCGGGGAACGGCCGTGGCGCGGTCTCCGAGGAAAGCCAGCTGGTCCTAGGAAGGATAGGGTTCGGTGGGGGAAACAGGGTGGCCGACAGCGCCCTCGTCGAGGCAGACGCCGTCCTCTGCGTGGGCTGCGGCCTTTCCGACGTTTCCACCTATGGGTTCAACCTGACGCCCAGAGGGGAGGTAATGATAGCAGACCTGGACCCGCTCTGGGATAGAAAGCCAATACCCTGTGCAATGCACGCGGCCTGCGACGCTCCCGAGTTCGTCCGGAGTCTGTCCCAGTTAGCCTCTACGCGGAAGATTGGGGAGCAGTGGAAGGGTCAGATTGAGAACGAGAGGAGGGGATGGGACGCCCTTCTGAAGGAAGCGGAGTCGAGGACGAAGGAGGGGTTCGTCAACCCCGCAAAGTTTCTCCGAGCTTTGGACAGCCGCCTGCCGCGGGACACCGTCCTCGCCGTCGGCCAGGGGCTGCACGTGCTCTACGCCTACTCCTTCCTCAAGGTCCGCTCGAGCAGGTCGTTCCTGGCAGCGACAAACATGGGCTCCATGGGGTTCGTGTTTCCCGCCGCTCTCGGCGCGAAGATAGTGTTCCCTGAAAGGGAGACCATAGGGGTGATGGGTGACGGCGAGTTCGTGATGACGATGCAGGACCTCGAGACCGCAGTGAGGGAGAAGGCAGGGGTGAAGATCGTCATCGTCAACGACAACTCCTACAGGGTGCTATTGATGAGGCAGAAAATCCAGAAGATGGGGAGAATCTTCGGCACCACACATTCCAACCCCGACTTCGCCAAGGTTGCGGAAGCATTCGGGGCCGAAGGGATTGCCGTTGACAACGACGCCAAGATTCAGGAGGGGGTGGATTTCATAGCAAGAAGGTCAGACAGGCCGCTGCTTGTCGAGCTGAGGGTGGACCCAGAGGACCTCCCCCCGCTCAACATACAGGGCTCTTTGATGTTCTAGCCAACGCGTGATTGTGTCCGTGGTGAGCTTTTATCGGCGCTGTGGTCGGCAGGGTGTGTGGACTTCCTCGCTGAAGCCAGGCACATCGAGCCCGAGATGATCAGGACGAGGAGGGCCCTCCATCAGCGTCCGGAGCTTGCATATCACGAGGTGGAGACGTCAAGGCTCGTGGCAGACAAGCTCGAGTCCCTGAGGATTGGTGTGAGTCGGAACGTCGGAGGGACGGGGGTGCTCGGCGTCCTGAAGGGGGCGAAACCGGGGCGTGTGGTCGCTCTGAGGGCGGACATGGACGGCCTTCCGGTCCAGGAGACATCGGACGTCGATTTCCGGTCGAAGGTCAATGGCGTGATGCATGCCTGCGGCCATGACACGCACATCGCCATGCTGCTGGGTGCGGCAAGACTGCTTTCGGACCACAAGAAGGAACTATGCGGGACAGTGAAGTTCCTCTTCCAGCCAGCAGAAGAGCACGGAGGGAGAGGTGGAGCCATGCCCATGATCGAGGACGGGGCCATGAGGAATCCAAAGGTGGATTTCGTGTTCGGCCTTCACATCGAAACCACAAGGAAGTCCGGAGTGTTCGGGGTGAGGGAGGGAGCGATTGCGGCTGCGCCGGACACCTTCAAGGTGAGGATACTGGGCAAGAGTGGGAATGGCTCGCCCCCCCACGAGACTGTAGACCCCATCTACGTGGCGGCCCACGTCATACTCGCGCTCCAGGGTGTGCCTGCCAGGATCATAGACCCCGTGCGTCCCTTCGTCATCACCGTCGGCGCTGTGCATTCCGGGACCAAGGAGAACATCATCCCCGACGTGGCGACGCTCGACGGCACAATTAGGACCCTGGACGAAGGTACAAGGAAGCGGGCCAAGAGGAGGGTCGAAGTGGTGGCGAAGGGGGTCTGCAGGACCTTCGGCGCAAGGGCGGAGGTGGAGTTCGAGAGGGACGCGTACCCGGTGACGGTAAACGACCCCAAGACGACCGAGAGGGTCGCGGCAATCCTCAAGAGGATTCCAGGGACAAGGGTGAGAAGGATCGAAGCCATCCTCGGAGGGGAGGACTTCTCCAGGTTCCTTCAGAAGGCGCCTGGGACCTTCTACTTCTTGGGGAGCCGGAATCCAGAGAAGGGGTGCGTCTACCCGAACCACAGCTCTAGGTTCAAGGTTGACGAGGACGTTCTCAAGTTCGGCGCCGCGTCCCTGGCGATGCTCGCATTTGAATTCGGGAACCCGAGAGGCCCTTCCGAGGAGCGCTGAGATGTACGCGACGAAGGTCTCGGACCGAATCTACTTGTTGGACACATACGCCCTCGGTCAGCAAGGCACGGTCAGCGCCTACCTAGTCAGAGGGCCGAAGCCCACCCTCGTGGACTGCGGCTACGCCTCATCATACGAGAACATACTCAGAGGCATCGCCGAGGTCGGGGTGATGCCGAAGGACATCCGATACATAATCCCGACGCACGTCCATCTTGACCATGCCGGTGCGGCAGGGAGGCTCCTGAAGGAGATGCCTAACGCGCAAATCATGGCGCACGAGAGAGGCGCCCCCCACCTTGTCGACCCCACGAGGCTGATCGAAAGTTCGACCAAAGTCTTCGGATCAACGATCATGGCACTCTACGGGCTCCCTGAACCGATCCCACAAGACAGGATAACGGCGGTCGGAAGGGAGACGAGTCTGGACCTAGGAGACGGACTGAGCGCGACGCTGATTCACACACCCGGCCACGCCCCACACCAGATCTCGGTTTTGTTGGATCGGCCGAAATCGATGTTCACCGCGGACGCGGTGGGAATAGTCTATCCGGGCATGAAGGCACTAATCCCTACCACGCCCCCGCCGAGCTTCAGCCCGACGGAGTTGGTCGCGACCATAGGAACCATAAGGCAGACGGAGCCCTCAGAGCTCCTCGTCCCCCACTTCGGGGCAAGAAAGGACGTTGACTGGGTCTTCGACAGGACGATGGAGCTGGTCCAAGAGTGGACCGAGGATGTGAAGAAGCTCTGGAAGAAAGGGATGTCGCTGGATCGGGCGACCGAAGCAATGCAGGAAAAAGTTGCCAGGGACGCGGGGACTGCGGACCTCCCGATCTTCGCCCAGGTTTCCATCAGAACCTCAGTGATGGGGATAATGCACTACCTCGAGAAGAATTTTTGAACACCGTCTGGAACACTGAGTGGCCTGTGCCTCTAGTCTACGCCTGCATCGCACCTCATGGAGGGGAAATCGTCCCGGCGCTGGCCGGGAAGAAGAGAAAACTCTTCTCCCCGACTAGGAAGGGGATGAGGGTCCTGGCCACGGCCATGAAGGACGCGAAGCCAGATACAATCGTGTTGGCGAGCCCTCACAACTTGAGGCTCCACAATCATATAGGAGTAGTCACTGCAGAGAACTCTTCCGGAAGCGCGGCAGAAGGTCGCAGAGTGATTAGACTCCGGGCCAAGTGCGACGTAGAGTTCGCCAAGAAGCTGGCAGAAGCGGGGGAAGCGGCAGGGCTCCCCGTGGTCGCGGCGAACTACGGGGTCTTTGATGGCCCCCTTTCTGACATGGCCATGGACTGGGGGACGATGATACCGCTGTGGTTCTTTCTAAAGAGCGAGCGCAAGAAGAGCAAGATTGTGATAGTGACCCCTTCGAGGGAGATACCCCTGGCCCAAAACGTGGAGTTTGGGAGGGTCATCGCGGAGGCTGCGGAAGGAGAGAAGAAGAGGATCGCCTTTGTCGCGAGCGCGGACCAGGCCCACAGGCACAAGAAGAGCGGACCCTACGGGTACGACAAGAGGGCCGCTGTGTACGACAGGCAGGTGGTAGACCTCATCCGCCACGACGAGCTGGAGGAGATACTGAAGATGTCGCTAAGTTTCGTCGATGGGGCAAGGCCGGACAGCCTCTGGCAGATGGCGATGCTCGCGGGCGCCCTCTCTGTTGTCCCGATGAAGGCTGAGTTGGTTTCATATCAAGTCCCAACCTACTATGGGATGCTCTGCGCCAGCTACCAGCCCATTAGGGCGTGAGCCGGACGGTATGGGCAGTATAATCGTCCGTCGTGTCACTCATCGGACGTACTGGTAGATCTCCGGGAGGTTTTGAATCCTTGGGCAGTCGAAGCTTCGTTGGGTTCCGTCCCTGTCAATGAGAATCCCTTCCAAACCCGCTCTCCTGGCGCCGATGACGTCAGCTTCGTACAGGTCTCCGACGTGAATAGCTTGTCCAGCATCGACGTCAGCCTTCCGCAGGGCAATCCTGAAGATTTCAGGATGAGGTTTCGTGTACCCTACCGCACCTGATATCACGACTGTGCCCAGGTACCTCGTTAGCCCCAGTGCCTCGACCGCCCTGACGGTGTCCGCCGGGGCATTAGAAATCAGCCCGAGTGCGTAGCCGTCTCCGGCGAGCCTCTCGAGGGTGGGCTCCGCATCGGGATACAATTCTAGAGGAATCTCGGTCTCCAGCTCAGGCCACCTCTTCCGGACGAGCTTCGAGATTCTGAGTGCTTCCGGCTCGCTCGCCCCAGGGTAGAGGGCCGAGAACACCCTCTGGTCGAGGTCCCTGTAGGCTTCCGCAGTCTCCTCCTCGTTCAGGACCCGGGCACCGTAGAACGAAAGCCACCCTGACTCCTCCTTCATGTATGCGGAGTGTATCCGACCAAGGCTGGCGTCCCGTCCCACCTCCTGGAGGACCCTTCGGAAAATCCTGTCGCGGCGCATGATCAGTAGCGTTCCGCCGAGGTCGAAGAAAACGGCTCGTTTCTTCAAGTGTTCGACCGAGGTCCCTGTGGGTAAATATGTTCGACAATCAAGAATGACTACGCGTGGAAGCCTGGGATGGACGGGGTCGCAAGGATGCTGAACAGGAGGAGCGCCAAGACGACCGCTGTAATCATGACGTAGAGCCTGTCCTTTTCTGCGGCGAACAGGAACACGGATATCAGCACTCTTGACACGGGGGTCGCTATCAAGACTACCACCCCGAGCTCGATCCAGGAGAAGGCGGAGAAGGTGACAAGGCCGTGCAGGAGCCCGGCCGGACTGACATCGATGCCGTCGTGCGGAACTGCGCTAGGATTGTATGCCAGATACCCTCCGGTCTCCGAGGTGCCGTTGGACACCATCAGGCCTATGGTCCCTAGAATTACAATCAGTGCGGAGAGGATGACTCCGTACCTCAGGACCTTTCCGATGACCTGGTTCATCGATTCGGGATCCTTTAGGTTCATGGCAGAACTCCCGCAGCGCTCAGAATCATTTCGAGCGCTGCAATTGCGAGGACGACGGCGAACGCCTTCCGGATGGTGGTGTTGCGGGAGCGGAGGAGGATACGAGCGCCTAGCGCTGCTCCGATGAAGATGCCGAGGGCGACAGGAGCGACGATGAGGGGGTCGACATCCCCCCTGGCGAAATAGATTCCCGCGCTAGCGGCCGCCGTCACTCCTATCATGAAATTCGACGTTGTCGTGGAGACCTTCATGGGGAGCTTCATTGCTAGGTCCATCGACAGAACTTTGAAGGCACCACCGCCAATCCCAAGGAGGCCCGATAGGATCCCGGCAACCAGAGTCCCGGCGAGGCCCTCGACCGGTCGGGTTGAGTTGTAGTTGATTATTCTGCCGTCCGTTTCGGTGTAAGAGCCCTTGAGCCCAAGGCGCTTGGACAATCCCTTGAGCTCGGGAGATTTCGGAATCTCCTCACCTATTTTCATCACCATGGGCACCAGGGTGATTAGAAGAATGCAACCAAATATGAACTCGAGGGCCGCGGAATTAGTGTAGGCAGCGACTGCAGCCCCGATGATCGCTCCGCTCGCGCTCGCCAGCTCAAGAAACATGCCGACACGCAGGTTCGTGACCTTGTCCTTGACGTAAGTCGAAGCGGCTCCGCTGGAGGTCCCAATTATTGCCACAATGCTCGCCCCAATGGCAAAATGGATGTCCACTCCCAGCAGGATTGTGAGCACGGGGATGACGACGATTCCCCCACCGAGCCCTGCTATCGACCCGAATATCCCCGCGAAGATAGAGACGAGGAACATCAAGAGAACGAAATCCGCTACGAACAAACGGACCGCTCGCGTTTCCCTCTATACTTAGATGTTATCTGCTGGGAATCAGTGGAGGACAGGTATCACGGGAGTTTTGGATACCACTACGCATGTATCATCGGCGCTTGCAGCGGACCCCTCTCCAGGCCGTAGCGGTCTGCCTTGTCCACGTTCAGCCCTCCTCTTCTGCACCTGTTTCTCACCACCCGGAACATCCCCCAGGCCCCGAGAGCCATCATGCCTCCGGTGACGTACTTTGTGAGGGGGTTCTGCTCCGAAGAAGCGCTTGTGGCATCCCGGGTCGCTATCTTCAACAGGTGCTTGTAGGACGCATAGTACACCGCCAGCTGGGACGGATTCAGCTTTACCGAGGAGAAGTCCATGCTCTTCAGTAGCCCCAGGGGGACGTTCTGCATCGGTATTATCGTGAACTCGAACGGCCTGCCGTTTTCAGTGGTGGAGTTGCTCAGGCGGTTGATGAGAGCCACGGTCTCCCAGTTGTCCTCTGGCGTCTCCCCGGCCTGCCCCACCTGGACCGTGAACGCCGGGCGCCAGTAGTAGGTGTTCAAAACGTAGGTCCCCCTCCAGACAATGTCGGCCCAGCTCCCGTCTGGACCAACTTTCAGAGGGAGTGTCTTGTTCGGCATGTGCTCAGACGCGAGCTTGTCGCTTCCCGTCTCAACCCCTATCTGAAGGCCTATCCAGTTGTTGGGCCCGGCCTTCATTATGCGGGAAAGTTTGCGTATAAAATCCGGGTAGGCCGCAGGAATTGAAATCCTCCCGTGGGTCGGATTCGTCCTACGTATGCCCGGGGTTGCCATCACGGCGGAGAATAGGCCCGCGATTGCCTCCTCATTCGGGACGAAGTTCCTCCCGTGTTCGTACGCGAAGATTTCATCGCTATGAAGCCACCCGGTGTCCATTCCGGCCCTGACGTTCACCCCGAGCTCCTTCCTCACCTTCTCCGGGGGGTAGTAACGGAGGGGCCTGAGAGTGACCTCGCAGAAGTCGCATCCAATCCCGCACCCTCGCATCACCTCGACCATCCCCTTGACAGACGGGCCCACTATATCCGGGATGTCCTCGAGCCTAGGGAACTGCTTCGAGAACTGGTAGCGGCTGATAAATTTCGAGCTGGACTTCCACTCCTTGTGAAACGACTCGTCGAAGGTCTGGTATCCGCGGAAGAACTCCGTGTTCTCCCCCCCGTCCTCGACCACGTACCTGAAGAGGTCCCCGATGATGTCGTCCGCCTCACCCTGATAGGCGTAGTCGATGTGGTTCCTCTCGAGCTCCTCGGGACGAACGGTGAGCTCCCAGACACCCGGGCCGCCCACAACGACCTTCGCTTTCTTCCCAGCCCTGGCATGGTTGACCCGTGCGAGGAGGGACCCGAATTCCTTGTAGACATATGCGGAGGCAGGGGTATCAAAGAAGACGGCGTAGGACATTGTAAGGGGGCCAAGGCCCAAAGGGTCCATGGTCGAAATCCCAATTATCTCAGTGTCATCGTCTACGAAGTCGGCGACATGATCCTCGTGGGCGACCACCACGTCCTCCCTCTTGCAGAACTTCAGGACAGACGCCTCGAGCTTCCTTGTGGCGTAGGGGGCGATGACGGCCCTGCCGTCATGGGAGGGGGGAGGGGGCCCTTTCAGGAAGTTGTAGATCATCTCAGGGAGAACGTTCGTGGGAGCGCTCGCGAGAAAATCCAGTAGGGGGACGCTCCTGTAGTTCCGGGCTAAGGTGGTGTCTGAGACTAGGACGAACCTCGCCATGACAGAACGCCTTCGATGAATGCGGGGTGCCTTAAAAGATTCTCCAGTCCCGACTTGATTGCGTTCCTGTGAAGGGTGCGAGCCTACTCTCCCAACGCAATCTGCTTAAGGGAGCGGTTCGAGGCGGCGGAAAAGTCGAAATCGTTTGCGTCGTACCCGGCAAGGCAGTATTCGTCCCTGTGCTTGATGAGGAGCCATGCATCCCTTACTCCACCGAGGCTCCCGGTCCGAACGAGGGCAAATGAGCCCCGAAGCTTCTTGCCGTAGAGGGTGAACTTCAGATTCCCTCCGCGAAGGCCCGCCTCGGCCGTCTCTTCGGCCTCATCTCTGCCCCTTACCAACTCTCGGACGCCCTTGCGAACCTCCACCTCTGGAGTGTAGGTCCCTTCGTCCCATATCATGACCGTGCCGGCGCCGTAGTTTCCCTTCTTGATTGTGCCTTCGAACTTCCTGTACTCAAAGTCGTGGGGGTCAGTCGGCATGGCGAGCCTCTTCACTGTCGGGTCGAGGGTGGGACCCTTCGGAATCGACCAGGAGGGCATGGCTCCGCCTATTTCGAGTCGGAAGTCGTAGTGGAGGGCAGTCGCCGAATGTTTCTGGACCACGTATGCGAAAAAACCTCTCAAGTCGATCATCAACGGGGAACGGGTTGGAAAAACGTTGTCCGCGATTGGAGCGTCAGCCGCCTGGTGCGGGCTTGGGGCCCCGCAACTGAGGCGAACAGAGGAGCAGCTAGAGCCAGCGCCTGACCTTCGCAGCGTGCTAATAGAATTCGGATCAGAAAAGTCCCCACAGCCACAGACGTGAACCCTCCCGCGGCGTCAGGAGGCCTCCCGCAAGGGGCCTCGGGGCAAAGCGGAATGAACTTCACCTTGAAGGTTTCGCCGCAAGGGCGGACGTGATCTACGGGTTGGCGACATCAGGTTGCTGGGATGGCCCCTCGGACGGAGCGACCGTCAACATCTTTGCAGAGACAGCTCCTATCCAGAGCAGCACAGAACCCAGGAAGACGCGCTCCACCAGTCCCCCGTAGCGGGCGTAGAAGCCTGGGGCCACGAAGGCGCCAAAGAGCTCCACAAAGCAAAGAACGACGGACAAAGCCGCGAGGGGAAGGGCAACCCCCCTTGCCCTTGCAACAGCACTGCTCCCAACCATTCCCGAGGAAACGTAAAGGGCCCCGAACGCACCCCCGAGAAAGGCTACGATGGCCACCAGAAGATGGACCGCTCCGTGCCATGAAACAGGAGTGGCTGGGACGTCGGTGGGGAACGCCGCCAGGAGGAGAGCACCCACGGACCAGACGGCGAAGGCGTATGCGCCTCCCCTGAACCTTGGGTTCGCGGTGCCCGTGCTATAAATGGTCAGGACGAGACCGAAGAGGAAGCAGAGCGAGAAGACGCCCCTGTTGATGAAATTCAGTGTCATGATGTACCCGTACGGTCCGACGGCGAGGTCGCTCTCGGCTTGGCTAATCGGACTGTAGTATGGCGGGAGGGACTGGGCCACCGCGTCAAGAATGACGTACAAGATTATTCCCGCAATCGCACCAGCGAAAAGGTAACGTGCTCGCCTAGACTGCATGAGGTCGTCTGTGATACTTACCAAATGAAGGAACCCTGTCGGGTCTGAGAGCGTCAATAAGCGTTTTGCGAGTTGCTCGCTGAAGCACTGGAACTCAATGGGCGCCTAGGCATGAGAGTATGGAACTCACAGAAAGGTAGGGCACAGATTCGCTACTTAGGTGGGGACACTTATCCGAGGTACGTGGATTCCTTACTCGGCTTCGGCATACTGAGCTGGTTCTTGGCGTTCTCGAGCTCAACCTCGAAGTCCGCTCTTGTGATGGTCAACTCCTCGGGCTTGTCCTCGTTCGGATGGGCTTCGAGATAGCGCCGTGTGGCCCTTCTGGTCGCTTTTTCAATGAGCCCCGCCACGTCAGCGCCTGAGAACCCTTCTGTCCTTTCCGCAATAAAGCTCGGGTCGACGCTGGTCGGCTTGCCTCTCAGGTGAATAGCTGCTATCTGCTTTCTTGCCTCGAGATCGGGCATGGGCACGGTTATGATGGAGTCGAACCTCCCCGGGCGCAGTAGCGCCGGGTCGATGAGCTCGGCCCTGTTGGTTGCGGCGAGTATTATGACGTTCCTAAGCTCCTCCAGTCCGTCCAGCTCGGTAAGGAGTTGGCTCACAGCTTGCTCGGTGACGTGCGTCCCCAGGTCGGACCCCCGTACGGGTGCCAAGCTGTCTATCTCGTCGAAGAAGAGCACCGTAGGGGCTGCCTGCCTCGATTTCCTGAACACTTCTCTTATGCCCTTCTCAGTTTCACCGACCCACTTAGAAAACAGCTCTGGCCCCTTGACAGAGATGAAGTTGGCTTCGCTCTCGGTGGCGACGGCCTTCGCCAGAAGCGTCTTTCCCGTCCCGGGTGGCCCTGAAAGGAGTATGCCCTTCGTGCCCTCGAGCCCTGCCCTCTCCATCGTCTTTCCGTACTTCAGTGGCCACTCGATGGCCTCTTTGAGTTCCCGCTTCACTTCCTCCAGTCCCCCGATGTCGGTCCAGTGAACGTTAGGTTTCTCTATCATCACTTCCCTCATCGCCGAAGGTCCGACTTCTGTCATTGCCGACTGGAAGTCGTCCATTGTGACGTTGATCTGCTTGAGCTTCTCTACGGGTAGCTTCTTGTTGATGTCTATCGTGGGGAGCACCTTCCTCAGCGAACTCATTGCCGCTTCCTTGGCCAGTGCCTCGAGGTCGGCCCCTACGAAGCCGTGAGTGGAGTCTGCGATCTTCTTCATGTCGACGTCCTTGGCCAAGGGCATCCCCCTCGTATGGATCTGGAGAATCTCCAGTCTGCCCTTCGCATCGGGTATGCCGATCTCTATCTCCTTGTCGAACCTCCCTGGCCTCCTCAGAGCCGGGTCCAGGACGTCCGGGATGTTTGTCGCGGCTAGGACGATGACCTTCCCTCTGCTCTTCAGCCCGTCCATGCGTGCCAACAGCTCAGCCACCACTCTCTTTTCGACTTCGCCCTGTACCTCTGTCCTCTTGGGAGCAATGCTGTCTATCTCATCGATGAAGATTATGCTGGGCGCGTTTTGCTCCGCCTCTTCGAATATCTTACGCACGTTTGTCTCTGATCCACCGTAGACGCCCGACATGACTTCGGGCCCGTTTACGAGTATGAAGTGGGCGTTCGTTTCAGAGGCGACTGCCCTTGCTAATAGCGTCTTGCCGGTCCCGGGAGGACCTGTCAGTAGGACACCTTTCGAGCTCTCGACGCCGAGCCTCTCGAAGAGCTCCGGCCTCTTCATAGGTAGCTCGACTATCTCCCTGATTCTCTGAATTTCCTTCGAGAGCCCCCCTATGTCCTCGTAGGAGACCTTCACCACCCTCTCCTTTGGCGGCTGAACCACCTTGTCGCTCAGCTCAACCTCCGTGTCCTCTCCAAGAACGAGAACGTCCGCGTCCTCCGGCTTCGTCTTCGTTATCACGAAGTCCATGCGGTTTCCCATCAGGTCGAGCGAAACCACGTCTCCTCGGACGAAAGGAACACCCTGCAGCCTGTCTATCAGGTAATCCTCGAATCCCGAGAACGGGAGCTCCTCGGTCGGTGCAAGCTCAATGTAAGTGGCTTCCTTGAGCACGACCTTCCTAACCTTCACAATGTCGTCGATGCCGGCACCAGTTGCTCTCCTCAGGTCTCCGTTGATCCTTATCACATCCAAGTCTCCATCGACCGTGGGCCATGCCTTTGCGTACGCCTTCTTGGTCCCGGCTATTTCCAAAATGTCTCCAGCCGCCCAACGATTCTTCTTCATCACGTCATCGTGTACCCTGGCTATTGGGCTCCCAGCGTCTGTGCGCGGAGCCTCGGCGACCTTGAGCTCTACCTCGGCCATCTCTGCAAAATCCGTGCAAAGCGAGTCGTATATAATGTCACGAGTGGCATGAAGCGAAAAACGCAGGTGAGGGCGTAGCACCACCAGTCGCAGAAGCAGGGCGCTGGGGAGAGAAGCCCAGTCTTGTCCATGCATCCGACGGGTTCGCTTCCTCCATGCCCCTGAAGGGCGCAGGGCTTCCCGCTCAGGTGTTAAGAGCTAGTTCTGAGCCATGAGAGCGCCACGCCGGCGCCTCGAGCCCCCCTGATGCTTCCTGGAACGGATTCATAGATTGGGTCCATATGTTATTGCGGGTGTCCCCATGGCACCTTCCGATTAGCGGCTTAGATTCCCCAGCTACGAGCTTCCAATGGCTAATAGGGCCGGCATTCGTCCTCGGGTGGACGTGTCGATTTGAGCCAACGCGTTGTCGTCCATCGTTACCACAGGAACGCTCTGTCTACGCTTCTTGCATTGGTGGCGGGCGTGATTATTGTTGTACTGCTTCTCAGCTTGGGAGACATCGCCTTCGAACGCATCGGGTTCAATTCGGTAGAGTACCTCCTAATCCTATGGGGCACGCTTCTGGGGAGCATGATTAACGTGCCGGTAGGGGAGGTGAAGAGCGCCGAGCCCCTTGTGGCTGTGCAAGAGGTCAAAGTGTTTGGGCTGCATTACAGGGTCCCAAGCATCGTGTACAGACAATCCATTACCGTAATTGCAGTGAATGTCGGAGGGGCGGTAATCCCAATCCTCGTCTCTGGCTACGTGCTCGCCACCCACGCCACGGCTCTGTCCGCCGCCCTCGTAGGCACATTCGTCGTTGCGGTCATGGTGCACCTGATGGCCCGAAAGGTGAAGGGGGTGGGAATCGTGACGCCATCAATTCTCCCGCCCGTCGTCGCCGCTGTCGTATCCTACCTGCTCGTACCCGGCTCCCCCGCCGTGGTTGCGTATGTGTCCGGGACGCTGGGCGCCCTCATAGGAGCGGACCTGACAAACCTCAGGGGCATAGGGAGCCTGGGAGCACCCATGGCGAGCATAGGAGGAGCGGGCACGTTCGACGGCGTGTTTCTAACGGGGCTAATGGCAGTGCTTCTCGTTCCGCTTCTCTGAAGCCGTAGACCCGGCGAGGAAATGAGCCCATCACCACCCCCCTCATACTTGATGCTAGGAATATTTGATTGTCAAACGAATGGATAATCTAATTAATCCCGTCAGGACGGCTCCCTCCCGTGTCGTCGGAAAGCATCAGCGACCTCCTGCTTGTTCTCTGGCAGAGGTGGAGGTCTGCTTCCCCCGTGAAGAGAGGAGCAATAACGCGGGAGCAGTATTGGATACTGAGGATGCTCAGCGAGCGAGGAAAGATGAAGATCAAGGACTTGGCATCTGCCATCGGGTGCACCTCCGGCTCAGCTTCCGTTGCAGTAAAGAGACTGGAGAGGACGGGACTCGTGAGGAGGGAGAGAAAGGAGAAGGACGAGAGAGTTGTGACTGTGACCCTGGCGAAAAGAGGCGCCAGGAAGCTGGACTCCTGGAGGGAAGAACAGCGGACGTACATGTCTGCACAGTTCGAACCGCTGAACGCTAGGGAGAAGCAAGTCCTACGCGGTCTTCTGGAGAAGGCGCTTGTCGCCGGTGACGACCTTCCGATGCAAACGGAGAGCGCGCGAGGGAGGAGGAGTTGACGGCCCCTCAGCAGCTCGAGGCAGCGAGGGAGCCCGAGGAAGACAGGGGTTCACTCGCGGTCCAGGTGTCGGGGCTGACAAAAATCTACTCAGGTGGAACGAAGGCCGTTGACGACGTGAGCTTTGAAGTGAAAGAGGGGGAAATCTTCGGCCTCCTGGGCCCTAATGGCGCCGGAAAGACCACCACCATCAAGATAATCACTACCATTTCGAGGCCCACCGCAGGCACCATCCGGGTGTTCGGAGTCGACGCTCTCAGCTCCCCCGAGACAGTTAGGCGGATGCTCGGATTCGTCCCCCAAGCCATCTCCGTCGACGGTGACCTGACCGGCTTTGAGAACCTCCTAATCTTCGCCAAACTCTTCTACGTGGACCGCGAGCAGCGCAACAGACGAATTCACGAAGCGCTGGAGCTTTTTGGGCTCGCTGACAGGGCCAACGACCTCGTGAAACACTACTCCGGGGGAATGATGAGGCGCCTCGAAATCGCACAGGCACTTGTCAACCGCCCCAAGCTTCTCTTCCTCGACGAGCCAAGCATTGGGCTCGACCCCTACTCCCGTCTGCAGGTTATAGATCACATCAGGCAGCTGAACCGCAACTTCGGGACGACAATCCTCCTGACAACTCATGATATGGCGGAGGCCGACGAGCTCTGCGACAGGCTGGCAATAATGAGCATGGGGAAGATTGCCACTTCGGGTGCCCCAAAGGAGCTCAAACGCTCGGTCGGCGGGGACGTCCTGACTGTAACGGTCTCTGGGAAGCTTCCCGATTCAATCCCCCCTGAGCTCGGTTCGGTTTCGAGCTCCGGTCAGGGAACCATGAAGATTCTGACGGTCGACGGAGAAAAAGCCATCCCGCGGATAACTGATTACCTCGAGGGCCTTGGAGCGGTGGTCGAGTCAGTCGCCTTGAGCAGGCCCACCCTCGACGACGTATTCATGAAGTACGCCAAGGGTTCCCTCCAGCAGGAAGGAACCTACAGAGATGCACGCTCCGCCCGCAGGAGCGCTACGAGGCACGGAAGATGAGCAGCCTTCAACGGTCAGTCTCCAGCGCGTTTACCATTGCGGAGATGGAAGCCAGGAAGTTACGCCACGATTCGACCGAGCTCTGGATGAGGACCGTCCAGCCCGCCCTGTGGCTCTTGATCTTCGGGGAGGTCTTCAACGCCATCCGCGGGCTTGCTCCAGGTGGCTTCACCTACATCCAGTACATAGCACCGGGAGTGCTGGCGCAGTCGGTCCTCTTCATAGCGATATTCTACGGGATTACGATTGTTTGGGAGCGGGACGTAGGCCTGCTCA